>Ga0315284_10000007_pt1 | contig 372917 bp, 450 predicted proteins | sample YL17G09_16_MG_FD_203696 | JGI IMG/M metagenome (GOLD analysis project Ga0315284, IMG submission 203696) | Sediment microbial communities from Yellowstone Lake, YNP, Wyoming, USA - YL17G09_16 | ecosystem: Environmental > Aquatic > Freshwater > Lake > Sediment | place: USA: Wyoming | collected... | reverse complement strand
TTTATAATGAGATGGTTTATAACAGGAGGCGCAGGTTTCATAGGCAGTCATTTCGTGGAAAGATTACTCAAGGATGGCCATAACGTCACAGTTTATGACAACCTATCTTCCGGCAAATTAGACAACATCAAAAACCTTATGAATAATCCAAACTTCAAATTCATAAAGGCAGACATACTTGATCTAGATAAGCTAAAAACCTCAATGAAAGGCAATGATATTGTTTTGCATTTATCTTCGAATCCGGACATAGCTAAAAGTATGCTACAGACTGATTTGGACCTGAAGCAAGGAATTATAGCAACATATAATGTTTTGGAATCTATGAGAATTAACAACATAAAAAAAATTATATATCCTTCTGGTAGCGGTGTTTATGGTAATATAGGCGAAATAGCTCCGGATGAAAGTTTCGGTCCCTTGATACCGATTTCTATGTACGGAGCCAGCAAATTAGCATGTGAAGGACTGATATGCGCATTCTGCCACATGTTCGATATGCATGCATGGATTTTAAGACCTGCAAATATAGTTGGTAAGAATCAAACACATGGTGTAGCTTTAGACTTTATCAAGAAACTTAAGAACAACCCTAAGGAACTTGAAATACTGGGCGACGGCAAGCAAAGTAAATCATACCTCTATGTAGAAGACCTTATCGAAGCGATTTTGATTTGTTTAAAAAAAGCTAAGGATAGGGTAAATATCTTTAATCTTGCTTCTGAAGACTATCTGGACGTGGCTTCGATTGCTAAAATAGTCTGCGAAGAAATGAATCTCAAGAACGTAAAGTTCAAGTATACAGGAGGTCCTGGAGGTTGGAAAGGAGATGTGCCGATTGTTAGATTTAACATTAATAAAATCAAAAAACTTGGTTGGAGACCTAGATACAAATCTGAAGAGGCGGTTAGATTGGCAGTGAGGGGTATGCTGAATGAAAAAGGTAATACTTTATAATCCAAAGGTTGACTTTCACTCTCCAGATCCTTTTCCATTTGCTGTAGCTTCAATAGGAAGTTGCTTAAAATTTAAAGGTCATCAAGTAAAAATAGTTGATGCTAGGGTGGATAAGGATTCTGATAAAAAAGCATTAGACAATTTAGACGATGCTATATTTTTTGGGATAACATGCATGAGCGGCTTTCCTATAAAGGACTCATTACGCATGGCAGGATTGGTAAGAAAAAAGAACCCTAACATACCTCTGGTGTGGGGAGGTTTCCATCCCAACTTATGGGAAGACACAATAAAGCATCCTCTAGTAGATATAATTGTTCGTGGACAAGGTGAAGAAACTGTAGTTGAACTGACAAAGGCCTTGGAAAAAGGCGCATCCTTAAATAAAATTCTGGGAATAACATTTAAGAAAAACGGCAAAATCATAAAAAATCCTTCAAGGCCTGTTAGAGACATTAACGAATTGCCTCCCATAGACTATGAGATAGTCGATGATATAAAAAAATACATAAAGAGTGATGTCAACACTAGGACTCTTGATTATCTGTCAAGCAGATATTGCCCTCATTCATGCAGCTTTTGCTGTATGGCTAATCTTTTTGGTAGAAAATGGTTTGCCTATTCCGCTAAGCGGGTTGTAAATGAGATAGGATATTTAGTTAAGAGGTACAAACTAAATGGGATTAGATTTATGGATGATAACTTCTTTGTTGACGCTGAGAGGGTAGAAAAAATATGCGACGGTTTCATAAAGCACGGAATTAAGATAAAGTGGCAGGCTAATGCTAGGCTTGATTACATAGCAAGATATAGCGATGAACTCCTATTGAAAATAAGCAAAGCAGGATTTGATGAGTTCTGTTTTGGTATTGAGAGCGGGAATCCAGAGGTTCTTAAAAAATTAAAGAAAGAATTGACTGTAGATCAAATATTTACTGCTATTGAAAAATTAAAGAGGCTTAACCTTAAAGGCGGAGCAAGCTTGATGATGGGTTTACCATATGATACGCCAAATGAGTTAAGCGAAATGATGGATTTCTTAGATAGAATTCATAAGATAAACCCAGATTTTAAATTGTTTGTGTTTATATATTCTCCAGATCCCAAAACAGAATTATATAAAGAGGTTCTTAAAAAAGGTTTCAAACCACCTAAAACTCTCGAAGATTGGGCCAATTTTAATTACAGGAGGGGCAATACTTCTTGGGTCTCTAAAAAAGATATGTCAGTTATGGAAACTCTTGTTCCACTGGTTGAATATAGATTTTGCAAGAGAAGGATTACAAAAACATATCAAAGAATTGGTGCTAAACTTTTGACATGGGACGCCAAATTAAGATGGAAATATAGATTCTTTAATTTTCCCATCGAATGGAGAGCATACAGTTATTTATTAAGAAAACTGGAGGTAAAAGTATGAAAAATACAGTAATTCTATTTAATCCATGCGGGGATGCGTCACACTCGCTATCGCCGATACCTTTCTCTTTATTGGCTGTCGGAACTCCACTGCAAAAAGCAGGCTACAAGGTCATGATACTCGATGAAAGAGTCGAAGATACTAATTTCATAAAAAAGAAAATTGATGAAAACCTGAGTGATACTCTGATGATTGGTATGACTTGCATGACAGGTTCTCCGATTAAGCACGCTTTGTCTATGGCGAAATACATCAAAAGCAAGAACGAAGAAATCCCTATAGTGTGGGGCGGGTTCCATCCTTCATTATTGCCAGAACAGACGATACAAAATGAGCTAGTCAACATAATAGTTAAAGGACACGGAATGGAGACTATAATCGAGTTGGCGAACGCATTGAGTAGCAATAAGCCATTAGATGGTATTAAAGGAATTGTGTACAAAAGCAACAATGATGTTCGTTACACTCCAGACCGACCGTTCTCTGATAAATTCGCAGAAATAAATTATGATTTGATAGATGCAGAAAAGTATATAACAAACTATTATGGCATGCGATGGATAGACTATTTATCGAGTTATGGATGCCCTCATAGATGCTCATTTTGCAGTATTAGCTTTCTATACGGGCATAGATGGTGGAGTTTGCCAGCCAAGAAAGTTGTTGATGATTGGGAGTACTTGACAAAAAAATACAATGTAACTGGAATAAGACTGAGTGATGACAATTTTTATGTGAACAAGCAGAGAATAGAGGAAATATGTGACGAGATAATAAAAAGAGGATTGAAAATAAAATGGGAGGCCATGACAAGAGCTAGCTATGTAGCTGGTTACAGCGATGAATTTTTGGAGAAGCTAAAGAAGGCAGGCCTATTTTTATTTGTCTTTGGTATGGAATCTGGTTTGGAAGGGGTGCTCGAGAAAATAAAGAAAGATACGACTGTGGAAGAAAACCTAAAAGCTATAAGAAGATGCAAAGAACATAGCATAGAAGCATCATCAACATTTATGGTGGGATTTCCATTTGAAACTGATAAGGATGTAAGCGACCTTCTTGATTTTTTTGATAATGTGCACAGCTTAAATCCAAAATTCAAGATGATGTTGTGTATCTACGGTCCAGGTCCTAACACAGAACTTTACAATGAAACCGTAAAGAAATATGGTATAAAGCCTAAAACTCTTGAGGAATGGGGCTCCTTTGACTGGGGTAGTTATGATTATAATCAGACACCGTATATTACAAGAGAGAGAAGAGAAAGATTGCAGACGATTTCATTTGTGGTACAATTCCTATTCGGTAGGATTGGAGAGAATCTGACCAAGCCATATCAAAAAATAGGTTTTAAATTTTTAAGCGGCGTAGCTAAATTAAGATGGAGATATAGATTCTTTAAGTTTCCAGTTGAATGGCATTTGTACACCTTTATCAAAAACACTTGGAGAATTAAGATATATTAAAAGAGACGTTAAGTATGAAAATTAATAGAGGATGTGCATTTGATACTGAAGATAAATTTATAGATAGGACAGAAAAAACAGTTGTCAATAAGAGATGGTATTTAAGAAACTATGAGCGAAATTTAATGCCACATGTTCCCAAAGGTAAAGTTTTAGAGGCTGGCTGCGGTACAGGAACTCTGGCTTTGTTGTTTGACAAAGATAAGTATACAGGATTAGACGTCTCACAGAGATTTATAGACTTCGCAGGGAAGCAATATCCAGGCTATAAGTTTATCGTTGCTGATTTAACCAAAAAATTGCCCTTTAAGGACAAGGAATTTGACACAGCAATAATTCTTTGGACTTTGCATCACGTAAAAGATTGGAAATTCGCTTTGAACGAACTAAAAAGAGTATCCAAACGAGTTGTAATAGGTGAAATAACTTATAAATATAAACCGTTAAAATTAATCTTTTCCGTGTTTTTCTTAGTTATAAATAGATTTACCTATATTAGATTTTTTACAGAAGACGAACTTGGAAAAGGAATATTATCAACTTCAAAAAATCCAACAGCAAGTGCATCTGAAAAGATATTATCAAAAATTAAACTTATTTTTTTCGTACCTAAGATTTTTATAATAGATTGTTCAAGTGCTTAAAATGAAAAGAAAATTAAGGCTTGCCTATGATTTTTTATAATTGTATTAATGTTTAAGCGCAAGCTTTAAATTTATTAAAAACAACTGGATAATAAAAATATCTTAGAAATGAGAAGGGATACCGAGTATGAAAATATTGTTGATAGAACCAAGTTCAATTCTGCCCACAGATTGGTCTGGAGTATTAAAGCTATTTTCACCTATAGGACTCGGCTACCTTGCTTCCATGCTAGAAAAAAATGGTCATGAAGTTAAAATATTAGATGCTAGATTAGAAGGTTACAATCAAATCAATAAATTTAATGATAAACTAGAGTACATAGGACTAACTTACAAACAGATAGCAAAGCGTGTAAAAAAAGAAAATCCCCAAATGGTTGGTATCGGCGGTTGGTCAGTACAAAAATTCAGCATCTTTAGGACCGCAGAGTCAATAAAGAAATTGAATCCCAAAGTTAAAATAGTTTTGGGCGGTATAATGGCTTCTACGGACCCAAAAAGTTGTTTGTCAGATACTAATGTAGACTTTGTAATTCGTGGTGAAGGGGAATACACTATAGCTGAACTAGCAAATGAGTTAGAAAAGAAAAAGCCAAATTTTAAAAAAATAAAGGGTTTAGGATATAAAATTAATAATGAGTTGTTCTTTAATGAAATGAGAAAGCCTATACAAAATCTAGATGCGCTTCCCTTTCCCGCATACCACCTGTTTGATTTGAAAAGATATTTTGAAACAACGCAAACTCCGACCGATAAAAGATTCAAAAAAATAATGAATATAGTTACAAGTCGTGGTTGCCCGTACAATTGTTGCTTTTGTGCGGTTCACACATTGACTGGAGTTGGGTGGAGACCAAGAAGTCCTGAAAATGTTGTTGATGAAATAGAGCTCTTGGTTAAAAAATATGGCGTCAATACGATTCAGTTTTGGGATGATAATATAAGCGTTTCAAAACCCAGATTGATTAAAATCCTAGATTTGATAAAAGAAAGAAAAATTGATGTCCAATTAGATTTCTCAATATTCAGGGCAGACACTCTCGATGATGAGTTGTTTAAGAAAATTAAAGAATCCAATGTTGGAGATTACATTTATGTTTCAGCAGAGTCTGGAGATCAAGAGGTCTTAGATAAAATAGTAGGCAAAAGACTCAACTTGAAATATATCATAAGGGCAATTAAACTGGCCAAAAAATATGGCTTTAAGATAGGATGCCACATCGTGATAGGAATGCCAGGAGAAACAAAGAAGAACATCGAGCAAACTTACAGGTTTGTTCAGAAAATAAGAAAAATGGGTTGTGGAATCTTGTGCCATGTCTGCATACCATTTCCGTCTACAAGAGTGTATCAGCAATGTGTAGAAAACGGATATCTTACAACAAAAAACGAGCTCGAATACACCGTGGCACTATTAAGCGACAATGCTATTATAAAAACAGAAGAATTCTCACCAGAGGATCTTTACAGATGGAGACAGAAAATGGAAGGCAATTTTGAGATAAAGGAAATTACGTCAACAATAATAAAAAACCCTGTCGGAAGTGCTAAGATATTCTTGGCGCATCCACGTCACATAACCAAATATATTCTTGATAAATACGTTCGTAGGAGTCACTAACAAGTGATTATTTTTCTAAAATAGTAAGCTATTTATATTAATCTATTCTAATTTAATCTGATTAAGTTGAACGGGTTGAATCATGAGAACTAGAATTTTCAAGGCTTATATAAATCAATTTTGCCAAGAGTGCGGAAAAAAATCCAAGAATCTGATTGAAGTAATGCCGAATTTGGTTGGTAAAAAAATCCGCCTTTGCATCAAATGCTACAAAGAAAATTTCAAGAAAGACTTGGAAATTGATTTGACTGATTAGTGATTTGAATGATAATATCAAAAACACCTGCAAGATTGCCCATTGGTGGCGGTGGAACTGACCTACCTTCATTTTATACAAAGTTTGGAGGATTTTTTATAAGTGCAGCTATAAATAAATATTTTTATAATGCAGTTAACAAAAGATTTGAGGACCAGATAAAACTGTCTTATTTCAAAACTGAAAACATTGACGTTGATAGGATAGATGAGATAGAGCATCCTATAATACGAGAAGTTCTGAAATTGTTAAACATTAAAGATAATATAGAAATCAGTACTATAGCTGAAATTCCAAGCAGAAGTGGAATGGGTTCTTCAGGTAGCTTTACAGTCGGTTTGTTAAATGCTTTGCATGCTTATAAAAAACAAAACGTTCCGGCCAAGACACTGGCAGAAGAAGCTTTTAAGGTAGAGGCCGAGATTTTAAAAGAACCTGTCGGAAAACAAGATCACTACATAGCAGCATTCGGGGGAATAACGGCCTTTACAATTGATAAAGATGGTTCTGTTACAGTTGAACCTCTGAAATTAACAAACGAGACTATAAGCGACCTTGAGAACAATATTTTACTTTTTTATACGGGCATTCAAAGAAAAGCTTCTGATATCTTAACAGTTCAAAACCAATCCGCACAGAAAAATGATAAAGTTGTTCTGGAGTGCTTACAGAAAATCAAAAGTATAGGTGTTGACGTTATGGATTCTCTCAATTCGGGAGATTTAAACAGATTCGGAGAACTTCTTAATACCCATTGGAATGTGAAGAAGATGATGTCATACAAAATTAGTAATGATATTATAGACAATTGGTACGGGTTGGGAATGAAAAGCGGGGCCCTTGGCGGTAAATTGATGGGTGCTGGAGGCGGGGGCTTTCTTATGTTTTACTGTGATAGAAACAAAAACCAATTAAGAAGAGCAATGATTAAAGAAGGATTGAAAGAATGTCCATTTAAATTTGATTTTGACGGCACGAAAATAATGGTGAATTTATGAGCAACGCAGAGCTTATAAATAATTTTTTTAATGAAACAAAAGTTACAATCGATAAAACATCAATAAAAGAAATAGACAAAGTCATTGAAGTTTTGTTTAATGCTTGGAAGAACGATAAGCAGGTATTTATAATGGGAAATGGTGGTTCAGCTTCTACGGCAACACACTTTGCTTCTGACCTGTCAAAGTTTGTAAGCTTTGAAGACAAGAAAAGGTTTAAAGCATTTTCTTTGGTAGAAAACACTGCTTTCGTAACAGCAATTATTAATGACAACGGCTGGGATAATTTATTTTACGAGCAGCTTAGAACTCACTTGAAAGAGGGTGATGTTGTTATAGGGATAAGTGTTCATGGCGGTTCTGGAAAAGATAAAGCAGGCTTTTGGTCTCAGAACTTGACGAAGGCGATAGCATATGCAAAGGAAAAGAATGCGAAAACAATTGGTTTAACTGGGTTTGACGGAGGTGCAATGAAAGACCTCTGTGATTACTGTGTGAATGTTCCTGTTAATTCTACGCCTCAAGTTGAAGGTTTGCACGTTGTTCTGCATCACCTCATCTGTGATTGTCTAAGAGAAAAAATCAAAAATTTTGATAATTATGATAAACCATAAAGCTGTGATAGTCGCAGGTGGCCGAGGAGAAAGATTAAGGCCTTTGACGAATGACGTACCAAAACCAATGATAGAGATCGTTGGTAAGCCACTGCTTCAATATCAGATAGAATGGCTTAAATTCTACGGGATAAAGGACATACTAATAACGACTTGTTATCTTCCTGAAAAGATACAAGAATATTTTGGCGACGGTAAGAAGTTCGGAGTGAACATAATATATTTTACAGAAAATGAACCATTAGGTACATCAGGTGCGTTGAAAGAAAATGCTGAATTTTTTAACGAGTCGTTTGTGGTCTTGTATGGAGACATATTAACAAACCTATCTCTGATATCACTGATTGATTTTCATAAAAAGAATAATGCTCTCGGCACTATAGTGTTGCACGAAAAGAAAAAAGAAGAACCAAGTTCGAGCATCGTTGACATTAATTCTGATAATTCTGTTATTGAGTTCAAGGAAAAACCTACTAAAGAGGACATTGATAAAATTAAAACTGATTCAAAGTTCGTTAACGCAGGCATATACTTTTTGGATAAAGATGTTTTAAATTTCATTCCAGAAGGGAAATCTGATTTTGCCCACGATATATTTCCAAACATATTAAAGACTAAAAACCAATTATTTGGATTTCCCATTAACGGTTTTTACTGGAGAGAGATTGGAAACATAGAAAGATATCAGATAGTTAAAGAAGAAGTAGAGAATGGTGTGGCGAAATTTAACACTCTGGACAAAGCTGTATTTTTAGACAGAGACGGCGTAATAAACGAAAAGCCCAAGTGGGGGGATTATATCAAATCTCCTTCTGAATTTTCTTTTTTGCCGGGTGCAAAAGATTCTATCAAAAAATTAAAAAATATGGGTTATTTGGTTTTCATTATTACAAACCAGGCGTGTGTCAACAAAAAAATTATGAAAGAGAATGATTTGAATAGAATGCATGAAGCAGTTTTTAATGATGTTCCGATAGATGGAATATATTTCTGTCCTCATACGTATGAGGAAGGATGTGATTGCAGAAAACCTAAACCCGGTTTAGTTTTAAAAGGTATGAAAGAGCATAATCTTGAACCTGAAAAATGCTGGGTTATAGGAGATAATGATATCGACATTGTATGCGGTAACGAAGCAAAATGTAAAACAATATTGATTGGAAATGAAGGCATACAAAAACTAGAAATGCATCCGGACTTTGAAGTAAAAGACTTTGTCGAGGCTGTAAAAGTAATTGGTGATAACAATGCAACAAGTTAAATTAGACATACCCACTTTGGTTTTAGGCGCAGGCATTGCAGGTAGCGGAAAGACAACGATACTGAAAGAAGTGGTTCCCAGAGTTAGAGATTCTTTATACGTACAAAAAGACTCAATAAATGATACATTCTTAATGCCTTTCAATCATTCAGGAGTGATAGAAACTTATGTTCCAATAGGGGCACCAATTTCAAGAGAAACGAATCACTATCATAAGTATGTGAAATTTCAAACTTATCATTCCATGCTGAGCTTGGCAAAAGATAATCTTCTTTTAGGAAAACATCCTATGCTAGATGGGAATTATACAAAAGAAATTAGAGCAGGTTATATAGAAAAGGTTGTAGACCCGTTCTTTAGAAAGACCCCTCACAGAAGAAAAATAGTTTTTTGTCATGCTCCTGAAAGCGTAATCAGAAAAAGGTTAACTCAGTGCGGTACTCTGCTAAGAGATGCAGATAAATTAAGATCTGCAAGGCGCTTGGAGAAATTTATAATAGAGCAACCACCGCTGCCACTGGAAATTGACGATTATGATCATATCAAAGTTAATACTGCTCAGCCAATAGGAAAAAACATTAAAGCAATTTTAGCTTATTTGCAAGGAGGTTAATAAAATGGTTGAATTTTTCATAGACAGCTCAAATATAGAAGAAATCAAGAAATGGTCATTTTTAGTAAAAGGCTGCACTACAAATCCAAAGATTTTAAGTAGCGATAATGTAGATAATATCGAAGAAAGGATAAGCGAGATAGGGAATTTTATAGACGGCCCAATCAGTGTGGAAGTATTTTCAGATAAATTTGAAGAAATGCTGAAAGAAGCGGAAAGATATGCTTTATGGCACTCGAATGTAATAATAAAAATTCCAGTTTTAAATTATGATTCTTTAAAGGCAATAAAGGAGTTGGAAAAGAGAAATATCAAAGTCAATGCGACTGGCTGCATATCAATGAATCAAGCAATAATGGCAGCTATGGCTGGAGCTTCCTATATCAGTTTCTTTTATGGAAGGATTGGAGATGAAGGTGGAAATCCTGAAGAAATTATAAAGCAAACATCAGATGCATTTCATTTTGATTCAACTCTTAAAAAGACAAAAATAATTATAGGTTCAGTTCGTTCGATATTAGATATAAATAGATCTATTGCATCAGGAGCCGATATAATTACTATTACACCAGACATAATGAAAAAACTGATGATAAACGCACAGACGGAAAAGTCGATTAAGGAATTTAACGAGTCATTTGAAAAATTGGAGAAAGAATTTAAAAAATTGCCTAAAGAAGAAATAGAAGAATTTCTGCATGACTTTACTCCAGAGGAAATAGAATATATTAGAGGACTATAGAAAGATGTATTGAAAATGTAAGCCCTGTTAATTCTACATTCAACTAATTTTCTAGAAAAGACAGAAAAGCATAAAAAGAATAAAATTCAATAAGTCTGAGTATGAAAATAGACACCAAACTCTTAGAGAAGGTATTTCTTATATTTTTAGCAATACTTTTTATCTATTATTTATTTTTGGCATCTAAAACAAATTTCTTGGGGGAAGACGAGTCTTTCTATTACTACGAAGGACAGCTTTTTTCACAATCACAATATCCAACATTTCTTAGGTTAGGAACTTCCAACGTTTTTGCCGTATTCGTACCATTATTTTACGCCTCTTTATTTTCAATATTTGGATCTTCTTTGGTTTTGGCAAAAATGATAAGCACTTTATTTGGATTTTTAACTATAATCGTTGTCTATTTAATAGGTAAAAAAATAAATTTTTATGTAGGATTTTTTGCATCAGGAATTTTGTTATCAATGATGCTTTTTACGAATTTTATGTTAATCGCTTATGTGGATGTTCCAACGGCTTTCTTTTCAATTCTTATTTTTTATGCTGCTTTAAAGATGGATTCTGTTAAGAGTGCCATACTAACAGGAGCTATTTTAGCATTATCATTTTATACAAAAGACAGCGAATTTTTTCTGGCAGTAGTCTTAATTTTATATTCAATACTAATCTACATTAAGGAGAAAAATGTAAAATATTTAAAATTGTCTTTAATAGCTGTTATGATTTCCATAATTTTATTTTCCCCTTATGTGATAAAGAATATTTATTATTACAATTACCCAAACTTTTTGGCATTTAATATAATATTTAACATATTTTTCCACATTCCAAGTCCCCATTCCGTAACTCAATCATTTATACAGCAAATATCATCTATATCTGATTTTGCTGGGGCTTTGGGCTGGATCGCAACAATTTTTGCCATTTTTGGAACTGTTTACATTATTTTAAACCCCAAAAGGCTTGAACATAGGATAACTCTTTTATCAGTTTTAGCCATTTTAACTTTTTTATCATATTTAACCATTACAATGTTTGTATCAGAGTCAAGATATCTTTTGATAATATTTCCGCAGATAGCATTGATAGGAGGATATTTTATGTGGGCTTTAAAAGAAAAAAACAAGTATACTCTTCTTATCCTAATACCGATATTTTTATTAGGAGTTTATTCTAGCATTATCATAGCTGATTCTACATCTTCGTCAGTCAGATTTCCATCGAATTATACTGATGCCTTAAAATGGATTAAAACTAACACACCAAAAGATTCTATAATATTCACAACATATGGTGGCAGCGTTAGATATTTTGCAGGCAGAGACATAATGTGGTCGTCTATGAAAGAATTTCCAACGCTTATGACAACCCAAAACTCTACATATATCTATGATACTTTAAAGAAATATAATGTTTCTTATATTTTGATATGGAATCAGGTAATTTCACAGGATTACATAGTTCCGGGAAGCAACATTGCTGGTCTCTTTACATACAACTTTTTAAATGTAGTTAATAGCGATAGCAATCACTTTAGTTCAGCGTATCAAAATCAAGATGATATTATATTTAAACTATTGTAAAGGACACAATGCTTATAAGTTTAATTTTTTAACCTTTAAAAGTGACTCTAATGAAAAAGAGCTTATCAATTTTAATACCAGCCCATAATGAAGAAAGCCGTATAGGCAATGCTTTGGAAAATCTGTCTAAAATTAAAAATGTTGAAATTATTGTTGGTTTAGATGGTTGCGAAGATAGGACAGAAGAAATAGTTAAAAAATATAATTTTGTTAAGATAATTAAGAACAAAAAAAGACAAGGAAAACCAAAAACTTTGTTCAAGTTGCTTAAGAAAGCTACAGGAGATATTATAATTATTCACGATGCGGATTTAATTTTTTTCTGTAATAATATTAATAAATTAATAGAGGTGTTCGAAGACAAAAAAATTGGTGCTGTTGATGTACCGAACATTTTTATGGACCATGAAATTAACTTTAACTCTATTTTACATTTAGGAGATGCTTGGAATACCAAATTCATCTTAGAATACAAAATAAATAGATTTACTAAAAAAATTAACAGAGATTTTTATGTTGATGAGTTTAAAGCTTCAAATTTTCCATTTTTCATAAACATTTTTAGAAATGGTTTGATAGAAAATTCTAAAACTTTAGCTGATGATGGAGAAAGAGGAATACAAATTCTAAATAAAGGCTATAAAATTCTTGTTATCCTGAATAATAAAAAGTTTCCACATTTTCATATCAATTATAATAATGTCAATTTAAGAACAATATTCAATCAAAAATTGAGGGGCAGAATCGCTCAGAAACAAATAAAAAAGCTGTATAATGAATATTCTATAAATTTTTTTAATTTTCATCTTCCCCTTATGTTTTATATTTTAAAAAATCTTAGCAGAATAAAGACACATAAGCTTAAATCAATAGTTGGAATCTTCTTGATATGGGCGATTATGGCAGTCGCAACAATTAAAGCAAACTTTTTAAAGAATATAACTACCCAAAGAGGTTGGGGGTTAAGATGAATATATTATTAGTTTCTTATTCTGATATCAACAGTGGTAATGCCACAAGGATTTTGAACCTCGCAAAATATATCTCAGAAAAATTTGATGTGGATATTATTTTTGATGGCAGCAAAAGCAACAATATACCAAGTTCTTTCAAAGATTTAAATATAAAATTTACCCCATACCTTAAAAACATTTACCTAACTTTAGCTTTTGGAATTATTTATAAAATATTATATGGTTTGTTTAAGAATTATGAAGTTGTTCATGCTTTTAAACCATTACCTACATCATTTATCCCAGCTTTTATAATTTCAAAAATACATGGATCAAAACTATTTTTAGATTTCGATGATTGGGAAAAATCTGGAGGATTGGGATTTAGAATGCCTTTTTTATCACAGTTTATAGATGTTTCCATTAAAAAGTCAGATTATATAATTGCTGTGACAAACTTTCTGAAAAAGGAAGCTTTAAAACTAAATAAAAAGGTTGTTTTAATTCCAAATGGTGCAAATATTAGTCTTTTCAAGCCTTCAAAAAGTAAAAACAAAAACATTATTATTTTTGTTGGAATCTTATTCAAAACCTGTGACGTCGATATGGTAATAAGGGCTATGAAATATATTAAGAATGGAAAGTTGATTGTGGTGGGTGACGGTCCAAGGAGAAGAGAATTTGAAGACTTGGCACAGAGTATCGGGGTTAGCGACAAGGTAGAGTTTGTGGGTTGGATAGATAGAGGAAAGATACCAGAATACATAAACTCGGCTGACATTGCCGTTTTGCCGATGAAAGTTAACCTAATGAACAAGAGCAGAAGCCCAGTCAAATTTGGGGAATACATGGCTTCAGGTAAGGCAATTGTTGCTAGCGATGTGGGCATAGCAAAAGATATAATAGTAAACAGGGAAAATGGAATATTAGTACCTGACATAAAGCAGTTTGGTGACGCGATTAACTTACTTTTAAAAAATAAGAAATTAAGGTACAAACTAGAAAAAAATGCTAGAAAGACGGCCGAGAAAGCACTTGATTGGAAAATAATTGCCGGAAACTTGATAAATGCTTATGAAACTGTGAAATAATTGATTAATATGTCGAAAGTAATCTTGTATGGTCCAGGAAAATATGAGGTTCCTTCTTTACCTTTGGGACTTATAGCCATCGGGAGTGAATTGCAGAAATATGGTTATGAAGTTAAGATTGTTGATAGAAAAACCGAAAAAAAAGCAGAAGATATTATTTTAGATTCCTTGGATAGCAATACGATTGCCTTTTGTGTTACATGCCTCACGGGAAGTTTTATTGAAGACGCTTTGGAGGTTTGCAAGCTGGTAAGAAAAAAGAATCCAAAAATACCTCTGGTGTGGGGAGGGTTTCATGCTTCATTGCTGCCTGAGCAGACGATAAAGCATCCGCTGGTTGACATAATCGTCCGGGGCCAGGGCGAGGAGACTGTGACCGAGCTGGCAGATGCACTGAAAAACAAAAAGTCTTTAGAAAAGATAAAAGGCATCATTTACAAGAAAAACAACAAGGTATTTTTTAACCCGGAAAGACCGTTAAAGGATATAAATGCACTCGAGAGATTAGACTACAGTTTGGTTGATGTTGAGAAATATATCAGGCATGATATTTCTCCTAGGACACTTGATTACATCTCAAGCAGGGGTTGCTGCTATCACTGTGCATTCTGTTCAATATCCACGCTTTATGGCAGTAGGTGGCTGAGCTACAACGCTGATAGAGTCGTAGACGAAATAGAAGGCATTGTTAAGAAATACAAAATTGACGGGATTCATTTCATGGATGATTTTTTCTTTGCCGACCCAAAGAGGGTGGAGAAAATATGTGACGGGATAATGAAGAGGAACATAAAAATAAAATGGTGGGCAATGGCGAGATGTGATATCTTCATCAGATTGCCGGACAAGCTTCTAGAAAAACTGAAAAAGAGTGGTTGCAATACATTGAACTTTGGTGCTGAATCAGGTTCTCAAAGAATCTTAAACATGGTAAACAAAGGTCTAAAGGTTAATGAAATTTTGGAAACTGCTAAAAGATGCAAGAAATACAATTTTAATGCTCAATTCAGTTTCATGTGTAATTTTCCCTTTGAGAATGAAACAGACTTAAATCTTACCCTCAAATTGATAGACGATATAAAAGAGATAAATAACAAATTTGATGTAGCCTTATTCCCATTCACACCTTCTCCCAAAACTAATCTTTTTGAGGTTAGTAAAAAGTACGGTTTAAAAGAGCCTAAATCGCTCGAGGATTGGATTAAATTTGACTATAGAGAAATATCTGTGCCATGGAATACTAAAAAACAGAAGAAATTTTTTGAAGCATTATCATATTTCTGTTGGTTGGCTTTATCGCCAAGTATAGAAGTTAAACTCAAGAAGTGGTATTTTAGATTTGGTTATAAAATATTTCATAGGACTGCTTTACTTAGATGGAAGTATAGAAAATTTGGTTTTCCCATTGAAATCGAATTAGTAAAAAGATTTACTAGCGTATGATTTTTCAGAATGCAAGACTTACGTGATTGAATGAATAAAAAAGAAAAGATTAACGCTTCTTTATATGAGTATATTCGTTCAGGCCATTTGCTTAATAAGAGATTTGAAACAATAAAGGAATTAATTTATAGAACCTATAAGAATAAAGAAAAAATAGGTGAATTTGGCTGTGGCACTGGAAATCTAAGTTATCTTCTTTCAAGGAAGTTTATATCTTTAGATTTTGAAGCTAGTGACATTAATGAAACCTTCATCAACTATGCAAAAGAAAAATATAAAAATAAGAACTTAAGATTTTTCATTTCCGATGTAGAAAAAATTAACCTATCAAATAAATATAATACTGTTATAACTGTAGACCTATTACATCATGTCACTAACATTAAAAAAATAATTTACAACATTAGGAAATCGTTGATCGATGGTGGTCATTGGATAATCGTGGAACCTAATATTTACAGTCCCTATATCTTTCTTTTGCAAAAAATTATGGAGGATGAGAGTATATTCTTGCAAAATAAATTCGAGCAGTATATCAAAGAATACTTTGTTTTAGCAATCAAGCAAAATAGAGTTTTAATACCGCATTTCATAAAAAACCCGCCTAAGATGCTTACATTCATAGAAAGTAAATTTGAAACCTTACCTTTTTTGGGCGGTGACGTTGTTTATTTATTGAAAACAATTAATTAAGATGAGGGAAATGATTAATATGCAGATTTCAGTCATTGTACCTACTTATAACTCTGAAAGGACAATAGATGAAACTATAAAATCTATATTAAGTTCAGATTTTCCTAAGAATGAGTTTGAGATACTTGTCATAGACGATGGCTCTAGAGACAATACCGTAAAAATTTCAAAACAGTTTAAACAAATAAGAGTATTTGCCAGAAAACACTTAGGACCTGCCGCGCAAAGGAACTTTGGTGTCAAAACTGCAAAGGGAGACATAATTCTGTTTACAGATTCTGACTGCATAATACCAAAGGATTTGTTGAAGAGAGTTTCGGATGATTTTAAGAAGTATGAAATAGCGGGAGTTGGAGGAACTTACAGAACACTGAATAAGGAGAGTTTAATTGCTAGATATGTTGGTTATGAGATAGAATATAGGCATGAAAAAGAAAAGAAGTTTACAGACTTTCTGGGAACTTATTGCTGCGCTTATAAGAGAGACATATTCTTGAAGTTTGGTGGTTTTGATGAAAAATTCTTAACAGCTTCTGGAGAGGATCCGGAACTATCCTTTAGGATATCTAGAGGGCATAAACTGCTTCTTGACAAAAAGCTATTTGTTTGGCATCCGCACCCAAATTCGTTAAGAAAGTACTTGAGAAACCAGTACTGGAGGGCTTATTGGAGGGTGTTGATGTATAAAAAATTCCCTAAAAAGATTCTAGGGGAGAGCTACACTGGCAAAGAGATACCTATGGCATCTTTTTTTATGTTATTGTTTTTATTAGCATTATTTTTGAGTTTCTTTCAACGTTATTTGATTTATGTTTCTCTGTTAAGTTTGATTTTGTTCTATTCAGTGTACTATAGGTTCTTTAGATTTATTATTAAAGAGGAAAAGACGCAGGTCCTGTACGCTTTGATAATTCTGCCTATTAGAACAATAACTTGCTTTTTAGGTTTCTTTTATGGTTTAATCAAGATCAAATCTTCTTCTTAGCAAGAATCCAAAATTCTTGAATCCCCTTATTATAGCCCTTTTAGGATGGAACATAGTAACTTTGATTTCAACTTGAGCGACCTTTAACTTATTCCTCCAAACCTCATGCGCAAACTCAATATCCCTCTCGTATCTCTTTGCTTTTAGTCTAAGCTTCTTTGCAGTATCTAGGGTCATGGCCCTATAGCCGCATTCCGTGTCTTGAATTCCCGTATGGCAAATCAAATTTGTTAAAAATTTCAGGCCCCAGTTGCCAATTTTTCTGTTAAAAGGATAGTTGGACAGGTCTCTTCTTCCGCACACATAATCAGCGCCATTCTCTATCGCTTTTATAAACTGCGGTATATACTTTGGGTCATGCTGGCCATCGGCGTCCAAAAAAATAATTATATCAGGTTTTAGTGAAACCGCTTTTTTCAAACCTATTCTTGCCGCATAGCCAACTCCCTGGTTCTTCTCGTATCTTATCACCTGTGCTCCGCTTTGTTTTGCAACTTCTGCGGTCCTATCAGTAGAGCCATCGTCCACAATGATAATTTTATCAACATATTTTTTCGTCTTCAGAATAGTGTCTCTAATTCTTTTTTCCTCGTTAAAGGCTGGAATAACTGCTATGACTTTCATTACAACACTTCGAAGATTTTAACCTCTTCATTCCTGAAGACTTCTTTGAATCGTTTCTCATTAAATCTTATAACCTTCCATCCGGCATTTGAAAGGATTTCATCTCGAACGTTATCATTATATTTTCTTTCATTTAATGCGTGCCAATACTCTCCATCATATTCAAAATCCAATTTTTGATTAGGAACGGCTACATCTAACCAGAATATTTTATTATTTACTTTTAATGGATATTCTAAAACAGCATTAGGGTATTTCTGTTTTATTATTTCAAATAATCTTAATTGTGGTTTAGAAGGATGCTTGACAAATTTTCTAATATTTTTTTCCGTTTTCATCCATTCAGAGGTATCAGGTCGTTTCTTTCCTAACATTGGATTAATTAAAACTCCTTCTGAAAACATCTTTTTCCTAGTTTTGCTTAATTTTCTTTTTGTCCCTTCAGATATTATCCTTTCTTGCACATGTTTTCTAATACTTTCTATACCTATTTTTGTATGCTTGTCGCATTTTCCCAAGTTACCAATTCTTATTTTCTCTTTTGATTTTTCAGTATGATGCATTCCTAAAAAGGTTGGAGGCGTCAATTTACCTTCTTTATACAATCTTTTTAAAGTTTCAGAAAGTTTTGGGTTAGATCTTCCTTTTTTTGATAAACTCATTTTTAATCTAGAATTTTCTGAGAAATGTTTTCCTTTATTCCATGGGGACTGCCCTTTTTTAAATTGGTATGGCTTTGGCCTTAAATGTTCGAAACTCATGTTTTACACTCTGTATTTACTTCGAATATACGAACTTCATCATTACTAAATACTAGTTTGAAGCAATTCAATCCTTGTCCAGATAGCATAAACATCTTGGTGAACACAGAATTTCTGAGAGTAGGCGGTATCACCACAATATAACCATAGAAATTCGGTATCCAGACGGTCATAGGTATGCTTTGATTGGAAAATCTTACATTCAATTGACTCTCTAAAGGTTTGAGACTGGTTATAAGAGCGTTTTTTTCAGTCTCGTTGAACCTTATTGCAAAGGGTTGCGTATTATTATAAGCAATGAATTCATCGAACAGGACAGCGTTTATTCCTTGTATGTAGATGGGTATTGGTACTTGACTGTTATAAATTAGAATTTGTGTTTGTTGTCCAAGCGGATAGCTTCTGAAAACGAGGTTACCATTGTTATCAGCCAACCTGCCTTGTTGATTTTCAGGTATTTGCATGTATAGAGGACAATTCTGATCTGTTCTAGCATCACATCCTGTTCCAAAGTATTGCAGCCACTGGAACTTTCCTATCAAATCATCAGACGCTATCCAATAAACCTTTGGTGAATCGCCCTGATATTTTCTTATGAGGTTCAGCGACTCATTCTCGTCTGAGGTCGCCATGATTTTTCCCAAGTCAGTTATCCTATCGTTTATTGTGTACATGCATTCATCATGGCAATGAGCTCCATCTGCAAAAACTCTTCTTTCAGCCAAGCCGGTTATCATATGCCCAGGGTCCCACCATGTTCCTACAATAGAATATTCTGAGGTCTTGGTATTGAGAAACGTCCATGCATTGTCCCAATTAGGACTTATATCAGGCCCTAGCTGTTTGCCTAAACTATAACCTATTTGCATGGCAATTAAAGATAAAAATATACCTAAACCGATTATAATTGATTTATACATGACATCTTTTTTAGACCACTCAACCAAACTGCCAAATCCTATTGCGATAAGGGTAATAAAAAATGTTGATGTGAATTCTGTGAATCTTATACCTCTAAATGTTGTGTAAATTCCTATTAAAAACAGAGTCAACAAGAAAGAGAGTTTTCTAGCGTCTTTATTCCTATAACTTATAACAAATCCAAAAATTATGAATAAAATAAAGACTAAAAAGATTGAAATATCTATAAGACTATCGCCAATAGCAAATCTGCCCATTGCTGTGACCCAACCATCAATATTAAAAATATTAAAAGATTGTAATTCTGCGATTGATATGTTCACTATCCAATTTTCGGCTTTTGAAGCAAAACCTATTATGTTTGTTATGTAGATCCAAATGGTTTCTTGGTTTAATGCAACGAATATGGTCAACCCAACCAATAGCAAAACCAAAAAGATGATAGAGCTTTTAAGCTCAGTTAAGGAGGTTTTAATATTTTCATTGATTTTAGATTTTCTTACTCCCTCTTTGCCGATTAAGGAGTTTAAAACAAAATAAATAGCAACAAACCCTATTAAAATAAAGTATGAATAAAATGAATAACCCCATGTCATCAAAAATCCTGAGAATGCGATTAAAGCTAAACAATAACTACGTATAGTCTTCCTCTTTAAGGCGTAATAGCCGACATATATCGTTAATATTATAAAGAATACTACTACTTGGTCATTGTCGTAGGAACTGCCAAATGTTCTTGTAAGAATTTGTGGCGCGGTTCCAATCAATAATGCATTAAATAAACCTCCGTATTTGTTGGAAAGTTCGTTCCCAATCAAGAATGCGGGAATGACTATTAGCGCCCCATAAAGAGCTGATGCATGGGATGCTACTGTGAATAAAGAATAGCCCAATTCCTTTAAAATGGAATAAAAAACAACAGTCAAATACCACATAAGAGGCGGGTAATCGCTCAATCTAAGCGGTCTTCCGGTATAATAAGATAATTCATCCCAAACTGGCAAGTGACCCCAATCGGCCAGATATTTTGTAAATCTATATTGCCATATGGGATCAAATGAAAGCAGCCTGTCCGGGGTTATATTCAATGCCCTTACATAATAAGAGAATAACAGTATGAGCAGCAATACAAAAACATACCAGTATTTTTTCAGCCTAAAATCCATTAAACCACTTTGATAACAAAATTTGGAGTGACAAATATAAAAAGATATAATTTCTTACATGCTCAGTATAATGAAACTTATTGCGAGTAACAGAATGTTTTGGGCCAGCACAAACAAGGCGTACTTCTTGACCTTTCCAAGGCCCTTTAGGTAGCTTGCATAAATAACATTAAAGCCGAACAAGAAGCTCAAAGAGACAATTACCTTGAACATATACAAACTAGGCAAGTAGTTCGCCGACACAACACTTATGAACCAGTCTGAAAATAATAATACGAAAATAAAACCTATCACCGCGAACAAACCGTAATAGAGAAAGGTCTTTCTTAGGATGCTCTTCGCGTTTTCATGCCTCCCCAATCCGCTCAATCCAGATATTGTTGGAAACATTACCGATGACAAAGAACTTGGAACCAACTGGGCTGCCCAATAAAACATAAATGCAAAGGAGTAGTAACTTATAAGTTTCTGAGAGAAGAACAAACTCAGGAGAGGCACTATTGAGCCGAACAAAGCTCCAGTTAGTTCTATAGGAAATATAGGCAGACTAAATCTAAAGAACAGCTTCTTAACATCAACTTTTCTATAGTTGCTGAATATTCTTTTCCTAAATAGGTATAAAATGTTAGGCATGCTGCCCGCTATAAATCCAATTCCCCAGCCTAAAGTCATATAGAAGATTCCAAAAGAGCTTAACAATACAGCAAAAACAGCAGGTAAAGTGGAGCCAAGAAACAGGGAAAGGCTAAAGAGCTTGAAGTTTTTCAGTCCGAGCACAATGGCATTGAAAGTTGTGAAAAATGAAGAAATTGCCAAAAAGGTGCCGGCAATGACAAGATAGTTATTGGAAACGTCCTTTGTAAAGTAAAAGGCTATATAATCCTTAAACAAGAAAATTGCCAAAATCAAAAAAACATAAGCGACAAACTTAATTTTCAAAAACCACCTTATCACGTGTTTTTTCTTGCTGTATTCCTTGAACTCGGCCACATACTTTGTCAAACTAGTGCTTATTCCAAGATCGATTATGCTGGGCAGGAAAGTGAACAAGTAGATGATGGTCTTAAACATGCCAAATGAATCAGCGGATGTCGGGAGGAGCATATTAGCAATAATCAGGTTGGCAAAAAAAGCTACCATGCCTCCAGATAAAGATGCTATGAAGACTAAGAGCCCCTTTCTTATAAGGTCCTCTTTGAAAAAAGGTATTTCCATTTAATTAAATAAGATTTCTTAGGATAAATCTTTTCTTTTTACCAAATACTTATGTTAAGTTTGGGCATTTAATTCTTTTGATAAATATGAAAAAATTTTTAAAGGGAAGAACTAAAGGAGAAAGATTAAGAGAACTTGATAAAATCATAAAAAAATATAGAGAAGAATTTCAACAAAATAGGAGTATTATTATAATAAAAAAAGAGGTATGATGTAAAAATCTTCTATAATTTTGTAATATTACAAAATACAAAACTTTATAAAGAAGGTTTATAAATAATTTTTAGATGATATCTTGAATAAAGGACTTTTAGGAAAGGTTAGTTTTTTTTCTCTACTTTTCATACTTACAATTATTTTTATAATCGCTTTGAACGCTTCTTTAATAAAAGCGGGTGGTGGCGGCCCAAAAAATCCTTGCAATCAAACTAAATTCTGTTTTGCGGATGCGTTCAACACAGGAGGAAATGAAAGTATAGTTATCTGTGCCGGCACTCCTGATAAAAATGTAAGTTGGTTTAACATTTGGTACAACGGAACGCAATTAAATGATACCAATGGTGGAATAATAAGTAAACAATATTATAATTATAATAACGGTTATGATGGTGCTTCTAACACAACAAATTATGGCAATGAGCCACTAAATAAAAACTCAAATCCATTCTGTGTGCTGTTTGTTCTTAACGGTGATAATGCTCCATTTACCAATAAAACAATTCAAATCAATGGCACAGCTTACAATAAAACAAATTATGTTACTGAGTGTAATCCAGATGGTTGTAACGGAACCATGTTTACAATAAATTATTTTTCCATAGAAACTAAAGATGCAGCAGGAACTGCCTTGCCAAACACAGTCTTTATGGCTTTCGATAATTCTACAAAAACATTTATTTATGAAGGTCCTGCCATGACCGATAGCCAAGGATATTGGGCAGAGCACTGCATAGGCATTGTTAACCAAAGCAGCGGAGCATGTGTTAATGCGACTCCTCTGCCAGGCGATGTTCCAAATTCTTGTTGGACTCATGGCATTGATTTTCCTGTTAATCCTCTGCCTGATGCACCGCAATGCTTGTTGAATCAGACCACTACAATTCGTGCTTTTGATTTCATTTCTTCCAACACAAGTCAGGGTAATGCTTCTGTTGGCACACCTTTGGTTTTGACTTTGTCGACTGAGGCAGCTGCAATGATGATTATGCCTAATTTGTGGAGTCCAGATGTTCAAGGAAACAATATGAACGACTTGAACGTTAGTGAGATAAATGTCACCCTTAACAACGCTTTGATATCCCACATAACGTCGAGCGGAGGACAAGAAGGCGGTAAGGCGCCAGCTTTCATAGAGCCTTACAAAGTTTATAACATAACTTTTAACTATAGTGGCACAAATTACATCTTTCCGTTCATGACGCCTACAAGCGGAATGACAGGCGCACAGATTTTTATTGTTAATAGCACTTCATTCGGTCCTTCAGACTATAGAATCTTCATCGGTAAAGTTGTGAATGAATCTAACAGTCCTGTAGCTGGTGCGGTGGTTTATGCTCAATTCTTCAAAGGTCCGAGCGGAGGTATGGGAATAACTTTCTTTAATTCTTCTGTTACCGACTCAAACGGCATATTTTCAATAAAGGTTCCAAGGTCAAGAGAGCCCAGTGGAAATAACCAAGGATACTTCCCAACTTATCAATTCTATATAGTTAGCAACCAAACAAATTCCGGGGTTCCCATATATTTCCCGACAATAAACAACAACAACAATAGGGGATATTTTGCTATAGGAGATAACACAGTGCTCCCTCCACTAACTTTAAAGGCTGGCGGAGAAGTTGATGTGAACGTGACATTAAACAATGCAACCATGATATTAAGCGAGTTAAATAAGTTCACAAATCTTGGTACTGGAGTAGTCAGAGGGGACACAACAGGAAAGAATACCATGACTTCTATGTTCAGTTCTGATATGTTTCCTGTTTCGCAACGGCCTACAAGCATAAACATACCATTACTTTCTCCCACTGGTAGCGTAGTCGTTAATTTGTTTGGAAAAAATACAAGTATTGGCGGAGATCCGATGGCTGGAAGCATTGTAAATTCTTGTTTTAACACAACAGTTCCAACTGTGACTCAAGGAGTAAAAACATCTGTTAAATGTAGCTTGGCTCAACCAGGTTATCTTAATTTGACAGTTTGGACATGTCAGAATATATTTGCTGCATTGAATGGAGATTATTCGCAGTGCGATATGAGCATGAGGGCGGGAAGATCTGATTTTTGGTTTGAGACGAATGGCGTCTTGCGAAACAGCAGCGGTTATGTTGTAGGTTATCTTAGTCAAGAAGGAATTCTACTAGAAAATTTGGCAGGTTTCGGTGCTAATGAGATAGCCTTAAGAATTCCTTTACCTCCGGGCAACTATACACTTGAATTAGCATCACCATTTGAATACAGCCGTTATTTAAATGTTTACAATAAAACTGCTTTTGCAATAACAGCAGGTAGCACAACAATCCTTAATTTAACAAGAGGAAATTCATGGAATATTCAACCCATGTTTAATCCGTCTTTCACCCTTTCTGGCAACAATCCTATAAATGTTTCTGTATCGGATTCTACAGGCAACTTGTTAAATAATTCTTCCGTAAGTCTAATTGCAAAAATACTTTTCTTGAACAAGTCAAATGCTATATCTTCTTCAATCATTTTTAATTATGATTCAGACAGAAAAACTTTCTATAATACAACCTTTAACATGAGTTCATTCGGTTTGGGTGCTGGAAAATATTTAATTTTGCTGAATGCAACCAACACCACAAATAGTGTTTCCTATACTATACTAAACACTATGCCTGTTCATGCTTATGATTTCCAAGTAGGGACAGATTTTGGAGGATTTACTTTTGGAACTGGACAGCCTGTTTCAGCTAAGATATTCGCGTATGGCACAAATGTAAACCCGCCAACGCCTTTGAATGCCTCTCAGGGAAATGTTACAATCAAAGTTTATGATGAAAGCGGTGCTGAAAAAAATGTTGTTAATTCAACTTCAGCTATAACTAATGGCCAAGGTTCATTGAATATAACAATGCCCAATGCTTTAGGATTTTATGAGATAGTAACTTCAGTAAGAACAACTAGTAACACTTTTGGTGTTTCTGACAACTGGGTGCAGATAAGCAATCTTAATGTTAAAATGACTACAGACAAGCAAAACTATCAGTCTAACGACAATGTCGTTCTAACAGTTCAGATTTCAAATGCTACAAACGGTTCATCGATACAGGGAGCATCAATCGAGGTGGTTGCTGACAGCAGTAGTACGCCAGCTATGGGAACAACAGGAAGTGACGGAAAAGTCGCCATAACACTTAATGCTTCCACTCATTCTGGCAGCACTTCATGGTCAAACGGCTGGCATAATTTGAAAGTAAAGATTTCTAAAAGAACTGATACAGATGTTATTAAACTTGATAGTTGGTATGGATTCGATGTAAGAGGATTTGACTTGTTCCTAAGGCCAGATAAACCATCGTATAGCGCAACAGATAATGTTACTATAACGGCTTATGGTCAAACTCAAGGAATATCAATTGCAGGGGTTAAGGTAGATGGAACAACCTTGTCTGGTAGTGGTAATAACATTTGTCCTCCAGTACCGAACGTTACTTTTTGTACTGATGCTGCTTTTGGCGGTGGCACTAGCTCGAATATTAGGATTGGAAATTGGTCTGTTGGCCATCATAATGTCGAGATTACCGTCTCTTCAGGGGGAGGACAGCAAAAGTTCTATACCGGTTTTGATGTGAGCAATTACAACATCATTGCCACCACAGATAGATTTAGCTATGATTTGAATCAAAATATTACATTGACTATTAAAGCAAGTTATATAAATGGTACTGTTCTTTCAAATCAAAATGTTACAGCAACACTGTACAAAGCGCAACCGCCGAACGATATATACGTTACGCAAAATAATGGAACTACTGATTCTTCGGGGCAAGCTACTATAAAGCTTAACGCAGCTCAACCAGGGTTTAACTATATAAAAATAAATATGAATGGCCAACTGCAATTTATAGGAGTACAGGTCTCCTCCCTTAAAGTAAACCTGCTGGACTCATCAAGAAATATAGTAACTAATTATTATGCTTCTGCAGGTAGCAGCATTACAATTTATGTAAACGCAACTTCTGGAGGCAATAATGTCCCGAACGGTTCTACGGTTTCTGCAAAGCTATGGTCCTTTGGCAATTCTATTGACTTGCCTACAAATACAACCACAAACGGCAACGCAACAATAACTTTCAGCATTTCATCATCCGCTCCGGCTCAAATGTATGGTTTGGAAGTAAGAATAACAACGACTAGCGGAGAACAGGGATTCGCGCAACCATCCACACTTACAGTTACAGGTGGTTCTTCTTTGCAACTGGCAATTTCAGCAGACAGGTCTTTCTCAAATCCATACAAGATAGGCGACACTGCTATTCTTAGTGCTTCACTTACATATTCAAACGGAACAGCAGTAGAAGGTTATAATGTTACATTTGAAGTTGGCTCAGAGGGTTCAAGATCGCAAACCATTGGTAATGCTGTAACAGGAAGCGGAGGTACTGCTACCAAGACCTTTGTCATATCTAATAATTATACTGATGGTCCTTATTTCGTGCATGCATACTTAACTGACAATACAGATGCGCAGGCCTATTCCGGATTCATGATTAGTAGTTTGAAGGTAGATGTTATGACAAACAAGAATAGCTATGCTCCTGGAGAAAACATTACTCTTAATATAACAGTTAATAATAGAACTTCTGGCTCTCAAGTAAACGTTACAAGTATGTTCGTTATACTGTTTAACAAAGACAAAGGCGAGATAAATAATTACTTTACTCCATCCGGAGCGCAACCATACCGACTAAACGTATCAATGTCAAATGAGTCAGGATCCATAGGCACCTATCCTATGGCGATAATAGCTTTTGTAAATCAATCACAAGGAGTTGGATTTACTATGGTAGACGTTAAAAATGCTTCCCAGAGTCTTAATCTGTCACTGCCTTCAACAATATCAGCAGGTTCTTATTTCCTTGCAAACATAAGCTCGAGTTTGAACGGTACAGCGACTCTAAGAATTTTCTCGCCAACAGCATCAAACGTTGTTTATGAAAATACAAGCATAACTTTGAGCACAAGCGGAACACCTAATGCTACTGTCAATATGACAATATCCAATCCAGGTGTTTATGTTTTTAACGCATTTGTGAGTGGGATAGGCACTACAACACAGATAGTGACAGTCTCCGCTCCTTTGTCCGGAACAATACCAGCGGTATGGACAGGAACTGCGTCCACAAATTCAACAAGTACATTTACTACAAGTGATACGGTGTACGTGAGAAGTAACATAGCAAACGCTACAGCAACCATTTTAACAGTAGACACAACAACTAATACAACCATATCAGCATCATTACCACTTACATTAAATTCAAGTACAACTTATTACGGCACACTTGGTAGCAGTAATTTGGCTAGTGGAAGAAAATATTTCGTGCGTTTGGACACGAGCACATCTACAGGGATAATAAACACAATGTTTATGGTGAGCTGATGAAAAAAATATTATTTTTATTACCAATACTTTTCGTGCTTGTTTTATCAGATTTTGTTCTGGCTACAGGCTCTCTTTCGATATCAAGTATAACAATACCTTCAAGCGCAACTGTAGGTGACAGCTTTACTATAACTTTATCTGTTTCAGGATCGCAACTTCAAGGCGATCAGGCAACAGGTAGTTTGACACTGCCAAGTGAAATAAGCTGTACTCCAACAAGTTCTCAAACTATTGCCTTGTCTGGCGGAACAGGTTCAACCAGCTGGGCATGCTCTGCCAATGCCGCAGGCGATTATACCAACCAAATAACTGCGAGCGTTACTGGGACAGACTCCGGAACCTTAGCAACTTTGTCAGACAACGAACAGACGGGGTTGAATGTCTTGTCTCCCGCTTCTCTCACAACTTCATCAACAATCAGTTCTTCAAGCATTACGGCAAGTGGTACCTCAACACTCACAGTAGGAGTAAACAATGCAGGAGGTCAATCAACCAATTATAATATAACCTTTAGCCCTTCTGGAATAACTTTTAGCCCGAGTTCAGTTACGACCAATTCGATTGACGGAAGCACGCTCGAGAACAATGCGATAACTGTAAGCGGTAGTACAGCAGGGACATATACTTTAACAGCTACAGTGATGGGATCAAATGGACAGACCTTGGCTGCATCTCAGACCCTAATTATAACTTCAACAGGAAGTGAAACTCCTTCCAGTAGTGGTGGCGGTGGAAGCAGTGGCGGTTCCTCATCTTCAACCAAAGTCACTGTAAAAAGAGGAAACGCAAACATAACTGTTCCATCAATAGCAGCTGGTAAAATGGCGACTGTCTCTATAGTAAAAACAGAGGATGTCGCATTCAGGCAAATTAATATTTCTGTTGCAAACTCTGTCAACAACATAAAAATTGTAATAACAAAGTTACTAGGTTTGCCTGCTTCTGTAACTCATGAAATATCTGGAAAAGTTTATCATTATATTGAAATCAGCAAGACGAACATTACTGATTCAGATGTAAAAAAGATTAATATTAAATTTGCCGTCAACAAGACATGGCTGACGAATAACAATGTAGACGCTTCTAACATTACTATGTACAGGTGGGCCAACAACAAATGGAACGAATTAACAACTACTTTTCTCGGCCAGGATTCTTCCGAGGCTCTTTATCAATCAGAATCTCCAGGGATGTCTTATTTCTTAATAGGAACCAAGAGTGGAGAACAAACTGCACCTCCTGAAACGCCTGCTGCATGCACAGAGTCTTGGACATGCGGGGATTGGTCTGCCTGCTCCAATGGCCAGCAGACAAGGACATGCACTGATGCTAACAGCTGTGGCACGACAGCCGGCAAGCCTAGCGAGTCGCAGAGCTGCACTGTTGGACAGCAGGAATTTAAAGCAGATAACACTTGGATATTATATTCAGTAGCAGGAGTGATTGTTATAGTAATACTGATTTTATTATTTGCCTTTAAGGATAAAATAATTCCAATCAAGACAAGGCCTAAAAATAACTCCAGTAATTCAGAGGATAAATAGGGCAAAAACTTTTCTATGCGGGTCACGAAACCTTTATATGCAGGCTTTTGAAATATCTTTATCATAAAAAGGTGTTATCTTGAATAGGAAAGGTATTGCTAAAGTAGGGTTATTTTCTGTAGTACTCTTAGCAATTGCACTGATTTTGATTTTTGTTTTGCCAGTGTTTAGTATACCCTTTACTTCTAACGTAAACCCGACTAATGTAAATGCAAGCACAATCAATCAAATTCTAAATTTTACCATCGTCAATATCAATGCGACTGGAAACATAACTCAGGTTAATATAACCCTATCAGCTGGTTTTGGTTTTATAGCTAACAGCAATACAACAACGGCAAGCGATACGGATTTTTCAAGTGCTGGCCAACTAGTATTTTGGACTAATACAACAGAAGCAGGATTTGTTGCCAATGGTACCGCGCAAAACTTTTCTATCAATGTGAGCGTACCTAATGTTTCCAGCGTCGCATATAATTTTAATGTTTCAACTTTGGATACGGCTGGAGTTTATAATTCTACTAATATTACCGTGACAGTTAATGATATTACGTATCCAACATGGTCTACAAATCAGTCTTCAACACCACCAAATTATTCTACAACAAATCTAAGCCAATTTAATATCACATGGAGTGATAATGTAGGGATTGATAAAGTCTTTATAACAATCAGAAATTCTACAGGAGTTTTGGTTAATAATACTTCTATGTCCAACACATATGATGTAAGTATTTATAATTATTCAATAGTTTTACCCGCAGGAACATTTAACTGGACTTCTTATGCAAATGACACATCCAATAACTGGAACGTTTCTTCTACTTGGACTTTCACAATAGGTAATGGAACAGTTCCCTTAATTTTATCTAATAACACTTCCCTGTCCGGAACTTATCCTTACTCAACAAACATAACAGGTTCTGGCTGTCCAGCACAAATAAACTGTACACTTTACAGAAATGATACAGGCAGTTTAGGGTCAGCATCAGATTTAGCACAATTAGGAGTTGGTGTATATAATTACACTTATAATACATCAGGAAATCAAAATTATTCTGTAAATTCGACTTCCATTGTATTGACAATAAGTAAAGGCACACCAGCTTTGAATGTATACATCGACGGAAACTCTAGCAATGAGACAATAGCTTATCCTTCTATAGCTAATATTACTGCAAACGAGTCTAATAGTGGAGACTCAGACTGTATTTATGCCCTATGGAAAAATACTACACAGTTAATAAATGGAAGCGTAGTTTGGAATTATACCTCACTTGGTAATGGAACTTATGGTCCATTCAAATACAATATGTCTGGAACATGTTCTAACTGGACATTAGGAACAAGTTCTTCTTATTATCTTTTTGTAAACAAAGGAACTCCTACAGGTTCAATATCAGGCATTAATGTTACGCTTCCCAGCACTACAAGCATAACGCCTTCTGAAAGCAATGCTGGTGATGCAGACGTCAATTATACTTTTTGGAGAGATACAAGTTTGATTAGCCTTGCTAACGGTACTACAAGCCTTTCTGCTGATACAACATCATCAACAGCAGGAACTTATACATATAAGTTAAATTCCACAGCAGGAGAAAACTGGACTTCTAATTCAGGCATAAGCACCTTGGTTATAACAGTGAGTGCGGCTTCTTCGTCAAACACAGGCGGATCTTCAATTGGTGGCATTACAACAACAGGCATGATTACTTACATCAACCTTGCAGTCGGTAAAGCAAACATCACAGCAAACTATCTCACGACAGGCGGAAAACTGATTGCAAACATAGCAAGATATCAGGATGTGGCAATAAGGGGAATGAACATTACAGTTGTAAACAATGTGGCCAACATTAAGATAATGATTTCAAAACTGCCATCGTTGCCTTCAAACGTTCCATACGACATTAACGGCAGGGCCTACAACTACATCAGCATAGGTGAACAAAACTTTACAGATGCTGATATTAAATCAGTTAATATTACCTTTGCTGTCAACAAGACATGGCTGACAAATAACAATGTTAGTGCTTTAAACATTACTATGTACAGGTGGGCCAACAACAAATGGAATGATTTGAGCGCAGTTAAAGTATCTGAAGACGATAGAGAAGTATTCTTCACTGTAAGCTCGCCAGGTTTGTCTATATTCATCATAGGAACCAAAGGCGGGGCACCCATAATTCCTGAAACGCCTGCTGCATGCACAGAGTCTTGGACATGCGGAGATTGGTCTGCCTGCACGAATAGCCAACAAACAAGGACATGCACTGATGCTAACAGTTGTGGCACGACTACCAGCAAGCCGACAGAAACGCAGAGCTGTACCGTGAGTAAAGGAGAGACAACTGTTGTAGCGCCGGTTCAAACATCCATTTTAACCACTGTAATAGTTATAGTGGTTGCAATAATCGCCTGTGTCTTCATTTTCTTGCAGAGAACCAAGATAAGCTCCTATTTAGGAAGCATTGCAAAGAAAACTAGCAATCATAAAAAGACCTCTTATTTGGAAAGCTTGGCAATAAATGTTGAAGAAGAGGAAAAAGAGAAATTTACAGACATATGACAATAAGGCGCATGCTAAAATTCTTAACAGAGCCTGCCATCATATAAGTTTAAATATTTCTGGCGTACGCATATACTAACTAGGTGCAATTATGGCTAAGAAAAGATCATTACTTTGGTTTGAAGAGCCCCTTGATGATTTTAGAGGAATGCAGGATGATTTCTTTGGAAACATGCAAGAAGTTTTTAGGAGACCTTTTTTGAATTTAGACAAGCTAATCAAAGTTCCAGATTTTAAACCAATATCCATGCCAATTAAGATGGCAGGCACTGATAATGAATTAATACTAAGAGCAGAAATGCCAGGATTTTCCAAGGACGAGATAAAGTTAAAAGTCACTCCCGATACATTTCTCATATCTGCAGAAAAGAAAAAATATTCCATTGACAGGAGTGAGAAATTCTTCAGAATGAAAAAAGGTTTTGACTCCTTCAGCAGAGTTGTCAAACTCCCAGAGGAAATCAAGACTCAAGGCGTGAAAGCAAAATTTGAAAACGATATTTTAGAAGTGGTAATGCCTAAAAAATACACTAGGAAAGAAAAAGAAGTTGATATAGAATAAATTTACTCTGCCTAAGTGCTTAACAAACGCCGTAGTCAGGTTTAAATATAAAAATCAGTTTAAATAGTTTACTTTCTATCTTAATTTTAATTAGTGATTTTATGGAAGAACGCAAAATAGATTACTTTAGTAAAAAACCACTCTCTGGATTAGAAGTTTCTGCTGGCAATACCTTTAGAGCACTCAAAGATTCTAAACTTGCAGGTTATATCAAAGGAGCTAATGATAGCATAGATAGGCTCGGCGAGAATATATGCTTTAATATTTCTAATAATCCTACTAGTGAAAAATGGATAGGTAGACATAAAGGAACTTTAGCAAAAATAGGAGCATTAGCTGCTCTTGATATTGGCGTAGGCGCAGTTGGTGGATACTATGCGGGGCCAATTGCCGATAATACTAAGATTATATCGGAGAGTGCAGGCCGTTCTACTATAACAACTGGCTGGCCGCTTCCACTTCAAGCATATATAGAAACAGTTAATAGTGTACCTCCGTATGTTCATAAAGATTATCTGTATTATCCAGAAAACAGTGGAAAAAATGCTGTATTTTTTGGAGGATTAGCAACTGGCGTTTCGGCACTCATTGAAGCTGGTTCGATATTAGCAAATAGATTGCTTAAGAAAAACGAAAAAAAATGAATGAACAGAAATAATGATCCTTGATTTTTAGACTTAAAAGGCGAAAAACTTGAAAAAAGCAGTTTTATTGCTGGTGATAACTCTTATATTTTGTTTAAAGATAGTTTATGCCGAAGATTATTTTGGGCATGCCTTAACAAATCCTTTTAATTTTAACAAAATCAGCGGATTTTCATTTGATTCACAGCATTCAAATAAAGATTATTTCAGAGTGGGTATGGCAAACCCTGCTGCTATTTATTGCTCTAAGTTGGGATACAACTATAATGTGATAGACACTGATAATGGACAAGACGGCATATGCACATTTCCTGATGGAAGTCAATGCGAAGAGTGGCAATTCTTAGAAGGTTTGTGTGCTCAGAATTATTCTTATTGTGCTTTAAACGGATATGACATTATGACTAAAAACGTTAACAACACATCTTCAATATATGCTGTTTGTGTCAATAAAACTACTAGAGAAGAAGTAGGTTCGGTCACTGATTTGTTTAATTTAATTGAAAAATCTATCATGTCAAAGGAAAATTTAACGCTAACAGAGCCAAACATTTCAACAGAAAGCATTTTAACAAGTTTAGCTCCTCCATTACCATCTGACTTTGATTGGAGAAATAACAATGGCAACTGGATGACCGCTGTAAAAGATCAGGGCATTTGTGGTTCTTGTTGGTCGTTTTCTACTGTCGGAACTGTTGAAGCTTATTATAATATTTTCTCAAATACTCATACTAACTTAGACCTTTCAGAAGAATACATGGTATCAGACTGTTTACGGAGCAATGACTGTTGTGGCGGTTTTCCTTCTTCTGCCCATGACTTTTTTAGAGATGAAGGGGTTCCTGATGAAAATTGTTTGCTCTATAATGATATTAATTGTGGATGCGATTTATCTTGCGGCGATGTTGGAGCTTGCACATTTAGAGATTTTTACTCTTGTAGTAATTCAATATGTAATAACAAGTGTGCTAACTGGCAGAGTAGGATAGTTAAAACAGACCATTCCAGTAAAATAACCGGTGGCAGTATAGAACAAATCAAAGAAAGAATTTTTACAAATGGACCAGTCACAGCTCTAATGGGATTTGGGAACACATTTCCTGATAATAATGTTTACATATGCGGTGATAATAATGTTCTCTTAAGCCATGCTGTAATTTTGTTAGGTTGGAATGATACCGGCCAGTACTGGATTGTAAAAAATAGCTGGGGCAGCGCATGGAACGGTGACGGCTATTTTAGAATTGCTTATAGTGATTGCGGTATTGAAAAAGAAATTACTTATGATCATGGTTTTAATGTTGTTAACAGTGGTAGTGATGTTCAAGAATTTTATAGTCAGAATGCGCCATCAGACAGTTACCTAATTTCATGCATATCCCAATCAGCAATTTGGCGTGGTCAGAACAATTTCGGGGAAGATGCCATAGAAGAAGTAACTTTTGATGGCAACAGATGCAAAATCGTTGGTGATGACAATGAAGGTGGTCAAGAACAAAGAAGATATGCAGGTTCAGTGTCGATCCCGATGACTTGGGTTTCATCTTCACCAGTCATAAACTGGAGTTCATGGGAGTTTAGAAACAAAACTGGGTATTGTGATGGTCCTGATTGTACTGATGAAACATTTTATAGTCCAACTTGTCCTTCTGGTTATTCTCCAGTTTCGTGTTTGTCAGAGACTGCACATAGCATAGATCAAGGAAAATATGGTGAGGATGATATAATAAATATGAACATAACAAACGGGCAATGCCAAGTGGTTGCGTACGATAGCGTTGTTGGAGACGCTGAGTATTATAGAAGGACTGGTGTTGTGTGTTTGCCAAAAACTCCAGTTATAGTATGGGGTGATTGGAGTTTGAGAAATGATGACAGCGGATACCATGATGGTCCTGGTGATCATGACGGCGATAGTGACGATGCTAATACTGAAGAATTTTATAGTCCAACCTGTCCTCCTGAAACATTTCCAGTTTCATGCTTATCAGAATCAGCAACTGCGGAAAGTGAAACATACTATGGCGAAGATGATATTATAGATATAAGAATTTTAGGAGAGAGATGCATAGTAACTGCAAATGATCAGAGCGATCATATATCCTCTCATGAGCAAAAAAGACGTGTGGCAGCCGTATGCATAGATCCAACTATAGCAGGCGACATAAACAAAGATGGAAATGTTAACATATTTGACATAGTCATAATATCAATTGCTTATGGAAGCACACCTCAAAACTCAACGTGGAATCCCATAGCAGACATAAACGCAGATAACCTTATAGATATATTTGACCTTGTATTTGTTGCAGCTAACTTTGGTAAGGGTTCCTGAATTTAACCGTATAAATGATTTATATGAATAAGAAAATAGTCATATTTACAATTTTGATATTCCTTAGTTTAACAAGCATAATCTTTGCTCAGGACATTATTGCAAAAGTTTTTTTATACCCGTCCTCTGCAAAGAAAACCGTGGGAAGCGCTCTGTCCGTTAACGTCAACGTAGCCAATGTCTCAAGCCTCTATGGCTATGATTTCAAGCTATATTATGACACCCGCATTTTAGACGTAAAGAACGTGACAGAGGGAACGTTCCTTAAAAGCAAGGGCTCGACATTCTTCAGAGTAAAAGAGATGAAAGACAATTACAACTCCACTCACGGCCGCGTATGGATGTATTCAACCATGCTGTCGCCTGCTAAACCTGCAAGCGGTTCCGGAACAGTAGCCATAATAGAGTTCAAGGGAGTCAAGGCAGGCACCGCGGCAATAAACCTTTATGACACAAAGCTTGTAAACTCAAACTCTGGCAGAATCAACATCAGCGCGTCAGGCGGCTATTACGAATTCACCACTATAACAAGCAAGTACGTATAACATTGCTTCTTATTTCAAACTTCACTGGCAGGAATTTTTCTATGACCCACATATTAGTCTTGCAATGGTTTGTGATCTCTGCGACAGATACCGAACCACCTGCCAATGCCATGTAAAGGAGAATCTGGTCTGCCATGTGCTCGTCCAAGCACGCGTTCGAATTTATCTGTTTCATTAAATTGACAGCGGCCTCTTCGCCGACAATTTCAGCTGCTTTGCCTCTCTCTCCAAAGACAGTCGCGCTCAACACCGTGTTATCATAATGGGCGCGCATGTGGACTGTCGAGCCTGGAGAAAACGCGTCCACATAATCAAAAGACTCGCAATCGAATTTTGGTATTATTTTCTTCGCGCCCTCTATCTGCCTTTCGGCAACCTTTGCTTTTTCCAAAGACCTGCTGGCTATGCTTCTTATATAATAACTTTTAACATTGCCTCTTTCTATCAGGTCCAGCGGTTTTAACTTTTTGCAAGGCTCTATTCTGACCTTGATTCTTCCTCCGCCTCTCGGGTAGAAGCCGTACCTTAACACCTCGCAGCTAATTTCAATTCCCATCTTTCTGGCAATTGCGCAGAAAACCTCTTTAAAATAATCTATGTTGGGGCTCCACTGGACATCAGTTCCTCCTGTTAAATCTATTTCCACCTCATTGCCGGCATGAATGCATATTGGTGCGATAGTTTGCAGGACTAGAGCGACCGAGCCGGCTGTTCCTATGTCTATGCTAAAACTACCGCTTTTTATTTTCTTAGGTGTAAACTCGATCCAGTCGCTGCCTATCCTAGCGTTCTTCAGGTCTGCACCGCACATTTCGGCGGCAGCTTCTATGCCTTTGAGGTGCTGGGCTTGAAGGCCTGGGTTTTTCCTGTTTTTCCTTATGTTAACAATCTTGCAAGGCTTTCCAGTGATTGCTGACAGAGCAACAGAAGTTCTTATTATCTGTCCGCCAGACTCGCCGTAACTACCGTCTATTAATAACATATTTACCACGTTCAATCTTTCTGATTATACCTTCGTTTAATAGGCTTTTCAAATGGCTTCCAGCGAAGTTTGAGGAGAATTTCATGCTTACAAAATCCTTGCTTAAATCGCTATAACGAAAGAATCCGTTTCTCTGACAATATTTTTTTCCAATTTCTATTACGAGATTTTTTCCACAATTATTAGGAAGTTTTCTCTTTACATAAGAATTTATCAGTTCATTCAACTTGTTTCTTTTTTCTTCTAAACTGAATCCCACTTCTGATTCAAACTTCTTGATACTGTCTTGCTGACCGATTTGAATTCTCCACTTGACTGTAATCTTATCTTTTCTAGATCTATAGAAGCCTTCATTGTAGATTTTGGCATCAATTCCTAATTTTCTTAGGAGAAGCTGTTCACCTCTTATCAAGTTGCTTATTGGAGCATTAGAAACAATACAACGTGTCCATTTTCCTTGATAAAGTTTAATATTCTTGCAGTCACTCACATTGACGGTTCTTGTTAATCTGACAGCTCTTTTGCCATATTTATCCAAACAGACGTCTCCTTCATCATCGAAAACTCTACTTAGGTATATCCGTTTTAGCTTACCCCCTCCAGTTACAATATCCTTAGGTATGTAACAATTAACAAGCCGTTTATCTCCTCTAGGCACGCCACCAAGTTCCAATGCGGTGCCTATAACAGCAGGGAATTTTGTTTCTAATGCTTTATGTCCATACTTTATTTCACAGTCAAATTCTCCAAATATAATCTTGCAAAGTTCAATCAATTTTTCTTGAAGATCCATTTCTGATGCTGAATATACAGGGCATGAAGTCGGATTCTTAGGGACATGACCGTCAGAAAGAAATGCAGCTCTTATCTCTACGCCGCTTTCATTATGAAGTTTAAATGGAAGATTTGGTTTGAAATGTGATTTGCCGATATTTAATATATTTCTTTCAATTTCACTTCTAGAAAAATCAATATAATCGCATAATTTTTTCAGTAATAAAACATTCGGTCTATGAATCAGTTTTGAACAATTTGATATTATTTTTCTAGGTGTATTTAGAGATTTGCCCAATGAAGTGTAAGACCCACTTTTGCTGATCGCTTCATGAAATAATTGCTTTTGTATATCAGGAGTCAATTCTACATAATGCCCATTGTAAAGGTCCCACCAATGAACAATTGTCTTGACTTCAAGAGAATTTTTAATATATGTTTGAAATTCTTCTTCAAAGTTCATATAATCTTTTAATTGAAAGAATTATTTATCCTTATTTCATCCCAAATAAGAGCCATCTATCAATATCATAAAACTAGTTTATCCTTTCAAGTTTATAATTTTCAATGGTTATATGAAAATAACCTAATATAACATCCGGATAATCTGACCATTAAAAATCAGGCTGTTTTTGGTTGGAATTTGAGGGTAAAATCAAGTTTAAATCTTTTAGTATGTTATTTAATTGGTATGTATCGAGTTAACAAAAAAATTCCCATGCAGAGTAAAACCCAATTTTTAAATACATCTTATGAACTACTCTATCAAGTTTCTCAAGAATTCCCATTTTTAATGTTAGATACAAGAGAAGTAATGGCATTGGAAAATGAGAGATGTAATGTTGCCTATAAGGCTTTCCCACATGGTGAAGATTGGATACGATTCCCTGACAAAATGTCGATTGGTGAATTTTTGCAATATGTACAAAATCTTATGAAAAAATATGGGACGACTGTAGAAATTGTAAGGGATGAAATGGATACTAGAAGTAATGATCAATCAAAACGATTTAAATTCTATGGGGATAATATTAGAGTTTCTGTACATCCATCCGGTGTATTTAATCATGTCGTAAATTTGGAGATTAGAGCACCAGATGAATATGAAGAAAGAATACAATCTATGATCGATAAATTACAACATTCAAATGGTTCAGACGAATCACAAAAAACGAAAGAACATGATGATTCTTCATTTCCGAATTCTCCAGAAGAATTAAAACAGGAATTTAGAGATAGAAAATATTCTAAAATATAAATGAAATGGAATCGAGACTAGTTGATGTATGGGGTATATGAAAATAACCATGGTAATAGCTATATAGAATCTGATTTCCTTGCGATTATAAACATTCTTCTAGAGTTTGACCTAATTTTATTAAATGTTCTTGTTCTAAAAACTTGAATTACTTCGAGCCCTGCTTTGCTCAAGATGTTCTTAATTTCTTCCAAATCATAAATCCTTACTTCCCTTTTAATATTTTTTATAAACTTTAGATTTTTACCTTCTTTCAAGTAAAAGTTCTCGCTTAAAATCCAGAAAGTCTGATTGTTTTGATTTTTAATCCTATTGAAAACCTTCTCAAAATAGTTGCCATATGTTTCAGTGTATGTCCGCCTTTTCTTTTTAAACATCTTTGAGTTCTTGTTTGGTATATCTATCATTAACAAACCATTCTTTCTCAAATGCCTTTTCATGTTTTTTAGAACCTTTAAGTTAACATTGTCGTTAAAGTAGCCAAAACTTGTAAACCACGATAAAACAATGTCAAACTTTCTTTTCAAATCAAAATTTCTCATGTCAGCTAGCCAATAGTTTTTAGAATATTTAGGGAATTTTTCTGTTACGGCTTCTATCAATTCTCTGGAATTATCTATACCAAAAACCTTGAAGCCTTTCTTTCTTAAGAATGGATGTATTCTACCATTCCCGCAGGCAACCTCCAGTATAGTTGAATAATTTTCATTCAGTTTCTTTTCGAAGAATTTTATTATCTTTGATAAATAGAGGGCTTCTTCCTCGCTTCTATCATACCTGAAGCTTATGTGCCATTCAACAGCTTGAGGTAATTTTTTCATGCTAAGTAATTAGCAGTATCGATTTATAAAAAAATAGAATATTTCATCAACTAATATCAATCGTGTCGCCGTTATTTGGTGCAATTGCGTCAAAACCTTTTTCTTTCAGTTCCTTGGCAAACCCCTCGCAATTGTCTCCATGCAGGCAGATAACTTTCTGAGGATTGATATCATCAACAAATTTAAACAAATCATCACGACCTGCATGGGCAGAAAAGTCAAATCGATGAATGCCCATCTTTATTTTCAAGTCAAACCCTTCCGTGACGAACCTGCCAGTCTCCACCAGCGTCCTTCCGGCGGTATTAGGAATCAAAAACCCGGTGAAGATCACTGAGCTTTCGGCATTATTATACAAATATTTTATATAGCTGACAGACGGCCCTCCTTCCAGCATTCCACTGGATGAAATAATGGCGCAAGGCTCTCTTACCACCTTCTTTCTGTCCTTTTCATCCCATATGAGGCGAGAAACATTCAAGGCTTTTTTCAAGGCTTTGGGGTCCCTGATAAATTCGGGGTATTTCATTGCCAGTTGAGAGGCGGTCTTTGCCATGCCGTCAAGATAAACAGGAAACCTTGGATTGAAGCTTTTCAATATCATCAGTATCTCCGCCGCCCTTCCGACAGCGAAACAGGGTATCACCGCCACTCCCTCGTTGGCGATAGTGCTTTCAACAGCCTCAAAGAACTTTTTCTCGGTTTCCTTTCTCGGGGAATGGTTCCTTTCAGAATAAGTGCTCTCTATTATTAAGACGTCCACATCCTTGGCGTCTATGCTTGCCCCGTTCAGTAGGCGCGACGGATTGGTGTTAAAGTCGCAGGCATAAAGTATTCTTTTGTTTTCCATCTCCAGCAAAGGCGCCATGCTCCCGGGTATGTGGCCGGCGTCAAATATGTCCAAAGAAAAATCATCTCCTTCGATCTTCTGGCCGTAGGTTACTATCACTTCATGCTTCTTCATTTTCTCAATGTCGTTTTTTTCAAAGCGCCTGGCAAGGCCCCTGTACTTCGCGACTTTGATGCTGTCTTTCAAGAGCAGATGGGCAAGCTCAAAAGTCGCTATAGTCGAATAAATGGGCGGCTTGAACCTTCTATAAATCACAGGATAGTACCCTGAATGGTCTAGGTGCGCATGGCCTAGAATAGCGATGTCCACCTTATTGACAGGATTGGGCAGCTTGCCGGTCTCCACATCCATTCCGTAATCGAGCAGGACATTTTCCTTGCCCTCTACTAGAACAGCGGTCTTACCAACTTCCCTGAAACCGCCTAGGCATTTTATTTTCATGTTATTCTAACCAATGTTTTATTAGATAAATTAATATCCTTTTATGTATTATTAAATTTATGGAAAGGATTGAAATAGGCATCATAGGCGGCTCAGGGCTTTATGATGCGAGCATAATGGACAATGTGTCCAAGGTCAATGTAGAGACTGTTTACGGCAACCCTTCTGATTCTTTTTGTATAGGGAAAATAAACGGCAAAGGAGTAGCATTTCTTTCAAGGCATGGCCAAGGCCATAGGATACCTCCGCACGAGTTGAACTTCAAGGCGAACATAACCGGCTTTGAGAATTTTGGCGTAAAGAGAATTATTTCTTGCTGCGCTGTGGGTTCTTTGAAAGAAGACTATAAGCCAGGAGACATAGTGATACCGGACCAATTCATAGAATGGAGAAAGTCAATGACAACATTCTACAACACCGGTGACGTTACTCACGTTTCTTTGGCAGACCCGTTTTGTTCGGAGATAAGGGAGGCATTGATAAAAGCCTGCAAGAAACTAGGAATAAGATATCATGACAAAGGAACTTATGTCTGTATAGAGGGCCCAAGATTTTCTACAAGAGCAGAAAGTAAGATGTTTAGGAATTTTGCGGACATAATAGGAATGACTGGCGTGCCTGAAGCAATTCTAGCCAGGGAAAGAGAAATCTGTCTTGCGATACTAGCGACTGTGACAGATTATGACTCTTTTTCTGAAAGGCCAGTTTCTACAGAAGAAATCTTAAAAACAATGAAGGAAAGCGAGGATAAATTAAAAGAGATAATAAAAGAAGTCGTCAACAACATTCCTGAGGAAAGGAAATGCATTTGCAAGGATGCTTTGAAGAATGCTAAGGTTTAACCTTTAGCCAACCCTTACCATCTTCTGCAGCGATATTCCTTTCTTCCAACTCTCCTAATATTTCATCAACAGCTTCTTCAGAGATGTCTATCTTGAAATTCCTTTTCAAATCATTTCTTATCTCGTTTATGTCCTTAGATTTTTTCTCATCCAACGCCTTTGGCATTATGTTGCACATATCCTCGACATAATTCCAGGGAAATATAACCCACTTCCAGTCTAGCTCCTCACCATAATAATCTGGTTTGAACTTTGATGTCTTGATGTGCAGGGCTGCTGCAGTCTTTATCTCTTTAGGATTTAATGATTTTAAAAAGTCTATGGAGACTATCATGCTCTCTCCAGAATCAGTTATATCATCCACAACCAGAACTTTCTTATTTGTCAAGTCAACTTTCAGTGGATATCTTATGCTCGCTCTGCCGTCCATGCCAGCGGTTATTCCCCAATGGTCTACTTTTATAGAAACCAAGTCTTTCACGATAAGCATATCGCATATGATTCTTGCAGGAACAAAACCTCCTCTGGAAAGTGCGATGACCACGTCCGGTTTGAATTTGTCTTCTTTGATTTTTCTTGCTATGTTCTTGCATGAGTTGTTAAGATATTCCCAGCTTGGCAGCCAGCATTCGAAGTTTTCCATAAAAATCTAATTAAATCCAAAATATTTATATTAGCGTCTATTCTACAATTAAAAGAGTGGTTGTTTGAAAATCGTAATTTCGCTTGGTGGTTCCCTGCTGACTAGGGAGCTAACTTCTGAGAATTTCAAGAGATATGCTGACGTTCTTAAGAGACTGAGGGATGATGGACACAAGCTTGTTGTCGTCTGCGGTGGGGGTAAAGTCTGCAGAGATTACAGAGATGTGGCAAAGGGTTTGGGCGCTGACAACAATCAACTGGATTTTATAGGAATAATGGCGACTCACATAAACGCTTCTACATTTTTACCTGCTCTGGGAAAATACGGTTATCTGATAAAATGGAAAACTTTCAAGGAGGTGCTGAAGGAGGCAAAGAAAGTTTTTGGAAAGAAAATCATAGTGGCGGCTGGCTACGATGTTGGGACATCAAGCGATTATGATGCTGCTGCTCTTGCTGCTGCCGTGAAGGCAGATATTTTGATTAACGCAACTAATGTCGACGGAGTATATTCTGCAGATCCTAAGACATATCCCGACTCAAAGAAACTTGGCAATTTAAACTATGATGAGTTCGAAAAAATAATGGGAAAAAACGCACAGGTTCCGGGCGAATACAGGTTCTTTGATTGGAAAGCGACTAAAATAATCAAAAAGCACAAGATAAAGACCATATTCATAGACGGCAGGGACCCGGAAGAAATCATTAGAGCAGTCGAGGGAAAGCATCATGGGACGATAATAGGCTGATGTGGTACTATTATAATAATGTTAGAAAAGATTAAGAAAAATGAGTGATAAAATGGTAGAAAAACAGGCACAGATTCAAAAAGTAAAGAGAGAAAACCTTACCACAAAACAACTTAAAAAACAGTACAAAAACGGTAGGAGAGACTTCTCGGGTATAATACTTGCACCAGATAGAAAGAGCGGAAGGGATGATTTCATTGGGACGGAGCTCTCTGAGGTGGACCTCAGAGGAGCAAATCTCACAGGAACAGATCTCAGATGTACAGATCTCAAAGGGGCGAATCTTGCAGGGGCGGCTCTCGGTGGTGTACATTTCGGAAGAGCGGATCTCAGAGGAATTCTGAACTTAGACAAAGCCTATAATATAGGATATGCGATCTTCTATCGAACGCATGTAACTAAAAAGGAAAAAAGAATTATAGATGAGGCACAAAGGCAGGCAACCAAGAATCGTTTTATAATTCATAAAGTTAGGTTATAAATATTCTTTTTATTTAATATGATTAGGTATTAACATGGACATAGAGACAAAAATGAATTTGGTCAAGGGCTTTACAGAAGAGATATTAACCGAACAGGAGCTTAGAAACTTGTTTGAGACTAACGAGCATCCTGTTGCTTACGATGGATTTGAACCTAGCGGCCTTGCTCCAATTCACTTCGGCCTTTTAAGGGCAACTAACTTAAAGAATATGCTAAAAGCAGGAATAAAATTTAAATTGTACCTGGCAGACTATTTTGCCTTTATAAACAACAAACTAGGCGGGGATTTGGAATCCATTAGAAAGGCAGGAGAATATTTTGTTGAGGTTTGGAAAGCCTGCGGCATTGATACTAAAAAGGTAGATGTTATATGGGCAAAGGACATAATGGATAGCATATCTTATTGGGATAAGACCTTGCGTATAGCAAAAGAAACTACCATAAGCAAGTCAATGAAATCCATTACTATAATGGGTCGTAAACAAGGAGAAAGTTTAAGCACAGCTCAATTGTTTTACCCTTCAATGCAAGTAACAGACATATTTCACATGGGAATTGACATATGTCAACTGGGTATGGACCAAAGAAGAGCTCATGTGCTTGCTAGAGAAGTTGCAGAAAAGTTAAAATGGAAGAAACCTATAGCTGCGCATCATCATATACTTTTAGGTTTACAAGGTTTTCAGGAAAAAGGTACGGACGAAGAAAATTTAATTGCTTCTAAAATGTCAAAGTCTGAGCCGAAAACTTGTATATACATGCACAACAATCTTGAGGAACTAAAAGAAAAATTAAACAGTGCTTTCTGCCCGGCCAAACAAGTAGAGAGCAATCCTGTTTTGGAATACGCAAAGTACATAATATTCAAGGAAGTTGACACTATGCTGATTGAAAGACCTTTGAAGTTTGGTGGAAACTTGGAGCTTCAAAGTTATGAAGAGCTGGAAAAGCACTTTAGAGATGGCAAACTACATCCTTCTGATTTGAAGATGGCTATTGCTGTTGAATTAGACAAATTAATTAAACCTGTTAGAGAGTACTTTGAGAAAAACAAGAGAGCAAAAGAGCTCTACGATGCGATAAGAAAATCAGAAATCACAAGATAATCTTACGTAAGGAATACCTTCTAAGAGTTTTTCTATTTCGTTTTTTGTTTTCCCATCAAGGTTACCGCATTCTAAAGAATATTTAAGATTTTCTTTTTCTCCATCAATTATGAGTTCTCTATTCTCACGGTGTGCAAAAACTTGACTGCCAATCCTCTTACTGGTAAGTCTAAGATTATTGCTGTCATAGCCATGTTCTTCTAGCAATGAGTGGATTTTCCATAAATACCCTATATCAAGAGCTTCGTCTGAATAGAAATTTATTCTTGTAGGCGTTTCTCTAACCTCGTTTCCAGCTTCAATTTCTATAAGCGGGATATTTTCAACTATACTCGCATTATTTTGTCCTATAGGCATTATTATAATTATCTCTTCAAAGCTTTAAAACATTATTAAATTTTTCAATAAAATTAACTGTGGAAGAGTAGATAATTATAAATATTTAATAAAATAATTCTTAGAAAAGTGAGAGTGATGCCGTTCCAATCATTAGACTGAAACCAAAGAAAGATTTTGTTGCTTCTGTTGATAAAGAATTTAAACATGTGTTTAAAAAATATAAAGAGGTGAATAGATGCTTGACATAAAAATAATAAGAGAGAATCCAAAGATAGCTGAAGAGAATCTTAAGAAGAGGGGAGACGAGGATAAGCTAAAGCTTCTGAAGGAATTGGTAATCAATGACAAAAAGTATAGAGAAGAACTGCAAGAGCTGGAGAAGTTAAAGCATGGCAGGAATGTTGTATCAGAAGAAATAGCAAAGCTAAAGAAAGATGGCAAGGATGCTTCCCACAAAATCAAGGAAGCTTCGGAAATCCCCAACAATATCAATGCATTGGAAGAAGATGTTATTAAGCTAAAGGATGATATTGATGTTTCTTTAATGAGATTACCTAATTTACTCCATGAGTCTGTTCCTATTGCAAGGGGAGAAACGGGAAACGTGGAGGTAAGAAAGTATGGCAAGCCGCCTAAATTTAATTTCGAGCCAAAGAACCATTTGGACATTCTCAAGAATCTCGGATTGATAGACGATGAGAGGGCAGAGAAGGTCATAGGCAGGGGATTCTTCTATTTGAAAGGTTCCCTGGCATTGTTAGACAGGGCTCTGCAAAGCTATGCAATAGAACTCCTGATGAAAAAAGGCTATTTGTTCATCTATCCGCCGCACATGCTCAGAAGGGAGCCTTATAGCGGCATGGTTGATATGTCTGATTTTGAGAACGTGATGTATAAGATTGAGAAAGAGGATGCGTACATGATCGCGACAGCAGAGCATCCCATAGGAGCCATGCTCAAGGACGAGGTCTTGAATAAGAAAGATTTGCCTCTGAAGATTGTCGGCTTCTCGACTAACTTCAGGAAGGAGATTGGAGCTCATGGCAAATACACCAAGGGATTGTTCAGAATGCACCAGTTCAACAAGGTCGAGCAGTTCATCTTCTGCTTGCCTGAGGATTCATGGGACTATCACGAGGAGCTGCAAAAGAATTCCGAGGAGCTGTACAAGAATCTAGGCCTGCACTTCAGAACAATAGTTTTGTGCTCGGGCGAGACTGGCGTCGTCTCATCGAAGACTTATGATGTTGAGTTGTGGATGTCTGACGGAGTTTATCGTGAGGTAGGCTCGAACTCCAACTGCACAGACTATCAGGCTAGAAGATTGAATTTAAGATACAGGGACAAGGAAGGTCAGGCTCCAAAAGGATTTGTCCACACATTGAATAACACTGCCATAGCGACGTCAAGGACAATGGTAGCGTTAATAGAGCAATGTCAACAAAAAGACGGAACCGTTGTAATTCCGAAAGCGCTCTGGCCCTACATGAACGGGATTAAAAAGCTTGAAAAGGTAAAATGATATCATGTCAGCGAATGAATTCAAAAAAGAAATAAATGATTACATGGAAACAGGTGATGAGGGTCATCTGAAAAATTTAGCCGGATTTATTGCTGAAGGTATCATAAAAAACGATTATGATGTTCTTGATAAGATAAAAAGTGAAATAGCTCAAGTAATGAGAAGCGATGATGCGTGGGAAAAGGAAACCGACAAGGTTATGAAACTGTCAGGATATGAAACTGTGATAAGTCATTATCAAATCTGTCAGACAAGACAAAAAATAAAAAATCAAAAAACTTGACTTGCTTGATGTTATGGACTACACCTGGTTGATATTTGCTATATTGTCGGCGGCTATGGCTGCTTTAGTTGCGGTATTCGGTAAAATCGGTTTGGAAGGAATCGATGCTAACACGGCTACTATGATAAGGGCAGGCATAATGTTCGGGTTTCTCGTCCTGATAATAGCATTTACAGGAAAAATAGAGAATATAACAACAATATTTTCCAATTCCAAAGCGCTGTCTTATATATTTTTAAGTGGCATAGCAGGAGCGCTGTCGTGGCTGTTTTATTTTCTTGCTCTAAAGATTGGCAAAGCATCGCAGGTTGCTCCCATAGACAGACTGAGCATAGTTTTTGTAATAATCCTAGCTTTCCTCATACTTGGAGAGAAGATTAGCTTGAAGATAGCGATAGGAACTGCTTTGATGGTTGTTGGTGCTGTTCTAGTGGCGTTAGGTTGATGTGCGCTGGTTCAAATCCTGCCCTCCGCATCCTACTCGAGCTTCAAATCCCCTGCCAACCTTATGTAGTAATCATATCACCGAGGTGCTACAGGTTTGATGTGAGAGTTGCGGTAGAATGAGTTGGACTAGTTGGTTTGATGGTTCTTGTCCATAATAGAAAGAAATTCCTCAAAAAGACTTGATGCATTACTTACATGTTTTATTATTTTTTTAAAATGATTTATCAGGGGATGATTCTCATCATAAATTCCTAAAGGATTAAATTCTGGATATCTAAACGTTTGCTGGTCAGGAATCGCAGGGCATAACCTAAAAGCTACATCAACGAAGTACTCATATTTTGAGATGCAAAGTTTGCTTTTCGATTTAAAGTGTTCATAATCTTCATCCAGAATTTTGATACTGTCAGTCAAATAAGAGTTCAGGTCCTTAATCTTCATTTCCTTGAGGAGGCGTTCGGACATTACATACTGTATGAATGCCTTTCTTTCCTTTGGTTTAAGGTATTCTCTAAAACGTCCGGGTTCGTTAGATATTATTAGCTTATCTTTGTATTCTAGTCTATCCCAAACTGTATGCATGATTTTTCGCGACTCGATCCTAGAATTTATCCATAATGCACCCTTTATGTTATGACCGATTTCGCTACCGTTCTTTACTACTCCTATGCCGAAAGAAAGAGCCTTTATCAATTTCTCTAAGCTTTGCTCTAGGAAATAAAGAGACTGAGGATAGAATCCGTTATCATAAAGCGATTCCGAAGCCTTTGCATCCGAGGAAGCTATCCTTAGCCACTCTCTAATGATACGGACTCTGGTTTCTCTGTTCATTTCCATAGCCTTAGTTCGACTTGAAAAAATTAAAAGCAAGCGCCTAGCCGCCGAAATGATGCTGGTTTGAGGAGGAAATCAACAATAATAATTTACACGATTAATCAATGTTATGAACAAAGCACAAGAAGTTCGTAGAAGGGAAAAAGCCATATTAAAGGAATTTAACTCTAACTTCCAATTCGGATACAAAGATGGCACAACAATAAAGAACGGCCCAGAACTGCTGAAATTTCTAATAAGCTCAAATGATGAAAATATAAATCATACTAAAAGCAGGCTTGAAAGGGCAGACGCACATCTGCTCTCTGCTCTCTGCTATGAACTTCTATATATCCTCTTGCAAATCTTTAGATTCTGATGACTATCTCATGTTTGACATATCTCTTTACTACTCGGTCTTTAATATGCTGTTCTCGTTTCTGTGTCTTGACATGTCAATAAAGGATGAAGACCTGAGATGGATGAAACATTCCAAAATACCCAAGTTTATAGGAAAGTACACAGCAAACAACCTTTTACAAAGCAAGATTCTGCATACCTTCGAAGGAATGAGAAAGACCCGTGAAGAGCTTAGTTACCTGTCATCGCCTACTGCACTAGGAAAATTTCAGATAATATCTAGAAAGCCGAAATTCTCTATAATAAAAACAGACGAACAGATGAGAATAAAGAAGAAGGTAGACCTGACGTACTGGGAATATTGTACTCTGACCCAGCATCTGATTATGTTCACGATGGTGGAATTTATCATGCTTTTCAAAGCCTATGAGAATCTTCTGAACAGAGAAGGTGACGTTTACCATTTCAAATGTTTTAGCGTAATTACAAATCGAAAAGAGTTCTTAGAAAATTTCTATATAACGTCGGTCGAGAGCAAGAAGTCAAGGAAAGAAAAGATAAGAATATCCTTCATATCAAACGGTATTATATTCTGCTTAGGGAAAATGCTAGAAAAGAATAGAAAACAGGCTGAAATAGCCTTAAAGAAGCCGAAAATTAACTAACTTCTTAGAAGTCAAATCTAAACTAGTTGTTTCCCATAGATAATTTCATATAACAGGTTAAAAATTGGACCTAGAGTGAAAGTAAGTGGTAAAAATTCATCTTTACACTCATTTTAACAACATAGATACGAACCTCGGCCCTGTAGCATGCCCTCCGCATTACAACACTGTAGAAAGAGTTCTTTCCTTAAATTAGACAAGGAAATTTAAGTTAAGTTTTTATACGAAAAAGTTTAATTACATGTATGCCAAGGATGTCAATAAAAAAAATTCTCATAGGACTTGGAATTGCCGCAGGTATAATTTTAATTGCTTTTATAGCACTTTTTTTTATTAGTCAGGCTTGGTTTGTAGGTAAATACGGCACACCTGCAGAACATGGCACTTCTTACGGATAATATTCGTAGGTTCAAATCCTGCCCTCCGCATTTCCGTTTTCCTTCAATGCGGTATCGGTAGGATTCATAATTAACAAGCCTTCCTTAGAAGTCTGAGAATGATGTCGTTATAAGAATCGTCCTTCTTTTCAGCAAGATTATCCAATTTCTTTTTGGTTGTTATAGGGATTCTTATCGTGGTAGTTTCACTTGTCATAAAATATGTAGATTAAGTAGATTTATAAAGATTTCTATGCAGTAATACTATTATGCAAAGGTCGTATCTGTTACCAAGCAATAGTAAAATAACCAAGGAGTTTTTGAGAGATCTAACTATCCGAGGCCTGACGGAGAGGAGAAAAAAGAAATATACGATACTAATCAAGAAGCTTCACTTCAATTTCTCCCATCTGACCAAACATAACGTTGATAATTTCTTCTTCTACCTTATCGGTTCCGATTTAGCTGATGAAACCAAGTTCGATTACTGGTGCATGTTTCGTATCTTTGTAAAGTGGATGAAGCCTAAAATAGATACTACAGAATATAGGTTAAGATTCAAGAAAAAAATAAAGATGCCCGAGGAGATTCTAACTTTGGATGAGGTCAGAAAGATTCTATTATCGTCAAAGACTTTGAGAAATCGAGCGTTGATATCTCTGCTATATGATTCAGGTTGCCGTCCTGGCGAACTACTGACGCTACAAAGAAAGGATGTTATCTTTGATGATGACGGTCTGATTGTCTTCTTCAATGGCAAGACGGGACCCAGGAGAGTAAGGATCATAACCACTCTTGATAGCGACAAGTTCCTGAAAGAGCATATTGACATCTGCAACCAGGATTTTATATTCAACAACTTAAGCATTGAAAGGTTAGATCAGATTGTCAAAGAGCAAGCTCAGAAGATAGGAATCCATAAGAGAGTCTATTCTTATATCTTTAGGCACAGCAGGGCCACACATCTAGCAAAGCATCTAACAGAGCAGCAGTTGAAAGTTTATCTAGGTTGGGCGATGGCCAGCAAGATGGTAGCTATCTATGTTCACTTATCAGGAAGGGACATGGATGACCGAGTAATGGAATTGAATCATAATCCTACGGCCTTCATACCGTCGGAAGGCTTCCGTGAATTCCTTCTGGAGATGTATCAGAAATGGAGAACAAGAGAGAATTTAAATGTCAGGAAAATAAATTGATTTGTATGAAGAAAATAGATGCGATAAAGTGCGCGATCTTCATAGCTGGAATAGTTGTAATCTTTTTATTCTCATTTTATCAAGCAAAAACAAATCAAGCATTAAATTCTAATGATTTGTATGCAAGAGGTCTAGCACTGGAAAATTCAGGCAGATATACTACCTATATGATTTTAGCTTGGTGTGGAGGTTGGATTGCAATCTTCTTGGGAAAGAAAAGAAAAAAAGCTAGTCCTTGACCAGATACAGCACTAGGATTGAAATAATCTCATTGGCTATCAGCATTATGAGTTCTGTTGATCTAACCCAGTTATAACCGAGTAGGAAGATGATGATTCCAATAAACATTACTATTGTCGATGAGCTGGAATAAGAGTCCTTGAGGCTGTGCCTGTTCTTGAATATCGTGAAAAAAATGATAAACAGGACTACTAGGAAGGCATCGAAAAAGATGTAGGCTCCGCAAGTCAGAGGATTGGACACATCAACGCATACGTTGCTGACCGTGTAATTCAGGAATTGCGGAAGTTCTGAAAAGTTTCCCGGCCATGGATACAAAGGAGTGGTCATGTTTCCCTCCCTGTCAGGAAGTATAGGAATCCGAACAATGCTGCTGCCAGGATTCCAATCATCAAGGCTCCTGTAATCTCTGCCGGTATTCCCATGATGGTAAGGAAATCATTTATTATTCCTCCTAGTATCTCTGGTGTTGACAGGAACAGTTGGATAAAGGTCCATATGTTCGCCGCTCCCACTATTAAAAGTCCTGTGATTCCTAAAGCAGTGGTTGCAGGATTATTTGAATTGAAAGATTGATATGATTGGTTTATCTGGCTTCCCAGTTGAACTGTTTTATTCAGGGATTGCAGATTCACGGAGATGCTGTAATTCTGCGATAGTATTCCTACCACAGTTAATATGGAGAACACTGCCATTGTCAGAATGATTACCGAATATATGATGGAGCTTGTTTTTAGCATGATATCACGATTTTATTTTATATATGATTATTCCGTCGATGACTGCCACCAATACTATGAGCAATGACGTGCTGGCTCCTCCGTAAAGGAATCCGAACCATAGGCAGAATATTATGGCCACTCCGTTCAACAGTATAGCTATCCTTGCGTCATAGATTCCAAGGAAAGGGGCGACCAATGCGATCAACAAGGATACCAACAGGCCCATCGCTCCGAATTCATTCACGGATGAAGAAAGGCTGACAGTCCAGGACTGCCATATGTAATCCCTAGGAGAAGAATAATAAGTTCCTGTCAAAGAACCTTTGTAACTATAGTTGGTAGTCAGATTGCAGACGAATGTTCCAACAGAACTCGAGCTTGTATTAAGGCAATACTGGACATCGCCTGCTACTGTTCTCTGAATCACGGACATGGTCATATTCATCGGAAGGCCCGACGTGTCAACATAAGTGCATGTCATTATATTCGTTGAGTTATCAAGATTGCAGGTAGTTGCAACACTTCCATAGTAGGAAAAATATTCAGGGACGGACGATTGTGAAATGTAGAAGGTAAGCGTGTTCGTCTGCACCTGCATCAATTGATATTGATTTAGAATCACATTATTTTTAATCAGTATGAATGAGTATATCTCTCCTATTTTTAAATAGGCATAAGCCTTTCCGGTATAATCCGATAGACCTTCAGTAACAAGTGATAAACCGCTTCCTATATTCTGCCTTTGTGCTATTACAATCACTCCGGTTTGAGGGTTGCTCATCTGGTCAAGGACATTCATTGTAACCAAGGTTGCCGATGATGAATTCAAAAGATAAAGGCTGATGCTCTGTGTAGAATTTGTCAACACAGCGTTCTGTAAATAATAATAACGTGTGGGATAATTGCTGTTGTAATATTTTATCGTAGCACTTGCAGAGAGGGTTTTGTTCTGCGGATTGATGCAGACAAAATAAGTGTTGTTGTTTGCATAAGAATAGCTGAAATTCAGGTTAGGACACATCGAGTTTACGGAAGCGTCCCTGTAAGAAAAAGTCGAATCCATGCTATAGTTCATCAATGCCTGCGAGTCCTCATCATAAGCGGTAAAATTCAACGTGATGTTTCCAGGGCCGGAAGTGCAGTTTGTTATAATTGTTTGCGTGCATTGATTTTCTTCTGCTTTTAATCCTAGAGTAGGTCTGGTAGATTCATTCGTCAATTTTCTGACAATGATGTAATCTGTTGATTGCTGAATACTTCCAGAAGTTGAAGATAATTCTAAATCAACACTCCAATTTTTCCCCTGTGTTATATTTTGGTTTGTTCCATTTGTGCAAGTCAATATGCTATCCTGATAATATTGAACTAGGCTGTTGTTCCAAATTTTTATAGTCCTGTTATGTAGATTGCTAGAATCAAAAGAACAGGCGGTCCCTGTTCCTGGAGCGTTATTAATAGAGAACCAAAGCCAAATGTTATTGGTGCATCCTCCATCACAATAAAGGCCTGCTCTGAAATCAGTTGTCCAACCGGTGGCATTCAACTGCCTTCTCACTAAGGTATTTCCGCTTATAGTGTTCCAATAAGTGTTTCCCATCTCTAGTGAGAATGGCAGCGTGAAATTCTTTTGTTTGCTTTCCAAATCACAGCAATAACCTCCGCATCCCGGAGCAGAACCTGCAGTGCAATTCATCTTAAAATAACCAGTCATGTTCACAGGCGTGTTGTTAGTCCACTTCGAAGAGTCATATATAGAAAAATCGTCAGCAAACCAATAGATGTTGTTCCAGTTGGTAGGCGGTGTAGGAGGATACGCATAAACATACCCGTAATAGATTGAATAGTTCGTATCATTTGTGTTCGTTGAGATGTTGTTGTAAGCCCTGAATTCTATCCATGAATTCGCATTGTTGCAGTTCTGGACGACCCTATCTAACTCGAAGGAATCATTATAGATGACCCTCAGGTCGTAGCAATCAGATTTCATCTTGCCAGAACTGATCAGACTGGCAGTGTTAACATTGGTCAAGTTGACTGTGTAGTAAGTTGTAAGATTTTCCGTGGTTGTGTTGATCCATATCTTTTCTTTGTATAAATAATTGTTATCCCACCAAGCAGCATGAACTTGCGTAGCTAAGGCTAGAAAAAATATCAATCCGAACAAAATTAATTTATTTACCATGGTTTTGATCTCCTTCTCCTTCCTGATGCTATAGGCCTGATCTCAAAACCAGTTATCCTTCCAGGCTTAGGACCGTGGATATCTAATTCAATGGCTGTAAACGACGGCGTATAGAAGAACGACCTTTTATATCCTTTTCCTTTTCTTCTTGGCTCTTCAAACAAACTTCCTCCTCCGAATGAGAGAGGCTCCAGAGAAATTGAAGGACTAGGAGTTAAGAATGATGATGGGCTAGGACTAATGGATGGACTGATTGAAGGAGAAATAAATGGACTAATAGACGGAGATATGCTTGGTGAAATAGAAGGACTGGGAGATGGACTAACAAACGGACTCAAACTAAGAGAACTAATTGGACTGATTGATAATGACGATGAAAGTGATGGACTAATAGATGTGGAAATAAAGGAGCTTGGAGACAATGAAGGAGACGGACTTTCCGATACAAACGGACTGGGAGAAATACTTATTGAAGGACTAGGAATTGATAAGCTGGAAGCTCCAAAACTAATTGAAGGACTCGGACCCGAAGAAATAAATGTGGTTGGAATCAAAGATGGAGTTGCTCCTCCGAACGAGAGAGGCTCCAAAGAAATTGAAGTTGTTTTGGGAGTTACATCGACTCCGACCTCTCCATACATTCCCTTCAAATTTTCAAGCCTTCCAAGATTTTCAGGACTGCCTTTGAATAATTGCTTACCAATTGCAAAGAAATCTGTTACATGCTTTTCAATCAATGTTCCTCCAGGCTTGATCTCTCCAGTAAAAATATAACCTTCCTCGCCTATTGTCGGTATCAATCCGGCCCCTCCCTTACGCATTTCGGTCGAGCCTAAGGTCATGACCTTGATTCCCTCTGGAATCTTTTTTGATAAGTCGAAATATTTATAGCCTCCCACTCCTTCGGCCATTCCTCCCTCCAATCCTGATTCCAGCGAGTGAATGTCTAATTTCTTTGTCCCTCCTTTTAAAAGAGCAACAGGTTCGTTAATATCAATAGTCCACTTACCAGGAGATATTTTATTCAATCCTGTTAAGAATTCCTGTCTTATTCCAGTAGCCTTACCTTCTCCTGTCAAAAGTTGCATGTCAATATCATGAAGAGGTCCTCCGCGCGCTTCGGCGAGAGTTCCTTCCTTCATAAAGGGAGTTGTCGATTCAGAACCATACCAAAATCTTAGCTCGCCTAACAGACCGGTATGACTTTTTGATATCTTAAGTATGGTATTGAATTCTTCTGGGGTGAGCCCTTCTATATTCTTTCCAAGCTCGCTTATTATCTGGCTTTCCTCAAACCTTCCAGCAATGCCTAGGCCTAGTCTCTCATTATAAATTCCTTTCCATGTTGGAGATGCTAGGAAAGGATTGTTCTCGACAAATATTTTCTTTGCTATTCCTCCTGCTCCTGTCCAGGCAAACTGGGTTCCTTGTGGAAGCTCTCCTATACCTTCAAGTGTGTAAGGCATGCTGTTCACAGTCAATTGATAATCGCTCATCGGCATTGGCGCCTCAGGCAGCGATCCTAAAAACATTTTTCCTTCGCCAACTCCAACCAAAGGATAAGTTATTCCCTTGCCCAATGGAGTTGCTGACAATTCCCTCAAAAAAACAGTTTCTTCTCCTTCCGGTGGTTGAATCTTTATTGTCTCGACTTCCATTCCTGTTATTCCTTTTATTCCAGCTCCGATTCCATAAAGTCCGAATGCAACATTTGTTATTGCTCCTCCCAAAGTTTCCAATGCCAGGCCTCTTGTAAAAGGATCATTGGAAGCTAATCCTTGTTTCAATTCAGAAGACGTTCCTGTTATTAATCCGCTAGCAGTTGAGAATGTTCCAGCTCCTAGAGTTAAGGTTGCTCCGGCGATTGCCCCGGCAGTCGGAGAAATTAAACTACCGATAGCAATAGGAGTTCCTAACGATGCTATCGTCAAAGCAGCAGTCCCTACCATTGGAGTTCCATAAGTTCCAAATACTGTATCAACAGGCTTTCCCCCTGTGATCATTGAACCTAAAGATGCTGGAATATCAAATAAACTTCCTTTTCGTCCTGATTCTAATAGAAATTGGATATCCATAGCCTGATATAATTCAGTAGTCTTTTCTTGCTGCAAGTTTGTAAAAAAATTACCTCCTCCAGTAGCGGCTCCTAGTATCATGTTCAAACCTTTGAATTCAACTGTATTCCTTCCTAGATTTGCCAAGAAATTAGGATTAGTAAATGATGAAAGACCTTGGTCGAACCCTGTTTCTTGATATAATTGTTTTATTTGACTGACAGAAAGGCTTGAGCCACTTTCTGATTTTGCAAACAACTGAACTCCAAGAGGCATAGTAGAAAGTTCCATCATCCTATGCGATTCAACTCCAAGTTGATATCCCCATCCGACAGTAACGTCTAACTGCCTCTGAATTTCTTTCGGCAGCAGTTCAGGAGTCGCCCTGACTTCTCCATAGGGAGTCTGCCATAAATAACCTCCTTGGGCTGCCGAGCCTGTTGGAGTTGCTGTAAAAGTTCCACCTGTTGATAAATTAAAAGTTACAGGCAATGGAGCAATCTGTCCTGTTTCAGTCTGATAATATCCCTGCGGTATCACTGATCCTGTCGCTCCGGACAACATATTTGGTGTTATGCCTGATGTTGCCTTGACTGTTCCTTCCGGAACTTGAACTATGAATTGCTGAGGCTCTTGACCAGCTAGTGCTTCCCTGACTTGCTGTTGCAAACCTAATTGCAATTGCTCTGTCGCCTGCGGAGTCATTGTTCCTCCGGCTTGTTGTATTTGTGATTCTATCACAACCTGTGCCGGGGTCTTGGAAGAGACGACTTTATTGCTAGAATCATAAGTAGTCTGAACACCTTCTGGCGATGTGACAACTAATTGACCCTGGGCATTTCTTGTAAAAGTTTCTGTAACCATTTTTATCTAATAAATAGACAGCTCTAGAGTTGTTAATTTACTTATGAAGAAAGGTTCAATCATCGATATATTCTACGCACTGACAATATTGTTCATCATATCGATCGCACTTCTGATTTATGTCCTGATAAACATCACGATGATGGGGGCGTTTGTAACCAACTTCCAGAACAACACGCAGATGAACGCCTCGATACAGAAAATTCAGACTGCGATGACCAATACGTATAATGAGTTCAACTATGGATTCCTGTTCATCTATGTGGCGATGCTGATATCAATATCTGTTTTAGATTACTTTGTCGATACCCATCCTTTGTTCCTTCCTCTCACGATAATTGTCCAGATATTCTCGGTGTTTTATTCGATGCTGCTTGCCAACATCTACTGGTATTTCATCAACGGCTCTCCGCAGATACAGGCGATCGCCAATGACTTTTTTGTCATGACGTTCATAATGAAGAACCTGCCTTTTTTTGACGTTCTTTACATCGCCATCATTGACATAGTAATGTATATGAAGAAAAGGTAGAATGTATTGTCCAAGGATTTTGAAGAAAAGTTTGAAAAAGAATTTGAAGAGAATAAACCTAATGAGAATTCTGAAAATATTGTCAAGAAACTTCTGATAGGCAGATGGCATCCAAAGATTGATCCTGATCTGGAAAAGGTCTTTAATGTTATTCTTGACCTTCTAGTCTACGGAATTATTTTCTACCTGGCTATCGATGTGATGATGGCTGGACAATACAACGAATATCAGACAAGATCTTACTGCTATACGTTCATAACTGCTGCTCAATGCAAATGCATGGGGCAAAGTCCTGAAATACTTTTGAATAGGTCTATTGCCATCCCGAACCCAAGTCTAATTCTTCAAACACAAGGTGAAGAAAACGTCAGAATTTTCTTAAACAATAAAACTAATTTAACAAAATAAAAAAAAGAAAAAAGGAGAAGCTTGTTAAGCTGCTCCGCCTTTGCCTTTCTGTTTTGTTTGATACCAACTGAGAGCACCTATTGCTATGACTCCGAAGAATATGAATCCTATTATTGGCAAGTTAGTCACGATGTTATCCATGAAGGATAGAACGTAACCAATGGCTATATAGGCTTTTGATGTGTTGTTCTGTGTTGCTTGGAATGCAACTAGAATTATATATGTCAAAGCGACGGTAATACCGATAATCAGCATCACCCTGAACAAGTCAGGAAGCTGACCGATGCTTATTCCTTTTCTGTGGCCTAGATGAAACTTATGCTTTTCCTCTTGAATGGTTTTTTGCATGTAATTTCTCCTTGAATCGTAACGCCAAAAATTTGCTCGACGGACAGATAAAATTGACTAGAAAAAGGCCTTTCTCTATCCAAGAGTTCTCCTCGAAAAATATATAAAGGAAAGTTCAACTTATTAACAGCTCTAGAGTTCTAAGATTATTATGGACCAGCAGCAGCCTTCTGTCACCAGGACTCAAACCGTAACAACCGGGGCCCTGCATCATCCTGAATTCGCAAAAACAGTCATCTTTACGGACGACATCATAGAATACATACGCCATTATCTTTTGAACGAGGTAATCGCTGCTGATGGCAAGACCTGGGAGCAGAGAAAAGATGCTGATAAAAAACTTATAAGACCATTGATGAAGGAGGAATACGTCTATGAATTAGTATCGCATCTCAGGATAACTATTACCAGATTCGTTCCAATGTCCAGGCTGGAGAAGAACGAAATCAATAACATGATTGAGTTTACTGCTAACGACCTTGATACGTGGTTCGCAATGAACTGGAAGAAAGCCGGAATATCAAGGGGGATGTATTTTTCCGATCTGATTTCCGATTCGCTGATAAACCTTATAGAGGCTGTGATGAAGATGCCACAGGACGGATCAATCCAGGACTTTTTCAAGGATACTTACAGGGGCTCGGAAAGCATCGGCCAGCAGAATCAGCAGAAGAATCCAATCTTTCCATCGTTCTTACAAAAAATTGGAGGCAGCCAGTAATGTTTGAAGGTCTTTTTGTTGGAACAATAGCTGGTCTTATAATAGCTTACTTCTTAATTTGCTTACTTGTTAAAATAGAAAAAAGAAAGAAACTCAGAGAGGAAATGCTAAGAAAATTCTGTGCTAAGGACAGATTGATTTATTATGAGACCTTAGAAAAATGGAGGAAATGTTAATGTTGGGAAGAGGCGGTAAAAATTGGCTGGACATTGAAATTGAAGAGCTCAGGGGAGGAAACCTCATAAGAGTGGTAAGGGACAAGGTCCAGAGACGCATAAGCAAGGACGGATCTCAAGAGTATTATTTAAAGAATGGAAAGGCGACCTTTGAGGCCCAGGAATATGAAATGATTTATATTGACGAATTAGGCAGGCAGACCCTGAAGGTATTCTCTCCGGCAAAGGGGGTTTATTTTCCAATCATGTTCAAGTTCAAGAAAATGAGAGAACTGACCGATACAGAACAGGCCAAGATAGATGCGATAAAAATAACTCCTGAAGAGCAGCTAGCTATAGATTCTATCAAAAATGAAAAGGAGAGAAAGGAAAAACAAGAAGAGGCGGATGCAAGGTTTGAAAAAGAGAAAAATAAAATAAAGAACAAATTTTATAAGGACATCTATGAAGCTGAATATGAGGTTGAGATTGATACCGAAACCTTGAATCATTACATCTACAAGACTCAGAAAAATCATCTCAGGCTGACGGCAGGAGCAGGCCTGTCTCCGCAGATGCTTCTTACCATAACCATAATATTCATGGCAGTCGGTTATATGATGATGATGTGGGCCAACTATAATTATAATTACAAACCAACCATGGACTTCTGGACTGCAAATTCCCCCCAGGTGTTGGAGCTTGCGAAGACCCTGGCGAACAAAGGATGTCCTTCTGCTCCTTCTGTCCAGGAACCGGTCCCGGTAAGGGGATAGGATGCCTGAGCAACAGCAGAAAAAAACTCTTTATAAGCGTGGAGAGTTGAACATTGGACAGGTCCTTCTTGAGCAGGTCCTCGGAACCTTGAAGGAATTAAGAGAACAGAACTATGAGGGATTCATCAATGGTGTGGAAGGTTTCTATCTGATACTTTTTCCAAAGACTTTGACTAACCAGGCTTTCTTAGAAGAAGATAGAAATATGTTCGAGGACCTTACAAAATCTCAGTTAGAAATAACCAATGATATAAGGTTGTGGCCGGAAGACAGGACCTTGATGTTTTCAGACCTTGGGCTTCAGATTGCAAAAAGGAGGCTGGCAAACCTGATTGTATTGGCCGACAAGAACAGATTATGGTTCGAGATGAGGAGGATTTATGATGAACGAAAACCAGGAGAATCAGAAACCGGAGAGCCCACAGAAGAAGAGCTCGCCGGAATTATTGATGCTGGCCCTGAAGAAGAACAGGACTAGAACGCAGCTTCTCAGATACAGGTATGCTGATCCTTTAATCAGATGGATAATAAAGAAAGTTTTCATTGACAGGGAGAATTGCCTAATCAAGATTACAGGAGGAAGGCAGAAAGGAAAGTCAAATATTGGAAAAGAAATAGGATGGAGATTAATGCTTTACTTCTTTACAATCGCTTCAATCGTATTCCATCCTGAACACTTCTCAAAGATATACAAGGACGGAGTCAAGCGTGGAGATATTGTTCTTTATGAGGAGATAGGAACAGAAGCCGGAGGTCTGCCACGCAGGCGTTGGTATGACTTCAACAACCTTCTTATTCTTGATATCATGCAGACTGAGGGATTTGAAGGTGTTGTCTGCATCTTGACATTGCCTTCTGCCAAATATCTTGACAGCAACGTCGAGCCTTTGATTGATATTCAGATTGAAGCCAAGAAGATAGACAGGAAGAACCATGTCAATATCTTCAATGCCTATTGGTGCGAGTGGTCCGAGGAAAAACAAAAACTTTACAAGCATTGCTTCATCGACAAGGAAGGAAATGCAATCGAAGTCTTTGCCTGGAAGAGAACCTTCCCTGCTGAACTGCTGAAACAGTATAAAGAGAAGGAGCATGAGTTCAAGAGATGGGTTCAGGTCAGAGTCAACGAGGAAGTCAGGAAGAAAAAGATAACCGAGGAAGACGAAGATAAGTTCTTCTCGGATATGATGGGAAGGATAAACGCCTTCATAGTAATAAGGAACAACAAGAGCTATGTATCAATAGCTTTGATAGAGATGGAGTTCAGAGTCGGGAACAGAGTCGCACAACGATTAAAAATAAAGGCAGAGAAGGAAATCCTTAGCAATCCGGCTTTTCTCCCCCTCAGGAGTTCTTTATCTTCTAATTTAGATTATAGTGTCCACGAAAAAAATAAAAATAATGAGAAGGGACAAGAAAATGCTTAGGATTTCACTTTCTTTATAGAAAGTGAAAGGAATAAACAGCACCCTTACTGTTTTTATTAACAGGTGATTGGTTGCCGATATACTACATACCAAAGAATGACTTTAAGATAGTTGAGTTGGAAGAGATAACTCTTTATGTGGATGCAGCAACCGATGAGGACTTCAAAGTATTGCTAGCTTTGATATGGCTTACCGGCGCTAGGATAATAGACTTGATACGGCTGAAGAAGTTACACTTCGTAGTGAGGGAAGAGTTCAAAGACTTGCAGATGATAATCAAAGCCTCGAAGTTTGGGGATGTCGGCTACCCTACATTCGGATTTGACGATCCTTTCATAAGCAACTTGATAATTCCCTACATCAGAAAGATACCGACTGACATTCCGTTTACCAGGGGCAAGAGAAGATACCAGCAGATGTTCAAGATTTTGAATGAGAAGCTGCATGGCGAGGATAAATCCAAGTGGGTAACCTTCCATTACTTCCGGCACTCCAGGCTCTCATGGATAGCCAGGCATGGCGGCATGCCTGAAGACTTCAAGAGCTGGACAGGACATAAGAGCACTGCCTTTGAGGAATATTTTAAAGCTAGGAGAGTAGAGAAGTTCAAGGGAAAATTTTAATGTTTATCTTTTCTCTTTTCTTCTTTAAAGACTTTGAAGATGAAAGTTTTTATGGAGAATTAAATCAGTTCTTGTTTCGAAATTTTTACCACATAATTTACATTTCCACATTGTTTAACCTCCTTATCTCGGCTGGTCCTCCAGGACTACATTAACATACTTGTTCCATACCGAGTTCTTCTTTGGCTTGCCAGAACCTTTTAGAATTCTCTCCGGAACAAATAAGATGAATGGAAAGTTAAGGCTCATTATCTTGCTGCCATTAGACTGGCCTGCAAGTATTTCCGTGAATTCTTCCATGGATATATTCCGTTTAAGTATATTCTCCAACCTTACCTTTGCCTCTTGAAGCATTGTCTTGAAGTCCGGGTTGACTTCTATCATCTTTGCTGTCATTGTTTCTTCCTCTTCCCGAACAACGGCTTTCCAGATAACGCTCCGATCGCATCATTTAGAAGTAATAAGAACAATGCGAATATAGCTAGAATCAAAGCTATAATAATAATCCATAGAAGGTCTGATACGTATCCCATGCTTGATGTGATGTTCAAGTTGTTTACAAAGCTGACATCTATGAGAAGAGTCGCCAGGAAGAAGAACAATGCTGCAAAGTGGAAAAATATCTTATAGAGTTCATCATCGACTCTCAAGGACATTATATAAAATATTATTCCAAGGATCAGGATGCTAAATAGAATTCCTATTGATCCAAGGCTGACATCATAGGGAGAAGGAAAGCATTGACCTGTTGCTGAATTGCATCCTCCAGACAGGAAACAGTTTGTAGGATAGCTCACTGGTATCGATGAGCTTCCAACTGTCACAGTAGTATTGAATAAGGAAGTGTTCGCATCCGAGCAGCTATAGTCTGCCAGAGCTGCATTTGAAAAAAATAATAGAAGAACTAGCGATATCAACAGGACCTTTCTCATAAATAAATTAACAACTCTAGAGCTGTCTATAACTTAAATTAGAAGATAAAGAACTTTTCATCACACTCCCCTGATTAAAATCTTCCACGTTCCATCAGGATAGACGCATAAGTAAGCTCTTGTTGTTCCTATCTGTTGAAGGACAGAACAGATTCGATATGGATTAACGGATTCCATTCTTGCTATGTATTCATCTGCATTATTCATTAAGTTCAATGCAAAAGACAATAGATACTTATAGGCGGCATATGGCGGTTTTCCTGTCGCATTCAATATCAATGAAAGGCTAGTTGACCTCATTGCGTTATAAGTCCTTGATGCTGATTCTGACAATGACAGGCTGAGAGAGTTCTCCCTGTTCAAAGTAACCGTTCTTAGGTTAACCAAGGATTCATTCAACGAAAAGGTTGATGCCCTGACTCCATGGTATATCCTTGAAGACAACTGGGATAATGACAGCGAGAAGCTGTTGCTTCTTTTTAAGGCAGCTGATTTTATGGAAGATATTGTTTCGTTCAGGGAAAGGGATGAACTTCTTGTTCCACTGAACGCTCTCGAACCTGATAACGATTCGTTCAAGGACAAGCTGGAAAGTCTGTTTGCCATATATCTTTTGATGTTAGACAAGGATGCGTTCAAGGACAATGAGCTCGCTCTCTGCAAGCTTGCCATGCGCGAGTTCAATAACGATTCGTTTAATGACAATGAACTGCTTCTTTTTCCGCTATAAGTTCTTGCCTGCGTTGTTGTTATTGACAAGCTGAAAGAACCAGAAGCATTGTATGTTGTTCCCACTATTTGAGTTTGTTCTACGCCGATAAGAGTAACATTTGGGACTTTAGAGGTATTGGTCAGCTTTCTTACTATAACCCAGTCTGTATACTGATAGATGATACCAGTAATTGACCATGTCTGAAAATTCACTGACCAGTTCACAGAATTATTTATCTTTTGAGTAGAGGTGTTAGAACAAATAAGAGAAGAGTTCTCATAGTATCTAGCAAGAGAATCATTATATAGAACGATAGTTCTATTGTGTAAAACAGTTCTTCCAAAAGCACATGTCTCGCCTGTCGATGGAACATTATTCGTAGAGAACCATAGCCAAGGACCACTTGTCACACAATTATTCCCATCACAATAGAACCCGGCTCTGAAATCAGAAGACCACCCAGTAACATTAAGCTGTCTTCTGACAATTATGCTACTAGCTCCGGATTTATTTACCCATTGAGTATTTCCCATTTCAAGCGAGAAAGGCATTGACAGATTTTTAAATTTGCTTTCTATGCCGCATTGGCCAGTTCCACTTGCACAAGATATGTTCAAAATACCGTTTGCAGTTATTGTTCCGCCGATAGTCGTCCACAAGTTAGTATTGTAAGTATTAAAGTCGTCCCCGATCCAATAGATGGCCGACTTGTTTTGCGGATTATTATTTGTTGGACTGGTGTTTCCGTAATACATCGTGTAGTTGGTGTCATTGATATTTGCTCCTATCGGGTTCACCAGCTTGAATTCTATCCACGTATCGCCAAGAACATTGTTACATGACATTATAGAACGATTCAATTCAGTGGTTTCATTATAAACAATCCTCAAGTCCTGACAATTGCTCATCATCTTTCCAGTCGTTATCAACAGAGACGTATTCACTCTAGTTAGATTTGCTGTATAATAATTGGTCAGGGCTTCTCCTGTGGTGTTGATCATTATAGTCCGCTTGTAGGAATAAGATGTGTTCCACCACTGCCAGCTTGTCTTTGTGTAGTTGGTCGAGTTGAAAGTTATGTAAGGCACCCAGTCCCGATAATTGTTCCCGAGCTTTGCCTGATAATTTGCCTGCACCTTGATTGTTGCATTGCCATTCGCATTAATGTTGACAAAAGGAATCTCTGTAATGCTCCTGAATTCTTCCTGCGTATAGTTGTTCCAATGCCACCCAGAAATTATAACAGTGCAGTTCTGAATCATAGTCGAGTTTGGAGTAGTAGAATTGGTGCATTTTTGACCATAGTCCGTGATGTTATAAGAATACGATACGTTTCTCAATAGATACATGATCATCGAAGTTGTTTGCGTGGCGTTATACCGGATGAACCAGCTGATATTAGCGATAGCAATAGTGACGCTCAAAGGAGTCGGATTATGAAGAACAAAGATTGAATAGGCAGAAGTCAGCCCAACATTTGTTTCAATTATATTTGCAAAGAAATCATTAGCTGTGTAAGCATAAGAAGGAATCATAAGAATTAGAAAAAATATACTAACGAATAAAAAGAGGACCCTTGTTTTCATTCATATCAACCACTACGAGCCTGACTGCGAGCCTGTCCAAGTTATGTTCAATGAGTCGCCGTTTATAACATTCGTGTTGCTGAAAGAAGCTTCCGCAAGCATTGTTCCAGTTGAAGAGGCGTTGAAAATTCCTGTTGAGTTGATGTTGTTGCATGTTCCTGAAACTGAAAAGACTTTTATAAGGGACCATGTTCCTATGCCTGTGTTTGTAAATGTTCCGGTCGCCCTTGTCAGACCACAGGTTGCAAATTCATTCGCCAAGGCTGTGTCCGTTATTGCCTGCGCCGAAGTGTTCCCTCCGACTGCGATATAATTGAAAGCCGCTCCACATGCTCCGTTGCCTATGCAATCCCTGGAATAATTCAAGCCAACGTTCGTGACAAGGTTGTGTGAAAAGGATTTTGCAATTCCATCCTTGCCTGTCAGCGTGACGAAGACATTGTATTTCAAGACATTGTATTTCGAGTTTAAGTCCGCCTTCTGTTGAGCCGTAGATAATTGGTCAATCAAATCCTTTGCCTGAAGCAGAGCTGTCCTAGCTTGTATCAGCGTATCCTGTTGCTCTGATATAATTTTGTTCTGTGTTTGGATCTCTGAGAACTGATAAGCGTTCATTGTCAGGGATGATGCTGATATCACTATGCCAACTATAGTCAATATGAATAAAAGATTTTCTTTCTTCATAATTATCTATAAACTCTAGAGCTGTTTATAACCTGTCTGATTCAGGACATACAAAGAAAAAATAGGATGAGGGATTCCCCAGGCCCTTAATGTCTGGTTGGCTGACAAATAAAATCTTAATACGAAGCCCTGCGTCCTCAATCTTTCTAGCATCGCAAAGGCCCGGGCATATTTGATGTCATGCTTCTTCGAGAAATACTTCACAGAGTAAAGCTTCTCAGGATTGTTGTAGAATTGAATCTTTATCTTCCTTAAATACCTGTGGAATTCCTCGTGATAACCGTTCATCCATTGACCTCTCTCTTTATTTTTTCCATGTCCTCGAATCTCTGCACCAAGTTCAAAATATCAATTATTTTGGAAGTGAAAGAATCAAGGATGACCAGGAACAATAACAAGCTTCCTGTAATAAAAGCAAATACTATTCCGTATTGATAGCTGACCAACTCATTGACTGCCTGTAATGAATCTATTATTTTTGAGTCAGTCTCGTTTATCGTCTCGTTCTGATCTAGCTGGGTGTAGCCGCCGAACAGATTCAGATGGACGGAAGCGTTGTAACCGAAGCATCTATAGATGGTTTGATGCGTCAATTCGTGCTGGTTGACCATAAGGAACATGGCAGTAAATTGAATGACCGACCACAACACTAAAAAAATAATAAAAGTTTTCTTGTTCAAATTTTAGACCTCCTATCAATCAGATAGAGAAGATAGCCTATGGCAAGAAATACGAAGAACAATGTTATAGCAAACAGGTCGGACAGGAAGATTATCTTGTATAGTTCGTAGATTACGTATGCCATAACTAGGACCAAAAATATTTTAGTCATCCTTTTCAAGTCTTCTCTCCTCCTCCATCTGAATTATAAACAAATTCAAATCATGGTCGCTTATTGGAATCATCGTTTGACCTTCTTGAACGGACATCGCTTATAGTCGCAGAACTTGATGCTGATGCACTTGTCGACTTGACGGTCTCGTTTCTCACAGAATATCATTCTCATGCCACATACCTCTTGCACTTCAAACAAAATCCTTCAGGCGTAACAGTCTTCTCTACAAAAGCAAAAGGATTTATTTTCTTGCAGACGGGACACTCTCTCCTATACGTTTGCCATTGAGTCATTGCCTAACCTCGTGCAAAATATTCAATGGAAGAAACAGTTGGTCCTCCTGCGTTGGAATCAGCTTAGCCGTGCGACCGTGCTGGAACCAAGTCCTCGGCGTAGTGTAATACTTTATGGCACCATCGACCTCGATGTAAATCCTCTTGGTCTTTTTGTTGATCATCAAATCTAGAATTATTGACCTGGAGATTTGGGTCTCGCTTGGATAAGTTCTAGTCGTGAAGTTGTCCGAGGTTCTGAGCAGCTTGAACTTTGAATCGTCTGCATTAAGGAAACCGATCATATGGCCGTTGAACCAATAAGGTTTGTGGAACTCTGTATCCCTAGGAATCTTCGGCAATGCCTCTATCGGCTGGAAGCCTGCGAACTTCAAAAGAGATTCAGGCATGATAAACCTCCAAAGTATTCTGAACATTTCCTCTGGCATCCTTGAGAATATGCAGGCCTAATTTGGGATTCACGCAATTTTTCAGGACGACATCCTTCTCTATGCCACGTTCCCTCTTCCCCTTGACATGCCAATGATATTTCGACAAGTCAAAGCCGAACCTCTGCTCCCACTCCCTTATTTTTCCCCTCTCAATATTGTCTTTCCCTGGAATGCTCATCTGTGTCAGAGGAAAGTTAGACCAAAAATAATGCCTGTGAATAAGATAAGTTTTAATGAGTGGCTTGTAATATGAGATTACATTCTCAACAACCCACTTGCCCTTGAAATAATGTTGTAGAAAGATTATCTCCTGGTAGAGCCTCATATCAGGATAGACTGGTTTGCATTGTCCACGTGGGACAGCAATGTTCTTCCTGGCTACCGAGTGAGACGAGCATGGCGGAGAACTCCAGATAAAGTCAAACTCCTTGAAATGCTTCAACAGAAACTGGTGTGCATCTGTGATTATTACCTTGTCTCGAGGGAAATTCTTTTGGTAGAACCTTGCAATATCCTTGTTTATTTCCACTGCCGTAACATCAACGTTTTTCCAAAGCTTCCTGTTCCCACCGATTCCAGCATAAAGATTCAAAACTTTCCATTTTCTAGGCATTGAGCATGGCCTCCTGAATTTTTATAGCAGAACTTAACAGATTCTCCAAGGGCTTCAACCATTGGTCTTCTTCCTTTGGTCGCATTTCTTTCAAGGTATCACGCATATCCTCCAAGACTTTTTGGTGAAGCTGCTTGTTTTGAATCTCCAAAAGAATATTTTCATTGAGCATGACCAGAGCTTCGGTCAGATTTATTGCGTTTTTAACAGCATTCTTACCTAGAGTTTCTATTGGAGATGGAATTTTATAGACTGCTTTGGCTTCTTTCTCAATAAAATTATTAGCTGAAAGAAACGGTGTTTTTACTTCTGGATGATTTTCTCCTGAGACTTGAGGTATTGGTTCTATCTCAAAGTTATATTTTTCTGCTATCTTCAAAGCTGTATTGGTTAGCCCCTGCAAGATATGAACCTCGGTCTGTTCCAAGTTTTTTAATGGAACTTTATTACGACCGTTCTTATAGAGTATCAGCCAGTTAGCTGTTTTCATAGCTGTTATTCCCTCGAAATAAATCCAAGAAATAGGACCATCGAAACCATTCTGCTTCTTTAAGTTAAGGTCTAAGTTGTCTCTGATTATCTTGAACTTCCAAGCGTTGCTGTGATGGTCGTTAATTGCTTGATATAAAGGAGAATTTACTATAGATATATCTTTGGATGATAAGAGGTAATCTAGTGGTGAACTTGTGGTGGTTTGTGGTGAAATACCATTGGCAGTGGTGACCACGCCACATTTGGCTTTCTGGGGGGTCGGTCTGATTTCCTTTCCGCAGTTCCCACACTTCCACCAGCCTTTATAGCCGTGCCATTTCCTGCTTCCGCAGGTCGGACATTTTTTACCTTTATAATCTTGCATTTTTACACCTAGTTATTTTTTGAAAAGAAAATCAGAAACCAAGGATAGCCCTCGTAGCGTTTCAGCCAAACGTCAGGGTCGTAGGGCTTGAAAGGCTTTGTCACTTTAAAACCCACCTTAAAGCAGTTGCTCTTATCCTGTTATGTTCATTAGGAATACCACGTAGGAACTCTATCTCTCTTCTAATTTCGTCTTCATTTTTCATTCTCTCAAGTCCTCCATTGTCAAATCGAACTCGAGCATCAATTCTTTGATATACTTGATCGCCTTTTTCTTCAATCTTTTGAACAGCTTCAATCCGTTCTTTTCAACCATTCCTGATCATCTCCAGTATTTTTGAGGCATATTTGTTATAATGCTCTAGCAATTTCTGCGCCTCTGATTTTGAGTGGTAATGAAAATTAGACTTCATTTCTTGATTCTCCAAAGGAGTTTGTTCTCCTTGGTGTTCTCGTCATAGACTCTGATGCTAACGGTTTCGACCTTCTCCAGCTTCTCCAAGTATATCAGGGCTTGGCCGACAGCCTTGTAGTCTGAGTTGATGGCTTTGGCCAATTCATACTGTGTCATGGGCAGTTTTCTCAAAAAACTCAGAATCTTCAACTTGATTCTTATATGGGTTTTCTCTTGGTTTTTTGTCATGTTTTTCATCTGTTAGTCTTTCGTTGGCATGTTTCAGTCCGTTGGGATCCCCACATGGCAACGAACTTGAAAGGAATTTTTACGAGGTAAAATTATCATACTTTCTTTATTTTCACTATCGGTATGTCTTCTATCTCAATTAGGAATTCATGTCTTGGTTTTTCTTCATGCAACTTTCCAGACCAGCATTCAGCAAGTAGAACAACCTTTCCGTTAAATGAATAGTCTTGCAATATCTCAGTTCCATTGATGGGGTTTCCGCATACTGGACATTTTACTTTCGCTAATTGAATACCGAAATTTGAAGGTTTGTAGGAATATCTTATTCTTTTCATATCAATCCAAGTCCTCCCAAGGCATAGGCTCGTCACTGTTGCCATAAGGATAGTCGTTTTCAGTTTCGTCAATATCATTCATAGCTATCATCAGGTTTGCTCGATTGGGAAAGGATATTAGGATGATCAGTGAATAATGAAGCAAAAGGCGAGCTAATAGCAAAACTCGCCCCCTTTCCAATTTTAAGCCCCTCAAGAATTCTCCTACGCAATAGGTTTCGGTAAGCATCGTTAGTCTCGATAAATAGAATATCAAAGAGCCAGGAAGGAATTGAAGAAGAAGTAGCGTGCGTGCCCTCCGCATTGCACATGTTCTTCACCGCTGACCGGGAGGGCGGCATGCTGATAAGCATTTTTGAGTAAGGATATTCAATTATAAAGTGAGATTATGAGAATATTTATCACGGGCAGTTCAGGATTCATAGGCAAGGAATTGACCAAGCATCTTTCACCAAAACATGAAGTAGTCGGATTTGCACATGATGAAGGATGCGATATTCTTAATTATGAACAACTGAAATCTGCTATGAAAGGATGCGATGTTGTAGTTCATTTAGCTGCACATAGAAAACCTTACGAAGACAAAACATTCAAAGATTATTTTGAGACAAACTGTATAGGAACCTTCAATGTGGCTCAAGCTTGCATGGAAAATGGGGTTAAAAAATTAATCTTCACAAGCTCAATGAGTTATTATGGAATGGAAAAAGGAATGCCTATAAAAGTTCCTGTTGTTGAAGATAGTACAATTTTAACACAAAGAGTAAAAACAGAAGAGTTACCTTCTACGGTTAGAGATTGCGATGTTGCATATTCGACAAGCAAAGTTATTGGAGAACAAATTCTTGCAAATTATGGAATGAGAAAAAAATTTGAAGTAATCATCCTTCGTTTAGGCCCAACAAGACCAAAAGGCGTTTACAAACCATTTGGTGAGCTAAAATTACATGCTAAAATAGAAAATGTATTACAAGCTATTGAGAATGCAATTAATACGAATAAAAGATTATGGTATGAAGCATTTTCTATTGTTGACGAAATAGAAGCTGTTGATATTTCCAAAGCTAAAAAAATCCTGAACTACAAACCAGTTTAATTAGCATGTAACAAAAAATTAGACAAATTGATTGTATGAAGGGAAAGATAATGGAAGAAGAAAAAAGGCACTGCCAAATCTTAATCAATTGCCCCAAAAAAGAAGAGGCTGACAGAATACTAGACTTGCTTCTTGAAAAGATGTTAGCGGCAGGCGGGCTAATCACGCACGGACCCTCTAGGTATCATTGGAAAGGCAAGATAGAAGAACAGGAATATTTTACCATTTCCGCATTCTCCCTATTCAAAAACAAACAAGAAATAATATCCGAGGTAAGAAAAATCAGCTCAGACGAAACCCCGGTTATAGTTTTTCTTGATATAGACGGGAATGATGATTTTCTAAAGTGGATAGAAGATGAGACAAGATGACAAAGGCTATTATTCTTTTTTATGAAATTTCTTAGCTTCTTCTTCCATTTCCTCGAGCCTATCATAATAATCCGAGAATTCGTTCAGATGCGCCAGGGCTATCTTTCCAGTGAGCATCGGATCATCGTTGGTCACATTAGTCGCAGGGCTTATTTTGCCATGCTCCAGCTCAACGTCCATGCCTATCCTGAACTGCTCGACGTCAAATTCGCTCCAGCCGATGCCTAGCTCCTCCCCTATTTTCTTGGCCTCTTTGGCGGTAAAATGCTTTTTCATAACAAATACATAGAATGCCGGGATTTAAAAAACAACATTGGTGATTGTTATTAGCTGCTTTTTGTGCGTGTGAATTATGAACTTTTTCAGAGTTTAATTCTGAATGATTATTTATTTGTTGTACCACAAACTATCGAAGGCGCTAAACATTTTGGCGTGCTATAATAACATTTGGGGTTACACGAATCTCCTTCCGGTATGTATCCTTCCGGGCACGTACATGATTTACAAAAACTGTCATTGACTATTTCCTTCCCTCCTCCTACAAACCCTTGCGGTACTGTGCATTCTTCTGGCGATGTCCATTGATATTCATCGCAGCATCTTACCATTTCACTTCCGTAACCGAAACTGTGACAACAAGCATCACCTGGACAAGGGGCAAAGTCACAATCAGGTGCGACTCTTCCTACAGCGCTGCCATCCGGGCATAATTTCACTTCTTCTGTGCAAGCCCTTGGTTGAGAATTTTGTTGAAGCGCTATTGCTATAAAAACTACGATAACAGCACCAATGATATAATAGTATTTGTTCATACTAAGCCATTCTGACTGGATATATTTCTTGTTGCTCAACAGGCAAGTCGACCTTGTTGATTTCACTCAGGTCGCTAAGGTCATTCATCTTTATCATCTTGCCAGACAATGTGTAGAGAACATCATCCATGAACAATGACCTTCTTATTTGGGATTGATAGTCATAATAGTAGTCAGTCTTGTTGATAGTCTCGTTCCCATGGGTTATTCTTCCCTTCAGCGCAAAGCCGTTGCTCAAGTCAACGTTGAAAACATACGCGCCTTGCCAATTCTGCTGATAGTCCTTTTCTGCTAACGATATTGGAATCACCAACAGGTTCTTTGATTTGCTGAACAGGAATGCCTTGTGGTCGTTCAAAGCTTCTGAATAAGTTCCTCTCTCGCCGATAATATATTTTGAAATCTCTTTCGGGTTCGATACGTCGCTGACGTCGAACAATGAGAGTTTCATGCCTTGCACCCTGCCTTGCTCTGTCGCGTCGACCCCTACGCCTATTACATGGGTCTCGTCATACGGATGCAGATAATTCGAGACGCCGGGTATCTTCAGGTAGCCTAGCACTGTGGGATTCGTAGGGTCGCTCAGGTCTATTACAAACAAGGGATCAATCTGTCTGAACGTCACCAGGTATCCTTTCTCTCCCAGGAACCTAACGGAGTAAATCTTTTCTCCGTGGGCAAGGTCTTCTAATTTGCCGATTATTTGCAGATTGCTGTCAAGGATGTAAACATGATTTAAGGATTCTGCCTGCCAGTTTCCTGTTGTGGTGGCTATTCTAAAATTATTATTATATTCGTCCATGGAGAACTGGTTAAGTGTATATCCAGGAACCTCGCCGTTCGTCTGATAGTCTATGTCTCCGTTGCTGATGGATATCTTATGAATTATTGTCTTCTCCATCTCCTTTGATATCTCGACCTGTACTTTCTGAGCATTATCCTGTATGGTTTTCATTACCTGTGCCCCGTTCTCAGGCCCCAGCGAACTCAGGTAATCCTGCAAGGACTTTGATGTCTGTTGCATCTTCTCATACTTCGTTGCGTTCGAGTCCCTTATGGCACTTATCTTTACCTGTTCCTGTACGGAAACAGCAGGCATGACCGCCTCGTCGAGTATCCTGTCGTAAAAGTCATACTCGCTTAGCCTTTTCGTGTAAACGACATAGATGTTTGATGTAGAAACATAAAGGTTCTCGCTATAGCCCATTAGGAACGTTTTGCTGTTTAACCCCTCGTTATCGTTCTGCGTGTTTATCGATATCACGTTCGTAAATACATAGGAAGTGTCCGGAGAGTCAAAGTAGTAGACATCAGAGGCCGCTATTGTCTTTGATACAGAGCCTGACTGTATGACAGGCATGGGTATCGGGTTGGTTCCGCCGTAATTAACAGGGTCATTGGCTATCAGGTAAACATAATCTCCTATCATTCTCGAGTCAAAATAATTGCCGTCAACAGAGACGTTCCTAGTTAGTATCGGATTGGCCCTGTCAGTCACGTCGTACACATTGACAAAGGTTTTCGGCGAATAATATCTTGGAGGCATTATTCCTATATCAGGCATAGCCACTTTATTGTAAGAATAATCTCCATAACCGAACACGATTAGCTTATCCTTGTTTATGAATATTTCTTGCGGCGTTCCATCCAATTCTATTTCAGATACTATCTTGGCATTTTCTGGTGGGTACGCGCTGACAATGACGACTTTATTTCCGGAGACAGTGTAGATGTATTTTCCATCGTTTTTTACAATGTCTGCCTCGTCAACTCCTTCCACCTGTATGTTCGTACCGGAATAATCTCTAGAAACCTGACCACCGGATGCGCTTGGCATTGCGGCAGGAACGCTAGAGCCTTCAGAAACGCTAGTGCTCTGAGTCTTTGCTACTCCTGCGGTTGTCGTCATTACCTCTGCTCCTCCAAAGTATCCGCCGTAATAAGAGGACATCTCGGTGTTTGATTTTATGAAGTTAGTCAATTCGTCATAGGATGAGAATTTTTTCAGGTTATTTTCTTTGATTTCCGGGCCTTTTTGATAAATGACGCCTACTGCGATGAGCAGCACGAACAGAATTACCAAAACTAAAATAGTCACGCTGCCTTTTCTCATAAAGAAACTTTCTATTGGGACCTTAAATAATATTATGATTATGTTAGGTTTTTACCTAAGGACCAAGTGTTCGCAGGTTCAAATCCTGCCCTCCGCATCAACTTTGATTCAGTTCCGACTTACGTAATTTCTTGATAGATTTAGCAATTTAAAGTTAATGATATAATTAATTTTCATGGGCATTGTGCTTCCAAGTAAAATTGAAGAAGTTTTAGAAGATTTTTTTTGGCAAATACCTTTAAATTCACAATCATTCGTTTATAGGGATTCTATTGAAAATACTCAACCAGTATATGAAATATTGATTAAAGGTCAACTCGTAGACGGATTTCCAAGAAAATTACAAAAAGCTTTAACAGATATTAAGAAAAATAATTTAAGTAAATACTATGAGATTTAACAGTAACAAAAAAGATTAAAGTCGGTGAAGGAAGTTGGAAAACAGGTTCACATGTTGTAGGTCATGCAATCCCAACAGCTGGAGTTATGTATTTAGATAGAGAATACTTTAAAAATAGTGAGATTTGGGATTTATCTCAAACCATTTATCATGAGGTACAACATTTGAAAGGACGTGATGAACGTTCTGCATTCAAAGCAGAATGTGATTATTTTGATGATATGATAATAGCCATGCATCCGGAAATAAAAGAAATTATATTAAAGCTTCGTAAAGAAGGTAAAAGATAACCGAGTCGGATTTGAACCTGAAGACAAGCATGCCCTCCGCACATATGATGCTCGATACCGCGTATGGAGGGCGGCATGTTATAAGCATTTACTTTGACATTCAATCCTCATCAAACTTAGTAAATTCTAATGTTTTACCTGGTATTAAAATTCTAGTTCTTTTTATTTTTATATTCCAACTGTTCAGAAAATCTTCAAATAATTCTGAATTTTTTATAGGTATAAGAACGACAGCATTTGTAAATTTTATGCCATCTAATTCTTTTATCATACCTTTTTTATCTCTTCTTCCTTCCAAAGCATAATAAAACATCATTCTTTTTGAGGTTCCAAAACCCTTTAAACTGTATTTAAACATTATAAAACTTTCATATCCAAAGGATTGTGATATGTTTTTATTTAGTGCTAAGCTGTACCCGTCTGATAATATATCTTCCCTAGGCAAAAATTTTGTAGAAAGCATGTTTTTGTATGTTTTTCCAGTAACTTCTACCTTTAAATTAATTTTTTCAAGCACCTTTCTTAATTCATAATTTAAGTCAATATTTTCCCTTTCTTTAAAGAGAATTAAAATGTCTATATCTTCAGGTTTTTCCTTACCTCTGATTGCTGAACCAAAAATTATTATATCAATTATCTCTTTCTCATTATTTTTTAAAAATTTTCTTATTTCAGATTTGAATTTTTTGTTCTTTAATAATTCTAATGGCATAGCTTCTCACCAAATCACAATCACTTTTGCTTATAGAAGTTGAATAAGTATTTCTGTATATAGGGTGCAATTTATCTAGATTTTTATACAAACTTGGAAAGTGTGTTTCTAAAGTTCTAAATCTTTCAGTGTGGTCCTTAGGGATTTCATAACCAGATATTAAAATTACATAATCAAAAAGAGCAAATAAAACTTTGAAGTAAAGAATGCAAGATGATGTATAGTCATTGTTTTTATAAACAAGCTCTGCTGAATTGAAAAAACTTCTTATGTTTTTTATTAGCTCTTCCTTTATACCCATGTTTATAGTATTAACCAAAGAGCTTTATAAAGCTTTATTAGTTAATACTGTTAACAAACTGCCTTTGCACTCATTTTAATGTCGCCTCGTATCAAGTCTATAGCATGTTCCCTACATTTAATTTGCCAAGAAGGACGGAAATAAGTATTTAAAGATTAATTTTAATTTCGATTATATGTGATAGGGTATGGAATATTCCAGAATAAGTAAAGTTGATAGTCAATCGGCATCTTTTGTTTTAAGTGTATTAGGACGCCTGAAAGGAGCAAAAACTTTTGACGAAATTAAAAAATTAAAGCAAACATTACCTTTAAGTAAACTTGGTATTTTATCTTATGAAGATGATTCACGTCTTATATTCGGAGGTTATGATAAAAGTGGACATTCAGGCGTTACTCATCAATCTTTACTTGTTGAAAAATTAGATGATAAAACAAGGTCCATTTTTACAGAAGTACTATTTACAGGAGATGTTGTTGAAGAAATAAGAGGATGGAAGGGTAATCAAAAATCTTCTCAAGAATACTATATTTACAAAGTTAACGATAAAGTTTTAAGTAGACGATACAAGAAAGATGCTCAAAAACTGGTAGGAGTAACAGAGGATGGATTAGAAAATCTTTTGAATTAGACGCCTTAAAACCATCAAGATTGATAATATGACCACTAAAGGAAGAGGGTTGAGAGAGAAGCATGTTCTCGATAAAGCTTCTTCAAAATTATAAGAAAGAAATTCAATTACCATTAATCTTTATTTTGGTTCCGTTGTGATAGTATTTGCAGTTTGACAGCCTCACCCACCTGACTTCCTTCCTTAGAACGCTTAAGATCTTCGCTAACGTAAAGCAGATAAAAGAAATCGCAGCGTCATACGTTAGGTAAGGCAGTATGAACGGAATCAACCTTTTCTCTTTCATTCTAACCAATCCTATTGAAAGCGCCAAGGCTGAGATTAAGAGCGGAAACAGGGAGAAGACGCTTAAAAATAAATTGCCCGCGAAAACAAAGGTAATCAATGAAAACATGCTTATGGTCTGTATGGACCATGGGATGATTGACAAGTACGTTGCGGCAATTTTATTCTTGCGAAAGACAAAACTCAATGGGGCGCTGTACCATCTCAGCCTCTGCAAGACAAAGCCGTGCAAGTCTTCCACCTCTTCCTGCCATACAGCGGCGTCAGTGACAGCTATCTTCCATCCTTTATTTTGCAACCTGCTGGCCACCTCTGCGTCCTCGATGAGAGTTTTGCCATGGCCTCCAGCATCTTTCCAGGCTTTTCTCTTGAAGGAATAGTTGGCTCCACAGATGAATTGCACATCGCTTATTCTCGCTCTTCCCAGCGATGCGATGTCTATCATCCACACATCCTCGATTGCCCTCATTCTGGTGAACAAATTTTTATGCCAGTTGCCGCAGAATATCATTCCCATGGACGCCCCGATTTTTTTGCTGCTCATCAGGTTGCAGACGTGCTTCATCAGCCAATCCTTTTCGCATATCCCATCAGGATCGGTAAGAGCGATTATGTCCCCTTTGGCAACGTCCCTTATCACGTCGTCAAGGACCAAACCCTTTCTATTATAGCCCTTTTTGCTTCTGTAGTGTTTTATCAAACCCCTTTTAGCATATTCATCAAGTATCCTTTGGGTCTTTCCAGTCGAACCGTTGTCATAGACTATTATCTCGTACTTGTTTCTCGGATAATTAAGATTAAGAAAGTTCTCTATTTTTCTCTTTATTACGTTTCCTGCCCAGTCGTTTTTATAGGCGTAGGTCATAACACTGACCTTTGGCAGGACTTTCGGTTCTTTTGATGGACCAGGTTTCTTGAAGTAAAGGGCATAGAAAAGACTGAACAATGATACTATCAGAAATATGGATGATAATATTTCTATTGACATACTTAATTATTGGTGGTATTAAAATAAGGTTTTCACTAATAGTAAGACAAACGCTCTAATTGGTTGGGTTGGCATCAAATCCCCAAGAGAGAAGGACAAGGCAGCAAAGAAAGCCTACATATCATCTGAGAAAGTTAAAAAACATAGAGAACAATTATAGGATAGTTTCTAACTTCAATTTCTAAAAAAGAAGAGTTTAAATCTTTAACGGTTTATAATAAAAGTTATGCCATTTAAAAAAGTTAATACTACTTTAGGGCAAGATGGTTTTAAACCAAAATATCAAGCTGATAATATATTAAGTTACCTAAGTAATTTGAATTCTTTTGATATAGCCAATGTTCACGTAGATGGTAAAAATGCCGAGATATCAATGGAAATGAGTGGTTGGAGATGGTTTAGAGAATTAGACTTGGCAATTACAACAAGATTAAATGAAGAAAGATTAGAGCAGTTTTTTCAAAAAGCTCCAGGTTTTCTTAGAACATCATACGGAGGCTCTTTGGAGTTTTCACTTTCAAGACCATTAGGATTTGAAGGAAAGGAGAAATTTTCATTTATGACTGGAATAATGCCTGGTTTTGCTGAATCTAAAAACGCCCAAAGAAATAAAGAATGTAATACATTCGTTGCCACAGCATATTTTCCCACTCCTAAAAGAGCATATTCTGGAACTTCACTAGATGGTTTTTGGATTCATAATGAAGTTGATGAAAGCTTATTTGGAAAATACTTACGTCTAGCAACAGAAGCAGAAAAATTAAGATTTACCACAAGTAAAATATGGCCTAAAAAAGGTCAATGCATGCAAGGTGTCTGCATACACCCATGGCAAATGGAAAAAGAAGAGACTGTTGATTTTACTAGAGCAATGATGCAAAAAGAAGAAACTGAGGAATTGATTGTATCAGATAGTGCTTTTGGAGATGCTAAAGGAGGCGGTAGAGAAAAGGCATATGAATTTAGAGCAAGTGTTTTTCCAAAAACTTATAATGTTGAAGTAGCTCTTGTTGGTTCTCCTAGGCATGTTGGTTCTGCATCGGACATCGTTGGAAAGTCATTAGATTTACTTGGCATTGAATTAAGAGAAGAAGATAAAATATCTTACATAAAATTTTATCAAGAAGAAAATAAAGCAGCTGAAGCTGTGATAGACGCGTTTGTCACAGCAGGCGGTGCTATTTCTGCGTCTTTTTCAAAATTAGGAAGAGGCTTCAAATATGTTGGAGGCTCGATGCATGATGCATGGAGAGATCACCAAAATGGTAAAAGAAGAAAAACCGAGGAAATTTTACAAGAAGTCAAAAGCTATGGATTAGAACCGAATGCAAACAGAACTCAATCCTGTCTTTATGCTTGGAACAAGGAATGTATAGTAGATAGCGTTCAAAGGAAGAAAGCTGAAAAAGTACAACTTCTCAATCAACAAACTAAATAATTAATTAACTTTTCATTATACCCGCAAAAATAATAAAACCATAATCTTATTGCTGAATATAAAGTGTATAGGATGTATACTAATCACTCTGCTCTTATCTCTTCGTTGTGCTCCTGGCAAATGACGTAACCGTCTATTTTCGAAGGCAGGCAGTCCCTCACAGAAATGTAGTGCTTGCCTTTTTTGCAATAAACTTTCTTGTCTCCGGTCTCTCCAGAGGCCTTTGCTATCTCCTCTTCCAATTTTTCTATTGCTTCCTTGCTCTGCTTTTTCATTTCGTTGTAAGCGTCCTCAGACAGCATCCCGTCCTTCTTTTCCTCGTCCAACAAATCCGAGGCCCCTTTCAATTTCTCCAGCTCTTCTTTTGCGATTCCTATGTTGGCGTCCTTTTTCTGCGGCACAATAAATTCTCCTTTCTCAACTTCTTTTGGAGGTTTTGAATCTCCTTCCGCTCCGTCAATAATGTCCTGTTTCAAGTCTCTCTTATCTTCCTTTGCTCCAGAGCCGCGGTTCTCAATGAACTTTGTCACAATAAAGAACAGTATCGGCCATATGAACATCACAACAGCTATTATTATTCCTAGAAATGTTTCGCCAATGTAACTGAATACGGCTAAAGCCATGACCGCGAAAACTGCCACCAACGGGAAAACAAGTTTCATCCTCATCCAATCACATATTATTATTTGTTCCCCTAAATAAAAAGAATTTAAAACTTAAAATCTAAGATATTTTTATGCTTACGGGTCCTAAAGAATTTGCAAAACAACGTATTCAGATAATTTCTTTTTTTATATTAGGTATGGCTTTTATTTTTGATTACATGTTAAAAATAGTCACGCAAGGACCTAATGCAAGTCTAATGATAGTATCAGGTGCTGTTATGCAAGATCCTCTGTTTTTGTTTCTTTTAGGTTTAATATCAATGTTTTTTTATTCTAGATTTTTCACAGATGAAAATAAGAAGAATTTAGAGTTAGGAAGTTTGTTCTTTTGGCTATTTTCAGTCACAGTTGTTTTTAGCCTTTTAGACATGTACAGAATAGCTGATTTCTTTACAATACCAAAACCTGAATTATTTTACATTTCTGATTTTATTTTTAATTTAGGTTTCTATAATATTTTAATGGTTTCTTTCATAGTTTATTTTTTTGTAAGGTTTAAATCTATCAAAAATTTGGGACGAGAGATTACAAGTGAAGAAAATATTGTAAATAAAAGAGAGATAGTTAAGAAAGAAAAGAGAAATAAAAAGAAAAAATTGACTACCATATTTTTTCAATCATTAAAAGAATCCTTTAAATCACTCAATATTTCTCAAGGAGACTGGTTTAAAAATTTACTTTTCGCTTATTTTGGCGCAGTAATAGCACTTTATATGGAAAATAGTTATGCTTCTGTTAAGAGTTTAAACATTTTAGGATTTTTAATTTTCATGCTTATAATGTATCTTGTTTTTATAGGTTTGTATACTGTAGCTTTTGGCATTCTTAATTTTTCTAGGAGGGTAAAAACCAAATAAGGAAAGATAATGTCCATGAAAAACAATGTTCTTGATAAAGCTTCTTCTAAATAGTGAACTCACCACAAAGGTAAAAAAAGTTTAAATACAATTCTATTTCATAATAGAGTGTGATGATTTGAAAGACATCATTATAATTTGCGAAAAACCTGATTCTTGTGCTCGTATAGCTAACGCTCTGGCAGAAAGTAACTTGAAGACAAAAAGAAGCATATACGGTGTCAATTATTATGAGTTCCTGAGAAATGGAAAAAGGCACATATCTGTATCAGCCGTAGGCCACTTGTTCGGTCTAAGGCAGGTCGAAAGCGGTTCTGATTATCCAATATTTGATGCCGAGTGGGTCCCTTCTTTCGAGATTGCTAAGAAGTCATCTTTCTCAGAGAGATATTTCAACACAATAAAAGAGGTGGCGAAGAACAGCAAAGACTATGATTTGATTTCTGCTTGCGATTTCGATAATGAAGGCAGCCTCATCTCGGAGAGGATAATAAGACTCATCTTCAGGAAAAGCGACGCCAAAAGAATGAAGTTCTCTACACTGACAAAATCTGATTTGATAGATGCCTATGACAACATGATGCCTCACTTGGACTGGGGAAACATAATAGCTGGGGAGACGCGTCACTATCTCGATTGGTTTTATGGCATCAACACGTCAAGAGCATTGATGTCTGCAATCAAGAAGGCGTCTAAAAGATTTGCTATTTTATCAGCAGGAAGGGTTCAGGCTCCGACCTTGGTCTTGTTAGCCGACAGGGAAATGGAAATAAGGAATTTTGTTCCAACGCCTTATTGGCAATTACAATTAATTCTGTCGATTGATGGCAACGAATTCATCGCCTTGCACGAGAAGGACAAGATATGGGATAAAGAGGAAGCAGAAAAAATATTTGACAGATGCAAAGGCAAACCTGCTATTGTTGATGAGGTAAGAAAGAGAAAGTATTCCCAACCACCTCCACCACCATTCAACATAACCTCTTTGCAGACAGAGGCTTACAGGCTTTTCGGTTTTTCTCCACAATACACAATGAGCATCGCACAGAAACTATATACGAGTGCAGCAATTTCGTATCCTAGAACTGCGAGTGAGAAATGTCCTCCACAAATAGGCTATAGACAAATTCTTGAAGCTTTATCACGAATAGAAAAATACAAATCACTTTGCAAGTCTTTGCTAGTATTAAAGTTCTTAAAGCCGATTGAGGGCAGGCTGACAGATAGTGCGCATGAATGTTTCCCCCAAGATACTAAAATATGTTTAAATGACCATGGTAACACTGTGATATCTAATATAGTAAAAAATGTAAAATGGAGTAAAAATACAGAGACTGGAAACTTTTATGCTCCTTGCCAAAAAGAGATAAAGATTTTTGCTTGGGATGAAAAAAATAGAGAAATAGTTTCTGCAAGAATAGTCAAATTATTGAAGACGTTTACGAAGAATAAAAAACTTTTAAAAATTGAAACTGAGAGAGGAGAATTAAAAACAACTCCAAACCATCTTGTTTATTCTTTAACAGAAAAGGGCTTTGGTTTCAAACCAGCAAGCCAACTTGAAGATGGCGATTTTCTGTTTATCAGGAATGCTTTTGAAAGTGAGTTAGTTGAAGACAAAACTATTCTTACAGAAGAACACATTGTTAAAACCTTTAGGAAAAATCAACAAATCAGGATTAAAAATTATCTAAAAGTACTTGAAGAAAGGAGAAATAACAAGTCTATGAACGAGATTGCAATGAAATTGCACATACCAAAATCTACAGTTTTTCATTGGCTGCATGGAAGGAAACCGAAAATTTATAAGACTGTTGAAAAACTGAAGAAATTAGGTCTGTTACCTCTTTATGCCAAGAATCCAAAAACAAAGGTAATTTCAAGATTAATCGGTCATATATTCGGAGACGGCAGCCTAGGTCATCAACAAATTTCTATGGGCAGAGAAGAATTTCCAGTCTCAAGTTTTATGGGAACTGTAATCAAAGACATTGAAGAAATAAGAAATGATATAAGAGGTTTGGAATTTACCGTAAATAAAAATAGATTTCATAATAATAAATTTTCGTTTGTATCGCATGATAGCACATTTAATAGGTTGCTTATTGCTCTAGGTGCACCTACGGGAGACAAAGTTCTATCTTCGCAGACAATGCCATCATGGATATTAAATGGTTCAAAGGAAATCAAAAAGGAATTCATCTCTTCTTACTTTGGTTGTGAACTAGAAAAAATAAGGATAAACGTGAAAAACAAGAGAGATTTTGACTATCTTAGAAGTGAGGTGCATAAATGTGAGGGAACTCTTAGTTCAGGCATAAAATTTTACAGACAGATAAAAGGAATTTTAAGGGAGTTTGAGATAGAGTCGGTAGGGCCTAAAATACTGAAAGGAGCTTACATAAGAGAAGACGGTAAAAAATCGCTATCAATTCAGATTTCTATAAATAACAACAGAGAAAACTTATTGAGATTCTTAACGAACATCGGTTACAAATATTGTAGTTATAGGTCCGATATTGCATCAAGGGCGTTGGCATTCTTGCTAAAGAGGAAATTTATAATAGAAAAAAGAGAACGCTTAAGAAAAGAATCAAAAATACTATACAATAAAGGATTTTCTGTAAACGAGATATCCAAACTTGTGGGAATTCCAAGAACTACAGTTGGCAGCTGGATGCGTGGCGAGGGCTCTAAAGAAAAACACGTACCTGCATCTCTTATTGAGGAATTTAAAGATTTTAATGAAAAAATAACTAATGATGTTCGTTACGTAAGAATCAAAAAAATATCTGAAGTTAGAGCACCTAAATTTGTTTATGATTTTGAAATCGAACCGAATCACACCTTTTTAGCAAACGGTTTCGTTGTACATAATTGCATACATCCCACTGTTGAACCACCGAGAGACATCAAATATCTTTCTCAACATGCTCAAAAGATTTATGACTTGATATGCAGAAGGTTCCTTGCTTTGTTTGCAAAGAACGCGATAAGAGAGAGCGTAGATGTTGTCATCGATGTTGATGGCAACAAGTTCCTGACAGGTGGCAGAAGGACCTTGGATAAAGGATGGATGGAATTCTATGGGCCTTATGCAAAATTCGACGAGCTGATTATTCCTGATTTGAAAAAAGGAGGCAGACTGGATGTCAAGGATTTGGAAATGTTAGACAAAGAGACTGCCCCTCCGCTAAGGTATTCCCAGGCTTCGATAATAAAGGAACTGGAGAAAAAAAATCTCGGAACCAGAGCTACTAGGTCTGCTATACTCCAAACCTTATACGACAGGAATTACATAGCGGATAGAAACATATGCGTTACGGACTTGGGTTTGAAAATTTCTTCTGTTATCAAAAAATATGTCCCTGACTTTGCTGACGAGAAGCTGACTAGGAAGTTTGAGGAAGAATTGGAAGGTGTAATGTCCGGAAAAGAAAAGAAAGAAAAAGTCCTGGACGATGCAAAGATTGCTGTCACCAAAATATGCGACGAGTTCAGACAGCATGAGGATGAGATTGGAAAGGAATTGGGAGAAGCGATAATGCAGATGCAGGACGTCAAGTCTGTGTTAGGCAAGTGCCCGAACTGCGGAAAGGATTTGAAAGTGATGTTCTCACCGAAAACTAGGAAGTATTTCGTGGGTTGCACTGGATACAAGGACGGTTGTAGGACCAGCTATCCTTTACCGCATGGGGCATCTTTTCAGCGTATGGACAAGGTGTGTGACAAATGCAAGACACCGATTATAAAAGTTATCAGGAGAGGCAGAAGAACTTTTAACATGTGCCTTGACCCAAAATGCGAGACAAAAGCTGATTGGGGCAAACGTAAAGTTTCTAAAAGTAAACTTAAAGATAATAGTTTGTCTTAAATAACTAATTGAAACTTTTAACTTTATTTCAATCTTTAATACTTTCTAAGGAATTGAATATTCTGACTGATAGAGATCATGTATGTTTTCTTATGTATTTTTGAAAAAATGTTGCTGGACCTGTAACTCTTAATTTTTCTATGTTTTCTTTTTTATCTAAATCAATTCCTTTATATATGTTTACGATATCTCTACTCATTGCATAAATAACATCTGAAAGAATGTAAGTTCCTGCACCAATAATTACGTACTCAATTACCATAAAGAAAGTACAAAACAAAATTTTAAATAACTATCTGCCAGCCATTCCAACAATCAAAGAGTAAATTCCCTTTATCGTCGGCAACAGCCAGAACCATGGAATAGAAAAGTTAAATACCAAAATCACTCCTGCTATCACGTCAATGAATCCCATTACGTCGAAGAAGTACTTCACCGCAAAACTACCTACAATAGAGGAAATGCCCTTTAGCAATATTATGACCCCTATGTAAAAAGCTAAGAAGTTAGGAAATGCTAGAGAAATCCCTACCACAATATCAAATAAACCCAGTATGGCTAAAATCATGAAATCATCATTAAAAGTTCTTCTCAATATCTCTTATCTTCTCCACCCTTCTCAAGTGCCTACCTCCCAGAAAATCAGTCTTCAACCAAACTTTAATTATTTCCTTTACATTTTCTACGTCTATCACTCTTGCCCCTATTGTTAGTATGTTCGCGTCATTATGCTCCCTGCTCAGTCTGGCCGTTTCGGTGTCATAGCATAATACGGCCCTTATGCCGTTAACCTTGTTTGCTGCTATGGACATTCCCAGACCGGTTCCGCAGAACAGTATCCCCCTTTCATACTGTTTCTTGGCGACGGCATTCGCGACCTTTAGCGCAAAATCAGGATAGTCCACCGGTTTTGTGTCTTCTGTTCCAAAATCTTTCACAACATGTTTTAGATTTTTCAAGAAAGGTTTTATGATTTCCTTCATTTCAAAGCCTGCATGGTCAGAGGCAATCGCAATTTTCATATAAACTTAATTAAAACAAAGGTATTTATATTATATGGAAATCCTGATGGGGGAAGATGACTTTGCAAGGCAGATGGCAGATGAGTTGAACATGGAGTTCGTTAAGGTCAATACTTCTATATTTCCTGACAGCGAGATAAAACCGTTGATAGAGAATGAGGATAGGATAAAAGGAAATAAGATTTTACTAGTCATAAGAACTAACAGATTCAAACCTTCTATAAACGATTGCTTGATGAAAATATATTTCATCTGCAGAACCTTGAAAAATGCTGAAGAGGTGAATCTGTTCCTGCCTTATATGTTCTATTCAAGACAGGATAAGAAGTTCTTGCCAGGGGAACCTGAATCATTTTCCGACATTGCTAACCTTTATGAAAATTTAGGAATTAAAAACATCTTTACTGTTAATTCCCATTTGTATGGAAAGGAAAAAACGCTTCAGGATTATTTCAAGGGAATAAAAATCCATGATGCAAGCCCCTCAAAAATGTTCGCCGATTATTTGAAGACAAAGAACCTTAAGAATCCGATTGTTCTCGGTCCTGGCGCAGGGCCAGCGGTCATGGTTAAAGAATTAGCAGAAATGCTGAACGCTCCCTACGAATGCCTGGCAAAGGAAAGAAACCGTAGGACGCAACAAATATTCATGAGGCCGCCTAAGACAGACTTGAAGTATAGAGATGTGATAATCTATGACGATGTTGCTGCAAGCGGAGAAACAATAATCAGAGCTTTCAAACTGGCAAAAAAATTCAAGCCAAACAGAATCTTCATAGTCGTTTCTCATCTAATGACCAAAGGAGGAATAAAGAAACTATACAGATTGAGAAGCGATGAGATCATAACGACAGACTCTTTTAATTCCGAAGAGAAGGGTAACTTCACAGAGGTTTCTTTGATTCCTGCTGTCCGTCAGTTCCTTTCATGACTGCCGGATTCTGCGGCTGTATCGGTTTATACTCTGTAATTGAATTCTGGAACATCTTGCTTAACGCCAAGTTCTGCTAGCCACTTGTTTATCATCGGTCCAAAATCCTTCATAAGTTCCGGGTGACCTCTTGTTATTACCTCTAAAGGAGCCTTGCGGTTCATCCTGCCATTTATTATAACTTCTGCTAATCTTTTCTTAAGATAGTCAGGATTTTTTAAGATATAATTTTTTGACCATTCGATAGGATTTTCAACGCATTCTTTAAAAACTTCATATTCTTCTCCTGTTATATTTTTATTTTTTAGTGCTGCATTGATAAAATCATCAGACATTTCTACCAATGAATGAATCTTAATGCCCAAGTCAAAAAACGATTTTGAAGTTCCATGGTTTCTATTAAATACAAAGCAATAATCATCAATATCAGCATTGGCGCGTCTAACCGCGTCTATAACTTTAACAGCATTTTCATCTGCAAATAGATAATCAACACCAACTGCATCTTCCCCCTTTTCTATGCATTCAAACCTTGGCAAATAAGCTATTCCTACTCCCATTTTATATCCAACCATGGAACAAATAGGTATGTTATACTCTGCGCTTGTCACAAGCTTGTCCAGGTTTCCCCCAATTCCACTAGTTCCATCTATAAGATCAGCCATCTCTTCAACAATTACTTTCCTTTGATTGGGATAGGAGTTTATAACATTTGGGTCTATGAAATATGGGGTGAGCTGCCTAATTGATAAAATTGAAGGCTTGTCAATTTTTGATTTAAAGCATCCCGGTGTATCCAATATCGCCTTTGCTACCTTTTCATTCATGTTTATCTGTAATTATTTGCTGAGAAAAATTCTTATGCCTATTTGACATTACGAATAGGATACAAAATTGCTTGTTTCATTTATAAAAGATTCAAATGACTAACTTCTTTCACTTCTGAAGAACCGATTAAGTTCAAAGAACTGTCGTTAACGCAATTTAATAACTATTTTAATTTGCTTACGTGATCAAAGGTAGCGTCTCTCATTTCTTTTACAGTATAAAATCTACCCATTGCTTTTTTGTCTCCTATTATTCCTCTGCCTAATATTCCATACCATCTATCAAAATTTTCGGTTACTTTACTAATTTCTCCGCCTTGAACTACAAGACCTGGCGAGTAAGCTGAGATTTTAATTCCCGGAACTGCTTCTTTTATAGCTGCTACATGAGCTTTGCTATTTTCCACTTTATTTCCAGGCACAACGAAGTTGTTTACACCATATTTTGCACTACGAACATACATAGGAGTTAAAACTTCGTCTGCTATGTATCCTCCTTCACTTTTTCTGAAGTTGTTTTGTGTCATTTCTGCTCCGGCTATGACTTCCAAGTCATTTTCAAAAGCAGCGCGAATCCATTCAGAATGAGTCAAGCCGCCCGCAAAGGGAAAGATGATAACAGCATCAAATCCAGATTCTTTCACATCGCCCATGAAATCATCAGCAATGTCAGGAATATCATTTCCAGCTTTCTGGTAATCTAGTATCAAAGGTTTATCAGTATGTCTCTTTGCTTCTCCAACCCAGGTTTCCCAACCTTTTCTTCCTGAACGCAAGCCAGAAAGTTTGTAAGCTACAACTTCAGGTATATCATGAGTTGCTTCAAGGATGCCACCAAATACTTCCAATGGAACATCGCAAGCAGGTATAACTCCTTTATCTCTTTCTATAAACTTTATATCTCTACAAGGTTTCTTAACATCCTCAATTCCGTACGTTCTTGTATAACCAATCATTCTTCTTCGTGTAGCTTCATCAATTTTATCTTGCATGCTCAAGTACGGGACTGCTTCAGAAAGTACGTTTATTAAAGAACGGACAGGCATTTTATTTCTTTTGCTGAATTCTTCTACAGCATTATTTCCATCGAGATCCACTTCTTGCCTGTTGCCTCCTAGAATTAAACCTACATAATTAACATTAGCGACGGAATCTATCTTCTCTTTAGCATCGTTTTTAGCTGCGCCTGTTGTAATAACATCGTCCTCAATCAAAGGTTTGTCTCCATCCTTTGGAATATGCCCTACAAACATCCTTTTTCCGGCAGCTTCCTTGCTAGCATCAGTGCCTTCACCATATGCCTTCTCCTCTTTCCTGTCATTAGTCCAATGAACATTTCTCTTGAAATCTCTTGCTAGACTTATTGCTGTTGCGGTTGATAGCGAGTTTCCTTTGTATGATGGAGCAACTATTGTTGTAATATCTTCTGGAAAATTATCTTGAATGCCTTGTGCGAAGAAATGCCCTATTTTGTCAGAACCTTCTCCGTCATTTATTTCTGCAAAGTTCAAAAATATCGGTGACATCCTTCCGCTTTTCAGTTTATAGCTACCTATTTTCAAGACATTATTCTTCGTTAAAAAATCAATATATTCCTTCTTCCAATCAGATAACTCAACCTGTGGAAACATCTTATCTTTAACAGAATCTATCCAACCCTTTGTCATACAAAGAATTTCGCTTTCATATATTTATTGCTAATTGGCATTACAAAAGCATTACAACTAGCATTCATCCCGAATATCAAAAAATCTGTCTAATGCTGTTAAATTTCTATGTTCGCTGTAAATACAATCTTCATTTTTAGCTTCTTCATTAGATGGTGTTCCAGCTTTCAGTGCTCTCAAAATCTTTCCTGTAGTTCGTCTCATCGCTACACAATTTTTATGATAAAGGGTATCTCTTTTCTTCAAATATGCTTCTTTATCAGACTCATAAGAGTCTGTAGTTTTGAAAGGTAGACCGCTAGGTGGTTGATATGCTTTATCAGAACCATCAGTTCTTACTATTGCAGTATCGCTTATTTCTGGCATTCAATCACTTCATAATAGGTGACAAAATAATTTAAATCTTTGCTTCATTTTCAGAGTCCAATTTCGATGCTATGTCTTTACCTTTTTCGCTAAGTTCGCAAACAAAATATCCAGGTGTGTAATGCGGTACAGAAGCATATTCCGATGGAAGATTATTGACGGTCTTTATATAGGAAAATAGCTTTAAAATATCGTCTTTTAACATGTAAGCAAATATATGTCTACCTTTTATCTTTTCTGCCTTGGGAGTTTCAAAAATATCAGCCCAGACAAGATTTCTGTACATTTCTTTACCTATGAAATCAAAGAATGGAACTAGCACCTTCCCTTTTTTGTAAGCTTTTAAAACAATTTCTTTATAGAATGGTAAATATTCATCAATAGCTTTTTTTTGTAGTGTTTTTCTCAACTCTTCTGTCATGTTCATCGCTTGATTTACATATCATCCCATTGTTCAGGTATCCAAACTTCTCCGTCTATAAGAAATTCTCTTGACAACTCGCCTGACTTTATTTTAAAAACCTTTGTAAATTTTGTTTCATGAGGACTGCGTTTGTTTGCTAATACATAACGCTTTCCTTTTTTGATAGCGTGATTAGAACCTTCTATAATGCCTGCTAATTGTAATATTTGAACATTTCCTAATTTTGTAATCTCATCAGTAACTATAACATCTTTCAATTCTTTCATCAGAGTCTTCTGTGGAACCTCTAGAAAATTACCTACTATCTCTAGAGGTTTGCCAATATAGCCATCGCCTCTTAAGACGGAGGCAACGTAACCTGGCATATTTCCTTCAACATTAAAATGAAGTGCACCTGTAGACGCCATTAAATCATAAAGTCTTTGTTTTTTTGGGTCAAGACCATTTTCCATAGCATTTATAAATAAGGCATTACGAATTAAGCTTGTTTGGTGGTAAACACCACCATTTAAATTTCTTTTCTTCTTACTAATAATCATGATTCAGGATTTTTTACTGGAGGCAGGGCTCTCAAAGAACGAGGCAAAAATCTATCAGATGCTCTTAGAATCTGGGCCATCTCTAATCGGCGAAATCAGCTCAAAAACCAAGATTCACAGGAGAAATATCTATGACTCCATAGAGAGACTCAATGAAAAAGGGTTCGCATCATGGACGATTAAAAACAATAGGAAGTATTTCGAGGCTGTTGATCCACAGAGAATTGTGGATATATTTGAAGAGAAAAAAGAAAAGATAAGATCAATCATCCCACAGATAATGAAGAAGCAGAGAGCGGAAAAGCAGAATGTCAGAGTCTATACAGGAAAAGAGGGAAGAAAAATAATCTTCGAGGATAAGTTGAAAGACAAGGGTGAACAGTTAGTTTTGGGTGCCCACCAGCCGTCAAAAAGGATTTCAAAATATATAAGGATTTATCACAAGAAAAGAATAGCCAGAAAGATTCACCTAAAGATGCTCTATCCGCCGGATGAAACAAAGGCTGCGAGTTATTTCTCAAAACTAAAATATATTAAAGTAAGAATACTGCCCAAAGTACTCAGCAAGACACCCATAGCTATAAACATATACGGGAACAAGGTGGCGTTCTTTATGGATGATGAAGAAAAGAAATCGCATCTGACTGTTCTGATAGAGGATAAGAACTTGAGCGAAGATTTCACAAAGTATTTTTATGCTATTTGGGATATATCTGAGAAACTTCAATGAATTACAACATTTCTTTCCTTCCGCACCTGTCTATCCTGTAATGTTCCTTGAAATCGGGTATGTCCTTTACCTGTTGATATGTGAATACAGGTCCATCTGCGCAAACCCTGTAATGCCCGAGGGCGCAGCCACCGCATATTCCATAAGTGCATTTCATCAGTCTCTCGAAAGAGCCGTATATCTTGTCGTGGTCGATTTTATTTTCTATGGCTTGCGAGACATAGTATATCATTTTCTCAGGTCCGCATATGGCAGCATTTCCGTCCCTCGAAAAGTCAAAGTCATTCAAGATGTCAGTAATGATTCCCTTCCTACCTTTAGAACCGTCCTCTGTTACAACATGAACCTCTCCAAGCTTTCTCAGTCTGTCCTCGAAGAGAATATCACCAGAAGTCTTCGCGCCCAAGACCGACATCACACTAGTGCCAACCCTCTCGGCTAGCGATGGTAGCGGAACGGTTCCGAATCCTCCACCGAAGTTATAGAGAACAGAACACTTTTTCATTTTTTCTATGGGGAATCCATTTCCCAAAGGTCCTCTGTACCAAATTACATCCCCCTCTTTCAGTTTGAACATCGCAGGAGTGAACAAAGAATCAGGATTGTCGAATATCTTGACAGTTAATTCCATATTCTCAGTTCTAGATAATGATAGAGGTCTTTCAGCAACGCCCGGAATCCAGACAGTCACATATTGCCCAGGTATGGCTTCCTTCAGGTCTTCGTCAAGAGAGAAAGTCTTGACATTGTTGCACTCATCTCTTACCTCAGTTATCCTAACAGGCTTATGATTCATAATGAGCAACTCCCTTTAGCTCGTTGAAGCTCGTTATATCCTTAAAATATTCTCCCTGCAATATCCTTCCCAAGTCGAGCCTGAGATTTTTGAGTCTCTCTCCGACCTGTTCAGTACTGAGTATCCTGCCATTTGGACAAAACATTGCAGATCCCAATCCAATGACATCTGCTCCAGCCTCTTTGAATTCTATTACATCCTCGGCAGTTCCAACTCCTCCTCCGCCCATTATGGGTTTCTTGACGCTTTCGTAGATGGTGTAGATGTCTGCGACAGCCTTTCCCTTTATTCCTCTTCCCGATATACCGCCGAATTTTGCAGAAAGTACCGGTCTCCTAGCATAGATGTCTATGACCATGCCAGGTGATATGGTATTGTCGCCGGAGATGAAGTCAGCACCCGCCTCCTCTGCTGCTTTTGCTATCTCGCCTATGTCATAAACATTCGGTGTAAGCTTAACCGCGACAGGCTTTTTGACAGCTTCCTTGACTGCATGTGTTATATCATAGACTTCGTCAGCATGTCTTGCTATCAATCCGCTCTTCTCGCCTTTCTTTTTGTTAGGGCAGGATACATTGAGAACTTCAAAATCGCAATAAGAACTAAGGTATCCAGCGACTTCCACAAATTCTTCTTTAGTCTCCCCAACAACAGAACACCCTAATTTCTTTCCGTTAGGAAGCGGATATATTTCTTCCAATTCCTTTCCTAGATATATGCGGCCTGGGTTTGGAAGGCTCATTGCGTTCAGCATGGTTTCCTCTGTGACCTTAGCTACAACTGGTTCCATATTTCCTGTCCTCGGAATCATTCCAGTGCTCTTCACTATTACGCCTCCAACTTCATACTCCGCCATTTTTTTCAATATCTGAGGTTGAGAAAAAATACCAGACTCTATGCATAAAGGTGGATCAAATTTCAGGCCGCATATTTCTGCTGACAAATCCATTCAATCACTCTTTTATTTTCGGAAACACAACCTTTGCGTTCCTGTACAAAATCTTATTCATGTCAGTTGAACTAAAACCGTGATTCCTGAGTTCTTGGACGAACGACGGATAATAATTTTCACCCTGGCATCCTGACAGATATCCGGTTATCCTTCCGTCCGGAAATACAGTTCCCTCCATTTTTTCTTTTAGCGTATGCACTGCCTGATCCGGTCCCGATACTACAGGTATCTTGCCATCCTGAACTATTTCCCTCAGTCTTTCCCATAAAATGTCTACAACTTCTTGGCTTCTTATCGGCGGGTTCATTTTCTTGTCCAAATCCTTTTTCGTTATCATATCCCTTGTTGACAATAGAAGATGCTGGGGCGTCACCTCAAAGCTCATATCAACGTAATCAACATTCTCAGCGATGACGTCTATAGACTCTGCACATGTGACATGAGGGAATTGTATCTTGTATTCTGCACCAGCCTTTCCAGCATAATTAATTATTTTTCTTATGGCTGAAACCTCTGCCTCCTTGGGTCTCTGCTTGTCCCATGTAGCGGGTCTTTCGGGATTGAAGCTTCCTATTCTGAATAATTTTTCATCCTCGCAGTGCGGGATCAGAACGCCCTTATATCCCAAATCTTTTAGGTTCCTGTGAAAAGTCTCCAAATCATTTTCATGTTTTATCACAATAGGGTCGTCATCAGCACCGGTAGTGAAAATCTTGATTCCAGTAACATTATTATCACGTGTTTCTGCTAAGTTTACAGCTTCCTCCAATTGTTTTACGTCCTTTGTTCCGCCGATGTTAATGTAGTATCCCTTTTTGCATCCGTTCTTTTCTGCGATACTATTCCTTTCTTCTACGTCTGCCTTGGTGAGTGTCCTAGGTTTGTTATTGGGCATATCGATGACAGCCACACGTCCATGACTTTTGGCAAGAGTCATTTGCTCGAGAATCGTCGTCTTGTAAGCCTCCCCTTGGTCTCGGCAATGGACGTGTGTGTTTATAGAAGGATATTGCATGAAAATATTTGCAAGCTAAATTTTTTATGCTTGTCGTTTAGCTCCAGTTCAACTTATTACGCGTGCTTTAAAGAATATGTAGTGCGGCATTTTTATGATGCTGCTAAAGTACTTCCAAAGATTATCCTTTTTTGGTTCTGGCTCTTCTATTTCAGTTATTGCAAGTCCATTTTCTTTCAGGATTTTGGCTAGAAACTCCAAAGTCCAATGGGAATTTCTAAATTTCATCCATTTAAAATCTGTTGTTAGGTGTCTGGCAGTGTAAGTTATACCATTCTTATAATAATCGTAGTACTTTGGTAAAATTATCTCTCTTAAGTTGTCCTTATAATTTTGAATAAGCAACGGGTGCAGGTTTGTGAAAACGATCTCACCATTATTTTTTAGGACCCTTCTGGATTCACTAAATATGCTCTTTAGTTCATTTAATCGGGGAACATTCAATATGACTTGGAACATTATGATCTTGTCAAATGCTCCCGCCCTAATTCCTTTGAGATTTGCTGCGTCAAGATGATAATATTTTATACCTGCTTTCTCTTTGGCTTCTATACTCTTAGCAATTTCTATAATATTTTCTGATTTGTCTATTCCTGTACATATGGCACCTCTTTTTTGCAAGTCTCTGGTTAGATGGCCTGTTCCGCATCCGCAATCCAAGATTTTCAAGCCTCTTACATTTCCTATAAATTTAAGAAAAGCTGGTTTTCCAAAGTATTTGTTTACTAAAAGGTACTTTCTATACTTCTCTACGACTGATATACTCTCAAAATTTGTCGTCTTCATACACTGTTTAGTATATTTTATTTCTATTTAAATGAAAATTTCAACCTAAAATTAACAACCGATTTTTAACAATCCTTACAACCGTAAAATTAACAGAACCCACCAACAGTTAGATTTAAATAAGTAGATGTAGGTATATACTAACTATGAGAATAGAAATAAGGAAAAGAAAGGAGAACACAGCAATTCTGATAAGCTTTGACACGGTGAAGGAGAAGTTCGAGTCAGCCTCTGAGAGGAACAGGTTTTTTTGGGAGCTTCACGGAAGGAAACAAGTCGTCATAAAGCAGTCAGGCAGATACGAATACCAGAAAGAAGGATTGTTGGAGGAGATTCCCAATATTCCAGTTTCCGATTCTGTTTTCATCGTTGCCATGGAGAACATGAAGAGGATGATGCAGTTCTTCAAGGGATGGGAGGACAAGGTCGAGTTTGAGACATTCCCTGTTTTGCTTGACCAAAGGAAGAAGAAAGAGCTGGAAGAAAAAGAAGTTGAGGTAGAATGAAAAAATTAATTTATACTGCAATGTCAAAGAAAAACTTTTTTCAGAAATGGAGGATTGTAAAATTTGTTTTAGAAAAAGGATCAGCTCCGCTAAATCCTTTTATGCTTTTTGATTATTTTTTAGTAGACTCTGTGGACCATGATTTAGTTAGAAATGCAAACAACACAATTATAGAAAAATGCGATGAACTTTGGGCTTTTGGAGAAATAGCTGATGGGGTTAAAAAAGAAATAGAAGTAGCTAAAAGATTAAATAAACCAACAAAGTACTTTGACATATCAAAACTACCAGAAAAGATTAGAGAAATAGATGAAAAAGAAATTGTTTTTGAGGGTGATTAAATGGTTGAGAAAGAGATAAAACTTAAGGTCGGAGAACTGACAGGAAGAGAGGACTTCGGAAGAGGCATAGCCAGGCTTGATACAAAGCTAATGAACAAACTAGACGTAAAGGAAGGAGACATTTTAGAGATAGAAGGCAAGAACAAGACAGGGGCAGTTGCAATAAGGAGCTATCCCGCGGACATAGGCATGAACGTCTTAAGGATAGACGGTCTGGTAAGAAAGAACTGCGACGCTTCTATAGGCGAATCTGTTGCTGTTAGAAAGTCTGATGTCAAGGAAGCTAAGAAATTAGTTCTAGCTCCTGCCCAAAAAGGTTTCATGCTTCATATCTCGCCAAACCTGATAAGGCAGAATCTTTACATGAGGCCAATGACAAAAAGAGACATTATAATAACCAACCCTGTTTTTAAGACGAGCAGGAATCATGATGATATATTTTCTATTTTTGGCATCGACATAGAAGAAGTTTTCATGCCGATGGGAACCGAGATGAGGCTGGTTGTGGTCGACACCAAGCCTGATGGCATAACAAAAGTGACTGACATGACAGAGGTTGAGATTCTGCCGGAGGCTGTTGAAGTCGCAGAAACAAAATTACCGACTGTCACGTATGAAGATATCGGTGGTTTAAGCCAGATAGTTCCCAAGATAAGGGAGATGATTGAGATTCCATTAAGGCATCCTGAAATATTTGAGAGATTAGGCGTAGAGCCGCCAAAGGGAATTTTACTGTTCGGGCCGCCAGGCACAGGCAAAACATTAATAGCAAAAGCTGTCGCGAACGAGTCAGGAGCCCATTTCGTCTCTGTTGCAGGGCCGGAATTTATGTCGAAATTTTACGGCGAATCCGAAGAGAACCTCAGAAAAATATTTGAGGAAGCGGACAAGAACGCGCCAAGCATAATATTCATTGATGAGATAGACGCCATCGCTCCGAAGAGGGAACAGGTTGTAGGCGAGGTTGAGAGGCGCGTTGTGTCAACGTTGTTAACGCAGATGGACGGATTGAAATCCCGAGGTAAAGTCGTGGTTATTGCTGCCACGAATCTGCCAAATGTAATTGACCCCGCTCTGAGAAGGGTTGGAAGGTTTGACAGGGAAATAGAGATTCCAGTTCCAGACAAGCGAGGAAGAAAAGAAATTCTGCAGATTCATACGAGACAGATGCCTTTGGAAAAAGATGTTGATTTGGACCACCTATCAGACATTACATACGGTTATGTGGGGGCAGACATTTTAGGTCTGGCCAAAGAAGCGGCGATGCATGCTCTGAGAAGGGTTATACCAGAGATATCCTCATTAAAGGAAGGCGAGCCCATACCTAAAGAGATTTTAGAGAAGTTAAAAGTTACAAGAGATGATTTTGATTATGCGTTGAGAATGGTTCAACCGTCAGGCATGAGGGAAGTTTTGATAGAGATACCCAAGGTCAAGTGGGAAGATGTCGGAGGTTTGGAAGAGGTCAAGGAAGCTTTGAAAGAATCCGTAGAGTTGCCATTAAAGAATCCGGAATGCTTCAAGAGAATCGGAATAAAGCCTCCCCGCGGAATTCTTCTTTACGGGCCGCCGGGAGTTGGAAAGACGTACATAGTGAAAGCTTTGGCAAACGAGACAGGAGTTAATCTAATTGCGATCAAAGGCCCGGAAGTTTTGAGCATGTACGTTGGCGAGAGCGAGAGGCACGTCAGGGAAGTTTTCAGGAGGGCGAAGCAAGTCTCGCCTTCGATAATACTGTTTGATGAGATAGACGCGCTAGCGCCAAAGAGAGGCATGGATGCTGGAACAAGGGTTACCGGGCAAGTCGTGTCACAGCTGTTGACAGAGATGTCCGGCATTTCCGAAATGGAGGGAGTTTCGGTAATCGCTACCAGCAATAGGCCTGATATTTTAGATCCGGCCTTGCTAAGACCGGGAAGGTTTGATAAATTAATTTACGTGCCTGCCCCGGACGAGAAGACGAGGCTAGAGATTTTCAAGGTTCATACAAAGAGCATGCCTATAAAAGGCGTCGACCTTAAAAAATTGGCAAAAGAAACGGACGGCTATTCAGGCGCGGACATCGAGGCGTTATGCAGAGAGGCGGCCCTGTTCGCTTTAAGGGAGGATGTGAAGGCTAAAACCGTCGAATCAAAACACTTTGAAAAGGCGTTAAAGAGAGTAAAGCCATCGATAACAGAAGACGTGTTTAAGAGATACCAGAAAGCCGTTGAGGACCTGAGAAAGACCAAAGTGGAGGAAGAGGAAAAGACAAATAGATACATAGGATAATGTGGTGTGAATGATGAAACAAATAACAGAACCATCTAGAGTAAGAGGAGAGTTAGCTTGGATTTTAGGAGTAATGTGTGGTGATGGCTGTTTAGAAAATCACGGTAGGACTCATAGAATTAGCCTTAACACAACACAAAAAGAATTTGGAAAGGAGTTTGTTAATAATATAAACAAGATATTCCATTTAAAAGAGAAATTCAATGAAAGAATAGTAACAAACAACAATAATTCAAGATATTACAAAATACAGATAGGTGGTCAGCAGTTATGCAGCTTCTTTTTGAAAATTGGTAAGTTTGGTTGTTTTAAATGGAGAGTCCCTCTAGACATAATTAACGGGAATAAAAAAATAAAACAGGGATTTTTGAGAGGGTTCTATGATTCGGAAGGCTCTATTAATACGTACAGAGAAAAATATAAAAAAATAAGAGCAGTTTCTGTAAATAAAAAAGGTTTGAAAGAAGTTTCAAACCTATTGAAAGATAATGGTATAAATGTTAATCTAATAAAAGAGAAAAATTGCTATAGTCTAAACATCTATAAGAAAAATCATATAGGTGCATTTTTAAGAAACATAGGATTTTCATTTAAAAACATAGGGTGATTAAAATGGAAAAAGAAAAAAGAATCAATGTGAATGTTGAGCACGGGGATCCTGTGTTCTTCTCAGATAACGTTACGGTCTCGCACAATCAGAGCAAGTTCATAATAGACTTTTCGCAGACAGTGCCTAGTTTCGACAACGTCGCGGGCAACATGCAACAGTCTATAATAATAAAGCACAAGTCAATTTTGATAGATCCGCAGTTCGCCAAGATATTCTCAGACCTGTTGGACAAGAACATCAAGAAATACGAAAAGAAGTTTGGCAAGATAAAGGTTCCAAAGAACACGGAGGAGAAAGCAAAGGACATCGTGGAAACCGAGAGGTCTTCCGAGAAGTCAACGAGATACATTGGTTAATATGGATAAATACTTTATCAAAAAACTAAAGGAATCCACTTCGATTCCAGACATATTCGAGATTGTCAAAGAGGTTGTCTGGAAGACGATCAAAAGGAGCAGGGCTGGTTTGGACTTGGGGCTGGTCGAGATAGGGAACCAACCTCAAGGTTTTTTGGGCGCATACCATGTGTCCGGATCGAACATAATAGTGATGAACGAGACGCCCTTGAAAAGAATACAGGAGACTAATCCTAATCTTCTGGTTCCCTATATGTTCTCTGTTCTGCTTCATGAGTACCTGCACAGTTTGGGGGTCTTTGACGAGGGCAAGGTTAGAAAGCTGACCTATGCGATAAGCGCTGAGATATTCGGCGAGGACAGCGTGGTGACGCAGATAGCAAAGGACATGAGAAAGTTCTTTCCAAATTTCATCTATCCCGAGGGCGCGCCTCAGATCAATGAACCGATAAAGCTTGTAGAAGGCTTTGATAGGTCCAGCATAAGATACATAGGATAATCTTAAACAATTTTGTTAAGATTATAGGATAGTTCTTTCCAACCAAGAAAACATATATCTAAGACGAAGTTTTAAATTTCTTAAACCTAATATTTTTTTAGGTGAAAAAATGAAAGTAATACCAAAAATAGGTCTAACTGTAATAAGGGATGGAAGGGCTTTGCTCGTTAAAGAAAAAGGATGGAATTTTGTAGGATTTGCAGGTGGCTCTATAGAATCTGGAGAAGACGATAGCGGATGTCTGAAAAGAGAAGTTCAAGAGGAATTTGGAGTTAATCTTAAAGAAGGATCTGTAAAATACTTTGGTATATTTGAAGGTGATGCTGCAGGTGAAGAAGATATTGGAAAAAGAGTGAAAATGAAAATGTTCATAGTGGAATTTGATGATGAACCTAAGAAGACTGAAGAAGTTGAAGAGGTATACTGGTTAGGTAAAGATGATGATTTAGAAGAATTAGATAAACTCGATAAATCGATATTCGAATCTTTAATAAAAAGTAGTTTGGTAAAATGAAAATTAGGCAAGCTACAGAAAATGATTTAGATAGAATGGTAGAAGTGGATAAGAAAGCTTATGGAAAATATGGAGCTGATAAGGAATATTTTGCTAAGAATCTGATATCTTTTCCAAAAGGAGTTTTAGTTGTAGAGGATAAAGGAGAGATAATAAAGAAATAAACTTCCACATTAAATCAGTAGTAAATATTTGATTAAAATAGGAAAATAATGTATCTTATCAAAATCCATAATCTTAAACATTTTTTGTATGATTATAGGATAATTCTATTACGGGGTAATAAGATTATAGATTTATATTTTTAACATTTCTATTAATTTGTAGTGGTATAGTGTCCGAAGAATTAAGAAAAACTTTACAGCCTATTATTGATGAAGATTTGCCAATATACAAAAAACTAACTTTAGAAGCTTACGATGCTGGAGAAGCGCTAGTACCGTTTAGTCTATCAATTAAAGATGTGTATAGAAATCTAACTAGGGTTAATATATTTTTGACGCCTGAAGTTAAAACAATAAAAGAAGAGAAATATTTTTCTTGTAAGCTTAGCAAGGCTGGAGAAGAAATAGCTTTAAAGCTAGACTCTGAAAGAAGAAGGCCATCATCCTTAGGATTGGGAACTGGATCAAGAGCGCCAGATACTATAGAAGTTTTGAATGATGAAAAACCTAGAACAGAAGAAATAGGTGAAATAGGAAGACATGAAACAACCAGTGCTTAGGTCATAATCTTATTACGGAATAATAAAATTATAGGATAATATTAACATTTTTTTGTGAAGTATATGATAGAATTATAAGAATTCTGATAAGCTTTAAATTTTTAACTAATTAATAATTACTATGGGAATTTTTTCAGATGGCCAATTTGATGTAAAGAGTCGATGGTACATTTTTAATCCTAAAAAAAGAAGCTTTGAAAGAGGTAATATTGTTCAGCCAAATACAATTCATTTACATTATGGAATTTCAGAAATGGATAAAGTTTCTATTGACAGCAATCATTTTACTCTTACGTTATTTGAAAATGGTAAAGATATGAAATCCTCGTTTATGGGAAGCGTAGAAGGAGAAATATATAGAAAGGGCCCGAACAAAGATTATTACAGTAAAGTAAATTACATGAGAAGAAAGGCCACTGAGATAGTTGAAAGAGAAAAACAAGAAATGATAGATGCAAGAACAACTATCGGTTAATTAATTATATTTCTAAAAATAGTCCAGCCATAGTCTTAACAAACATTGTTACAATTATAGGATAATCTTAGCATTTTTTGTGAAGTATATGGTCGGATTATAAAGAATTCTTAAGTTTAAATTTATATAATTTATTGTATCTTATTTAGTGACATTAGAAAATAATTAAATCCTTTAAATCACTATGATTTTCTATGATATTGGTAGATAAATGTGGCGGATATTATCTTCATAGAAATCTTAGCAGATATCTTAATGATGATGTAGTTTATCCACTGCAAGATATTAAAATTAAAGAAAAAGTTGTGGAAAGGGTTCCCATTCATGATAGTAAAATAAAAAAGTTTTGTAAAAGGCACGATGTAACATTAATAACTTCTGACTGGAAAATGCATTTTGATGCACCAAATTGGGGCGTGAAAAGTATTTTGATCCCGTATATGGGTAACGGATGGAACACGACGACTGAATTAAAAACTATAAGGGTCTTACAAAAACTCGGAAGTGAATATTTTAGATTATGGCAAATAGGAATGGATGTGATTAATTCTAATGTAGAAGAAATACTTTAATTTCTATATTTTGCTAAAAATAATCAAACCATAGTCTTAACAAACATTGTTATGAATATAGGATAATCTTAACAAAGTTTGTGAGATACATTCTTCAACATCAGTTCGCTTTGATGCAGAAAAGGTTTGATTTTCTACTGGTTATATGAAAATAACCCCTTGAATCTACTAGTTTAGATTGACTTCTGGCATGAAAAAATATGTTAAAATTGGTCAAAAACGTTTTTATCGGCCATTGATTATTTGCATTTCCAGTTGCAGGAAACGTTTCAAATATTTCGGGAATGCCTTGGAATTTTTCTGTGCCTCTGTAACAATTGGACCCTGTGGAAGAATATCTATGGGATAGCTCCATGGGAACTCTCTTAATTTATTCACAATTTTAACTGCTGCTGAAGCTTCTGGAGTAAGAGCATACATTGTCTCTTCATCCCGCTTTTTGGACCTATAAAGCACCCCCTTTTTCGTCAGTTCTTTTAAGAACTCATTCATTTCTAAGAAACTTGGACCTCCTTTCTTATTTCCACTCATTTTTTCCCCTATCCTTTCAAACAATTCCTCAGTAAATATTTTAGGCGATTCGCTTTGGTCAGCGCAAGAAACTGTGGTCCATTTTACTGCATCCGAAAGATTTAGGGAATCATTGCTTTTTTTCAGATAGGCATCTAAATTCCCTGCAAATTCGCATACTACCGAAACTGGTTCATATGGATTTAACGAATCTTTTGCGATGTATCTAAGAACCTTCCTAGTGCTCTTTGGTAGGGGGCTCAATGTATGTTTGATTCCACTAACGGTAGCATTCATTTTTTGAGGGTCATCCAAGTAAGCCTGATAAGAGTCAGTATTAGTCTGTGCCATAATAATAACATTGCTGGAAAAGTTTAAATAAGTGAATAAGAGCACTTGCTTGGCAGAATAATTTATTCCCCTAAAAATAATCCAGTCATATACTTAATGCTGAATAATAGGATTATAGATTTAACAGAATAATTCTTTGAACCGATATAATCTAATCATATACTTATTGCTCAATAATAAGAAAGTTATTTATAAGCTTCATCATGATGTTCGTATTCCCAGATTATAATAACATCTCTTTTCTCGTCAATCTGATAGATTATAACAAATGAACCAACATGAACTCTTCTAAGCATTTCCATTGGATGTTTCAAAGGCTTGAATTGATGCGGATTTTGTAATATTTGACCAATCTTTTTGTTTATAAACTTTAATTGTTGAGGGTCTTTTTTTGCTAATTTCTCAATTTTTTTAAGAACATCTTTATCTATCTCTAAATTATACATCCAAGCGCCTTCTATTTTTTGAGGCCAAACTCTTTAGCAAAATCTTTAATTTTCACAGTTTTACCTCTCTTCATTACAGTTTGCAGTCTTTCAACAAATTCAGGCTTTAGCTCAGGCTCTAATTCGCATTCCTCAAAGTGTTTTACTATGATATTTATAGCTTGGCTTTTGTCTTTGAATCCATATTTAGCCTTTACCACATTTATGACTCTATTTTCCTCTTCATTCAGATTTATCATGCTTTTTACCATTTTGTCACCTTATGTTACGCTATATAACATCATATAATTTAACACTATTTAAAGATTATGATAACTTTCCCGCCACATAACTCAATCTATCCCACTGAAACTTTCGTCAAAATTTCAATTATACTCATAAAAATAATCCAGTCATATACTTAATGCTGAACAATAAGAATATAGGATAATTCTTTCTAAGTTGGAAAACATATATCTAAGTCGGTAATTAAGTTTAAATTTTTAATAGAATAAGTCTTATTATGGATGAAAAGAAAATAGCAGGTAGAGTTCTAAGTGTTAGGCCTACTTTATCAGGAAAAGAATTAAACTATTTATCAAAAAGGCTATCAAAACAACAAAAATCCAAAGAAGAAGAACGCTTGGAATATTTAATATCTATCTATTTCAACCCATATGTAAAATATGATTAGTATGGATAATGAAACAAAAGAAAGTAAATTAATAGCAATAGCAGGAATACCACTAACAGGAACTGAAACGTATTTAGCAGATTTAACAAAGTTAGATAGTAATTATATGGCATTCAGACCATCAGAAAGAGGAGTTAACCCATATACTATAGCTATGTGGAAAATGAATAAATTAAGACGACGTAGAGACGCGAAACAGGATTAATTAAATTTCTCCATCGCATAATTCAATCTATCCCCTGAAACAATCAATATTTCAAACTGTAAAATATGCATCTTGAAATTAATTTAAATATAACCTTTCCAACTAGGAAAGTTATATAGGATAATCTTATTGCTTAAAATAAATTATATGAGTTTAAACTTTTTGATCAATACGATATTCTTGTAAAGGTGTCCAATAAAAGCGGGGATATATTAGATAAAAAAATTAGAAATGAGATAAGAAAAGCACAATGACGCTCAAGGTTTTGTAGGACTTTCAAAAATTATTACTTTTAAACATAGATAGACATATTCTTATTATGAGAGCGATAACCCCTGTATTCTCCGTTCTGCTAATAATAATTTTGTCAGTGGCCCTAGTAGGTTTTTTATGGCTGTTTGCCACAGGAACCTTTAACGCATTGGGGCTGTCAGGCACTTCCACGGTCAACGAGTCGTTGGTTACGATATCGTCTTGCATGAAGATAGAGTCGGTCTATGGAAACCAAGTCTCTATAAGGAATTGCGGCAAGGGCGTGGTTAGCGGAAATACTCTAGGGGCTTACCTTGACGACGTTCCTCTGAATGTTACACCTGCAATCACAAGTAAAACTTTTGGTAAAACAAATGTTGGTGCAACGACTGATAACATTCCCTTTTCTTATAGAGTTGGTAATCGTTTTCAACTTGTCGAGTCTGGCTTTGTAACCAGTATAAGCGCGTACATATCAAAAAATCCTCAGGGAAATGTTCAAGCAGCCATATATAGTGACAATGGAGGCAATCTTGGAAATTTATTGGTTACCAGCAACCCAGTAAACGTTGGGACCGGTATGTCTTGGGTCAATTTTCCAATCTCAAAAACCTTAAATGCTGGTTACTATTGGCTTAGTTTACGTCCTGTGACAAGCGGAACACTAAGTTGGTCATATGATAACAATGGAAATAGATATCACACCTCTGGAGTAGACGGCTATGATTATTTCCCTTCAAGCGACACTGTTCAAAATTATGACTCTTACAACCATAGTATTTATGCAATTTACACGCTTTCTGATACATTTGTTAATGAAAATGATGTCGGGACATTTACTCTGTCCGGCTTGTGGAATTTCAATGTAGGTGGTCATACATTGAGAATTGCAAACCCCAGGGTTGTAACGGAGATTCCTGTGAATGCCGTTTTGCCTGACTCGTGCGTTTTATCTTTAGACTTTGACGAAGGCTCAGGCCTCGTTGCTTATGACAGCTCTGCTTACGGAAACAACGGCACCCTGAAAAATTATACTGGCCCTTGCGGCTCGAGCGCCTGCCCCCAATGGGTTGGCGGTAAGTTTGGAAATGCCTTGCAGTTCGACGGCATAGGAGATTACGTGGAGATTCCTTACTCTGACATTTTTAATATCACTGATGAGATGACAGTTTCTGCTTGGATTTATCCTTCAACTAGCCAATCTACTGGAGGTTCCAATCAGATTATTCAAAGGCTTAATTGGAATAACAATCAAGGATTCTTTTTAAGAGAAGGCTACGGACCAAGTCAATATCATAATCCTCAATTCTCTGTTGGAAACGGAAGCTGCGGACCAGCTTGTTGGCAGTCTGCTTCTGCTGGCTCTATTGCCCCAGAGAGATGGTATCACATTCTTGGCTCTGTCAAGGCGAATGATAAGATAAAAATATATTTGAATGGGGCTAAAAAAGCTGAAGGAAACTATTTAGGAATTATAAACCAAACTTCAGGCGTGATCGATATAGGTCTTGAAAGAGAAGGATTAACATTTAATGGCACTATAGACTCAATAAGAATTTATAACCAGATTCTAACTCCTGACCAGACAATATCTCTAAGACCCGTAAGTTATGATTAAACGCTCTTTCTTGCCAGCTCAATGTCCTCTTTTTTAATGGTCTTCCTGCCGGCGTGCTTTGAGAATCTGACGGCGTCCTTTGCTATTTCAAAGGTCATCTCCTTGACTATGGTTGCTAGTGCCTGCGCGGCTGGTTCCGACACTCTCTCAGCGCCCGCTTGCTTAAGAATCTCTGCCATGGGCGCAGCAGCTATTATGGACCTCTTTCGTGGCATATTGAATTTATTTAAATGGGAATATTTATATGTATGTTTATAATATAAAAAGATTACAATTCAACTCTTAAGAGATGATTTAATGAGAAAATGTAGTGTGCTTGTAGCTTCGTTGCTTTCTCTACTTGTATTGTTTTCGTTTAGAGGGTATGCTGATTTAACTATGAGTACTTCTACAAACCCTACTGGGTCTGTAAGCTATGCACCTAACCAGAACTATCAATTCAATATGACATTGCAAAATACAAGTTTTCCTTTAGATAAGGTTTTGTTTGAGTGGAATGGCGTGGTTGAAGAACCTGCAGGAAGCAGGATTATTAATCAAAACACTACTGAATTCTACGTTAATAAAATAGATTTGCCAGCAAACGAAACTGGCTGGAATTACAGATGGTTTGCCAATGATACAAATGGTAATTACAACTATAGTGACTTGGAAAATTATATCATCAACAAATCTTCAACAACAATTAGTTTATTCTTAGACAGGGCTGAAGGCAACAGAACTTATAATTTAAACTATCAAAATGCTAATTTTACGACTATATTGAATGCTCAAGGAAAAAATATAACGTTAACTTCGGATTTTCCAAGCTTCGGAGTTATAAACAGTACCACTTCAAGCATAGCAAAAATAGTTAATTTGGCTAATTCAGGATTATTCTATCTTAATGCTTCTTTTGATGGCGATCAGAATTATTCTTCTAATTCTATAACTCATTACTTTAATGTAACTCAGTGGTCAAATAGTACCACATCTCCAACATTGCCAACTACGTATGTTCAAGGTGTAAGCTATCAATTCAATATAACTTGGCAAAACACAACACCAATTTATAATGTCTATTTTGTGTGGAACGGTACAAATGAAACTCCTACAGGAAATAGAACTATTAACACTAATACAACCGAATTTTACCTTAATAAAAAAGATTTGTCGGCAAATACGTCAGGTTATTCATATTATTTATATGTTAACAGCACGAATGGTGTTGCAAATTATTCAGAAAATTTTAATTATATAGTAAATAAAAAATCACCAGATATTAGTTTAACTGCTACAGATTGGTCGATTCTTACGTCTGAATCAACTACTATTATCTGTTACTCTTCTAGTCCTGTAAACGTTACTTTATATGTAAGTGGGCTAAACTCGGAAACTAATTTTTCTCAAGTAGCACTTAGCAATATATTAGGTTCAACTTTTGGAGTAGGAGACCACGCATGTTATTGTTCTTGTCAGGAAAATGCTAATTATTCTAGTGTTTCAACTTCTACTATAAACCTTAACGTTCAAAATCCAAGCTCATCTTCTTCGTCATCAAGCTCATCATCTAGCACACCAACAGGCAGTTTTCTAATTAAAGATTTAGCCTCAAGCTTAGCAATCTCGCAAGGCGAATCCAAGCCAGCCCAATTTACTATTTCGAACACGTTAAGCAACAATATAGCTAACTTAAGCATCTCAGTTTCTGGAATAAACTCTAGCTGGTATACGCTCTCGAAAAGCTCTATTTCGATACTTGCTCATGGTTCATCACAGGCAATGACAATAACGTTCGACATACCCAATAATGCAGAGACAAAGAGTTACGATGTCACTATAAGCGCCAAAGGAAAGGCTCTGGGTGAAACTTCCTCTAGAATCGCTACTAAGACAATAACACTAATAGTTAATTCATCCCAGCCGCAGTCAATACAACCTATGCCCAGTCAAAACGTTACCTCAAACCCAGAGAGCAATGCAGTTGAGAATAAAACAGCAAACATAACCTCCAACCAGACAAGCGTGGCGACAGGCCTAGCGCCGGCATTCGAATTCTTCAAAAACAATCTGGTGATAATACTCGCAGTGGCGGCATGCCTGTTGATATTCATCTTTAGGAACAACCTTACCACAGCTCTGACAGGAACGTTAGGAAAAGAGGAAACTGAAGCTCGCAAGGCTAAGACAGCATCGCCTCTAAAAGGCATCAAGGACAAGCTCAACTATAAATTGGTTGTTAATCTGAAAAAGGAAAGCAATGCAAAGAGCCTGAAGGAAACAATAAAAGAAGTAGAGGCAGTAGAAAATGTTCCTGAAGCGATACATGAAGCAATGGTTCCTGGAAAAGAGCCAAAGAGGCCTGCCGTATTGGAAAAGGAAATCAAGAGGGACATAAAGGAACTGCAGGGCATTCTTGACGCTGAGAAGAAGGTTGGCAAGAACAAGAAAAAGTTCAACCTGGGAAACAATTAAAAGCTAAAAACTCAATTATATTTATGAAGAAATTTCTGTTATTATTGGTTTTAGTCTTGCTAGCAGTGACCGTCAATCCAGGCTCAGGCATAACAGGTTTCTTAATACAGGCGGCTTCGACAATGGTTACAATAGCAAGGTCAGTCATCAAAGAAATCTTGTCATTTTTCATAAAAGTGTTGTAATAATCGGTTTATCTCTTATGATCAATGTATGTTCAGACTGCGCGACAGGCTTGAAAGAAACTTCTCTCAACGGCTGGTAGCCATAAAGAGCGTTGGCAGCTGTTAATTCCTTCAGAGCAAGCTCAACCTTCATTGGCGAGAATTCTTTCTGGATCCATCTCTTGGCGAACGGCAGCCTCTCGAACCTATTTTTGGCCATCTCCAGAATCTTCCTGCTCTCTATCATTCTCGTCGGTCTGTCATTTATCCATCTGAATATCAGCGGCGAGCCAGAGTCCTTGACCAAACCATTGCCGCTGGTGCAGAACGGTTCGATGGCAATCACATCGTCCTCCCTTAGCTGATATTTGGAATCATTCTTTACGTTAGGCATTGTCAGACCTGCGTGAACATCATAGTGTCCTAAACTATGGCCTGTCAGATTCCTTATCGGGTTAAAGCCGAATTCTTTTGCGGTGTTCTCTATCGTTTCTCCGATATCTCCGATGGTCGTGCCGACGGTAATTATCTTTATTGCGTTCTCAAGCATTTTCTCAGAGCAGATTATCAAATCATCCTTGCAGTCCACTCTTATAGTAGCGGCAGTATCACCAATGTAACCGTCAACATGCACGCCAACATCAATCTTGACATAATCCTCTCCCTTTATCGTCAGCTTGTCGTTAATGACAGGATGATAATGCGCGGCCATGTCGTTTATGGAAATGTTGACAGGAAAGGCAGGCTTTGCCCCCAGGTCGAATATCTTCTTTTCAATCCCCTCTGCTATATCAACGACCAGAGCATCCTTCTTAACAAGCAGTTGGGCATAGTCCCTAACCTGCGCGGCTATCCTTCCCGCCTTGATGTGCTTGTCCAGTATTTCTTTCTCCATAATCTTTTTATTTAAAACTTAATATTTATAAACAAGAGATAGATGAAACAGAAAATCATAGACGTCCATATGCATCCTATTTTTGAAGTCAAATCTCTAATCAGAAGTGCAAACGATGCAAAAATAAACTTCAATTTAGAAGAGCTTCTTAAGGAATTCAAGAAAAACAACATAGTAAAGGCAGTGGGAATATCATTGGAAACCCACAAGTTTGAAAACGAGGAAATAAATTCTTCTTTCTGCAACGAGAGCATTAAAAAACTAGTTTCAGAAAACAAGGAAAAGTTCTTAGGTGCGTGTGCAATAAACCCCCTAGAATTTACTGACAACGAAATTGCTAGAGTGGAGGATGATATAAAAAAGGGTTTCTTCAGCGCAGTTAAACTCTTCCCAGGCTATGTGTTTTTTTACCCGGATCAAAAAGAATGCTACCCGATATACGAGATGGCCCAAAGAAATAAGGTACCTGTCCTGTTCCATACAGGAGATACTTGGACAACAGGCAGCAGGTTGAAATATGCTCATCCTCTGAACATTGATGACGTGGCAGTTTCTTTTCCGAATGTAAAATTTGTCATGTGTCATCTGGGAAATCCATGGATATTAGACGCTGTAGAGGTAATGTATAAAAATGAGAATGTTTATGCTGATTTGTCAGGTTTCGTAGTAGAAAAGGAAAATGTGAATTACAAGCAATATTGTAAAGGCAGGTTGAGAGCAACAACAGAAGGCATAAATTATGAAGATTTGATAATCAATAAATTAATGTTCGGAACAGATTACCCTCTTGTTAGCTATGATTTTTATATAAACTTTATTAGAAAACTGAAACTTGATAAGGAAGATAATAACAAAATATTTTTTGATAATGCAGCCAAACTATTTAACATAAAGGTTTAGATATGATGAGAGAAAAATGCTTGAACAAGAAAATAAACGAGGAAGCATGTCCCTGCGACAATACGAACTGCGAAAGGCACGGGGTCTGCTGTCTGTGCATAAGGCACCATAAGAACAACCGAGAGTATCCGGCCTGCTTAAGGTAATCAATGAACATGAAGTTTTACGGTTTCCATCGCTTTGAACGAACAATGCTTCTCTAGTGTCATATGACTTCTGCCGCATAGTCCCTTTTTCTGACATATAAAAGTGGCACATAAGTTAAGTTTAAAAAGATTGACTTTCCACTTTTTATTATGAAAAAACTTAGTTTTGAAGAGGACATATCTAGATCAATGGAATCTATAAAAAATAAAATGGGAAAGGAATATAGAATAAAGAACAATGCTACTGTTGAACAAGCAGTTAATCAAATTTATGATGATTTGGATGTTTCTTTAGTTATGTGCAGCGATAAGGCACATGTTAATCAGAGATTAAAAGTAGTAAGCGAGGCAATGAAAAGATTGGGAGTTTATGATGAGGATGTTAGAACAAAGAAAGTAAGCGATTTTCTGTCTCCAGAATACTTGGTTCATGAATCTATGAGAAACCAGAAAAATTAATTAGCTATAATGACAACCTTCTTATTCATTTTAAGTCTTCCGCTTTCATATTTTTATCAACCTAAAAGTCAATATTTATACAGGTCCTTGGCACATTTAACGGTGAAAGCGATGAAATTTTACGAATTGTTTGTTCAAAAATACTTTAGATACTTCGATAATTAGTTCTTTTTATGCTTTTAAAATTCTAGTCTGTCCCCGACTTTTATTTTCAAATCAAAGGGAGTTTCTAGAATATATTTGCAGGGTTTGCTGGGCGAGTAAGTCTTCCATGTATCAGGATCAGAGGTTATAGGTTTTCCCTCTTTTATATCGATCACAACCTTGTTCTTGTCGATGAAAATCAATCTTATCGGATATTTTACCAGGAACATCCATAGGGACCATTTGTATTCGTAAGGCATGGGAAAGAACATGTTCTTCTTTTCAGACAGGCTAAGGCCCATCAAACGTTTATAGAATGTGTCTGCGACGTCAGCTTCTATGGTTGAACCTTTGTGTTTAATCTTCATTGAAATTCACTTAAAAGTTCTTTTAATGATGTTATAAATTTTACGTTCAATGACTCGAAATCCTCTTTTGATGCAGAGCCACTCACAAAACCTATAAAACTAGTTCCTGCATTTTTTGCGGTCTCATAATCTATTACAGCATCACCTATGTAAACAGCCTCTTCTGGTTTTATTCCTAATCTTTTACAAACTAACAGTAATGGTTCAGGATTAGGTTTGTGTTTTTCGGTATCCTCCCTTGTAATTATAACTTCAAAGAATTTTGTTAGACTTCTCAAATGCTTTTCTAGAATCGGTCTGGACTTTGATGATGCAATAGCTTTTTTAATTTTTATTTTTTTAAGAACATATTCTAGGCTGTCCATTATTTTAATCTCCTTTTCAAGGCTTCTGACAGTTTCTGAATAAGCATTTTTTAATTCTTCATTTGCTTCTCCATAGAATTTAGTCAGCATGTCTGTCCATGTCAAACCAAAAGCTTTCCTGATTTCAGAAACAGGTGGAACTTTCAATCCTAGCTTTCTCCCGGTTTCTCGATAGGCTTTGATGTAAACTTTCGTATCATCTAGTAAAACACCGTCAACATCAAAAATAACTGCTCTCATCATTTGAATTCCTTGGGTATAAACTCATTTAATCTTTTAAATGCGTATATCTTTTCCATGCCACCTATTATAGTATTCTGAAATATTAAAATTATTTTTTAGATTTTTCTTCTAGTTTTTTTGATATTTTATCTTCAAATCTTTCACAACACTTTTCGAACATCTCGTTCAAATCAAAACCGTGCATGAGCAGCATTTTCATGCAGTGTATCATCAAGTCCCCTGTTTCAGTTGCCCAATGCTCATTGTTTGCCGAGAACAATTGATTTATCTCTTCCGCGTGCTCTTTGATTGACTCTAGAGTGTAAGGCATTGTGCCTTCTTTGCCTCCGTTCAATTTGAAAGAAATTTCATTTAGTCTGTCTATTTTTTCGATTGCTCCCTTTGATATATTCATCCAGTCACCTCCCTCTGAACAAACTTAGAATCGCCACTCCTATCACAATGAGGGCTCCTCCTAACATTTGGTTCTGCGTCGGCGAAACCGAGAGTATGAAAAAAGAGAACACGACTGTCAGGAAAGGCTCCATGGTTCTTATTGTCATGACGCTCGATATTTTGATTTTCTCCAAGGCATGGAAGAAAAATATGAAACCTAAAAATGCTCCGGTTAACGCACCCAAAAAGGCGTAGGGAAAGGCAATTAACGGGATGCTTGTTTGAAAACGGTTCGTAACTAGAGCGTATCCAAAAACCAGTAAAAATATGAATATGGCTCGCCCGCCCGACATCGTCAAGGGGTCTATTCTTTTTACATAAACTTTCGAAATCAAATTCGATACAGAGAAGCATATTGCTACTCCAAGTGCGATCACAATTCCTATCAGGTTCATTTCAGAGTTATTGTAAGCCAGTGTGAGGGCTCCTCCGATTGCTATAACAATTCCAATGCCTTCCAATCTTGTGAATCTTTCTTTCAGGAGTAAAAATCCCATTACCACGATAAAAACGGTTGTTAGTTGTAGTATAAAGGCAAGGTTGTTAGGTCCCACATATATTATTCCGTAAGCCCAGAGTATGGAACCTACTGCAGATAGGATGCTTATGAAAAATATTTCCTTTTTCCTTTCAAGTATAGTCTTAAAACTCTTTTTTCTTCCTGAGAGAATGAAAAAGAGTACAAACAATATGCTTGCAAACATAAACCACAGAGTGTTCATTGTTTCAACGTTCACAATGTTGACAAGAAGCTTGCCAACTATTATGTTGAACCCTATCGATATGCTGGTTAGGATGGTAAACAGAATGCCTTTTTGCTCGTCGTTCATAATAGTCATTCGCTTACTGACATTTTATTTTTCAAAAAACTCCCTAGCGTTAGCTTGGCAGGCGGGCATATGCCTTCAGGTAAATCTTTGATGTCAAACCATTTCCACTCTTCCCAATCCTCTTTATTATTCAGCTTCTCTTTGCCTTCAGCTTCCACCAAAGCTCCTATATTGATATAATGATTGCCCAGCCAGAAGTTGGCGTTTACAGAAATTATTTCAAACCCCTTTAATTTCATTCCCAATTCTTTTTCCAGGTTCCTTTCAATTGTTTTTTGGAGTGTTTCGCCAAAATCAACATCCCCGCCTGGAAATCCCCATTCTCCTGCGGGAGTTCTCCACTTCTTGCTCAGCCTTCCTAACAAGATTTTGTTGCCTTTCTTTATTACCAAGTCAATGCCTACACCAATTTTTTTCATGATTTCGCCTAAGTCTTTCCTTCCCATTTTTTAAAGAATTCTTTTAAATAAAGTTCCATAAATTTATGCCTTTTCTCTGCAATTTTTCTTCCAGTTTTTGTATTCATATCATCTTTTAATCTTAAAAGCTTCTCATAGAAATGTGTTATTGAAGATTTTTTTGTTTTTTTGAAATTAAAATAAATGCTACGTCTATCTTTAGGATTATATATGGATCTTCTATACAAACCACCAAAAGCAAACGTTCTAGCAATTCCAATTGCACCTATTGCGTCAATCCTATCAGAGTCCTGAAGTATTTGTGCTTCTTTGGATATGTTGTTAGTTTTACCCCATTTGTATTTTTCATGATTTTTTATGCACTCTATTACGTCTTTGATTTTTTCTTGAGGAAATCCTATATTCATGAGAATTTTATTGGCAAGCGTGGCAGCTTTTTCTACATGAGTTGCATAATTCTTTCCTGCATAGACATCGTGTAGAAGACTAGCAGCCAAAAGAACATCCGTATCTGCCTTTTCCTCCTCTCCGATATTCTTTGAAATATTGCAAACCCTGATAGCATGCCAATAATCATGACCTGAATAATCTTCTTTAACTAATGCCTTAATTTTATTTTCCAATTTTTCAAACCATCTTTTCATTCTATCACTTTATGAAACTCTTCAAGCTCTCTCCCGACAGTTCTTCTTCCGTAACGCCTAAGACAGTTAAGACACGCAGTGCAGCAGGAACTATTTGATGACCAATATAGTAATCATTATCAACATCTTTTATATCAACATCTTCAAACGGCTCTGCCCTCTCAGAAATAGATCCCTTGCCTTTGGTTATTACAAAAAGTATAGACATTCCCTCGCCGATTGGTCTGCCCCTCTCTTTAATTTTCCTAGCAGCAACAACATGCGGTCCTATGTTCTTGTATTCTGATAAAGGCTTTGTTAACTGCTCTATTATTATCAGGTCCTTAAGAGGAATCTTTCCGTCGTTCAACTGCTTGATAACATACTTCACATATTTTACCGCGCCTTTGACATCCTCCCTCTCCAGTATCAGTTTCAGAACCATTTCCTGCGTATCCTTCGCAACATTGCTCCAGTCCCTTCTAACTTTTTCAAGACCGCGAATGGTTAGAACACCTTTGTCATCTATCAACGCATAACGTTTCTTGGCTGTCCCAGGTCCGACTCCCCTTGGTATGAATATGCCCCTCTTATAGATTCCTTGCAAGTCTAGTTTTATTATTCCAGGAAGAATTTTGTTCATTTTCTCTAAAAATGTTTTTACTTTTCTTTTCAAATCAGAATCAGCTTTAACAAACATCGAGTCAGTGTCCGCATAAATGACCGTAAACCCTTCTTTTCCTGCTTCATCAATAACCTTACTGATATAAAATCTTCCAAAAGCGGCTGATGCCTCTGCGCATTGTCTGCAATACCATTTGCTTCCTGCGAAATTATAATATCCGTATGTAGCGTTCGAAATTGTTTTAATGCTGAACTGCTCATTGTTTAATTTGTTCCATTCTTCAGTACCTTTTTTTAGCTTTTTCATTTTTTCTTTTATTTCAGCTCTTTTTTCTATCAATTCCTTGATGAGAATCGAGACAAATCCTTTCTTCCTCTTGCAGAACCAGTAATTATGCTCAGGGACCTTATAACCGTCTTTCCTGCAGTCTATGCAATTCAGCATCTCAGGAGAAATATTAAAGGTAGCAATTATCGACGGATATAGGGATCGGAAATCCATGACAGCTATATCCTCATGCAGGCCTCCGATAGGTTCTTTCACAAAACCGCCCGTGTAAGGCGAGTAGTCTCTTCTCCTCTGTATCTCGTCCCATTTGGGTTGATTGGGTATTATTATGTCCATCGCAAACGCCTTCTTTGACAAGTACCACTCTACCAACTGCGAATAGGTCATTCTAGACGTGTCGAATAATAATTGTCCTGACAATTCTGCCAGTTCATGGATTTGCGGCATTATGAACTCGCCCAACCTTAAAGTTAAATCAGAATCCTTTAGACAATATTCGGCCAGTTTGCCAAGGTCTTTTCCCTTTCTCCAAGACTCTATTATCTCTTCATATTCCATTTCTATCTTATTGTCTCCCAACAATTCTGCGGAGACAGCATCTAGTGTTAGAACCTCAGTTTGTAGTTGAGACGACAGAACATTGTTTATGAACTGGAACAAATCGACGTGGACAATACCTTTGAATCTAGCTGTTGATATCCTAGCCCTTCTGGCGAACTTCAGCTTTGAGAAGTCCCTCGACATCGCCAAGTCAACTTTCAATTCTTCTGCTCTTTGCTGAATCACTTGCATGTCAAAAAGATCCGAATTATAACCTAGAAGTACGTCAGGGTCCTGCTCCTTTACCAATTCAACAAACCTTTCAAGCAGTTCCTTTTCATCTTTCAACACTTCAACATATTTTCCATAATGCTTGTCCTTCTTGTAGGTCAGGACCTTTTCGAATCCATTCGATTTTAGGGAGAGCATCACTATGACCGGTTTTCCCGCCTCGTTCACTGATTCTATATCAAAGGACATTAATTTCAATTCAGGCATCTTGTCAGAACTCACAGGCTTTATCTTCTTGATCTTGATGACATTGTCCGACCTGTACTTTTTCTTTATCTCATCGCCCTCGACATCTATCCATTGCTCTATCTGATTGTCAATCAAGTATCTCTTATAGAAGTTTATCGAGTATTCGTATTCATCTTCAACGACGTCCTTCCATACCTTTACTATCTCTCTAGCATTCGGGACGTCGGTCGATAGGAAGCAGAATACTTTTACAAACTTTCTTTTCTCTCCGGACAGCGTTCTTTCTATGATTTCTGCGCTCTTAACTTTTACAGATTTTATCTCTTCAACCCTTTTCTTCAATTCCTTTTCTTTTCCCTCCTTAGGCAATATGTAGAAGTACGGCTCGAAGCCATAGTCTAGACAAACTATGGTCTTTCCTTTGTTGTCCTTGCAGAAAAGCCTGATTACGGATTGATTGTTCTCGTCAACATAGTCTGCATCAAGGAGACAAAGTTTCATAATAATATTTTAACAAGAGAATATTAAGACCTTTTGTACAAGTCTCTTGTAAATAAGTATAAACCGTAGACAATCATTCCAAAGCCTGCGATGCCTATGACAAAACCGCCGCTGCTGCCTACCCTCCCGGACAGCATGTCCTGTATGCTGGGAAGAGCCTTTAGGAATGAACCCACTGAATACAGGGGGTTGGACTGCTTAAGCAAGTAATCGACCACCCATACAGGTATGACTTCGTACAATACGTTTCCTAGTGTCAATAAGATGAGACCCTTCAACCAATCTTTCATAATAATGATTTTAGAAAGTAGAATATAAACTTAAATTCATTGCCAGAATCGTTTGTTCTTTATCCAATCTCTCTCGGCCTTTAAGATTTCCTTGTAAAAGCCCTCTTCGTTCTTGTACATTTTCGCAAGAATTCTCTTTGCTGTCTCAGGTCCAACGCCTCTTCCGGCCATTGCAATGACAGCCTTCTTGCCATAAACTATGACTAGGTCAGCCGATTTCTTGATGTGTCTGAGTTTTTCCTCTTCCTCCTCGGTCAGTTGTCCGCCTTTCAGCCATTTGCTGGCTATTTTCTGAATCTCAGTCTGATAAATTCTTAGCACGGCTATCAATCTCGATTGGCATTTCCTGCACCTGGGCTCCTCTTCAACATCTTTCACGTATTCGTTGATGGAGTACTTACCGCAGTTGATGCACAATAATCTAACCTTAGAATTCATTAGCCTGTTCTTAAACAAATTAAATATTTCCTTTTCAGGCCTTTCCGGCTTTACCACATCCTGCAGTTCGTATCTAAACCCAAGCTCGGCCAGGGGAGACAGGCCTTCCTCCTCTGATATCATTATCTCCTTGCTCTTAATCTTGCCAATTATCTCTTTTGTCTTTTCCAGGTCCATTTTTTCAGTGAACAGCTCCTGCAGCGTTTCCGTGTGGATGGGTGAATTCCAATAGGCATCTATCATCCTGTCAATGTTAATGGTGTTGAAAGTCGCGCTCCTGCTTATTGCACCGAATCTTTTGGCGATATGAATGAACCTGGACTTGAACAGCGATGACCTTGACAAGGACTTTTCCAATATTATCTGAACGTCCTCCGGGTTATACTCTGTCAGAATCTTTTTTATTTCCTCAATAGTGCATCCCTTGAATATCATCCTGTAAGGGTCGCATTTGCTCGTTATCAGTTCACCGTGCTCCGCGGACAATATAGTTGATATGAACCTTGACAACGTCTCATTGACCTTGTTTCCGAACAGAGAATGCAGAACAACATAGTCTTGGAATCTTTCGCACACGATCTCGTCCCCTGCAGGCAACTTGTGCTTTTCAATTTGCCTCTTGATCAATTGAATCATTTTTACCGCCGACTGCGAGGAGACAGGATACTTTTCCTTTAACTTCAAAATCATGTCGTTTGTTTCCAGGTTTTTGCCAATCATATTCTTAATCTCTTTTCTAAGCTCTCCGACTCCTTGCGATACCTCGAAAGGAACAGGTATTAGCTCGCCTTCCCAGGCAGGTATGGCAGAGGTTATATCATCAACGCCTTCAACGTAAATTTTATCATTTTCAATAGAAAGAATCTTCCAAGGCCTGCCTCTGACAATAAATGTGGAACCGGTATCCGAATGCGTGGCAATGAATTCCTCGTCTAGGTTTCCAACAAACATATTTGTCGTGGTGTCAATTATCTTATAGTTCCTATGATCAGGAATGACTGACAGGTTCTCGAAATAATATTCAAAAACTCTCCTCTTCCTCTTTATCTCAGTGTCAATGTAGATTAAGCCTAGCTGAGTTGACAAGAAGTTGAGCAGTGTCAAGAACTCACCCTCCTTCAAATTCCTGAACGGATAAGCCTTCTTGATAATCTCGTAAACCTCCTTAGGGTCCATCTTATAATTCTCTATCAGCATTCCCATTATCTGGTGTGTCAACACGTCCAATGAGTTCTCATGGATCACTATCTGTTCCAGTTCGCCTCTCAAGGCCTTTCTTGCAATCACAGCCGATTCAAAGATATCGTCACCTTCGCCTGCGATTATTATTCCTTTAGAGACTCTGCCAACACCGTGACCACTCCTGCCAACTTTCTGTGTTATCTTTGTTACCTGCCTCGGAGACATGTATTGTATTACGATATCGATAGAGCCGATGTCAATGCCTAGTTCGAGCGATGAGGTGCATATAAGTGTTTTTAGTTTCTCTTCCTTGAAATCCTTCTCGGCCTTTATTCTCACTTCCTTGCTCAACGAAGAATGGTGAATCTCGTGAGGAAAGTCTTTGTCTAACAGGCGTAATCTTGACGATAGAATCTCAGCAGCCTCCCTCGTGTTCGTAAAGGTCAAGGCCGATTTGTGCTCCATTATGATGTCATGAATCCTTCTCAGCCTTGCGACAACAGAATCTCCTATGAATATCTTCTCGGCTATTATCTTGTCTTCTGTGGTCGGATAAGGGCTCTCCACATTTATCTGCATGTCTTTCGGAGAGATTGCCTTGACAATCTCATACTTGTTATCAGAAAAAATGAACTTGGCAGCTAGTTCAGGCGAGCCGACAGTGGCTGACAGGCCGATTATCTGCGGGTTGCCGCAATATCTCTTTAGCCTTTCTAAAGACAGCGTCAGTTGAACACCTCTCTTGCTAGTAATTAATTCGTGGCAATTATGAACTACAATATCATTTGCTAAGAAATTGTGTGTTTCGTCGATTGTCAAATCGTACACATATTTTTCAGATATGACGTTATCATTTATAGAAGCTATTTCATCAATTAACACATCATTTCTGTAATAATTTTTAATCCATTTAGCAAAATCAGGAAATCCTTTTAATATAGCTCCCTTACTTTTTTGCCAAATTCTTGCGATATTACCGCCTCTACTGCCATACTGAAAGCCTTTTGAATTCAATTGTTTATCAAAGGCCAAATGTCTGGATATTTGTGGATAACTCTTTCCAGACATTCTCCATTTAGAAATTTTGTTTTTAAGGTTAATTTTATTACATCTTGCAAACTTCTTACAAATTAAATAATTTGAAATATTCTTGTAGCTATCAAGCATTTCAGAATTATAATGTATTCCAATATTTTGTATTAAATTCATAAGGCTTTCTTCAGAATTTGAAATTGTGAATACTATTTTTTTGCTTTTAGTACGATTTTTACGAATATTTCCATCATATACCTTTATTTTGCTAACCTTAACCCCAAAATCGTTCAAAAGCGATTTCATGCTTTTTACCAATTTTAATCCAGAAGCCAATTTGTCTTCTCTCTTGTAAACAGAAACTCTTATGGCATCAAAATCAAGATGTTTTCTACCGCTGATTTTTGAGAATTCCGAGCCTATAAAAGATGATAGAAATTCCCTTTTAATTCCGTTATCACTTTCTAATATCCATTTCGGTATGTTATAATCTTTATCAGTTTTTTCTCCATATGGCACACCTAAAGATAGAAACAGAGAAACTAATGTTCGACTGCCATTAATCATCTGAGAACTCGTGCCATTAACATAAACAGATTTGCCATTTGTATTTATCACAGATTTTGTTAATCTTTTAGTTTTCGCTTTAGATTTGAAGCCTAATACATTCAGGTCCCTCTCGATATTTTTCAAATCTTCAGTGTCAGCTGAGAAACCAACACACTTTGTCTTGTTCGTGACTGTTATCCATCCGTCTCCCATTATATGTCCAATTAATCTTGCTAGTATCCTAGTTTTATAATAATTAGATTTCAAAGGCAACAGTTTTTTAGATTTTAAGTCAGAAACAATAGATTTTAATTTTGTTTTTCTTATCTTTGCAGCCTTTCCGCCTAGCTTACCGAAGGAATTCAAGTATGTTTTAACGAATTCTTCCTCTTTAAGTATTATTCTATTTTCAATATATCTGCTATCGCTTCTTTTTGCTTTGTTTAAATTAGGAGTATTGATTAGTATTTTATCCTCAATTCTAACATCTTTAAGTTCTCTCCAAACAGCCTTTTTACCGTTCTTTATTAGAATCTTATGGTCTTCGGTCCCTTTAAGCTCTATATTATAAAATTTTGTTCTCAGATAAAAAAGTTTTTTATTTAATGATATTTTATGAACCATTTCTAATCTTGAATCAACAATTTTCCCATTTTTACCCAATGACTTGACGTATATTTTATTTTTAGGTTTTTCAGACAATTTTTTTCTGGTTAAATTATTCTCAACTAATTTTTTAATAGAAATCTTCTTACCATTAGAAAGTGTAACTTTCGCATCTCCTGTCAAACACTCGTCAATGACAACATATTTTACATTCCTAAGATATTCCTTAAGCCTTTTGCCAACTAACATTGCATTTATTTGTTCCGGTGTTGATATCAGAATATGAGGAGGATTTTCTACTTGCATTTTTCTTTCATAAGCGGTTGTGTCTCCATGCCTGACAGAGATGTCCAGGTCAAGCTTGTTGCACCACCATAACAACCTGTCTAACAGATCTCTATTCAGAGCCCTCATCGGAGTCAGATACAATAAAGCAATGGGTTCATGTTCCCTTTGAACTAATTTGTTAAACAGACCAAGCATCACACTCTCAGTCTTTCCGCTGCCTGTCTCAGCTATAACAAGAACATTTTTTCCTTCGAGAACCTTTGGTATGGCTAACTCCTGCACGTACGTGGGTTTTTCAAATCGAGATACGGCTAGCTCTTTTATCCTATTATCTAATATGTTGAACACTTCCGACATTTTCTAGCCGTCTAATAAGAATCTGTTGTTCAAAGTTTTTAAATAAACATGAACTTTTGGTAAAACTAATTACAGTAAAGCTAGCAAAACCAGAGATTTGAGATTTATTTAGTTTTTCCTTGGACTAAATTCAATAATGAAGATTTATACTGGGAAAATTGTTGTGATAATTCAAATGGTTGATATGCAACGTAAGGAGCTTTCGAAGAATCCCCTAAAACCTTTTGTCGCTTTTGCCTTTCTTCTTCAGTTACTTCTCTAGTCTTCCATTCTCTTTTAGCAACTATCCCCAATTTAACAAAGTCATCAAGAGCATCAGCAATTGTAGCAGCTCCTATTTTGGGGAATGCAAGCCTTATATCACGATAAGCACATTTTGGGTTATCAATAACATATTTTAATACAGAAGGACCGCTTTCAGTTGTTAATGCTTTTTCTAAGGCTTCAGAAAGTTCTTTCGGTATCGAGCATTCTTGATTTGACATTTTTCTCATTTAATATTAACGACATTAAAAATTTAAACTTGCTCTCAAACTGCATATTTTACATTTAAATCCGATTATAATTAGTCTTACCGAAAATCCAAGTTGTTTAAATAATTACCTGATGACTAAAGCATATATATTGAGTTTAAATATTTTCTTCTCAATATAAATTTCAGGTGATGTTATGGCTGATGGTGGAGAAATGAGCCAACCAGATTTTGCAAAAATACCTCCAAATCAAAGAGGCATGGCTCTCTATAGATTTCATACAGGTAAAGAAGATTATGGCAATATGGATGAACATTTCAAAAACTGCCCAACTTGTTCAGAATTATTAAAAGATATTGAAGAACTTAAATACGTTAATCCAGAACCAGAAACTAATGAAGCACAAAGTAATTCTATCTCAAATAGTGGAATTAGGGGTCAACTTTAGAAAAAGGATTTAGAAAATATATATGCTTATGAGTAAAGGTAATTTTTAAATAAATTTCTTCTAGAATAAGCATATACTTTTCTTAGCTTATATCAAGAGTTTTTAAATGTTCTTGTTCAAGTAAATGTTTTTATTAAATTGTGCTTGGAATACTAGTTATGGAAGAAGAACAGGAATTGCTGGATGTCGTAGACGACAAGGATAAATTCATTGGAAAGGATACCAAAGAAAACAAATTCCTTAAAGGGTTTATATCTAGGAATGTCGCTATTTTCATTTTGGACGAGAGCAAAAAACTCCTCATAGTCAAACGCTCTCCTGACAAAAAAAGCTTTCCGAACAGATATGACCTTGCGGTTTGTGGCAATGTCAAGGCAGGCGAAAAATACCCTGAGGCTGCTCAAAGAGAACTCATGGAAGAATTAGGCATCAAGTGCAGTTTAAAGCATTTAGGAAAAATCTACAATGAATTCAAGGAGAATGATAAGACAGTAAAATACTTTACGTGCATTTTCTTAGGTCGCCATGCCGGCAAAGTTAAGCTGAGCGATGAGCTGGTAGAGCTCAAGAGATTGAGCATCAAGAACGTTGAAGAGCTGATAGAGAAGGAAAAATACTTGTTTACGCCAGGTTTTGTCAATGATTTCATGCATGTTAGAGATAGACTGAAATAATCCGGATGCAAGATTATCATTATGAATAAAAGTTTAATCCTTAATTTTCTAGAAAGCAGGTATGGAAAACATATTGATAGTTCTAGGATGAAAAACCAGGAAGTGTTCGAGTTGCTGATAGAGACCGTCCTATCTCAAAGGACAAGGGACGAGAACTCTGAAAAAGCCGCTCGATAATTATTCTCGGCTGCCAAAACACCAAAGCAGATAATTAAACTACCTATTAAGAAATTACAAAGTTTAATAAGAATCTCAGGACCTTATAGGCAGAAGTCTAAAAGAATCAAGCAGATATCTAAAACTATTATAGAAGAATACAAAGGAAAAGTTCCGAATAGCAGAGAAGAACTAATGAAATTATATGGTGTAGGTTACAAAACAAGTGCGATAGTACTTATGTACGGATTTGGTAAACCAGCTATAGCTGTCGATGTTCATGTAGAGGTTTGTTCTAAGAGACTTGGTTTAGTTTCTGAAGATACTAAACCACCAGAAATAGAGACAGAATTAGAAAAGTTATTCCCAGTAAATAAGTGGTATATAGTAAATTTAGGTTTTGTAATGTTCGGTAAGGAGATATGCTTAACTAGAAATCCAAGATGTGCTATATGCAGACTTAATAAATTCTGCCCCTATGGAAAGCGTGTTTTAGCAAAGAAAATGTAAATACAGGTTAGTTACATAATAATTATATGAAGGTGCATGTTTGGGAAATAAATGGATTTGTAAAATTAAATGAAACCTACGCTAAATTTTTAGAGAAAAACATTAAGCGAAAATATAGTTCTTTTAGCAGATTCTCAAATGACTGCAAAGTAAATAGAAGAACGATTTGTAGAGCATGCCAAAGAGAAGGTAGTGGTTTCATAAAAATAAGCAGCCTGTTCAGGTTCACGGATTCTCTAAAAATGAGAAAGAGTAGCATAGAAAAACATATAGAGTTTTACAAAGACTCAAGAGTTGGAGCATATGGGCGAACATACAGATTAGATTTTCCTTTCATGATTACGCCAAAAGTGATTAGAATTGTATCGCATATAGTTGGAGACGGTTCAGTTTACAAAGATTGTATAAGATATTCTCAGAATGATGCCTCCTACATTAAGAAATTATCAGAAGGTATAGTAAAGCCTTTGAGCGAACTAAAGATAGGAATCCGATATAAAAATGGCCTGCTTAAAGAGCAAGTATTTGATATACCTATGGTTGTGATAAAGTGCGTTTCTAAATTTCTCAACATTTCATTAAAAGATTTCAAGAATTCCGTATTTTTAGAAAAATGCCTGAAATTGCCAAAGGACTTTAGAGTACAGATTTTAGCGGCATTTATGGTTGATGAAGGGCATGTTCCAAAAAAGAAAATATCCATGTCAGACAAAGAAATCATGGAAAAATTATGCGATATTGTAGATTCCCTTGGTTATGAAAGGGCGAATATAAGATTCGAAAGATACCCACATAAATATAAGGATAAGGTATATTTTCCAGAAATGTATAGTTTTATTTTACTGGGAAACGGTATAAGAGACTTTTCGAAAGATTTGAAAAAAATAGTTAGTAGATATGGAGCTTCCTTGGATCTTTGGAACAAACAAAATGAATTAGAAAGTGTTGTTAAATCCCATAATTATATTTTCTTGGAAAAGCATAAGAAAGCAAAGGATTTAGCAATAAGGATAGCTTCTTTAGCAAGAAACGAGAAAGTTATTCGAAGGCATACTATAATAAAACAATTTAATGCTAATCCAGATAGTATAGACTTTATTTTAAAAACTTTAATTAATAAAAATGAAATTTCAAGAATTGACTATGGAGTTTATAGTTATGTCAAGTAATGCAGACTGGAAAATAATAGGAGAGGTATCTGCCAGTAGTCATAAGTTGAAAATACTCTCTGTTCTAAACAAGCCAAAGACTCCAAAGCAAATATCCATCGAGACTGATATGTATTTGAGTCATGTTAGTAAGGGTCTGAAGGATTTGTCCGATAGAGGACTTGTTAATTGCTTGAATCCAGAACTTAGGAAGGGGAAGCTTTACGCTCTCACTGAGAAGGGAAATGAGATATTTCGGACTTTAAAATAACTTGATATAACATTCGGACGTTCATCTGGTTATATGAAAATAACCTAGGTTTTGTCAGTTTTGGAAAAGAAATCTGTAAGCCAAGTCCCATGTGTATTAAGGATCCTAAATTATGTCCTTTCTCAGGTTTTTGCAGGGCTTACAAAACTAAAAGATTTAAACTGGATTGACAGTCATTCTGAACGAATAGTTGCCTAGGTTTGCGTTAGATTTCACTTCATGTTTTAGATAGAATCTGAAATCACTGGTCGATATAAGCACAGGATTCGTGATAGTCTCGTTTTTGTATTCGTTTACTAAAGATATGCTCATATCGCTTTCGTTTCCAGCGCTTCCAGGCAAAATCTCTGCTGTTATGTTAACGTATACAGAAGCATTCGCTGAATTGTCTATTTTTATTTGAGGAGAATAGTCTATTTCGCCCTGCTTTAATTTTATTGTATAGTTTTCATCGTTAGAAGAACCGATTATATCTAATTTTATTGCTTGTTCAACTGTTGCGTAACCAGTTATCGATCCGTAGCTAGATATCACTGCCATACCAACTATACCGATAGTCAACAGACCCATTGCTACCAATACAATTTTTTTGTTCATACTATCTCTAAGAGTAAAACATGACAAATTGTTCTGTGACGACTCTAAGTGGTAAATTTTTCCATACGTTATATGAAATAATAGGTTGGACGCTTACGGTTAACCTTGTTAACATTTCATATAAGACGAATAAAATTCCGAACCGCAAACAGTTTTTAAACAATTAACAATAGAATCTGATGGTATACCATATTCATATTGGCAAACATCGCTCAAGGTTACATAATTTTTATATAGAGGTTTGCCTGATGCTTTTCCATCGTCTGTTATATAAATAGTTGTAGGTTCTGCCTTACAACCTATTCTTGCTGCTTTATTACAACCTTGCGTTTTTACTAAATCAAGAGAATTAGGATGAGAGGGAACAAAAATTATAAATGGAAAACTGAGGAAGAATGTCAAAATTAAAAATATAAATGGATTTGTAAATATCCCCATCCAGATTCCTAAGATTAAAGATTTCTTTGAATTTAATTTGAGATAGTATTTGCATATAAAAAAGTCTAAAGTAAATATAAGAAAACCTAAAAATAAGGCGGGGGCGAAAAAATTTTCAGTACCTATATATTGAAAAGTTATAGAATCGGATAAGAAACCAATTATTGTAATTAAAAATAATGTAACTAAAAATGATTTTTTATTTATTTTCTTTATGTTAGAACCTACAAAAATAATGTAAGCCATGCCAAATATAACAAAATTTATAATAAGATTAGCAAAAAATAAACCTAAAGTTAGAGGAGTTGCAAATAATTCAACTGGTGGGGATATCAAGTCTGCTCTTACAAATGATGGTAAAAATAGAGAAATAATTATAAAAACTGAAAAAATCTTTGCAAATTTCATACTAACAATTTAGAAATCTCAGTATAAATAACTAATTAAAACTACGAACATAACCTCCTCGTTTATTTTATACTGGCTTTTTTAATTATCCAGCGTTTTACACGTCAGCATTACTGACTGGGGTTATTTAGCCGTTTTGTAAATTTTAGTAAAGAATACAAATTTAAAGCTAATTTATTAAATTTTAATAAGTTAACGTAAGCAATCATAACTTAATATGAAAATAACCACAACAACAACTATATCATATTGATTAGATTTAAATTTTTAACAATACTATAAATTAATTGTTAAGATGCCTACTGAGAGAGTAACCGCAGAAGAAGAAATAAAAACGATAACAAAATTATTAGATGATTTTAGAGCTTGGAAACCTGACGGCTTTTCTATTAATAACTATGAAGTTGCTAGATCAATTCTCGAAAAAATGAATAACCCAAAATATGCACCACTTTTTAACGAAGAAATAGAAAAACTAAAAGAAGAAATGGAATATCAAAAAGAAGGTATTAACTGGCATTTATTTTGTTAAATTTCTACATATTTTCAAATTCAATCTAATATAGTTGTTGTTATAGATAAATGAAAATAACCTAATAAAAAATTACTTTTTCTTCTCAACATTCTCTCTTTTCAAAATCTTTCCATATTCAAAAAGAACAGACAAAGCTTTGATAGCTCTTTCGGGTGTGGGATAAACAGGAATTCCATAAGCTTCAATTTTCCTGTTCCTTTCCAAGACAAAATCACTGCCAGCAGAGCAGACAGTTATCGGCTTTCCAAAAACTTTACAATCTTTCAGAACATCAATAATAGTGTCGTCCAAAGTTGGCAGTTGCATCAAGGCAATGCAGGCGACACCAAAAATGTTTTTATCCTTCAAGACAATTTCCATAGTCTTCTGATACCTCTCAACCGTCGCATCGCCGGTTATATCGATCGGATTTTTAACAGAGGCATAAGTTGGTAAAAATGATTTGAGAGATTTTATGGTGGCGCTTTCTAGAGCAGGTAATTCCAGTCCACAGTTTATAGCAGTGTCAGTTGCGACAATGCCGAAACCGCCGCCATCTGTCACAATAGCTATCTTATTGTCCTTCATAGCAGGCTGGTTTGCCAGAACTTTGGAAAAATCAAAAATCTCTTCAGACTCTTTAGCCTCGATAATGCCTGCTTGTTTGAATGCTGAAGAATATACGGCAGCAGAGCCTGCCAATGAACCTGTGTGCGATGCAACAGCCTCTGTTCCTTTTTCTGTCTTGCCAGCTTTGAAACAGACAATAGGTTTGGTGTTTACAACTTTTCTGGCAGTTTTAATGAATTCTGAACCATCTCTGACAGATTCTAGGTAGATTGCGATGCAACGGGTCGATAAATCCTTTTCTAAATAGTTAATTAGGTCTATTTCGTCCACATCTACTTTGTTGCCTATAGAAATGAACTTTGAGACACCTACACCTTCGTTAGCCATTATGTCAAGTAAAATAGAACCGAATGCTCCAGATTGGGTTATAAATGATATGAAACCTTCTGGCGGCCTCTTTAATCTCTTCTTTGGAAAAAATATCATATCTAAATCCTTTTTGTATATGCCTATACAGTTAGGACCTATAATGCGTATTTTCTTTTTTTCGCATAGATTTTTGAGCTCTAATTCTCTTTCTTTTTCTCCAATCTCTGAAAAACCAGAAGATATTATTGTAAAAACGCTTATTTTCTTTTTAATTCCTTCTTCTACTGCTTTTTTAACCATTTCTGCTGGGACCACTATTATGGCATGGTCAATAGGTTCCTCTACGTCTATCACGGAAGGATAAGATTTTAAACCTAATATTTCATCAGCATTGGGATTTATAGGGTATATCGGTCCTTTAAAAGATGATTTAAGGTTTTCAAGAATAGTGTAACCCAGTTTTCCTTGAGTTCTGCTAGCCCCTACAACTGCTATGGATTTAGGATTAAAGAATTTATCAAAAAATAGCATGGAAACTATTATGGTATCCGATGTATTTATTATTATTCTATGACTTTGAAGACCTTTGCGCCTTCTTTTGTCTGACCGGCAACTTTTAGGCCAATTGATTCCCCTTTTCCTGCTTCTTCGACATTTTTGTGCTCTATCTGCATGGAGTCAACAACCTGTTCAACAACTTCTTCCCCTTTTTCAATTGATATCGTGTCTCCGACATTCAATGTGCCTTCCAGTTCAACAACTGCAACAGCTATCTTTGGATAAAAGTGCGTTATTTTTCCTATAAGCTTTTTTTCTACCATTCATTCACCTAAGAATAATATAAATTCTAAATATAAAAAACTATATCAATTAAGTGATATCTTGGCCGAAAACATAAGCTTATATTCCACTTCTCTCAATTTAGATTTGTGATAAAATGCCGGTAAAAAAAGAAGATAAGTGCTGCCATGGTATGCACAAAATATTCATGGGAATACTTTTGATAATAGTAGCTGCAGTATTTTGGTTTACCATAGACATCAAAAACGCGTTTATGTACAGTTTCCTTGTTGTGGGAATTTTATTCGTCTTAAAGGGAATTTATATAAACAGCAAATAGAAAAATTGTTTATTATCAAGTAAGATTTTATTGTCTTTCATAATCTATCGACTATAAATATTAATAAGCATTATTTTCTTGTATGGAGAACACTTTCTTTGACGAGGAATTGATCACGGCCACATACTTAGTTCTATGCCCTAACTGTAAAAACAAGTTCAAGGTGACTCTGGAGCAGACAGAGATAGTTTGCGAGTGCGGAGAAGAGTTTTTTGCCGAGCCTTTTATAAGTTTTCCAGAGGATTTTGTTTGGCATCCTAGCGAAAGGTATTAGTTTTAAAAAATGGGAGGATTTTTTAGTCGGCCTCCCAGAAATTTTGTTTTCTGAATGTAAAGTTTTACGACTTTCAACGCTTTGAATGTGTAATGCTACCCTAGATCGTTTTTGCTCCGTAAGGGCTTCTTCTTACTGACATTTAAAAATATCACAATGCCTTCAAGTTTAAATTTCTAATGTTACTAATATTTTTGTGATTAAATGCCAGTAAAAAAAGTAACAGGTATATTAAAACCGTTTGTAGAGGTTACATATTTAGGTCCTCTGGATACAATCGGAAAATTAAATGTCCCCTTCGAATTTGAAGGTAAAAAATATGATTTGAAATTACCAAAAATGCCATATTCTAGCAAAAGGAAAGTAATTTTTGATGATGGTGAAACTGCTGTGAGATTCGCTAGAGAGTTACACAAAAAATATTCTTCAGTATTAAGAACAAGAGCACTTAAAACAGAAGAGTTAGCTTCTTTTGGAAAACCTGTAAGAGTACAGGGATTAGAAAAATAAAGAAATTTCTGTATCAGATTAAAACTTCCCTTTTACAAAATCGAAATCGCGTATCCCAATTTCGTTATCTTGAACCAATTTATAACCATACTAGGCATTCAAGCACAATAACCACATCCAAACGCCAAAATACGCTCAATTCTTGAACAAATAGACTGTACTCTTCATGGCCTTTTTGATCCCAGTTTTACGATTTTCATGGGTTTGACCGTTAAATGTTATTGGTTCACTGGACAGACATTTTTTATAAACTACTCTAGAATTATTCTCACGTCAGCGGCGATCGCATCCTGGGAAGTTGCGAACACAGGATTCAAGTCTATCTCCCTTATCTTTGGGTCGGCTTCCATTAGCCTTGAGACAGTCAGAATTGTATCCACTATCGCTTCCTTGTTTGCGGGTTTCTGGCCTCTGAACCCTTTTAGTATCAACTCGGAGAATCTGACTTCCATCAGCATGTCTTCTGCGTCTTCCTTTGTTATTGGCGAGACCCTGAAGCTAACATCTTTTAAGAATTCAGTGAATATCCCTCCTGCTCCCAGTGCTATGACCCTCTTGAATTGAGGGTCCTTTCTTCCGCCTATTATTATCTCATAGCCTTCTGTTATCATCTTCTGAACAAGGACCTTCTCGCAACCCTTTATTTTCATAAGCTCATTAAAGTTCTTAACAGCGTCTTCCTCTGTTTTTATATCGACTCTGACGCCATTGACATCTGTTTTATGAACAATGCTCTTGCCGGAAGCTTTCAACACGCATGGGAGGCCTATTCTTTTAGCCTCCTTTATCAGTTCTTCCTCTTTATTGCAAAAAGCATAATCAGGTATTTTTATCCTGTATCTTTTTAGAAGATCGAAAGCCTTCTCGTCAGGCATCTTATTTATCAGGGGCTTTGCTTGAACTTCCTTAGCCTTAACAATCTTAATAGTCTCGGCAGGCTTTTCCTTTACGGTCTTGATTGGTTTGACGTGCTTCACTGGTTTAATCTTTTTCTTTGCAACCCTAGGTTTATCATGCTTAACAGGCTTCTTTGCTGTCTTTGATTTGTGCGAGACCTTTTTCCTCTTATCGAAGAATTTGAACAAGGCCATATAATCACTTAATAATTGTTCTTATTTATATTTAAGCAGTTTCTATCTTTCCCCTTATCTCATCAAACAAATTGGCTATATCCGTGTTTCCGTACTCTTTCCAGTTCTCTGATATATCCTTTAACATCGTGGTTGCAAGATCTCTGTCCTCATCAGTCCACATGCTCTTTTCCTTCATCTTGTGAATAATGCTCAGCACCTCTTTCAAATAGAAGGATATTTTTTCAATGTCTCTCAAGCCAGCTATGATCAGCAATATTTCTGACAAATTCTCTTTGAAAATTGATGTGTCCACTTTGTTCGAAAGGTCAAATATCTCGTTCTCAAGCTTCTCCATTTTCTTGTTGACAATTTCTGCCTCTTCGCCTTTAATTTCTGGCTTCATTTCCAACTTTTCGCTTATCGTAGGCCTTTCTATAGCAGTTCTCTCTTCTGCTATTTCAGGAACAGTTTCTTTTATTTGGGATTTTCTAATTTCTATTCTTTCAGGCGCATTGGGCTTTAATATTATTTTCGGTTCTCCTATAACAGGATATTTTATCTCTATGATGCTGTTCTCTTCAAGGGTGTTGAGAATAGGTTCTATCTGCTTTTGTGTCATTTTTAAAAAATCAGCAGCTTCGCTAACGTTCATCTTGCCCTTTTCTTTCAAGAACTGTATCAGCTGATCGATTGAAGTTTCAATGACATGGTCTTCCATAAAATCAACATATACTAATATTATTTTCTTTCTAAAATAGATTTCTCTATATTTTATCTCTTCTTACTTTTACTTAAACATTCAGAGCAAATAATCTTTTTAACCCTTTCTGTCCTATTCATAGTATGGATTTTTCACTATTGGGTATATGCCTGGACAGGAAGAGCTTTAGAAGAGGTTCTGATAGGGCTCCCTTTGAGATCAAGAGGATATTCCCGCAGCTTGAAACATATATCAATGGCGTTGACTTGCAAAAAATCTTTCTAAAGGACCTCGGTTACATAGAGCCGGAGAACTACGAGGAAATAATCGGCCACATAAAAAGCATGCAGAACTTTCCTATAATCATAGGAGGGGACCATTCGATAACACATCCTGTTGTGAAAGCCATTAACCCTAAGGTTTTTGTAACCTTTGATGCGCATCCGGACTGTGAGGACAAGGATTTGAACTTTTTCTCAGTCACGCGCAAGATCGTGGAAGACGGTTTCAAAACCTATGTTTACGGAGCCAGATGCTTTTCAAAGGCAGAGCAGGATTTCATAAAGAATAATGATAGAATAAAGATAGCTACTCTAGAGGACCTTAAGAGCATAAACGAACCTGTTTACTTGTCAATAGACTTTGACGTTCTTGATTCTTCAATAATGCCTGCTGTCGCTGTGCCAGAGCCAAGCGGTCTCAGCTTTAATCAGGTCTTAGAAGGCGTGAGAGCCTTGGCCAAGAACCTGGTAGCAGTTGATTTCGTAGAGTTCTTGCCAACAGAAAATGTAACATACACACTAATAGCTGGAAAATTAATCTATTCTACGTTAGCTGAAATATTTAGGGCTAAATCAAGCGAATGTGGGTAAAGCTTCTGGATTTTCTGCGGATGATTCTGTTTCAGGCGGTACTGTGGGCGATATGTGCTTTATTATCACCACGTCGCCAATATTGATGACGAGTGAATAAGGTATTATAACGCCCTTCTTGCCGCCAATCATATCCGAGAGGAAAGAGCCCTTTCCTGTCTCTACCACCAAAGAATTTATCCTAAACTTTGAAAGGTTTATGTCTATGTCAGAAACTCTTCCACAAAAAACTCCTCTGTTTGTAAAAACATCCTTGTTAAAAACATCGGAAATATTTTTTACTGTTATGGCCATGAAAATCTCCTTAAAAATGTATATAATAAATTATGTCCCACGTATATAAATTTATGTGAGTTCTGGAGACTACATTTCATTGACAATAAAGCGTTATTTTCTGATTTTTGTCTGTTATAAAAGAATAAAAACATCAAATTTAATTATAAGTTTTATGCTGAGGTGGCCGAATCTGGTATGGCGCTAAACTCTAATTGAGTGCGTATGCCTGCTAAGCTAGTGAGCGAAAGCTCTTTTGGGTTCAAAACAACGCCTGCGTTGCATCCAACAATACAGGGTGTGAAATTCCCAACCTCAGCGCTTATTTTCAGTTCAAAGCAGGCCCCCTGCACCATACTTTGGCAGTTAAGAAAGGAATCGAACTTTCATAGAGTTTAACTTTTCCATTCATTATAAATTTCTTTTGCCTTCTCATAGTCTGATAACCTTCCTATGTCAATCCAAAATTCATTAGCAATGACTGGTTTGAACTTAAAGCCCTTGTCTATGAGAATCTGAATAGAATCAGTTAGTTCGTACTCGCCTCTTTTGGATAATGGTGTTTTTTCAATTGCTTCGAATATTTTTTTAGGCAACAAGTATATTCCTAGGTTTGCGAGATTAGAAGGAGGGTCATGTGATTTCTCAAAAATTCCAACTATGTTTCCATTCTCAACTTTCAGCACTCCGAATTCCCGAGGGTTCTTAACTTCCTTGCAAGCAATCAAGCCATCACAATCCACGTATGATTCTGTCAGCTTTCTGATTATCGACGGATGAAAAAATATGTCGCCGTTCAAAAGCATGAAGCTTCCATCTACTTTTTCCTTTGCGCATCTCACAGCGTCAGCGGTTCCTCCCTTCGGGTTCTCCTGATACAGATAATCTATTTTAGCATCGAAATTTGAGCCGTCTCCAAAATAATTCATTATATCCTCCTTTCTATGGTTTACTACCAAGAAGATATCTCTTATATTATTTTCAGACAAAGCGTTTATTGTATGCTCCAGCAAAGGCTTGTCCCCTATCAAAAGCAGGCCCTTGTGAATGTTCTCAGTCAATGGCAGTAGTCTCGTCCCCTTTCCAGCTGCTAGGATAACCGCTTTCATAATTTGTTTTTAGATTAGAAACATTTAAACTTTCCAACACAATTTTATTTGGGCCTATAGTCTAATGGTATGACGCAAACGAAGGGCGGATCCCTCACACGGTTGAGAATCCAGTTCGATTCTGGATAGGCCCATTATTCAAAACATTTAAATTGATTCGAATAACAATTTCTTATTCTCGGTAGTAAAGAAACTTAAAGAAGTAACAACAAATTGATATGAATTATGGACAAAGTTATTGGAAGTAGATTGAACCTATTTCTTCTTCATAATGAGAGTGATAGTGAAAAGGAATTGATCAAAGTTAAGAATAGTCCAAAATTAATGAAAATAGTCTCAGAAATTAAGAAAAAGTTCGATATACCCTTCGAAACTTATAGTGAATGGACAACACTTAAAGAATTGTATAATTTTATAGGGAAAATACCGAAAGATAAGACTGTTTATACAAATAGAATTTTAGGATGTATGGAAACATTTAGAGCTGTGATGTCTAAGCTAGAGGTCAGACTACCTAACGAAATATCATATGATTTACTTTATATTATCGGTGTAATAATAGGAGACGGAAGTCTACCAAAAAATACAACCAAGAAAGTATATCCTGTTTACATATGTGGAACTAATGAAGAATACGTTAAAGGCTCTATAAAACCGCTAATGAAAACATTGTTTGGTTTGGATTCGAAAGTCAAAGGCAAGAAAAGAGACAATAAGAGAGTTTTGTTTGAGTGGTACAGATGTTCCAAGCCTCTTTATAGGTTCCTTTCAAATATTCTTGGAATACCGACTGGTAAAAAATCTCATATAGTTGAAATGTCCAAAATCATAAAAAAATTAGATTTAGAAAAACAATTATCATTTCTTGCAGGCCTTATCGATACAGACTGGGGTAACGAATATTATACATTTGGGAGTGGCTGTGTTAGCAGGCAATTACTAGAAGACTCCAAAGCAATACTAGAAAAATCAGGCATAAAAAATCTAAAAATTAAAGATCGTCCGAATAATGCTAAAAATGGATCTTTTAGTCTTTGCATACCTAAAAATCAGATTATTGATTTTAGTAGAATAGTTAGAAAAAGGCTTAAAAATACTGAAAAGCTAAAGATATTAGACAATTTAAACGCCCCTGTCGTCTAGCACGGCCAAGGACATGTGGTAATCTAAAGATGCTACACTTTAAGGTGGCCCTTCGCATTTGTCGAAGGACATGATAAAAGATGAATGAGGAAAGCCGCAAACATGGGTCCGAATCCCATCGGGGGCACCATTTTTCACTCATATAAATGAAATTATCATAGTGAAACAACTAGTTTAGATTTAATCTCTAGCTTTCAGTTCTAATTCTTTTTTAACATCATCAAAAATCACAATAAACTTGTTAAAGAAATCTTCTCTACCAATTATGTTCAGACCTGTAATCATTTCATCAGAAAACGCTACTTTACATTGAAATATGTGCTCATTAGCATTAAGCTGTACAGTATGGATGTAACCAGTAATCTTGCCACCGATTCCCTGAAAAGTCTTCTTCTCTCCGTCCTCCAGTTTTAGACCAAGTTCTCTACAAAAATCTCCATTAAATATGCTTATGTTTGCTCCAGAATCTACTAAAGCTTCAGTTCTTACTGTTTCATTACCTCTTATTAAGCCAACCGGTATTATTGGATAAAATCTGTCCTTTAGAAATACGTAAGGAAATTTCAATATCATAGAATGTAGTTCTCCTCATCTTTTCTAGGTACCTTAAAGACTAAAGGTTCTTTTTTAGTTATCTTTTTAGCTTCTGCTCTAACAATACTGAGAGAATCGCCACTAGCTATCAATCTATTGTCTATTAAGGCAATCCATTTGCCTCCATACATATTTAATTTTTCAGGATTCTTAGAAATCCATTGCAATTCTCTTGATTTTATTTTCATAATATTAGATTATTTTCAATTTATATAAAACTTTATTTTTAGTATGTTTTAGAAAAGATAGTTTCTCAACCCATAACTCAATCTATCCTACTGAAACACTTTCTTGCTGGTAAATGAAATTATCTAGGGAAACAACTAAAAATTGAGTTATCTTATCAAATCCCGTCGATGGCATTCACACTGAACAGATAGCTTGGGTCGAAGAACAAATAGGACTGCCTCCTATTGAGATGCACATTTTCACAAGATTCTTTATTATATCAAAGCTGCAATAATATGTAGAAAAGCCTTGCATGTTTTGACAACCTATTTCACTCGATGAATCTGTCCATTCTCCTTTGAATTGACCAACACAAAGGCTCTTTGCCTGGGATAGTCCTGAAGCATAATTCTTTCTTATGTAATCCAATCCTTCTGAGCCTTTGTACTGCGTAGGAACGCTGTAACTCTGGTTTGCAGTGCTATTTTTATAGAAAGAATATGCAGCTAAGATTATTACGATAATTATCAGAATATAAATATCCTTCATTATAGAATTTTGGTTTTCCTGGGCTTTTAAATATCATCACAAAACATGAGCATTTTGCCTTGAAGCCCTGATATGCAAAACCTTTTTAAATTGTCAAAATCTTTATTATTACAAGGTGATTTGATGAGTTTAATAGTAAGGTCAAAAGTAAAAGCAACAATAAAAGGAATGAGATTTGCAGGAGATTTTTATGGTGCTCTAGACAAGAAAGTTGAGGAAGTTCTAAAAGACGCTGCAAAGAGGGCAAAAGACAATGGAAGAGCGACAATAAGACCTGTAGACATATAATAATTTTATTTTCTTTTTCTTTATTTTAGTTAATTTAAAAGTTATGTTTGTAAAGTTATTTATATTGAAACTTCTAAATTTCCTTCATGAAGAAAATTTTAATAATTCTGTTAATTTTGACTGTTTTTACTAGTCTTTGCGCTCAGACAAAGCCGTCTACTTCTGGCGGAGGAGGTGGAGGTGGTGGCGGTCCACCTTCTTGCTCGGCATCATTATCTTTAACGCGTACTGGAACAGATGTATGTGTAATAACGGCTAGCATCACTGCTAGCAATTGTGACAACAAATCATATGAGATAAAGAATGGGGGAAGTAAGTGTAGCGGAACAATAGCAGGCATCAGTTTCAGTAAAGAATGCACTTGGTCCACTTCTTATGGCGATTATACTTATAGTTTGTATATTGATGGTCAATTTAAAAACTCTAAATCAGTTAATTGCCCTCAAACCCCTCAAACATGTTCTGATGGAACTTATTATGGTTCTTGCTCTCCTACAAAACCATCATACTGCAGCAATGGTAATCTGATTGATAAGTGTTCTGTTTGTGGTTGCCCGGCTGGTAAAAGTTGTAATACAACATTAGAGTCTTGTTACATCCCTGTTCAGCAATGCTCAGATGGAACTAGATATGGAAATTGCTCAGTCGCAAAACCTAAATATTGTGACAATGGAAATCTTGTTAATAGATGTGATGTATGCGGTTGTCCAATCAATCAGAACTGCAATACGACTAATGAAGAATGCTATACACCTATAGCATGCTCTGGTTCAGTGATGCTTAATTTGAGTCCCTCTAACGTTGAATCTGGTGGTTTAGTTACGCCTTCTGCTTCTAATTTAACCAGTTGTGATAATAAAATTATATATTTCAAGAAAGATAGCTGCACTGGAACACAAATGAGTTTTTGTACCTTAACAGGTGATGGTTGTACAGGTCCTGATTTTACAGCTCCTGGCAGCTATGGTATGTATACATATTATGCGTGCATTGACAAGAACGGTGATGGAGATTTTACAGAATCTGGTGAAAATTCTTCGAAATTGCTGAATGTAACTGATTTCACACCGTCTTTACTTCAAAGCGAAATAGGCCACATTGACAATTCTTTAGAATATTTTAGATCAAAAGGAATGGGGGTTCACGACATGGCAGAGTATGTCATTTCAAAAAGTTACTTGGGAACACAGATCACTGATAAAGATCAAATAATTAATTATTTTGATGCTGCACAAGAAGCAGACGGCTCATGGAACGATGCATGGACACCCATGTTCACAACTTATCGAGTTCTTATGGCATATCAAATATTAAATGCCAATCCTAATAGAAGTTTAGATACATTCTTCAACAACTACGACAGTTGGTCTGAGGCTTTAAATTACATATCAGAAGAAACAAAAACTGATTTACGAGATATTTACCATATTACACTCGCGTGGACTCTGTACTATGGAGCATATCCAAGTTGGTTAAATGACTATTTTTCAACAGTAGAAAACAGTACATATATAGGCTGGACAAATTCTACAGAAGTGCACAAAAGAACTCATATTTTATATAACTATGTGATAGCCAGAAGACAGTTTCCAAACCTTGATGGAATAATAAATGAAACATTAAGAGAGCAATCAGCTAATGGTAACTGGACTTCACTTTGTTTGTCCATACCTAGACCTGTTTATTGCAATTCGATACAACTCGTCCTATTACAGCAAATTATTAAACTTTATCCAACTTATCGAACTGCTGAAATTCAAAATTCAATGGACAAGTCGAGAACATGGGTATTTGATACCTATAACACAGCGACAGTCAATGGCATAGTAATGGGACGCTTCGGCACTTCTACTACCATTGAAGATGCGTTGATGACCGGCATTATAGCAGCCGGGATAAATGGTTTAATGGATATAAATGTTGACATGACTTTTTCAGATATTTTACCGTGATGGATTCAATGTTAAATTTCAGAAGTTATATAAGTTAAAAATTATAAAATCATTTTATGGAAAGGAAATATAATTGGATCATCTGTATTGCAGTAGCAGTTTTGATTTTTTTGTCTGTATTTATTTTATTTAGAGAAAGCTCACCAACATACTCTAGCGATTGGAAAATTGGAGCTTGTCCTTCTGTAAAACAAATCGATTGCATGCCTATAGTAAAAACTGAATTTGAAACTTATTGCAGACTAGAAAACAGGCAATGGATAGAAAAAAATTGTCCTGATGTAAAATTTTTTGATTGATGCGTATTTTTCTAAAATTATAGATTAAAGTTAATTTAAGGGCCCATCCTACAATTTTATATTAGTTAGAAAAATATTCTTCTACATGCGGAGGTAGCCAAGCCTGGTCAAAGGCGCAAGACTCAAGTTATTGAGTATTGATTAAAGATGATATAAGAAATCTTGTCCCTTAGTGGGTTCGCAGGTTCGAATCCTGCCTTCCGCACTTTACTTCTTTAATCTCCAGAAGTCTTCATTGAACTTTTTCGAGTGCATCCTTTCGACTTTGCCTTCCCTTTCTAAGTAAAGCAGCTGTTCCTCCACATCATTTAGAGGACAATCTATACTCTGAGATAACTCTAAAGAGTTCATGGGTATCTTCTTTACCAACATCAATACCCTAACTCTCACAGCTAGTCTAGGCCTTTTATGCATAACATCTTTTTATTAATCAAACAGATATTACTATGGGGGATTATAAATTCAAGCTGCTTATATGGTTCTCTCTTATTATAATAGCGCTTGTTGTGGCGTCTATTGATGTAATGATGTGGAAGATCAATTTGCTGAACCCTCAAAACGAACCCGTGGTAACGAATATTGTTTTCAATGATGTTTGGTACAAAATAAGTGTTTTAATTTTTTCCATACCCGCGATTTTCACATATTATGTTACCAAGAAAAAAAGCAAGTTTGTTATGGTAATAGCAGCAGGTTTGATTTTAATTTTCTTTGGCATGGAAGATATTTTTTATTTTGCCATAAGAGGAGTGGTTGTGCCTAATGATTTATACTCCCTAAGCCGATTGAATCCTAGTTTGTTTACAAAAATAGGCTTTATAAATTACATGCCAAACGATTTGTATTGGTTGAACAACAACGTTTGCATAACTCTTTTCGGGAGGCCTGTGACACCTTATGTCCTTTTCAAATCCGCTGCTTTTGCGTTGGCTGTTAGCTTAGTTCTTGTTTTGATATGATTTTTTAAATATGTCTTTACTAATTTTTCATATGATAAAGTCGATTATACACGCGGGCGGGGAGTCGACGAGACTGAGAGAGGCTTTCAATGGGCCCAAGGCATTGGTTCCAATAGGAGATAAAACTCTGTTGTGGTTCCATTTGCAGCCTTTGCTGAAATCTGATATAATATTAGAGTATGTTTTCACCCTTCGGCATCAACACGAGTTGGTCCAGAAACATATAGAAGAGCTAAAAAAAGAATTTAACATATCATCTTCTTCGATAGTGGAGCCTAAACCTCTGGGAAGGGCGGGTGTGATAAGGCTCGGAATAGACAAGGGCGTGATAGATACAGACACGTCTTATCTGATGTCGCATCCTGATGACTTGATACCCATTGACGTAAAGGAGTTGGTTGATTACGCCTCTGAGGCTGAGAAAAAAAACAAATCAATGGTAATGGTAATGGCAAGATACATAACAAATCCTTTTGGAGTCGGTTTAGCAAAAAAGGTGGGAGATATGATTGAGCTAAAACAATTTCAAGAAAAACCAGAGATTCCTTTGATAGAGGACCATTATGCTAACACAGGAATGATTTTATTTTTGCCAGAGGCAATGAAGGAATTCAAGAATGTTCCCTTGGACAGGCTAACCCATCCTGAACACGAGATTGTGCCAAAATTAGCCAAGCAGAACAAGGTCGCTGTTTTCCTTGTGGACAGATGGATTTCTGTTAACTATGCCTCTGATTATGAGAATGTTTTGAGGATGGGTCCAAAAAAATTATTAGAGTTCATGAATGTTTAAGTATTAGTTTACTTAATTATAATTGGTGGTAAAATGGTAGCTGAAAACGACGGAAGAAAAAGAATGGGAGAAAACGTTGGTGCAATAGGCGATGTGGGAAGAAGATTAACATACACTGGTGCTGAAGGACAGATGAATATGCTAGCCGATTCAGACATAACATACAAAACTGGTTGCGGAGTAGGAAGATTAAGTGCAGAAACAACCAGTGCAAACGGTTGGCCTGATGGAAGATATACAATAGGTGTAAATATTGGAGCTGGAGCAGAAATAGCTGGTACTGTTCACAAAGCATCTGAAGAATCAGTTGAATAATTTTTGTTTTTTTAATTCTTAATTTTATTGTTTATTAGAAAATAATTATATAACTTTAGCTTCTTCAATTTTGAATTCATAATCTGGATAAACTTGCTTATAGAACTCGACAGACTCTTTAGCTCTCTCATAATTTTTGTTTAGATTTTTGCAACCACAAATGCATGTGCACGTTCTAGTGGATCTAGAGTTTTCCAATCTACTATCTTGAATCCAACTTCTTTCAATTTCTTTATCTCGCTTTGATAAACCTCTTTAGGCGATCTTGTAATGTCTATGCTTCTGGACTTTATCGCCAGCAGCAAATAACCTTCAGGTTTTAGAAATTCCTTGCAGTTCCTTATGGCAATCTCTGTTTCATCAGGTTGCGATATGTCGCAGTAAACAACATCAACCTTTTCAATCCACTGATAAAGTTCAGGTTTGCGCGCGTCTGCGAGAATAGGGGTTATGTTAGTGTACTTTTTGCATAGAGGCAGGAACTCGTTGAAGCATCTTTCAGAGAACTCAACAGCATAGATTATGCCGTTCTTTCCAATGATTGCTGAAAGAAAAGAAGGAGTGTAACCGTGAGCGCTGCCCAGATATAAAACCTTGCTTCCTTCTCCTATCGGAAATTCCTTTAAGCCTTTTGCGATGGCCGCTGCCGCCTTGCTTCTATAAGGATTCCAGACCCTGAACTCTTTTTTGTCAGTCTTTATCAATTCCTCGTCAAATGGTTTGAATCCAGGAGCAGGATTTTCTATTGTCAATTTTTTATCTATTAAAAAAACCCTTGGAAATATCTCTTTCATGATGGACACTATTTAAATTAACCTGGCCTAATATTTATTAAGATTTCATGAAGGAAGAAACGAGGAAAAATCTGAGGGAATTGAAAGTAACTGTTATAATAATCATTATCTTTCTTATTGCAGCAGCCTTGATAATAAGCATCTATTCCAAGGTTGGACTTGCCAATGCATTCGGAATGGCTTTTACCCAGATGCTGACCGCTGGCACAGGAGGGGTATTTGGAAACATCATCTATGTTGTCATAATATTTTTTACACTAGGTATCACATTTTATATGTTCGAAAAGGTTATTATTTTATTGAGCGAATTAAGGATAGGAGGAATCGTTATGAGCATCAACCTCTCTTCAATAAAGGATCACTACATAGTGTGCGGCGCAGGAAGGGTTGGAATTCACGTTGCCAATAAGCTGAAGAAGGACGGTAAAAAAGTCGTTATAATTGAGACTGACTGCCAAAAAGTAGATTCTGTGAGAAAAAAAGGTTTTATAGCCATAGAAGGAGACTGCATGGCTGAGGAAGTTTTGGAAAAAGCAAGGATAAGAGAGGCCAAGGGAATAGTGGCATGCACAGGAGAGGACAACAAGAATGTTTTCCTGGTTTTAACGGCCAAGGACATGAACCCAAGAATCAAGATTGCCACAAGGGTAAACGACCTGAAAGTCACAGACGAGTTCGTAAGGGCAGGGGCGGACATAATAGTCGCGCCAGAAGTCACAGGCGGTTACGAGCTTGCTGAAAAAATACTAGGCCTTAAGAAGTAGCTAATGCTTTCTTTCTCTTCTGGAAACAGACGCACTTGTAAAAAAATCAATTGCTAGACTTCAATATTTCTCCCAACTTTTTCTTATAGTCTTCTAAAAGTTCTTTTGACATGTCTTTCTTCGAATAGAAATCCGCCCTTGCTGCCAATGTCAACTTAGAGGACAACGCTCTTGCGATCTTTCCCTGCAATTCTCTTTTGTTGGTTGATACGTCCGGATGCAGATATAGCAAGCCGAAGCGAGGCGGTCTTGATTTTTCTTTGCCTTTCAAAAACTTGAACAAGGTCTTCTCCGCGCCCAATAACTGTATGGACGAAGAAGGCATCTTCGCGAGCTTTTCCAACGAGCCTGCCAAGGCCAGCATCCTGGCGGCTAATGTGCTTCCTAGCATTGCTTTCAGATTCGGTATTTCCTCGCCAACCGTTTTCTCCAAGTAATTTTCAATCTCTCTTCTGAGCTCGTATAATTCTTTATACTGTCTGGCATAATTCTGCAAAACCCTTATATCATCTTCCTTCAGCTCCATTCCCATGCTTGTTTTAAAATCCTTGAAATTGCTCCTATCTCCATGTTCAATTATCAGGCTTGCGAACTTCTCATGGTCCCTTATGTCTAGTTCAGGATAGTGCAGGCCGTACCATTCCCTCAGTCTCTCGGATATAGTGTTAAGAATTTTTTCCAAGTCATTCAGGGCGGAGACAGTCTGTATTATCAGTTTGTCCCTCCTCTCTAATTTCGATATGCTCAGCCTTGACTTGGCCGTCATTACGGAGTTCAGGAATTGATTCAACTCATTCTCGTCCCTGAATATCTTGTTCTCCAGGACAATTTTTCTAAAGTTCTGCCTTAAGAAGTCTGAAGCCTTGTTTGGCTGCTCTGTGACAAGGTCTTTGAATTCATCCTTGATTTCCTGTATTTCCGGAATAGGCTCTCCTTTCTCGAACCTGTCCAGTTTTCTGGCTGCCTCTTCCGGGTTATCGCCAAAATATTTAAGCTTAACAAACTTATTCTTTTCATCAAATACGAACGCGCCAATGGGATTTATAGCGAGGTAATGCATAGATTTATTATATTGCGCACAAGAATAAAAGGTTACGGTTAACATGGGAAGAGTAAGGGGAAAATGGATAAAGAACATAGCAAAGAAACTTGTGGAGAAGTATCCAGATAAGTTTAATAATAAGTTCGAGGATAACAAGAAAGCTCTTGATGAAATGAACATAATAGACGACAAGCTAATGAGGAACAAGGTGGCAGGTTACATAATAAATATAGTTGAAAAGAAGAAAATAGTGTAGTTTTCTATATCTTATATGAAAATAATACCGTGTAACATCTATATCATGTTTGAATGGAAATTACGGTTCTTTAATAGGATTTTTAATTAATTTTAACATACTTCAATTTAAGTTTTAATTCTGAACTAACAGATATATTTTATGGCAGATTGGTTGATATTTGCAATACTGTCGTTCACCTCAGTAGGGATAATGAATATAATACACAGATTCGTCTGCAGGGAGCATGACTGGTTGGCGTACTCTTTCGTGGAGGGACTGGTTGCTACTATGTTCTTCTTACCGCTAGCTGCAACAAGCTTTATTCTTCCTGCTAACACCCTCGGTTTCTATGTGCTGGCCTTGGGCATTCTGTTATGGACTCTTTCAGCGGTCGTTACATTCAAGTCTTTCCAGCTAGTGGAGGCTTCTGCTAGAAGCCCGCTAAAACAGACCCAGATAATATTCATCCTCATCCTATCTTACTTTTTACTAGGCGAGGTATTGACATTTAGCAAAGTGGCAGGTTCTCTTCTGATTTTCATAGGAGTAGTTCTTCTAAGCTACGAGAAGGGCAAGACTCGATTTAAATTTGATATGGGATTCAAGCTAACTCTCCTTTCAGCGCTCATTGCTGCGGTCGTGTCTCTTGTGGACAAAGTCTCGTTGTCATATTGGAGTCCAACGAGCTACAGCTTCATGGTCTATCTATTTCCGTCGCTCATTCTTGGTGTGTTCGTCCGTAAGAGAAAGGGCTTGGTGAAAATGATAAAGGCTAGATATTTGTTTGTTGCATTGGCAGGTTTCCTGGAGTTCATTTACTTCATTACTAGGCTAACTGCGTTCTCGCTTACAGACCTTAGCATAGTATCCCCTATCCTAAGACTTTCGACTATGGTCACTGTGGTTCTAGGCATAGTTCTACTGAAGGAGAGGCAGAGAGCCGGGGAGAAGCTTTTTAGTGCAATTCTTATGATTGTTGGAGCTATCGTAATATCACTTTAGAATCAAGTTTGTTCACTGCTTTGGCGAAGGTTGAGGCAGGTCATCAGCAGTCTATAAGGAAGATGCTAAGACTGATTTAGAATAATTGAAGTGTCTACAAGAAATTTATATTATAACAACTAGCATAGTGTGAAAGAAGAAAATTTATCTTCTTTATAGTTTACACTAAACAAAATAGTAATCTAATTACTTAGAAATTACTAAAATCTTCTTGGTGCTTTTTTAGCAAAACAATCCCTACAAAAGACAGGCTTGCCTTCTGTTGGCTGAAAGGGAACTTCACATTCCTTTCCGCACTCAGAACAAACGGCTTTGTGCATTTCTCTTGGACCTCTGTCAAAGCTACTGCCTCTGTTTCCGAATCGTCTATTTTCAAATGGCATTTAAATTCTCCTTATATTAGAAATTTGTTAATTTACAATTTAAATAGCTATGCCTTAATTCGAGTATACGTTTCTGTTAATTAAATGAAAATAACCGCAACAACATCTATATCGAATTGATAAGTTAGAAACGACTTAGAAATCCTGATGTTTTTGGTTGAAATTTGATGGAAAATAGGCGATTTTTGGATAGATTTTTATGTTGGGATTTGTAAATTAGAAGTATGAAAAATAATGATAACATGGATATCGGTAACGTTGAAGGTTTGAAATGGTCTGAAAGGAAAGACGGAATTCTTATCTCAGAACCAGCAATTAAGACATCGGGATATAGAATGACTGCTGTTTGTCTACCACCTAAAATGAAGTACGAGTTGTATGGGTACAATTCAATTGTTGTAGCTTTGAGGGGATATTTAACCGAACCTTCTGAGCTGAAAACTTTAAATTCGTTTATAGTAAAAAATGTGGTCTTGAAGTCAGGTAGTGATGGAGTGTTGTTGTGGATTTGTGAAGATATTGGTGATAATAAAATCATGAAAGACAAGTTCTCGGGACTGCCGCTTCATTGGGAACATATAAGAAATTTAATACCAACAAGGGAATTCGAAGGAAAAGATATGTATTATTCAAGACCTCAGATTCATTTAGATAAATATCGGATAAACTTTTGGTATGCTGGACCAAATGTACATTGTGGGATACACAATCATTCTGATGAAAAAGTTCCATTTCTAGAGATTCATACGCAATTAAGGGGGTTTGGATGGATGGAAATTTTTAAGGAAAAAAACTATGAGACAATGGTAAAGAAAGTTCCTATGAAAGTTGGTTTTACACATGAACCTTTTTGGAAGATGGAGAAAGGAAAATTAATTCGATATCCATTGCATCAATATGAAGCAGGTTCGGATGGAACATTATTTATGGTTTTTGAAGATACAAAAATCTAATTCGAAAATCAATTGTTTTAATAAATTTCGAATCCTGTCACAACTTTTGAATATTTTAACACTTATTAAAATATTCTCGCACTGCATCTCAACCAGAGAGCACACCTCCCATACGTGCTAATAATATTTTTGTGGGATTTGCTAAATTCTAGTTATGAATTTTAGTCAAAAATCAATTATAATTATGTTTTATTAAAATTCATCTGTTTATATGAAAATAACCTGATATAAAATAACATTTCTACAGAAGTATGGCAGTCGATCATTATATTCAAACCTGCATATAAATTATTTTACTATTTATGAAAACGACTAGCATAGTGTGAAAGAAGAGAAATAATCATCTCTATAGTTCACACTAATAAAAATAGTAATCTAATTACTTAGAAATTACTAAAATCTTCTTTTCTTAGCGAAACATTCTCTACAAAAGACAGGCTTGCCTTCTGTCGGTTGGAATGGAACTTCACATTCCTTTCCGCACTCAGAACAAACGGCTTTGTGCATTTCTCTTGGACCTTTGTCAAAGCTACTGCCTCTGTTGTCGAATCTTCTTTCGAACGGCATTCAAATTCTCCTTATATTAAAAATTTGTTAATTTACAATTTAAATAGCTATGTTTTGATGCCGAATTCGTACTTCTTTCCTTCGAATTCAAACTCTGATTTCTTGCCAGCGATCTTGCCAAATGCTATCTTGCTTCCGGTCGTCCCTTCTATTTTCTGCTTGTTTTTCTCAAACCATTCCACTTCAGGCAAATACAGTCCGATCTTGTCCTTTATCTCAAGATTCAATTTCTTTCTTGCGTCCTGAACGTTCCTTGTCAGTTCGCTCAGCAGCCACTCATTCTTTATCTCTTGGGTTATCTCGGTGTTCAACAATAGTTTTCCGTTCTCGATTTCCTTTCCTTCCTTTATTTCCTCCACCCTTACTTCTTTGACGTTAGCCATCTCTTCTATAACCTCTTTCAAGTCTTTTGCGGCTTCCTTCACTTCGTCCTTCCCGTCTATAGACAAGGAAGGCAGCACGTATTTTAACTTAATGCTCTTCTCATGCCTCAACGCATTGGCAGTTTCAATAATCCGTCTTGCTATCTCCATCTCTTTCTCCAGGTTTTCGTTCAGAAATTCCTTTTCAACTTCAGGCCAATCGCAAAAGTGTATGCTCTCTTCCTTTTCGACCTTCTTGAAAAAGCCTTGGTACAGGTCTTCTGTTATGAAAGGCACGAACGGCGCCAATAGCTTTAGCGTTTCTAGGCACACCTTGTAAAAAGTGTAGAGCATCGTCTCCTTGTACTTTGATTCCAAGCCTAGTTTGATGTGCTCCCTGATCAAATGGCCATACCATCTCGACAGATCGTTCAAGAAAAACTCTTCAAGCTTGCAGGATGCCAAATGCGGTTTTAGCTCGTTCAAGTCTTCCGTGACCTCTTGCTTTACTGTCTGCAGCCTGGACAGAATCCACTGGCTGGAAATATCATAATTCTTAGGCTTCTTTGGCTTGTACTTGTTAGCCTCAAAATACATCTGCAAGAACTTTACTGTGTTGTACAAAACGTTCAAAGTTCTTTTTACATCGCCAGCAGGAGTGTAACCGAAGGGCATTGGCTGCCCTGGGTTCTGCAAGCAGTACATCCATCTCATTACATCGCCGCCTATTTTTTCCAAGGCTTCGTCTGCCCAAATGGCATTGCCCATGCTCTTATGCATCTCCCTCATTTTTTCATCAAGGACCATGCCGTGGGCCAGAACAGACTTGTAAGGCGCCTTGTCCTCTAGCGTGACTGAAACGAACAAGGTCGCATAGAACCATAGCCTGACCTGCTCGTGCATTTCTGTTATAAAATCCGCAGGGAACCATTTGTTCCAATATTTTTTATCATCCAAGTAATTTAGCGTTGAATAATAAGCTACTCCCGCGTCCAACCAGCAGTCGCCAGTCTCGTTGATCCTTTTCATTTCCTTTCCGCACTTCGGACACTTTAGAAAAACATTATCAATCCAAGGCCTGTGCAATTCTTTTAATTGGTCAAAGCCTTTTACTGCTTTTTTCTTAAGCTCCTCCTTGCTTCCTATTATTTCTATCTCGCCGCACTCGCAAATCCAGAACGGCAAAGGCAAGCCATAATATCTTTTCCTAGAAATGTTCCAATCTTTCAGATTTTTAAGCCAGTCAAGCATGCTCTTCTTGGTCCAATCAGGATACCATACAACCTTTTCAGCCTCCCTTGTCAAGCTGGGTTTTGCTTGTTCAGAAGATATGAACCATTCCTCGCCTGTCCTATAAATCAAATCCTCATCGCATCTCCAGCAACAAGGATAGCTGTGAGTTATCTTTGATTCTTTGTACAGGGCGTTCCTTTCCCTGAGTTTTTCCAGAACCAGTTCGTTGGCTTCTTTTGTGTTCTTTCCTCTGAGCCATCCAGCATCCTCGGTGAACTTGCCGTTCTCATCCAAAGGAGACAGGATAGGTAATTTATACTCTAAACCTAGTTGATAGTCTTCAGGCCCATGGCCAGGTGCAATATGTACCAAACCAGTTCCTTCTTCTAGGCTCACGAATTCTGTTGACAAAATCACCTTGCCTGTCACGTTCCATTGTATTGGTAGCAAGTCCTTCATGGGATTCTCATATTGTGCTTCAACCAAGTCTCTTCCATAAAGCTCTTTTATTATTCTATAATTCTTTTCAGGAAATACAAAATTCAAAAGATTTTTTCCAACAATGAAATAATCATCATCAACCTTTACCTTAACATACTCTGCGTCAGAATTTACAGCAACAGCCACGTTAGAAACCAGTGTCCATGGTGTGGTCGTATAAATTAACAAGTATTCATTTTCCCTGTCCTTTATCTTGAACTTTACGTATATCGCCGGATGTGTTCTCGTCTGATAACCACTTGAAACCTCGTGAGATGATAACGATGTGCCGCATCTAGGGCACCATGGTAATACTTTCGAACCCTTATACAGCCAACCTTTTTCATGGCATTTCTTGAGGAAATGCCAGACATACTCTATGTTAGTGTCCGTCAACGTTAGGTAAGGGTTCTTCCAGTCCATCCACATGCCAAGCTTCTTTGACAAATCTATCCAGACCTTGATATAATCCAACACGCTCTTCTTGCATTTCTCCACGAACCTGTCAATGCCGTATTCTTCAATATCTTTTTTTGTCTTGAAACCTAGCTCTTTTTCAACGCCAACCTCCACCCATAATCCCTGGCAGTCGAACCCGGGTTGTTTTCTTGTCTCAAATCCCTGCATTGTTCTTAGCCTTAGATAGAGATCCTTATACGTCCTGCCCCAGGCATGATGTACACCCATCGGATTATTGGCAGTTGGCGGACCGTCCATGAACGAGAATGTCTTGCCCTTTCTAAAGTCTAGGGATTTCTCTATCAACTTCTTGTCCTCCCAAAATTTCAGTATCTTCTTCTCCAATTCAATAGGTTCATAGTTGGCCATAAGCACCCTCTAATTTTAGAATTATTAAGAATATAATATTTATATAGGTCATAAGAACAGGATATTTATTTTTATGTGAAATATTTATATTAAGTGGCAAAGAGGGTGTTACCATAGAAGAATGTGAGATTTGCGGTTCTGATAAAGCGAATAGAAAGACAAAAATAGACGGTGCTATTCTAACTGTGTGTGGGAAGTGTGTCGGTTTTGGAGAGGAGATAAAGCCTGTAGAAGTAAAGATAGTAAAACGCATGCCAAAGCTAGAGGCAGTGGATATGCTCAAGCCAAACTTCAATGAGATAATAAGAAATTCTAGAAGCAAGATGAGCCTGAAACAAGAGGGCCTAGCCAAGAGACTGAACGAGAAGCTGTCAATAATAAAGAGAGTTGAGGAAGGATGGGAGCCTACACCTAGTTTAATAAGCAAGCTGGAAAAATTCTTTAATATTGAGTTGACCGAGAATCCGGAGGATAAGAAACTGGAAAAGAAGACCAGCAAGGAGAGGCTGACCATCGGTGATGTCGTTGAAATTCGTTAGAGCCCATGTGATTGTTTCAGGAGATGTTCAAGGCATTTCTTTTAGATATTTTGCTAAAGAGAAGTCCAACAATTTGGGCGTCAAGGGTTGGGTAAGGAACCTGCCTTCCGGTGAGGTCGAGGCTGTTTTTGAGGGCATGGAAGAGAGAACCAAGGAAATGGTCGAGTGGTGCAAGAAAGGGCCGTGGCTGGCAAAGGCCAATAACGTTAAGGTAGAGTTCAGCGATTACAAGGGCGAGTTTGAAAACTTTGAGATAAGATACTAATTTAGTTTTCTGTTTCCGAGGTATAGAGGAATTTTAACTATTTTGTCATCGTCTGTGTAAAATATTCTGGTCGTGGGTCTGCACTCTTCTAATATTCTTCCATAAGAATCCGGTATTTCGAATGGTATGAATTCTCTAACTTGCTTGTCGTCTCTCGGCCTTATAAATTTTTCAACCGTTTTTTTCCATTCATCCTCCAGCATTCCGTCGGGCTTGACAAAGTCTTCCGTTCTAGCCTCTCTATATTTATATTTCTTTTCTGCTTTGAACGTATCATTCGTAAGTTTTTTTAAATTCTCTGATACGCTTTCAAATCCTATTATGCCTTCGCAGCATGGTTTTATCTCCATGTCTGTTGTAGAAGGCTCTGCCTTGTAAGGATGAGTATGAAAAGAAACTATCAACCTATTCTTGTTTCTCATCATTTCATGTATGCCTTCGTAATGAAAGCCGAAAGAACCAAGAGGATAAAAGATATCTTTTCCTGTTTTTTCATCTCTTATGCTCATTCTAAAAGGTGTGCTAAGGCCTAATCTGTTATTTTGCATCCAGCTTGTATCATAAAATTCGTCGCCAATAACCTTCTCTTCGCTCTCTCTAAACACCAAAAGCATTCCCATTTCTTCTCCGCATTGAAATGATCTCTTCAATTCTTCCATTGATACATCAAAGAATTCCTGAGATATTTCAATTTTTTTGTTCCCATAATTTCTTATAAAAGATATTTGTTCGGTATGGAAATTCCTACAGGCTTCTTCTTGTCTCTTTATGTCTTCTCTCGTTTCTTTTTCAACCTTTTTCAATAAATTCTTCTTCCAGTCCTTGCCATATTCTTTTTTGACCGCCTTTTCTATAGCTTCAATAATTTCTGACATAAAGATATAACTGAAGCTTAAAAATTTATATTTGAAATTTCGAGAAATAAACATCTACCAATTTCCCACATAATTTTAAATACCTTCGCAAGAAACTATCAATTGGTGAAACAAATGAAAGGTGAAGCTCTTTGGAGTGAGTGCCTTCACGCAAGAGGCACAAGATTTAGTTAGCTTTACCTCTAGAATAGACAAGAAAGGAAGAGCTCTGGTTTCTGCTCGGATAAGGAAAATATTAAGACTATGCTATGGTTCTAGAATTTTTGTAAAACTAAATGGCTATAGCTTTATTTCTAAAGTTGATGAAAGAGGAAGATTTTCAATTCCAGTCAAAATAAAGGGATATTCCTCATCTATAGAGGGTAAAGTTGGAAGGTGTCTTCTATGAAAAGCATAGGCATACTAGGTGGCATGGGTCCAGAAGCAACTGTTGAACTTTATATGAGACTTGTTCAGGCTTTCCAAGCAAGAGGTGCTGTTTATGATGAGGACTTTCCTTCAATCTATATTTACAATTTTCCTGCTCCAAATATTGTTGAAAGAGAAAATGAAATTCTGAGCTTACTGGTAGACGGTTTGGAAAAACTACAAGAAATGGGTTCAGAAATATTAGCAATACCATGCAATACTGCTACCTGTATAATAGATAAAAATGAAAATATTCCTGGATTTGTAAGCATAGTTAAAGAAACTGTAAAAAAAGTTAAAGAATATAATTATAAAAAAGTGGGCTTGCTGAGCACTAAATTAACTCTAAAGACAGAGATATATCAATCTTTGTTAAAGAAAGAAGGAATAGAACTTGTCTTACCGACAGAAATGGAAATAAAGGAAATAACCAAAATAATTCTTAACATACTCTCTGGAAAAAAACTTCCTTCAGATAAATCATCTCTAGAAAAAATAGCACTTGGAATGATCAAAAAAGGAGCAGACGCAATAATCCTTGGTTGTACAGAACTTCCGCTTATTTTCACCAATTCTAGCATAAGAACGGTTGATACAATTCAAGTACTTACAGAAGCTCTGATTAGGGAAGCATTTAGGCGATAAATATGGAAATAAAAAACCTTATTTTAGATAATGATGGAACACTGTACAAACTTGAACCGAAACTTAAAGAAGATATAGTCCAAAGCATGGTTTCTTATCTGTCTAATAAATTAGGCATCTCAGAAAAAGAAGCAAGCAGTTTGAGGAAGAGATTGATAAGAAAATATGGAGTAGAATCAACAGAATTTGTTTTTGAAAAAGAATATAACATACCTTATGACGAGTTCGTAAAGTCTACCTATCTTTCTGTTGATGTTAGAAATCGTGGCATAAAATACAATAAACAACTACGTAACTTGTTACAAAAAATCAAACTTCCCAAGTCAGTTTTGACTAATAATCCATCTGAATTTGCTCGAAAAATATTAGGCTCTCTAGGGGTTGAAGAATTGTTTGAGAATGTTATAGGAAGCAGAGAATTAGAGTATAAGCTAAAACCCAGTTCTGAAGCCTTTTTAAGGGCAATAGAAGTTACCGGTTACGACCCGAAACAAACTATGTTTGTAGACGATATTCCTCAATTTCATAGTGCCGCAAAGGAATTAGGCATGACAACTGTTCTAATCGGTCCTGAAAGAAGCTATCCTTATGTAGATTATAACATAGAAAGTATTTTTGAAATCAAAAAGATATTAGGAGCTGAATAAAATGAAAGAAATTATAATAGATACAGATCCAGGGCACGATGATGCGTTAGCAATCATGCTCGCTATAAAATCAAACATGTTTAAAATACGAGCAATAACAACAGTAGCAGGAAACTCTAAAATAGAAAATACTACTAGAAACGCTCGTTTCATTCTAAAATTACTAAACAGAGAAGACATACCTGTCTATTCTGGTTCTGCTAAACCTCTAAAAAGAGTTCTAATTCAAGCTGTTGTTCACGGCAAAGGTGGGCTTGACGGTTTAAATCCAAGAAATGAACCAAGATTAACATATGATGCAGTTGATAGAATAATATCCATAATTAAGAATAATCCTGATAGAATAACTTTGATTGCATTAGCACCGTTAACAAACATCGCAAAAGCAATTTTGAAAAATCCAAAAATCATGTCAAAATTAAAAGAAATTGTGATAATGGGTGGAGCAATAAGAGTTCCAGGAAATGAAAACAGAGTTGCTGAGTTTAATATGTTTGTAGATCCAGAAGCAGCAGATATTGTTTTAAGGTTTCCTGTAAAGAAAACTCTAGTTCCTCTTGACGCATGCAATCATGTTAAAATGAATTTATCTGATTTTAAAAGGATTAAGAACGTATCTTTACGTGAGCCGATTATTTCAATTATGAAACCGTTTATCAAAAATATTCTAAAAGAATCAGGAATAAATGCAGCATTAATGTACGATCCTTTAACTGTTTATTCTCTTATAAATCCAAACGCGTGTAAGAAAGTAAGGTATAATATCTTAGTTGAAACGAAAGGTGAAATTACCAGAGGAATGACTGTTGCTGACCTAAGAAAATTAAAGAGTGAGCAACCTAATATTACGGTTATTGAAAATATTTCTGAAAGAAAATTTAAAGAAGATTTTATAAAATTTTTATCTTATTAATGTTCATTGCTGTGTATCGGTGATTATTGAAGAGATTTCCCACATAGTTTTAAATACATTTAGAGGGAACTAATTCTTGGTGTAAAAAATGGGTGAACGACTTCACATGGAAATCAAAGAAAGATTTGTCTAGCCCAGATTCTATAATTTTCACTGCTTCTTTAGATGACAAAGGAAGGATTGTTATACCAGCTAGCGTTAGGAATAAGCTTAGTTTGAAGTTCAATTCTCAGGTTCTTTTGAAACTTATCAATGGTTGCGATAGCGTAAGGGATAGCGTCTCATCCTGTGGAGATGAGGGTGCGGGTTCGAATCCCGCTCGCGACCCTAATAAAAGATATATGGGAAAAACAATATAGTGATATTATGAATGAAATAGAATTAACTCAAGAATTGGTGAGGATAAACTCAGAGAACCCGCCTGGAAACGAAAGAGAAATAGCCAAATACATAAAGGATTTTCTAGAAGATTTGAATATTTCTACAGAGCTAATAGAATTCGAAAAAAATAGATTCGATGTTGTTGCTTCAATCGGAAGTGGTAAAGGAATAATGTTCAACGGTCATATGGACACGGTTCCGATTGGCGGCAATTGGTCTTTAGATCCGTTCGGAGGAAGAATATCAAATGGAAAAGTCTATGGGAGAGGTGCCAGCGATATGAAAGGAGGAATAGCATCCATACTTGCGGCAGTGGGGAATATTTCAAAGCAGAACTTCAAAAGAAAGTTGCTATTAACTTTTGTTGCTGATGAAGAGGTCGCTTTAAGAGGCTCTGAGTATTTGATAAAAAATAGAAAAGAAATTTTCAAAGATATCAAGTACGGGTTGGTAGCAGAGTCCAATGGATTAAACCTGACAATTGCGCAGAAAGGGATTGTTGATTTGAAAGTAAAATTCAAGGGTAAAGCTGCTCATGCGTCTAGACCAGAATCAGGGGATAATGCAATCTACAAGGCTGCTGACTTTATACAGGAATTAAGGAAACTGATAAAGAAGTTAAACAAAAGAAAAGTTCCGCTTCTAGGCAAGGGAACCATCAGCGTAGGAACAATCAATGGTGGAACTAAAGTTAATATTGTCCCAGAATTTTGCAACTTGGAGATTGATAGAAGAATTGTTCCAGGAGAAACTATCGATTCTGCAATCAAACAGATAAGGTTTATTTTAAAAAAACTGGACTTGAATGCTGATATAGAAATTAGGGCAAGCAGAATGCCCATGCGGATTGACAGTAATTTGGAATTGATAAATATAATAAAAAGCATTACAAAAGTAAAATCAATTGGCGAGTCTGGGTATACAGAATCAGAAATGTATTACAAGGATGCTAAAATCCCATGCATAACTTTCGGTCCAGGCATACCAAGCCAAGCTCATGTTGCAAACGAATACATACCAATTAAAAACTTGCAAAAGGCAACTAAGATTTATGAACAGATAATAAGAAAGGTGTGTCTATGAACGTAAAAGGAACAAGGGATTTTTTACCTGAGGAAATGATTTTAAGACAGCAGGTGCTAGAGAAAATAAAATCTGTTTTTGAAGTATTCGGATTCCAACCATTAGAAACTCCCGCTCTGGAAACATGGGAAGTTCTCTCAAAAAAAGGGGCAGGCGGAGATGAAATTCTAAATGAAACTTACAACTTCAAGGACAAAGGGGACAGAATGATTGGTTTGAGATACGACTTAACAGTTCCTTTGGCAAGAGTAATGGCTTCCAATCCTAATCTTAACTTGCCATTCAAGAGGTATCAGATTCAAAGCGTTTGGAGATACGGAGACATTGCCAAGAATCGTTTCAGGGAATTCTTACAAGCCGATATCGATATCGTGGGAAGCGAGAAGATGAATGCCGATGCAGAAATTATAGCATGCGCCATCTCGGTTCTGGATTCATTAGGTTTCAAGAAGTTTTTAGTTAGGATAAACAACAGAAAGATCTTAGAGACGTTGGCGAAATATTCTGGCGTTGGGGACGATAGGATTGTAGACGTTCTGAGAAGCATAGACAAACTCGAGAAGATCGGTGGAGACAATGTTAAGCAAGAATTGAAAGCCAAAGGAATTCCTAATGATTCTGTTGAAAAACTATTAGAATTAATCAGAATAAAGGGCGAACCAGAAGTTGTCTTGAAAAAGGTGGAGAGAATTATAAATAACGATGGAGTAGACGAACTAAAGCAAATAATTTCTGTTCTGAATAAGATGAAAGTCAAACCCAAATTCACCATTGACCTGAGTTTGGCAAGAGGTTTGGATTACTATACGGGGCCGATATTCGAGATATTTGCTGAAGAAGGCATAGGAAGCATAGCAGGCGGAGGAAGATATGACAAGATGATAGGTCTGTTCTCTGGAAGGGACGTTCCTGCAGTAGGAATCAGTTTTGGAATAGAAAGAATAATAGAGGTTATGAAAGAGAGGAAGATGATTGAGGCAAGAAAGTCTAATGTAAAGGTCTTTGTTGCTTCTGTTAATGAAAAATTAGCTGACAAAGTTCTAGATATTGTCCAGTCACTGAGAAAGAATTCAATTCCAACTGATTATGATCTTAGGTCTAGGTCATTATCCAAGCAGTTGGAGTATGCCAATTCATTGGGAATACCGAACGTGATAATAGTCGGAGAAAAAGAACTGCAAAAGAAGTCAGTAAAGCTAAGAAAGATGGACACGGGCAAGGAGTCTCTGGTGAAAATTAAAGACGTTGCAAAATCCTTGAAAACTGAAATGCATAATGAGGCGTAGAAAAAATAAAAAATATGTTTTTAGTAGCTCACTACGACGCTCTCTTCTATTACGAAACCGCATTTTCTGCAAACTACTTCTCTCATGCCGTTCGCGATCTTAGTCGAGCCGCACTCTGGGCATTTCATCTTCATAATTAAACTTAAAAAATGAAACTTTTTAAGCTTTATTGTTTTCTGTAATATATCTTTAAAAAATTATACACTAGTATACGAGTTAAGAAAAATTTATATAATGTTTAAATAGTTCGTCAATTAGTTGATTTTATGCGAAAAAGAAGAAAATTCGAAGAAAAAGAATTCGTATTGAACAAAATATGCGTGGACACGTCTGCTTTGATTCATGGCAAAATCACGGAATTAATTAAATCGCACAAATTAGATAATTCTGAAATAATTATACCCGAAATCGTCATAGGCGAGTTGCAGGCCCAGGCTGCCAAAGGCAAGGAAATAGGATTCATAGGCCTGGAGGAAATAAAACAGATAAGGCAATTGAAGGACCAGCACAAGATAAAGTTGAATTTTGCTGGCGAGAGGCCTAGCTATGAGGACATTCTGTTGGCAAAGTCAGGAAGGATAGACGCCTTGATACAGGATATCGCAAAGGAGAACGATGCTGTTCTGTTGACTTGCGATTTATTACAAGGCTTGGTTGCCCAGGCCCAAGGAATAAAAGTAAAATACTTCGAGTCGTTCAATAAGAAGAAAAGAATGAAGATAGAAAGCTTCCTCACCAATGATACCATGTCCTTGCACTTGAAAGAGGGGGCAATACCTTATGCTAAAAGAGGAAAGCCAAGCGAGATAAAATTTATCGCATTAAGAAACAAGCCAATGAAAAGAGATGAACTGGATGAGATGGCTTCGGAGATACTTGACTCGGCTAGATACGAGGAGGATTCATTCATAGAATTAGGCGATTATGGCGCGACTGTCATTCAGTTGAAAGAAAAAAGAATTTCAATAGCAAGACCGCCTTTTTCAGACGGCCTGGAAATAACCCTGGTAAGACCCATTGTTAAATTAACGTTGGATGATTACAAACTTTCCAGCAAACTAAAAGATAGGCTGGAAAAAAGAGCGGAGGGAATCCTGGTGGCAGGCCCGCCAGGCTCTGGTAAAAGTACATTCAGCGCGTCCATAGCGGAATTCTATTTCAAGAAAGGTAAGATCGTAAAGACAATGGAACAACCAAGAGACTTGCAGGTTCCGCCAGAGATAACGCAATACGCGCCATTGAATGGAAGCTTTGTTAAGACCGCCAACATATTGTTGCTGGTAAGGCCAGACTATACTATATTTGACGATGTGAGGAATCCAAAAGACTTTGAGATATTTGCTGACCTAAGGCTCGCAGGCATAGGAATGATAGGAGTTGTTCACGCTTCTGATCCGGTAGACGCGATACAGAGGTTCATAGGTAAAGTAGAACTGGGAGTCATACCGCATGTCATTGACACAATAATATTCTTAAAAGGCGGAAGGATTGAGAAGATATATTCCCTCGGTCTAATAGTCAGGGTTCCTAGCGGAATGACAGAGGCTGATTTGGCGAGGCCTATCGTAGAGGTCAGGGACTTTGAGACAGAGAACCTTGAGTATGAAATCTATAGTTACGGTGATCAGACCACGGTCATACCTGTCAAGAAAGAGAAGAAATCTGGCTTGCAAAAATTGGCAAGCGAAAGAATAAAGACAGAGATAGAAAGATTCGACCCTTCAGCTGAGATAGAGTTCTTGTCGGACAATAGAGCGATTGCCAAGGTTAGCAATAAAGTGATACCGAAGTTGATAGGAAGGGATGGAAAGACTATCAAGTCAATAGAGGATAAGCTGGGAATATCAATAGAAGTGCAGCCCATTGTAGAGTCATTGGGAAAGGAGATAAGCTTTGATATAAACGAGACAGGAGCTTACATAGTCTTCTCGTTCCATGACAATACTTCTGGGAAGAATGCTAATGTTTACGTTAGTGACGAATACTTGTTCTCTGCCACAATCGGCAGGACAGGACAGATAAAGATTTCTAAAGGATCGGAGCTTGGCAAGTCATTGCTAAGGGCAATAACAGGCAAGAAGGAAATTAAAGTTTTTATCTAAAACAAGCTACTAATAGAATTCAGGGTTCTGTCGTTTACTTTGATGTGATAATTTCTCCTTCCGCTGGAAGTGGTTGTCACAAAAAAATCTTTCTCATCTTCAAGTTTTGCCCCATGCAGCATAGCTAGTACAGTGCGGCAGGTGTTTATGGTTGTTAATTTTTCGTCTCTGACACTCTTTTCAATTTCTTCTTGAAGTATCCTTGGATTTATTGTATATGTGATTTCAGAAGCTTCTGAACTATTAAAACGTATTTCCATTTCTTTTAAAAGATATTCTACTATTTCATAATAAGGGCTCTTTCTCTTTCTAATTAATCCTACATAATTAACCAATGGAACAGGTATTTCTGACATGTTTTACCTATTATATTCTTTTGAGGAAAGAATTAAATATCTCACTTTTTTAAACTCTTAATTTCTATTAATCATTATGCCTCGGTAGCTCAGCTTGGATTCAGAGCGGCTGCGTAAGATAAAAAGTTTATCTGCAGAACCTAAGCAGTAGGTCGGGGGTTCAAATCCCCTCCGGGGCACAAACAACTTATTCCTTATGCCCATTTCAATAAGTTTTCTATTAATTCTTGTTATGAGTAGATATACATCAAAAGGAGTAAAAAGAATTATAAAGAAAGGTGGGAGTCTTGCAGTGACAATACCATCTGAAGTAGCTAAAACCCTCGGATTAAGTGCAGGAGAAGATCTTGCATTCATTAGAGACGAAAATGGTGTATACATAGAAAGACAACAGAAACTTGTTGATGATTACTGTTTATTGATGAGGCAAAAAATGGAAGTTTTAGATAATTATAATTGGATCATTAAATATATAAAGTTATTATTATATAGTAGTAATATTTAAATACTTTGTTGTCCCATTATTTTATAGTGATATGTATGGATGATGATACCGCAAGAGTAGTTGAAAAAGAGGTTCAAAGAGTAATTAATTCTGAATGTTCAAATCCAGAATTAGCTACTCAAAAAGCAATTGAAAAGGTAAAAGAAAATGAACCTTATTTGAGAGAAGCACTAGGTAAACCAGAGGTTAGAGAAGTAATTCAAAGATCTAACACACCAGAAGCTATGCTAAGAGTTCTTGGAAATTATATCAAAACTGAAAACGATTACTCAGGTTTAATAGAAAAACTAATTAAAGCTAACTTAAGTGGAGCTAGAAATTTAGATAAAATAAAAACTCCAGAAGAATCTGTTAATATGTATAAATTTTTAAGAGGTTATGTAGATGAAATGAATTATGAAAAAACATTAGGTGTTGATAATAAGCCAGATATAGTGATTGGTGCATTCAGAAAATCTGCTAAAACACTTCAAAATGCAGCTAACTATGATTGTATATTTGAATATCTAGAGGGACTGAGAAAAGAAAGAGTTGAAAGTGAAAGAGCTTACATAGAACACATGAATGAGTGGGAAAGACAAAGAACTGAAAGAGATAATGAGTGGGAAAGACAAAGAACTGAAAGATATAAAGCATTCTGGGAATCTATGTCTAAAATGTTTCAATTTAGAGCGAATATAACAAATAATCGAAACCCATATCTCAACACTCAAAACGATTAGGTGATAAAAATGGCTTATGTAGTTAACGTTAAAGACAAGAATAAAAAACTTGCTAAAAAGCAAATGGGAAAAATTTTAGATTTATTCGGAGACGAAATAGAAAGCATTTCTGGCCCGTTTGATGAATTGCCTGTAACCAAAAGTAATTACAAATCAGGAGAATTACCTCCAGCATTAATAAGAGCAGAAAAAGCTCTAAAAGATGAGTTTAAAAAGCAAAGGAGACCAGTTTCTGTCTATGAAGTAAGAGAGAAACTTGATTTATCAAGAAATCTTGTTTCAGGCTATTTAAATCAACTAGTTTCTTATGGACATGCAGAAAAAGTTCCAAATACATTTGATGTAGAAAAAGCAAATGTTTTGTTCAAACCTTCAAAGTAGACATCTTTTCATGAAAGCATTAGATTTATATTTTTACCTATAGATTAATTTATAAAACGCTTTAAAGAAGGGAATTTGACAATTCGTTCACTAAATCCCTTGAGGGGGCACTTCATTTTGGTTAAATTCCATTAAGCATTTAATCTTTTCTAAATTTCTCATTCTCTTCTGCAACTTTAGATATCAATTTGCACATATTAAGGAAAAGATGAACGTCTCTATTGCTTTCAAAGTAGACTCTCATTTAGACTTATCTCTTATGAGTTTTACAAAGCATTCTGAGCAAAGCCAATAATCAGTGAACTTGATCAATTCTCCTGTCTGCCAAATTTCTCTCTTGCAGACCTTGCATTTTCTCTTGTAAGGCATATTTATGGGAGCCGGCTGCAGTGGTGAAATAAATCAGGACGACCCTTTCCACTTCATTTTAGTTGTAAAACCGGGAAATAAGCTTCTCTTACCACTGGCGGTGGTAAAGAATTTTTATACAATTTCGCCAACGTTTTGAGGTCATCTTTTTATAATAAGAATTACAGATTATAAACATGAAAAAAGAAAGAACGCTGACAGGTATACCAGGAATTGACGAATTGATAGGCGGAGGCCTGATACCTAACTCGTTAACGTTGCTGACAGGAACAACCGGAACAGGAAAGACCATAACTTCTTCTCAGTTTATCTACTCTGGGGTCAAGGATCACAATGAGCCCGGGGCTTACATTAGTTTCGAGGAGCCTGTGGAAAACATAAAGGAGAACTGCCTGAACTTTGGTTGGGATTTCGACTCTCTGGAAAAGAAGGACAAGGTCGTTTTCGTTAGATATGACCCATTCCATGTCGAGGACATATATGAATTGATAGAGACCAACATCAAGAAGATAGACGCCAAGAGGGTTGTCATCGATTCTATATCCGCTTTGGGCCTGTATGTCAGAGACATACCTGACATAAGAAGAATGGTCTTTAACATATCATTGTTATTGAGGAAGTTAGGCTGCACATCTTTCCTGATTTCTGAGACATTGCCAACTCAGGGATCCCTTTCAAGATTCGGCGTGGAGGAATTCGTGACAGACAATGTCATAGTGTTATATTACACAAGAACAGGCTCTCAATTTTCAAGATCATTGGCCATCTGGAAGATGAGGGGTTCTGATCATTCTAACAAGGTTCATCCTTACATGATATCAACGAAAGGCATAACAGTCTATTCTAAGGAAGAGGCGTTCACCAAAGTTTAATAAACGGAAATTCTAAATTAATGATATGAAAAAGAAATACTATTGGATTGTTGGAATCATATTTATTATTGGAATTGTTTCTGTAGTCACATTTAATTATTACTTTATTTCTGATACTTTATTCAAAACTTGCTCTGAACCTTCTTCAAGAGAAATCTGTGAATATAAATTAGTTAAAGGAGTGACTATACCATTAGATGAACAGGAAGCTTGTGTTATTGCTAGACAACTATGTAATTTAAATAATTGTACTAGAATTGATAAACCACCATGTAGTATGATGGGTCCATGCCCAACTGTTTGGGTAGTTAATGATTATTCTCGGCTAGCTAATATCGTTGAAGATACAAAATTAGTAGAGTGTATAAGCATAGATTAGTGATTAAATGACCCTCAAACAATTCCTGAAGCCAGACTGGAGAAAGGTTGTTATATTTTTGATATTCTTAATAGTTTCATTATTCTTTGCATTCTACACAGGCATCAGCGATGACATTTCAGATATCTTTTCTCCACTACTATTTATTTTGATATTTCCTTGGTACTTGTTTGTAGGTCTTATATCTTTTATTTCACTTTCATCAGTTTACTTGTTTTTCATTTCATTTATCCCAGTTATCATTTATCAATATCTCCTCTCCTGTCTCATAGTATGGATTTATGATAAGTTCAGAAAGAAGAAAATGAAGAAAGTTTAATTAATAAAGGACGACTAAATTTATCTTATGCCCAAGAAAGCTAAGAAGGCTAAGAAGCAGGCAACCAAGCCTAAGGAAGAATACTATCATTTTCTAAAAGTGCCGGCAATAAGGATTTTCGGCAGGACGGTAGACAAATACTCTGATTATTTCAGGACAATAAAGACATCGCTCTACCAGGCTGATGCGAAAATATTGTTCAGGACCTACTTATCCCTCGTTTTCTTCCTCACTTCAACAGTTTTCGTTCTCTCGTTCCTGACCACTCTGGCCTTTTCCATTTACATGCATCTAGGCATTCTACAGACAATTTTTGGTTTGATAGTACTGCCGTTTCTGTTCTCTTCAATAACATTTTTCATGTATTACCTCTATCCGATATCATCAGCGCAGAGGAGAAAGAGCGACATAGAGTCAAACCTGCCGTTCGCATTGAATCACATGGCAGCCATAGCAGGCTCAGGAGTGCCGCCAAGAGTAATGTTCAAGGTCATCTCGAGATTCAGGGAATACAGTGAGATATCCAAAGAGGCAAACAAGATAACCAGGAACGTAGAGGTGTTTGGCATGGATGAAATGACCTCGATAAAGGAGGTTGCATCAAAATCCCCATCCCCGTTTTTCAAAGACTTTTTGCAAGGAATCCTTACAACGATCCAGACAGGCGGAAGCCTTAACAGCTTTCTGAAGGAAGAGGCTGAGAAATCGATGTTCGACTATAGGATCAAAAGGAACAAGTATGTGCAACAGTTAGAGATATACGCGGACATATACACCGCGGTGTTGATAGCGGCTCCTCTCATATTCATAATAATGCTGCCTGTCTTGAGCATAATGCAAGGCGATTTGTTTGGCTTTGGAATAAGAGACCTGGTAAACATAGGCCTGATTATTCTTGCGGCTTTGAACATGATGTTTTTGCTGTTCCTTCAGTTAACCCAACCAAAAATGTGATAAAATGAAAATAGATCCATTGATACAGATAACATTGATGACAACTTTAGCAGGGATAACCATCATCATCTTCAACCTGTTGTTCTTGTCGTCATTCAACCTGAACATCATAGCGATTTTCTTAATACCCATAGGGCCGTTCGTCCACCAGTATCAGAAATACAAGCAGAACAAAGAGATTGAGGAGAGGTTTCCAGATTTTCTGAGAGACGTGGCGCAGAACATAAGAACTGGAATGACCATACCCCAGGCAATAACAGCAACCAAAGAAACTTACTACGGCGCGCTGACTCCTTACATCAGGAAAATAGTTGTTAAAATAGACTGGGGTGTTCCTCTTGACAAAATTCTCACTGACTTTGCTGATCATTCAACCAAGACCATGAGGAGAACCGTCTCAACAATCATAGACACTCACAGGGGCGGAGGGGACATCGCCGATATTTTTGACTCAGTTGGCAAGAGCAATGTTGAGATAAACAGGATAAACAAGGAGCGTTCTTCCATAATCTATAACCAGATGCTGACAGGTTATGTAATCTTTTTCGTTTTCATAGGAGTCCTTATTATGATGCAGATATATCTGATACCGACTTTCAAAACATTTTCTGCCCCCGAGGTCGGCATTTCATCATTTGGCGACATAAGCGGCTTTTATGCTGACGTCTTTAGAATGCTGATAATCATCCAGGGCTTCTTCTCAGGTCTGGTGATAGGCAAGCTGTCGGAAGGAAGCATAATCTCAGGTTTGAAGCACTCTATATTCTTGGTTATCATAGGTTCTGTTGCTATGCTGTTTTTCGTATAGGTTTTTATTGAGGGTTATTCTACAATTTATTATGAAAGCACTCTATCCACCGCTGTCTTACGCGCTCTTCATAGCGATAGGCGTTGTCGCGCTGTCAATGATAATGGTTTTCATCAACAATTTCACAGATGGCATACAAAGAAACTATGCCTATAGCCAATTGGATTATACTGCAGAAGTTATAAAGGATGATATTCTAAAATTGTATTCTACCAATGCCGAAGGCAGGACTGATGTGGACGCGCCCGCGGAGATAGCTGGAAAGCAATACATGATAGAGCTGAATCAGAATAATCTGACACTCAGCCTTTACGTGGGAAGCAAATTGTTGGAGGTTAACCGTTCAATAAACATCGATGCCTCTCTCAGCGGGAGGTCGTATGCCCCTGTTGCGGTTGAGATGAATAAATCAAATGGGGATATTTTCATAAGGTTGGTTTGATGAGCCATATAGATTTCCTGGTGGGTTTTGTTTTGATACTGTCAGCAATGTTTATCATAGTCTATTTTATCTCGAATTCGATATCAAACAATGTCAATGACTTGGCTACCAACGAAGTTAGAAAATCTTCCCTGTCATTGGAGAGGCAGCTGTTTGACATAAATGATGACAAGAGTTTGATAGCAAATGCAAAGGAGCTTCAGGCAGTCCTGGCCGAGACCAATCATACGGCTCACGCAGAAGAGATGAGGATGTCAATAAAACCGCAGATTAACAGCGCAAGGGTCTATAACAATTCTTTGAGCGAGATACCTTCGTCTTCTACGCAATCGCCAGGCGAGACAATCCTATCTTTCAGTTTAATTTTTTCTCCTGATGAAAAGAAGCTCGTCAGAATATTTTATTTTGGTGATTCTATCACAGGCATCAATTATCTCACCACTGAGAACAACATAACTTTGAGAATACTTTCTGACAAAAATGTGACAGTTGTTTCGCAAGAAAAAATCTCTAATTTTAAGAATAATGCTTATGAGAAGACCAGAGAAATTTTCGGTTTTCAAAATCAGTTCAGAATCGATTTGGAGGATTTTCACTACGGCCCCGAGCCGCCGATAACAGCGAACATAATATTAAAAAATGTTCCTGTTTTATTCGAGTCTTCTGACGGTCTGTTGCATGCAGGACTGGCAAGGTTGAGAGTATGGTAAAGGGCTTTGAAAAAACAATGGAGGCCGCGATTGCGATAGTGCTTATACTCGCATCAATGGTCTTTATTTTTGCCAGAGGAGAAATGAGAGAGCCTCGGATTTCTGCCACAGGCTATGAATGCTTGAAAAATCTAGACAACCAAGGCCTGCTGAGATATTATGCTGCTAATGATTTAGGGGATAGACTGAATGCTGACCTCAAGACGTGCATACCGCCTCTGCTGAACTATACGACAAAGATATGCGCTACTTCAACATGCAACACTGTGCTCCCTATTAACAAAACAGTCTTTCTGTCGACCTATCTGATAGCAGGAGATGACTCTTTCAATCCAAGGTTAGTTGACCTGTGGGTGTGGTTAAAATGAAAGGACAGATTTTTGTAATGATGGCAGTCCTGGTTTTGATAGCCCTGCTTCTGCTGAGGAACTCGATAAGACCGTCTGCAATCAAACCTGAGAATTTTCTTTACGAGAATTTTGTTAACTTGAAAAATGAATTGATAAAGACAGTGGATGTATCGATTCTGAACAATGAGGATGTCTATACGAATCTGAACAGTTCCATTGATTTTTCCAAGGATGTTCTCGGGAGAAAGGGTTATAACGAAGACGTCAAATTCGATATATCAACCCACGGCAATACTACCGAGGTCCATATGAATATCACTCTTAAACTAGAGAATTCATTTATAGAAGACAAATTTATAATTAATAGAACGGTGTATTCATGAAAGGTGTAGAACCGCTTATAGCAGCAGTTTTCATTATCATAATCTCTATCACAGGCATTGCGATTGTTCTAGAGTCCAGCCAGCCCTCCATTGGCAGGCTGAAGGAGATAAGCTTGTTGGAGGAAGCTAAGAAGATTTTAACCCAGGTGGACAATGCTGCAAGATCTGTAGGCGAGGAGGGCGAGGGATCAACAAGAGTTCTGCAATTGAGCGTCAGCGACGGCAACTATGCAATAGACACTGATAAGGATGCTGTAACCTTTTCAATGGACAGCAAATCTCAGGTGATTGGCAGAGGCGTTTCTAAAATCGAGGGAAATGTAAACATGTATGGAGAACTAAACAGAGTCCTTATGAACATCTCATACTCTACTGTCAATATAACAGGCGGCGGAAGCTTTGGAAGAGGCATTCATAGCTTGATAATCAGGAACGACGGCTATGATGTTGTAAACCAAAAACAGATAATAAGCATATCACTGGTTCCTCCACTGATAATACCTGTTGCATTCACGAATCAATACAACCAGTTTGGCGACCCTTATATTGCCAAGGGTGGCACGCCTTCTGGATATGCATCATACTTGAATAAATTAGGAGAAGGTCTGACTTATGATGTTCCAGAATTAATTGAAAGTGGTGGAACTTTTTCTTATTCCCAATTTCAGACAGCAAACATAAGTGGTGCAAATACAAGTTCTGCGGATTACACTGCCAACATAGATAATGACAATTATAATGTTACATCTACTGCTGGAGCGGCTGGCGGAACTTTTACAAGTAAATATAATCAAAGTCAAACAGCAAACATAACAGGAAATGCTTCTACCATAAATCAAGCAACAATAAATTCTTACTTGAATGCTAATGGAGACGGCTTAACTTGGGATACTACAGAAAATCAAAGTGGTGCTGCTATTATTCATGGGGTAATTGTTTATGGAAGACAAGCATCTCCAGGAATGGTTTATGCAAGAACCTATACTTCACCAGCTACCCTTGGAGCAGAATATACAACTGTAGCAACTTCTTCTTCAGCAGTTCAACATATAAAAATAAAATCTGCGTCGATAAAAGATGAATATGTTACTGTTCATCTAAAAACGAATGGTAGGTTAGATGTCTTAAGATGTACAGATGGATGTGATGCTTCTGCTGATTGGTCTTTAATAGGAACTTTAACAGGAGCAACTTCATCAGCAAATTCTGTTAGAAGAGGTTTTGATGTTGCTTACGAGCAAGTAAGTGGAAGAGCTATAGTTGTTTTTTCTGATGATCCAACAACAGGGAGAGCTTATTACTGCATATGGGATGGGACTAGTTGGTCACCTTCTTCTACATGTGGTTCAACTTTTACACCTGGAACAGCAAACGAAATAAATTTTGGAACTGGCGGAGTGCCTTCATGGATAAGACTGGTTGAAAAGCCAGGAAGTAATGAAATGTTACTTGGAATTTTAGATAGTGCTGGAACTTATGCAGTAGCGAGATGGACAGGAAATTCTTGGACAAACATAGTTAACATAGGAACAGGAGCAGCTGTAACTACCAGCCAAAGTTTTGATTTAGCTTGGGAAACTAATAGCGGAAGAGGACTGGTGGTTTTTGATAAAACTTCTCTGGACGGAACAACACAGTATAGAAAATATATACCTGGAACAGGATGGGATGCTAGTGATACAACAGGTCCTGATACAGGAGCAGGCAACAATAATTGGATTGAACTTGCTTCTGATCTAGGCTCAAATAGAATTTCTATGATAATTGCTGATAGCGAAGCTGATGTAAGTATAGGCATTTGGAAATCAAATGATGTAACAGATGGCTTCACTAATCAACTTAATATAGATACTGCAATAGAAACAACAACTGGGAAAGATGTTGCAACTGTTTGGTCAAAAGAGAGTACACGAGCATTATTTTCTTTCACAGACAGTAATGCTCAAAATCAAGATGTTAGATGTTGGACAACAGGTGGTTTTTCAGCAACAACATCTGATGTAGGCGGAATCAATAGTGATGATGTTGACAATATCATTTATGTCGGTTCTCCTGATAATGGAGAAACTTTTGCTTTAAGAGGGGACATTGTTGACGATTTAGTTGCTACAAGATGGGATGGATTAGGTTGTGCTTTAGGAGATTTTACAAGATTACCATCAAGTGGAACTTTGGCAGCTGATCTTTCTGTAACTATTGATAATTCAGCGCCAATAGAATTTAGTTTTGCTTACGGGCTCCCACTCTATCAATATCAAAATTCAGTAGAGCATAATGCAACAGTTAGTTATTCGGAAACTTTAAACAGTATAAATGTTTCATTAAATTTCACTTCTACTGCTAATGACGTCTATGGTATGAAAATTTACGATTTTGTTAATTCAAATTGGGATGCAAGTCCATGCCAGAGCCAGTCTGTTGTTCCTAATACTTACTATACTATTTGGTGTAACGTTACAAACAATCCCAAAAATTATAATTCTTCAGATGGAATAGTAAGAATTAGAATAAATTCTACTTCTAACACAAACAAAGGAGATTTGAAGGAGGAATATGTTCAATATTATATTTCAAGCACAGTTTTACCAAAATATGCAAATATTTCAGTAGAACATAATTCTTCAACAATTTTAGAGGATCCTTTGTCAATAACAAAAATAAACGTTACAACAATTCTAAAAACCAATATAAGTTCTGGTGTTCCTTTTGATTTCTATATTTACAATTTTAGTTCAGGCTCATGGGAGCCGTGCCTTCAAGCACTAATTGATGCAAATTACAAGAAAATGGAGTGCGTTGTTTTATCAAATCCTTCTTACTATATCTCTGGTGGTAAGATTAGAGTTAGGTTAAACTCTTCAGGCGATATCACCACTCATCAGATGATGGAAGACTATTTAGTTTACCAAATAACTAAATTAAACACATACAGAATCGAGGTCTGGCACAACTCCTCGCAGATAGCCGACGGCAACATCAGCTTCATCAACGCCACCATCAATTTCACCACTAACACTATTGACGTCTATTCGCTGCAGATATACGATTGGTTGAACTCGCAGTGGTCATCAACGAATTGTGACTCTGGCAATGTTCCAGCAGACACGCCAACAATGTGGTGGTGCAACGAGACGTCAAATCCTATGAACTATAATTCGTCTGACAGGAAGGTAAAGATAAGAATCAATTCTACTGCTGACAATGATATCGGCTTGCTAAAGGAAGATTACGTTCAATATTTAGTTGGCTATGCACAATAGAAACCTTTATATGCAGGGTTCCTTAATTTCTTTAACATGAAAGGAATATCTCCGATTATAGCATCGGTTTTGTTGATAGCAATAACAATGAGCATTGCTGTCATATTGGCAGCATATGTGACTAACTACACTAGAACAGCTACAGAATCTATACCATCGAGTTGTATCGGTGGTGCGTTGTTCATTCAGGGAACGCCAACTTGCACCGGCGGTGCAACTGGCACAATAACAGTTTCTGTTGAGGCAAACTATGTCACACTGAACGGCTTTAAGGCTGATACAGAAGACGGCAGCGGGAACATACTAGACACGGGCATAGCACAAACAAGTGGCCCAACATCGCTTGCACCAGGTGATGCAGCCGAACTTAAATTTGGAACAACAGACTGTACTACAACACCTGTAGCTAAGATTAGAGTCACAACAGGAAACTGCTTCAACGTAAGATCAATTTGGACAGCAGTCTAGCATGCCTTTTTATTTTTATAAGACTTATCTAGTAGTAAGAAGAGGTGAAAAACAATGGCATATAGTCATAAAAACAGCAAGGGAGACATTTTTTGGCTTCATTCGAAGGGAAAATTGTTCTTCTTTTCTAGAAAGCCAGAAGAATCTATAGATTTGCCTTCCCATTTGGAAGTGTTTGAGAACAGCAGAACTTCTCTACCTATGGTCAGGAAGAAAAAAGTTTGATTTTATTAAGGACAGTCTGTTCCCAATTTTCTTTTATTTTCTTTCCATATTTGTCAGTGAAAAAATCTTCCCACCACAGAGTCAATGTTCTAAAACCATATTTTGCAAAAATAGCATATCTCTGTTTTTCATAGTTTTTTGTGTGATGAACTCTATTTGCAGTTTCTATTAATAATTTCCTTCCGCCAGATTCTATAAAATCTGGATTAAAACCTCCAATTATTACTGAACCATTACCGCAATATTCGAATGTTAAGTTATATTTTTGAATTAATTCTATCAATTTTCTCTCTAGAGAAGTAGGTCTTGTAAAAAGTGCTTTTAGCATATTTCTGATTACTTTTTCCTTGAATTCTGGGTTTTTCCATAATTTCTTAGATTTGATACTTCTTATCCTGTTTGATTCAGCTGAATAAACGTTAATCTTTCCTTTATTCCAAGGCACTGATTTATTTGTTTTGTTCCATTTTTTCAGACCTTCAGATATCTTATTTCTAACACGTTCTGGACGCGGTTTATTCCACAGCGGATGTTTTTCCTTTTGCATATGATGCTTTCCCTTATTCCATGGAATAAGTTTACCTTCCGCAAACAGCCTTTTTCTGGTTTCGGACGTTTTATGGTTTGGCTTCCCTTTTTTAGCAAGTGAAATTTTTAGCTTGGTTAAATCTGATAGACTTTTGTCCTCAGTAGGACTTTTAAGCTTGCCTTCGACGAACAATCTTTTCTTGGTTCGATTCATTTTATATGTAGATTCTTTGCTATGCTTTCTGCCTAATGAAGGATGTTTTGTATCTTTCCAAACATGTTTTCCCTTGTTCCACGGTATTATGCCCTTCTTGAATTCCGTTTTTGGAGAATTGTGCTGATTCTTTCTCTTTTGGCTGATTTTTAACCTAGTCTCCAGAGGTTTTGGTATTCCCTTATTCCAAGGCGTCTGCCCCTTTACAAAGACCATATCGAAAAGTTAATTTTAATCTATTAATATCTTTGGCAACTATTAATACCATGTCGAATAAAGTTTCTAAAAAAGCATCTAGACTGCCGCTAGCAGTTTTTCTAACCCTTATTATATTGTCATTTGCAGCAATAGCAATATTGAACGTGACGAATTTTGAAGATTATGCAGTCGCAAATGTTCTGCAGGTATCAGGCCAAACTGTTATAATAGGCAACAATTGCACGGCCATAATTCAGGATACTTCTGCTGAAAGAGCACAATCCATTCAGGATGGCATCGCGGGCATTATGGAACAAAGGCCTAACACTCACGACATATTTGCTCAAACCCTGAAGAGCTTTAACATAACCCTAGACTATGTTACAATAGACAACTTCGTTAATGGTACCTACTATTCCAACTTATTTCTAAGATCAGGAAATAAAATCTTGAAATTAGATACAAAACCGTCAGATGCCATCGCTCTGGCATTGAGAACCAATTCTACAATCTATATCAACAAGACTTTGCTGCAGGAAGTCGGCAGGAACATCTGCGAATAATTAGCCTAAACAGGCTTTGCAATCTTTTAAAACAGGAAAAGCTTTGATGTGTATTTCGCACAACAGCTTCCTCTTTCTTATCAGTCTGCATATGTTGCAAAAATCGTCAAAGGCTGTCACAGAATTGATATCACCGGCAGCCATCTTGTCCACGAAAATGTCGATCTCTTTCATGATGCTCTCGTCCTTTTCAATGCTTTTGATATTAGACCCTCTCAGATTCCTTATATACTGCGAAACAGCAGACTGGGTCAGGCCTAATTTTAGGGCAGCACTCTCTTGCGTAAGCTTATATTTCTCCATCAATCTCTTTGCTATCAATGCTCTCATTGTTGGAAGAACATATTTAGAAACAGTTTCGCAATAGGGTTTCATTATAACACTGTTATAAACATGGCATTACAAACTTTAAATCTCTAACTCAACGCATCGAGTTAATTAAAACAAATTTTTATAACTGTTTGGTAGGCATTTAAATAGTTTACTGTTGATTATATTATTAATTACAAACAAGTAGCAAAGTATAAATATCGAGATTATTTAATAAATAAAGTGATTGAATGATAGTATCTCAAGACGTGTTGGACGCATTAAAACAAATAGGCCTAAACCTTTATGAAAGAAAGCTCTGGGTGGCTCTACTTTCAAGAGGAACATCCACTGCTGGCGAGTTATCTTCTCTAGCCAAGGTTCCGCACAGTAGAACCTATGATGTTCTAGAATCATTGGCAGAGAAAGGCTTCGTGATGACACAGACAACCAAGCCTTTGAAATACATAGCAATCCCACCAAAAGAGGCTTTAGACAGGGCAAAGAAAACATTGAAAGAAAAGATGGACATCACCATAGACAGAATAACAAAGCTTCAGAGCTCTCCGATTCTAAAGGAATTGGAAAAGGTGCACAAGACAGGAGTCAAGATGGTCGAGCCTGGAGAAATGACAGGATCTTTGAAAGGCAGAGAGGCTTTCTATAATCAATTAGAGACAATCTTCAAGGGCGCCAAGAATGACATATCAATCTTCACGACATCAAAAGGCTTGTTGGATTTGAACCAAGTACACAGCGATGTCTTAAAGAAAGCGGCTGACAGAGGAGTAAAGATAAGAATAGCAGCTCCTTTCGGAAAGGAATTGATTCCAGCTTTGAACGAGTTGAAGAAATTCGCTGAAATTAGAAAGGTTGACAAGATAGGCGTCGAGGGAAGATTCATTGTCGCAGACGGCAGTCATGTCGTCATGTCACTGACAGACGAAGAGGTTCATCCAACGCAAGACTTTGCATTGTGGAGTCAGAGTGAGCACGTGGCAGAAGATTTGTTAGGGCCAATGTTCAATTGCATCTGGCAGAGCTTAGAGCCCATGTAATTGTAACACCAAATGATTCTATTTTTTGTATTTTGAAATACCCTTTAAAAGAAATTAAATTCTTACAGCTCTAATGAGCTCGGGTTCTTATTTTTTAGACAAACTTTGGTCTCTTTGTTAATAATTTTGGTAATGATAAAGGTTTGAATGGATATTTTTCTGTCTGTTTCTTGATTCTTTCTATAAGTTCTTCCAAAGTAATGTTTTCTATTTTTCCTGTTTCCCTGATTCTTACAGCTAACTTTCCAGACTCTCTCTCTCTTTTACCTATCACTACTATGAACGGTGTCCATTCCATTTCAGCGTCTCTAACTTTCTTTTCAACTTTTTCTACTCTATCATCCATGTCGGTCCTTATTTTATTTTTTTCTAAACCTTCCATTACCTCTTTAGAAAAATCTACGAAATCATCATTCATTGGACACACTCTAACTTGAGTTGGAGACAGCCATAACGGAAGAACAGGATTTCTGCCTTCCTTTGATTCTGCATAAGCTTTCTCAAGTAAAGCGTACATGACTCTTTCTATAGCCCCAGAGGGAGAAGAGTGCAATATCATAGGATATTGTTTCTTATCGCTTTTGTCAACATAAGTTATTCCATATCTTTCTGCATTCTCCACATCTAATTGATCAGTCGATAGCGCTGATGCCTTGTCTAAATTATCTATAAAGTTAAACTCATATTTCAAAATAAAATAGAAAAATTTCTTTTCCCACATTTCTGCTAAAACCGGTTTTCCGTGATGCTTGATCAAGTTATTTATGAAGTCTTTATTTTCTTCGTAGAAATCCTTGGTAAATCTTATAGCCATTTCATAATCATTGTCATCTATTCCGCATTCTTTTAGAACGCTTTTGCACAAATCAAATCTAACAAGATATTCACTTTTTACTTGCTCCATGCCAGCACAAATGGCATGAACATCTGGCATGGTAAAAGCTCTAAGCCTTCTCAAACCAACCAGTTCACCGCTTTTCTCTCTTCTAAAGCTATATCTTGTCAGCTCGTAAATCTTGAAGGGAAGATTTTTATAAGAAATCTGAGCATCCTTAGCCATCAAAAACTGTCCGAAGCATGCAGCGAACCTCAGGAAAAAATCCTTATCATCAGATTTGACAATGTATTGCCTTGCCGGAAATCTGTTCAAGTAACCAGCTAATATCGGGTGGCTTAGATCATACATTACTGGAGTTTCGACCTCCATTCCTCCATACTCTATAACCCTTTGAGTTACAAATGTTTCTAGCAAAGATTTTATCAGTCTGCCTTTGGGATAATATCTCAGGTTGCCTGGATCGCTTCCCGGTTCAAAATCAGCTATTTCCAATCTCTTCATTAATGTTATGTGGGGCGGCATCTGACTCACTGTTCTTGACTTGGCAGTTTCATAATCAGCTAATTTTTTCAACTTTTCATGTTTTTTGAAGTCAAATTTTTCTACAGGGACTAAATTGCCATTCGTATTCAAAATGTACCAGAAGGACTTTAATTTCTCCTCGGTCTTTACTGCTTCCGATACTTCTTTAGAGTCTTCTTTTGTGAATACTTTAGACTGCTCAGCCAATGGGTGTCCCTTTATCTTAAGGTTGTATTGTTTGTTCCAACCAAAGGGTGCTCTATAGGTTTCCAAGCCAGACTCTTTGGCATATTTTTCCATCTCAACTAAAACTTTCAAAGCTAATTCTGCTGACGCGGGATTGTTGGTTAAGTGAACAAAAGGATAAATTAGAATTTTATCACATTTTATTACTTTCAAGCTCTCTTTTATTTCATCGATAGCTCTTTTAGCAATAGGAACATTATCCTCTTTTTCAACTGCAGTGAATATTACAACTATATCTTCATACCTAACAGTCTTCTTTTCCGTTTCTTCTGCGTTTCTTATCTCTTTTTCTATAGGCGTATACTCTATGAAATCTGAATGATTTTGTAAAATCCTCATAAAATCACTATTTAATACGTTTATAATATTTATATAATCTTTGCTTTAAGTTATTTTATTATCGGATAGCCCCCTAGTGTAGCGGCCAAGCACACGAGGCTTTGGTCATCTGACTAAAGCATTGAGCTTTGCTATGAAAGAAACCTCGGAACGCAAGTTCGAATCTTGCGGGGGCTACCTTTTTATATTATAAATGAAAAATATTATTGGTGATAAAATGGCTGAAAGTATTACGAGAATGGGAGATCATGAAGACGTAAATCTTAAATCAATGATAGAGCGAATAGGAGATTCTGTTGGCAAAGCGTACTTTGAAAATGGAGATGAAGGAAGAGAAGGAACGGATGGAAGAATTCTACCAGTTTACAAAGACAATTCTGAAGGATCAGATTAATTTTTAATATCAAAATATTTTTAAACTTTTCTTGTTTTGACCGATGTTTCACACTTTAAATGATGATAAAGGGTTCCTCCCTCAAACATATAAAGTTTTTTGCTTTATAATAAACTATAGTGGTTTAATGAGCATAGATGACAGCATAGAATCGTACATAAAAGAATCAAGAAAAGGTCTTAGGGACAAGAATCTATACATTGCAGAGAGTCGGATGGAGAGCGCAGAAAGCATTGCTATATTAACTGGAACAAAGTTTCCTAGCAGTTACTACACACTTAGGAAGGATGTGTACACATTCTCGGCAGAGCAGCATTTCAAAATTGCAAAGAACCTTATTGAAAAGGGACACTACGACCTAGCAGCTCAGCACATAGATGTTTCTGAAAACAGAGCTGACATAGCGAAGATGGACAAAAGTGAAATACTTGATATCAAGAGGAGTGTATACAAAAAACTAATCAAAAAGAGGATTAGACAGGTAAGAAAGTTCATGAAAAAAGGTAATTTGAGTTTTGCTATGATGGGTTTATCCGAAATATCAGGATATTCAGCAAAAGGAGGCATTGAGCTTCCTAAGGATTTGCAAGATTTGCTGAAGGATATCAAACAGAAGAAGTCACTTGACTTGCAGATTTTAGAATCTCTCGATTTCTAACATCAATACTGATATGTATTTTAAGACGCTTTTTGCGGTTCAAATCCGTAAGACTCTTCGCGTCTTAGTCAATTAAACGATAAACTTTTAAAGTCTTATTTCCAATCATGTAAATTGATAACTATGGGTTTGTTTAGTGGAAGGGAACTGAAAAAGAGAAAGAAGAGATACAAGTGGAAGAAGACAAAATTCAATGTTAGAATGCTTAACCTAAAGGTTAAGAAAGATCCTTTAGAGGGAGCCCCGCAGGCAAAAGGCATTGTCATCAAGAAATACGGAATAGAGCAAAAGCAGCCCCATTCTGGAATCATAAAGGTAGTCAGAGTTCAGTTATTGAAAAATAAGAAAGAGATAACTGTGTTTGTCCCCAAATCTGGAAGTATCGGTTTCATAAACGAACACGACGAAGTCATCGTAGAGGGAGTTGGCGGTTCGCAGGGAGGGCCGGTAGGTTCTCAGCACGGTCTGAGATGGAAGGTTATTAAAGTTAACAAGATTCCCTTGTCAGAACTAAGAAAAGGAAAGGTCAAGAAAGAGGCTAAATAATGTCATTAAAGATTTTTAACAAATGGGAAACAGAAAACATTACTGTTACTGATCCTGGTTTGAAGAATTACATTAATCTAAGGCCCATCGTAATACCAAGAACTTTTGGCAGGAACAGCGTCAAGCAGTTCCACAAAAGCCAGATGAGCATTGTAGAAAGGCTCGCCACACACATATACGTTTCCGGTCATAGGGGTAAGAAGCATACCATTACAAGCGGGAAGAATGTTGGCAAAACTTTCAAGGGTTGGAAAATAATCGAGGATGCGTTTGCAATAGTTGAAGAGAGAACGAAAAAGAACCCTGTGGAAGTTTTTGTAAAGGCTCTGGAGAATGCCGCCATAAGAGAGGAGATAACTTCTTTCCAGGTTGGCGGAATAATTGTTAGAAAGGCTGTCATAACCTCGCCGCAAAGAAGAATTGACCTTGCCTTGAGATTGATAGTGCAGGGCTCTTACCAAAAGTCGTTTAACAACACTAAAAGAATGGCTGACACTTTGGCTGATGAGATTTTTGCTGCTTACAACAACGATTCGCAGAGCTCATTCTCAATAAAAGAGAAGGAGAGAAAGGAAAGAGAGGCAGGCGGCGCAAGGTAAAAGATAAGAATTTATATTTTTCTTATCATTTTATAATACGATAATATGGCAGATGTTAGTATTGATTTAGGTAAAATGACACCAGAAGCTTCTGAAGGTTTATATTTTGCAAAGCCACAACATTCTAAAAAATCAGATGAAATTGCTAGGTGTTTTAAGAAATTAGATGAAATAGGAGAAAAAGCAACTGAAAAATTTATTTATTTGAAAGATATTGAAGGAAAAAATAAAGGACAAACTGCTTACGTTGCTTTAACAGCAGGTGTTGGTGTTAGCAGCTACGCCTTAATACCAAACATACCATTTCTACCACGCATACTATTATCTTCTGCTCTTTCTACAATTACAATTGCTGCTTGTGAAATTTATGATTTTATAAAACACGGTTTCTAATGATTTCAAAGACTTATCCTGAGTTTGGAATTGTTTTGATTAACAGTGTACCTTTCTTATATCGTATGGAACAAAATCACCTGTAATATCAAATAAAAATTTCTTGCTATCAGGGTAATCTCTTTTCCAACCGACAACTCTTTTAAGGGCGTAAATCATACAGTTATCACAAACAGGAAGTTCAGAATTTCCAAAGGTTTCATTACAAGTCTCGTCTTCGCGCACTGTAGCAATGCAGCCTTTACCTAGAAGGTCGATTACTATCAAAGGTGCTTTAGCATCTACAAGGCTGGCCGATTCATTTGTTAATTTTCCTTCTGTTTTTAAATAATCTTTAACGTCTTTTTTTAATTGACTAAAACTTATGCGGTCAGCTCCTTTAATAAAACTTGAAATTGTTTCTTCATAAGATTCCATTGCATCACATCTATAATTAAGTACAGAAAAGAATTTAAACTGTTATACTCCAATGGAACTTCATATAAGATAGTCAATAATGTTGTCCAATAATTTTTTATATCTATATTGTGTATTGTATTCTTATGACAAGTGAGTGCCTTTGGACACTGTAAAAAAGAACTTAAGATTTTCTTAGAAAACTCTCTAAACAAAAACGAGAAAGAAATTCTCTTGAACTCCTATGAACTCAGGGGTCAGACCTTTTCTTTTGTTGTGAGAGCTTTATCCTTAAAATACTCTGAGAGCACGATAAAAACTGTTCTTAAAAGACTGAAGAAATTCAATCTGTTAGACTTTGGAGATTTTGAAAGCAGGGGCAAGCCCTTCTCATTTACAGAACTGGGGATGACTTTCTTCAACATAATAGGTGAAAAAAATGAATAAAATACTGTGTTACGATATATTTGGACCAGAATTTGAGCCTTCCTTTAATTTTCCTAATTTGGAAGAAATTAATACAACTGATGCAGATCTGTATAGAATAAACTGTCTATCATACAGAGAAGAATTAGGGGACGACGTGAAAAAAGTCAGATATGACCTTAATGAAAAACTATCAAAACTGGGTTATAAAACTATGGAAGAACTTGAAAAGGAAAAAATTGAATGCGAAAAAATGGTAAAGAGAAATGCCTTCAAATACTGTATAAATCCCTTCGGCAAAAAAGAAGATGATATTGATAGGATAATGCCATTTTTTTACTCAATGCCCCTTTTGGGTTCGTTGATATCTATAGCTGTAAACTCTCCTGACCTGTTGCTTCTTTCATTGTGCTCTTTAGGAGTTCCGGTTATTACAGAAGAATTGAGGAGACAGGATAAATCAGAATACAAATCTAAAATAGAAAAAATTGATGGAAAAATTAAAAACCCTCGAGAGATGTTTTTCTCCGATTTGTTAAACAGGACATCTGAAATAGATGTTGATATGATTCCTGTAAGGAATGCAGGGAAGCTCGTGAAAAAAATAAGGGATCCTATTGTTTTTCCAACTGTAAATTTCTATGAAGTCAATCAAAAGTTGATTGAAATTTATAAAAATTATGTACCAAAACTCGAGTCATAAAAATTCAAGTTCCAAAACCTTTATATATCTTCTTTTCAATTAATTCAAATTACGGTATCATCATGGCAAAAGAAGAACACGGTGAAAAAATAGAAGAGCTTATGATTAATCAGAAGAACATAAGAAACATTGGAATTGTAAGCCACATTCACCATGGAAAAACGACATTAACAGACAATCTAGCTGCGGCAGCAGGCTTGATGGCTAGAGACCTTGTTGGGGATAGGATGTTGACTTGGGTGGACGACCAGGAAAGAGAAAGATTAATGACCATATACGGCGCGACAGTCACGATGCCGCATGATTATGAGGGGGAAAAATATCTGATAAACTTGTTAGACACGCCCGGTCACGTTGACTTTGGGGCTGACGTCACACAGGCTATGAGAGCCGTAGACGGAGCCGTGGTTTTATGTTGCGCGGTAGAGGGCATAATGCCTCAAACAGAAACTGTTCTAAGGCAGGCATTGGCGGAAAGAGTAAAACCTATTCTATTCATTAATAAGGTTGACAGGGCAATACGTGAATTAAAACTAACGCCTGAGCAACTGCAAAAAAGATTAGCGAACATCGTGGTCGAAGTAAACAAGTTCATTCAAAAATATGTTGAGCCAAAATTTGCAAAGGCTTGGGTTGTTAAGGTAGAGGACGGCTCTGTTGCGTTTGGCTCTGCTTTGAAAAAATGGGCAATCTCCGTCCCGTTCATGAAGAGGACAGGAGTGACATTCAAGGATATAATCGATTTTTGCTCGCAGGAAAAAGACGAAGAATTATCAAACAAGGCGCCCATGAACATAGTTGTTCTGGATATGGTCATCAAGCACCTGCCGAATCCAATAGAAGCTCAGGCTTACAGGATAGGAAGGATATGGAAGGGTGACGTCGAGTCAGACATTGGCAAGCAGTTGTTAACCTGCGATGCGAGCGGAAAGCTAGCGGCAGTTATAACCAAGATTACCTATGATGTTCATGCTGGCATGATATCGACTGTTAGAATATTCTCTGGCAAGATATCCAAGGGAGAGGACATTGTTATCGCTGACACAGGAAGATATATTAAAGTGCAACAGGTCACAACCTTCATTGCGTTGAAAAGGTTTCCAGTGGATTATGCTCTTGCGGGAAACGTTGTTGGTCTGGTCGGATTGACAGACGTTTCTGTCGGTCAGACTTTGACAGAACCAGACGTTACATTAGACATATTCAAGGCAATAAAACACATTTTCGAGCCAGTTGTTACCAAATCAATCGAACCAAAGTATCCTCAGGACTTGCCAAAGTTGATAGAAATTCTTAAGACATTGAGCAGAGAGGATACAACCTTGAAGGTCCAAATAAATCCTGAGACAGGAGAGACTTTGGTTTCAGGTTTGGGCGAGTTGCACTTGGATGCAAAGGTTGAGAGAAAGATAAAAGAGAAAGGCGTAGAGATTATTGCGTCACCTCCGATAGTCGTTTACAGGGAAAGTATTTTTGGCAAGTCTCCTGAAATAGAAGGCAAGTCGCCAAACAAACACAACAAGTTCTATATATCCGTTGAGTCAGTTCCTCCTGAGATTTACAAGGCAATGACCGAGGGCGAGATAAGGGACGGATTGATAAAGGGAAAGAACCTGGAGATGAGGAAGAGACTAGGAGAGTTGGGAATGGAAAAGGAGGACGCAAAGAAAATACTCTTAATTTATAATCACTGCATGCTTATAGACAACACAAAAGGTATTCAATACTTGAACGAGGCAATGGAAGATATACAGACGGCATTCACGGATGTAATGGAGCAAGGACCTCTAGCAAAGGAACCTTGTTCTGCGATTATCGTCAGGTTGCATGACGCAGAGCTGCACGAGGACGCTGTTCACAGAGGGCCCGCGCAGATTATTCCTGCCATTCGTTTTCCAATCAACCAAGGAATGATAAAGGCTGGAGTCAGCTTCTTAGAGCCAAAGCAGATAATAAGGATCGACACTCCTCAGGACTATATAGGAAATGTTACAGCGGAGGTCGGGAACAGAAGAGGCGAAATATTAAACGTAGAGCAGGAGGAGAACACATCCATAGTAACAGCCAAGGTTCCTGTCGCAGAGATGTTCGGCTTCGAGGGCGCATTGAAATCAGCGACAGCAGGAAAAGGCTTCCAATCCTTGATGGACGTTATGTTCGAGAAAATACCAAACGACTTGAGAGACCAGATCGCTTTGAGAATCAGGGAAAGAAAAGGTCTGCCAAAGGAAATACCAAAAGCAGAGATATGATGGATTTAAATTTCTTACTTTTTAATTACGTTTATGTCTGAAGAATTTGTGAGAGCAGCGACAAATACTGTTTTTTGGATAGCTGTTGTTGGTGCGTGCAGTTATGTAGGTGGCAAACTTATTTATGCTTTCAAGGATTACTGTGAAAAAGCAGATGATAGAAATGACAAAATAAGAAAAGAAACTATGGATTATGTGATTAAAGAAGGAAAATTTGTTATTAAAGGACCCAAAGATGCTAAAAAAATTTCAGATATAGTTGATATACTTCTTGAAAAAGATCCCTATACAAGAAAAGATTTGCTAGAAGCGACGTCCAATGAATAAGATTAGTTCTAATCATAACATTTAAATATCTTGCATATTAATGATAAAAAGGTGATTTAATGGCAGCAAAACCACACTTGAATTTAGTAACTGTAGGTCACGTAGACCAAGGAAAATCTACTCTAGTTGGTAGATTGTTATATGATACTGGTAATGTTCCAGAAGAGGAAATGAGAAAATTAAAAGAATTAGCTACAGAATTGAAAAAAGAAACATTCGAATTCGCATTCGTTATGGACCAATTAAAAGAAGAGAGGGAAAGAGGAGTTACCATAGACGTAATGCATAAGAGGTTTGATACTCCAAAATATTATTTCACAATTATAGACGCGCCAGGCCACAGGGACTTTATAAAGAACATGATAACAGGTGCTTCTCAGGCGGACGCTGCTCTATTAGTCGTTTCTGCAAAGCCAGGAGAGACCGAGGCTGGAATTGGTGCGACAGGACAGGCGAGAGAGCACATATTCTTATTAAAGGTTCTAGGTGTGCAACAAATAATAGTTGTTTTAAACAAAATGGACTCGGCTAATTATGATGAGGCAAGATTTAACAAGGTCAAGGAAGAGGTAGGAAAACTGTTAAAGAATGTTGGTTATGACACAAACAAAATATTATTCGTGCCAACATCAGCTTGGGAAGGAGAGAACGTTGCGAAGAAACAGGGAAAGATGAAATGGTATACAGGACCAACATTGCTTGAGTCATTGGATACTTTTACCATACCACCAAAACCAACAGACAAACCACTAAGGCTTCCAGTTCAAGACGTGTATACGATAACGGGAATAGGAACAGTTCCTGTCGGAAGAATAGAGACAGGCGTTTTGAAGACAGGAGACAATGTGGTATTCATGCCATCTGGCGCGAAGGGTGAGGTTAAATCGATAGAGATGCACCACGAACAGATTGCAAGAGCAGAGCCAGGAGACAATGTAGGTTTCTCTGTAAGAGGTGTGGATAAAACTGCAATCAAGAGAGGAGATGTTGCAGGTTCAGCGTCAAACCCACCGACAGTCGCAAAGGAATTCACAGCGCAGATAATTGTTTTGTATCATCCTAACGTTATAACCAAAGGTTATACGCCGGTGTTCCATTGCCACACATCGCAGACAGCCTGCAAGATAATAGAGATAACAAAGAAGATTGATCCGAAGACAGGCGCGACATTGCAAGAGAACCCTGATTTCATAAAGACGGGAGACGCGGCAATCATAAAATGCGTGCCATCAAAGCCCATGGTTATTGAGACCTCAAAAACTTTCCCAGAGTTGGCAAGGTTCGCCATAAGGGACATGGGACAGACTGTCGCTGCAGGAGTCTGCTTGGAAGTTGTCCCTGTAACAAAATAATTTTTTGATTTCTATTTATTTTTAATAATTAGCTTTAGCTATATAAAAGAACATTATTTAAATACTTTAGGTAATAGTAATAGAATATAAAATGGTGAAATGAAATGCAAAAGGCAAGAATAAAATTAATGAGTGCAGATCCCAAGAAATTGGATGATGTTTGCACAGAATTAAAAACAATAACCGATAGGTTTGGCGTAGTCATGCATGGGCCCATCCCTTTGCCTACTAAGAAATTAAAAGTCGTTACAATGAAGACTCCTTGCGGGGATGGGACAGGACACGGCAACGCAACATGGGACAGGTGGGAGATGAGGATTCACAAAAGAGTCATTGATGTTTCTGCTGATGAAAGGACATTAAGGCAAATAATGAGGATAACAATACCTGATGGCGTATCTGTTTCTATTCAACTAAAGGACTGATTCATTTTCTAAACTTGAAAAAGCTTGTTCTGTATTTACCGTACCATGCTATGAATACGAAAAAGGTTGCTCCTAAAAATAATGTAAATAATATTAGAAACAAAACATACAGCTGTCTTACGAAATTAATTCCAATTCCTGTGGTCGACAAAGCTGTTAGGAACGCGATTGAAAATATAGAAATCGTGAAACAGATGCTTAATAACATCTCTAAAAACTTTGTGTCAATATCATATTGCGAGGGCATGCTATTTAATAGAATTTTTTAATATATAAAAACTCTTTTAGACAATATATTAAAGTTCAGTAGTTATGCCGAGACTAGTTGCCGAGATTATTGATAATCTCGAACGCATAATCTGGTAGTGCGCTAGATTTTTTAAGAAAGGCGAGCCTGGAAAGCTAGTGGTCGAAAGGCCTTAAGGGTTCAAATCCCTTTCTCGGCGCTATTTATTCATGTGAAAAAGTTATAGATATCTTTATTAATCTCGGACAAGGAAATAATTCTGAGTGAGAAAAATGTGCAAAGAATGTGGTTGTCAAGAAACAAAGACGAAGAAAAAGAAGAAATAGAGGATAAGCGTCTTTAAATAATCTCTTCTTCTTATCCTTTTTTATGAATTATATTGGAAGCGTGCTTGCTGTAGTAATAGCAAACTTTATACCCACCACAGAACAAATAGGTGGAATAACTTTAGGTCTGTCCTTGGGTTTAGACCCACTGACAGTTTTGGTAGCGTCATTAACGGTTAACTGTTTGCTGTTCTTTCCCATCTATTTTGGATTGAGGTTGTTATACAAAAAAGTTTTCAGCAGAATAAAATTATTTCAAAGATATCTGAAGAGAACTCAAACAAAAGGGAAGCCTTACATTGACAAGTATGGTGTGCTTGGTTTGACCGTATTCGTGGCATTGCCTTCTCCACTGACAGGAACCTATACTGCTTCTCTCTTGGCTTGGCTAATGGATTTAGACTGGAAGAAATCCTTCTTATCTATAGCAATAGGTTCTATCATAGGTGCAATAGTAATTTTCTTCGGTTACCTAGGCATATTCAATATTTTGAAGTTAATATTTCATTTTTGATACAAAAAACTAGAAATTTTTACTCCATGATGCACAAAACAGTAAGGTTTAAATTCTTAATCCCACCATATATTTTTTAGTTTTAACTACCATAAAAGGGTGAATAAATGACAGAAAATACTGGTTATGAAGTATGTCGTTTTGAAGTGCCTATTTTTGCTAGTCAACCTCCAACAGAACCTAAAGGTAAAATTGCCATAGATGAATGGAGAAAAAGAGTAGAACTTTACGTTAAAAAGGCAGATTTTGATAAGGCAAAAGGATATCTTAGTGACATTCAGTATAATGTCTTAAGCAAAGAAAGAAAAATTGGAGAAAAAAATGGATGTTATGTTTTTAGCTTGGATCTTTTTGAATATGTTAATTTTATTAATCGCATAAGAGAAAAAATAGGAAATAAAAAGGTTTCAGAAAGTCCAAAACAAACAGTTCCGTCTTATAGCATAGAAAAAACAGAAACTTGGCACAAAAATAAATTGCCTGAAAATTTAAAAGAAAATTTAAAAAATCTTGGAAGTAAAAGAAGAAACAGATTTTTTGTGCCCGAAGAATATCATATGCATGGATTTGGTAAAACATAACAATAAGAAACCTTTAAATACATTCTTATTCCATTAGTGTTTGGAAAGTTTTCGTAGTAAACGTGTACGTGTTCTGAGAAGATTTAAATAGGTTTAAATTTGCATATAATTGTGAAGTGAATGCCACAGAGAGAAAGACCAAGAAAAGGTAGTAAGGGATTTTATCCTAAGAAAAGAGCTAGACGTATCTATCCTCGATTAAGAACATGGTCCGCGTCCAAGGAAATCAAACCTCTTGGGTTTGCCGGCTACAAGGCTGGAATGTCTCATGTCATGATCACTGATAACAACCCCAACTCAACGACAAGGGGTCAACAGATATCAAGGCCGATAACAGTTCTTGACTGCCCTCCTCTTTCTGTTTTTGGTTTTAGATGTTATACGAAAAACAAATCTTCTTTCGATGCTTTTTCTGACAAGATGGATAAAAACCTTTCAAGAAAATTAAGATTCCCGAAGAAATTTAAAAATCTAGAAGAGCAATTTACCAAAATGCCAAAGGATATTTCTAAAATAAATCTGATCTGTCACACAAAGCCCACTTTCAAGAAAAAACCTGAAGTCTTTGAAATCGCTCTAGGCGGTCCTGCTGAAGAGCAAATAAAGTATGCCAAAGAAAATTTGGGAAAGGAAATAAAAATCTCTGATGTTTTCAAAGAAGGGGACTTGGTGGACGTTATTGCTGTCACCAAAGGAAGGGGATACGAAGGTCCTGTCAGGAGATTCGGAGTAAAGACCAACACCAGAAAGGCGCAGCAAATGGAAAGGGAAATCGGAGCGCATGGCCAAACAGAGCCAGGAAAAGTCAGATGGACAATTCCTCAGGCGGGCCAGTTGGGTTTCCAAACAAGAACCGAATTAAACAAAAGAATTTTGAAAATATCCAATGGTTTCAGCGTCAAAGGCGGCTTCCTGAACTATGGCAATGTTACTGGCGATTACATATTCTTGGAGGGTTGCACACCTGGCCCAAAAAAAAGACTGATAAGATTGAGATTTGCTGTAAGGCCCAAAAAAGTTCATCCCATAGATATAACTTATGTTTCTCTGGAGAGCAAGCAAGGTGTTTGATTATGAAAGCAATTGTTTTTGATGTTCAAGGCAAACAGAAGGGCGAGATAGAATTGCCCAATGTTTTTAACACAGGTTTCAGGCCTGATCTTATAAAGAGGGCTGTGCTAGCGATACAGAGCCACAAAAGACAACCTTATGGCACGGACAAGTTGGCGGGGAAAAGAACAGCCGCTCATTATCACGGGGTCAGGGAAGGGCCAGGGCACATGATGAACACAGAGAAAGCTAGGATGGCCAGGATACATGGCGGGCCTCCTAACTTGCAATTGACTCCAAGATTTGTTCCTCAGGCCAGAAAAGGCAGAGAGGCTCACCCGCCAAAAGCTGAAAAGATATGGTATGAGAAAATAAATGACAAGGAAAGAGTCCTCGCAATAAAATCGGCAATAGCTTCAACAGCCTCAAAGGAAATCGTGTCAAGAAGAGGTCACTTGATCAATAATATTAATTTACCTATTGTTGTTGATGATTCCCTGCAAGAGCTGAAGAGAGCAAAGTCTGTCAAAGAGCTCTTGGAAAAGATTGGTTTGGAAAAAGAAATGGAAAGAGCAAAGAATAAAAAGGTTAGAGCTGGCAAGGGCAAGAGAAGAGGCAGGAAGTACACTAGGAAAAAGTCTGTTCTGTTCGTTATAGGCGAGAACAAGGGCCTTTTGAAATCAGCTAATAACATAGCAGGAGTTGACATTTGCTTGGCAAAAAATCTGAATGCGGAACTGCTTGCTCCGGGGACTCATCCTGGCAGACTGACTATTTTCACGGAATCAGCAATCAAAAAACTTGGTGAGATTTATGGCTGAAAAGAAAAAACAAGAAGAAAGAGCGCCGTTAGTAGACCCTTGGAGCATTCTGCTTCACCCCCTGCTGACTGAGAAGGCCATTGGAAAAATTGAAACAGAGAACAAGCTAGTCTTTATTGTCAACAGGGATTCAAACAAGAGACAGATAAAATGGGCGACCGAGAGGGCATTTAATGTTAAGGTCGACGATGTTACAACTTTATTGGACAGAAAGGGAAGAAAGAAAGCATGGATAAGGCTTTCAAAAGAATATTCAGCAAGCGATATTGCCACAAGATTGGGCATGCTGTGATGATATGGGCAAGAGAATAATTTCAAGAGCGAGAGGAAAAGGCGGGCCGCGCTATCGTAGCCCAGGCCATAGGTTTGTAAGCGACATCAAGTACGGTTTTAAAACAGGCGAGGTCGCTGACATCGTTCACGATCCTGGCAGGGATTCACCTCTGGCTAGGATAAGGACGGATGGCAAAGAGGTTTTTATAATTGCCGCTGAAGGTTTAAAAGTCGGCGACAGTTTGATTGTTGGAGGCGACGCAAAAACAGGAAACATACTGCCGTTGAGCAAGATTCCTAAAGGTTATTCTATTTTTGCTATAGAAAATTATCCTGGCTCAGGCCCAAAGCTTTGCTGTTCGCCGGGAACAAAAGCAATCATAGTTTCCAATGAGGCAGGCAAGGTCATTGTCCAAATGCCTTCAAAAGAATTCAAAATTTTTAATCCTGATTGTTTGGCAACAATAGGAACGCCTGCTGGTGGAGGCAGGAGAGATAAACCGTTTGTCAAGGCCGGTCAAAAGGTTTATTCATGGGGCGCGAGGAACAAACTTTATCCGAGATCATCGGCGGTAAAGATGAATCCCGTCGACCATCCGTTCGGTGGTAAAACTAAACCGGGAACTCCAAAGACAATTTCAAGACGCGCTCCTCCAGGAGCAAAGGTAGGCTCAATAGGAGCCAGGAGATCAGGTCTGAGAAAGAAGTGATGATATGGCTAGAGTATTTTTATTAAAGGGCAAGACAGCTGAAGAGTTGCAAAAGATGAACTTGGAAGATTTTGCCAAGTTGATTCCTTCAAGATCAAGGAGAAACCTGATGAGGGGCTTTGACGACGACGAGAAAAAGTTTTTAGAGAAGTTGAGAGCGTCTGAGAAGCCTGTCAGAACTCATATGAGAGAGATGGTGATAATACCTGAGATGCTTTTCAAAAAAATCCTGGTTCACAACGGCAAAGAATGGGTGTCGGTTGATATCAAACCCGAGATGCTCGGACACAGGATAGGAGAGTTTGCTTTGACAAGAAAGAGAGTTCAGCACTCCGCGCCTGGAGTCGGTGCTACCAAATCATCAAAGTTCCTTCCATTAAAGTGATGATATGAAATATGCGATAAGCTCAAAGGAAAAGGTTCGTGCCCTGGGCACGTTCTCAATATCCTCGGAGAATGCCATAATAGTCTGCAAAGTCTTGAACAGGAAGAAATTTTCAGATGCAAAAAAGCTTTTGGAAAATATAGTCAACAAAAAAGATTCGATCAAAGGAAGATATTTCACCAAGACTTCGACAGAGATATTGAAATTATTGAATCAACTTGAAAGCAATGCAAGGGCTCAGAATGTTGACGCGAGTTCATTAAACCTTTTCATATCAGCGCACAAGGGTCCTACCATGTACAGAGGCAGGAGAGACAGGAGACATGGCATTCAGCTAAAATTAGCCCACATACAGGCTGTATTAAGTGATAAAAATGGCTTTGGAAAAAAAGTTCGTTAAAGAGGCAATAAGAAACTTGGACGTAGAGGAATTTTTGTCTAAAGAATTTTCTAGAGCCGGTTATAGTCACAGCGAGATACAGAGGACTCCTTTGAGCATAAGGATTACTGTTTTTGCTCACAAGCCTGGAATAATAATCGGAAGGGGCGGAAAGAACATAGACTTGATGTCACAGGCTCTGAAGGAAAAATTCGGTTTTGAAAACCCGCAATTAGATGTTCAAGAGGTGGCGGTTCCAGACCTTGACCCGTTCATTATTTCCAAGTGGATAGCGTCCGCGATCGAGAGGGGCTTGAATTACAAGAGGGTTGTAAACTTGGCTTTGGAAAGAGTCATTGGCTCGGGCGCTGTCGGCGTTGCAATAAGAGTTGCCGGAAAAATAGGGGGCGACATATCAAGAGTAGAGAAATTCTCCTCGGGATATTTGAAATATTCAGGCGATCCCGTAGAAACAGATGTTCAAAAAGCTTATGCTCAAGCTAATGTCAAGCTTGGAATAATAGGAATCCAAGTTAGGATATTGACAGTCCCGCCCAAAGAATTGGAACTTATGAAAAATATCGAGGAAGGTAGAATCGGGCAACCTGAAAAGAAGGAAGAGGTTAAAAAAGAAGAAAAGGAGGCAGAAAAAGTTGGCGATAATAAAGAAGAGACAGCTAAAGGAAATGTCTCATGATGATCTTGTTAATAGATTGAATGAAATAAGATTGGAATTGGTAAAAGACGAAGGACAGATTGCCATAGGAGGAAGTCCTAGCAACCCTGGAAGGGTCAAGACACTTAAGAAGACAATAGCAAAAATTTTGACTGAAATAAAGAAGAGGGGTGAAAAAACTGCCTGAAGTATGTCCATTGTGCGGTTTGCCTAAAGAGCTTTGCGTTTGCAAGACCATCGCAAAGGAAGAAGCAAAGATAAGGGTTTACACTGTGAGAAGATCCTTGGGAAAGTTCGTCACCATAGTAGAGGGGATAGAAGAAAAAGCAAACCCCAAAGACTTGATAAAAAAACTGAAAACAAAGCTTGCTTGCGGTGGAACTTTGAAGGAAGGTAGAATAGAGCTAATGGGAGACCATAGAAGAAAAATAAAACAGCTCTTAGTTGATATAGGATTCCCTGAAGAAAAAATTGAAGTTGAGTGAAATGATTTCGGCAAAGGACCTGATTAGGCACGAACTCATAGGTTTGAGAGTCGAGATAGCGAACAGCACCAATAAGTTCCACATCGGTATAAAGGGTTTGGTTGTCGATGAGACAAAGAACCTTTTGGTCATAGAGACGGAGAAAGGAATAAAAAAGATTCAGAAAAAAGGGACAGACTTCATATTCATAATTCCTGATGGAAAGAGGGTTAAGGTCGACGGAACGATAATTGCCAAAAGGCCTGAGGAAAGGGTAAAGTTAAAGGTGAAAAAATGGTAAAACAAAAAGTTAGGAACATAGGACTGGATGTAAAGCCGCCAGAAAAAACTTGCAAAGATATAAAGTGCCCATTCCATGGAAAACTTTCAGTGAGGGGCAAAGTCTTTGAAGGAAGGGTTGTTAGCGACAAGGCTTCAAAAACAGTGGTTGTGAGATGGGACTTTAATCGCTACAATGCCAAATACGAGAGATATGAAAGAAGGCATAGCAGGGTTGCTGCTTATAATCCTAAATGCATTGATGCCAAAGAGGGGGACATTGTTAAGATTGCGGAATGCAGGCCATTATCCAAGACTAAAACATTTGTTGTAATCGAAAAGGTGGAGAAAAAATGAAGCCAGTATCGGCAATAGTAACCAAAAGCTTGCAGGCCGGAAGTTACATAAAATGCGCGGACAACTCTGGGGCAACTTTGCTGCAGATAATAGCAGTCAAAGGCTACAAGGGCGTAAAGGGCAGGTCTCCCCGCTGCGGAGTGGGCAACTGGATAATTTGCGCTGTGAAAGACGGAAATTCAAAAATAAAGCACGAGGTCGTTCATGCCATAATCATCAGGCAAAAGAAAGAGTATAGGAGAAAGAGCGGTTTAAGAGTTAAATTCGAGGACAATGCCGCTGTTTTAATCAATGACAAGGGAGAGCCGAGAGGAACCAAGATTAAAGGGCCGATAGCCAAAGAAGTCGTTGAAAGATTTTCAATGATTGGCAAAATAGCCACGACGGTGTTATGATGAAGTCAAAAAAGCCATCGAAACAAAGAAAGGCGCTTTACCAGTCGCCACTGCATAAAAGGCACAAGTTTTTGTCAGCCCACCTATCGAAGAGCCTGATTGAGAGATGGAAGAAAAGATCCTTGTCGATCAGGAAGGGCGACGAGGTAAGAGTGATGAGAGGAGAATTCAAGGGGACTGTAGGAAAAATTTCAGACGTTGATTTAAAAAGATTTAAAGTTTATATTGAGAATGTCAAAAGAAAAAAAGTCTCGGGCGAGGAAGTTCATGTTCCAGTAAGCGCTTCAAATTTGCTTTTGTTGGATCCTGTGATGGACGACAAGAGAAGAATGAAAATAATTAACAGGAAAGGTGCATAAATTTGGCAAGATTAAAAAGACTAGCATCGCCCAAATGGTGGCCGATTGAAAGAAAAACCAAGAAATTCACAGTCCCGCCTAGAGGCTCTCATAAGAAAAGTCTTTCTCTTCCCCTGTTAATCTTGATAAGGGACGTTTTCAAGCTGGCAGAAACTGGAAAGGAGGCCAGGACCATAATCAAGAAGGGTGAGGTTCTAGTGGATTGCAGAAAGATAAAGGACCCCAAGTTTGGAGTGGGCATTTTTGACCTGGTTGAGATTCCTTCCATAAAAAAATCTTGGAGGGCTATACCAAGGGATGGCGTAAGCTTCATAGAAATACCGGAAAACGAAAAGAAGCTGAAGATTTGCAAGATAATTGACAAGAAAACTTTGAGAGGAAACAAAAACCAGCTGAACTTGAATGACGGAAGAAACATTCTAACGAATGAGAAGTATTCTACTCAAGACTCGTTGCTGATAGAATTGCCAGAACAGAAAATAATTGAGCACATAAAATTCGAGAAAGGCTCGGTTGCCATGGTCTTAGGCGGCAAGAACGCAGGCAAGGTTTCTAAAATAAAGGAGATAGAAAAGAACAGGGTCTGGCTGATGGACGAGAAGACATTCGAAGTTCCTAAGGAGCTGTTGATTATTGTTGGCAGGGACAAGCCTATGATAAAAGTAGAGTGATGATATGAATCCAATGAGAAATATCAGAATAGAAAAAATAACAATCAATATTGGTTGCGGCGATGCAGGCGAGAAGCTTGAAAGAGCCAAATCTCTATTGGAGAAGCTGACCGATAAAAAGGTCGTCATAACAAAGACTCGCAACAGAACAACTTTTGGAGCTACTAAGGGAAAGCCGATTGGCTGCAAAGTCACTCTAAGAGGGAAGGATGCAAGAGAATTTTTGAAAAAGGCTTTTGACGCAGTGGAAAACAAACTTTCAAAAAATGTTTTTGATGCTCAGGGAAGTTTTTCCTTTGGCGTTAAAGAGCACATTGATATTCCTGGCGTTAGGTATGATCCTGAGATTGGTATTTTTGGCATGGATGTTTGCGTGACCTTGGAAAGGCCTGGTTTCAGAGTAAAGAGAAAGAGAATGAAAAGTAAAATAGGCAAAGAGCATTTGATAAAACCTGAAGAGGCCTTGGAATGGACCAGTAAAAGTTACGGGGTTGAAATAGTATGATAAATGACTTGACGATATTTTTGGCATTACTGTTCATTATCATAGGCTTGGTATTTTTAATCCAGGAGTTTTACGCTCCAACAAAAAATGTTAAATACAAATATTCAAAAACAGATTTTGTAGAGCCATCCGAAGAATTTATAACATGCTATCAGGGCGCAGACTGCATGAAGATCAAGGGTTCTGCATGTCCTCCCAACGAAGGCGGGGCAGAGGTATGCGTTAATAAAAATCATTTTCAAGAATATATTTCAGGCATAGACGAGAAGGCTGGAAAGCAAGAGGAGATTATTTGTCCTCAGGTGTATTTGGTGACAGACAGGCAATGCGAATGCATCGACGGCAAATGCGAGTTAATGTGATTTTATGAAAGTTAAAAAAAGAGAAAGAAAATTCGGCAAGGGAAGCAGAGCTTGCAGGCGCTGCGGAAGGCATGATGGACTGATAAGAAGATACGGACTGCTTTACTGCAGACAGTGCTTCAGAGAAGTCGCCAAAAAATTAGGGTTTAAAAAATATTCGTGATATTTATGATGCATGATTTGTTATCAGATGTTTTGTCCGCAATAAAGAACGGAGACAATTACGGAAAGAAGGAAGTAGTTACGCCCTTTTCCAAGATGGTTAAGGACGTTCTGTTGATATTGCAAAAGCAGAACTACATAGGAGACTTTGAATACGTGGACAATAAGAAAGGGGGAAAGGTTAAGGTGCAGCTTCTTGGAAAGATTAATGACTGCAACTCGATAAGGCCGAGGTTCTATGTTAAGAAGGACGAGTATGCAAAATGGGAAAAGAGATACCTGCCAGCCATTGGTTTAGGCCTTCTTATAATTTCGACATCCCAAGGAATACTGACTCATAATGTTGCCAAGGAAAAAGGTTTAGGGGGAGCTTTGCTAGCTTATGTTTATTAGTGATTATTATGGAGACAACAATCGAAATTCCTGACGGCATAAGTATTGATGTAGAGAAATTCAAGGTAAAGGTCGCGGGACCTAAAGGAAATTTGGAAAAAGATTTTTATAGCCCTTTATTTGCCAAGGAGATTTCAATCAAAAAAACTGACAACAAGATTGTGATATCTTCAGAATCTAAGAGAAAGAAGGTCAAGGCAATGGTGGGAACAATCAAGTCTCACGTGCTAAACATGGCTGAGGGTGTTAAACAAGGATTCTCAGTCAAGCTGAAGATAGTGTATATGCACTTTCCATTCACTGTCAAGATCACAGGAAAAGAAATTTTAGTAAATAATTTTTTGGGCGAGAAGACACCAAGAAAGACCACCATAGTCGGAGACTGCAAGGTCGAAATAAATGGTGATGAAATAACCGTAACAGGAATAAACAAGGAGGATGTCGGACAGACTGCAGCCAACCTAGAGAGGTCAACGTGGATAAAGGCCAGGGATAGGAGAGTTTTCCAGGACGGCATTTTTCGTTTAGTGTGATTTTATGGATTATGAAACAAAACAAATAACATATTTCAGCAAAGTTGGAGTGCAAAATACAGGCAAAGCAATTGAATGTGCTATTAAAAGACTAAAAGAAGGAAATATCAAAACTGTTTTAGTTGCTTCATCTTCTGGAGAAACAGCAGTAAAAGTAGCAGAAGCAATGAAAAAATTAGACGTAAAGATAATTGCGGTAACTACAGTAGCTAAAAATGAAATGATTAATGCTCCAGGTTATATTGTGGATAAAGATAAAAGAGAAAAGAATTTTAAGAAACTAAAAGAATTAGAAATTCCTATTTTACAAACAGGTCACGCTTTAAGTGGGGTAGAAAGATCTATAAAAGCAAGATGGGGAACAGCAGGTCCTGTTTTGTTTATGGCAGACGCATTAAGAATTCCTTGTGATGGATTAAAAGTTGGAGTTGAGATAACTGTAATGACTGCAGATTCAGGATTAATTTCTTTTGATAAAGACGTAATGACAATTTCAGGTTCGCAAAAAGGAGCAGATACAGTTATGATTGTAAAGCCTGCTGGAATGAATAATTTTTTTGATATTCAAGTTAAAGAGATAATTTGTAAACCAATTGAAAGAATTTTACATGAACCAAGGTAATTTTATGAAAAAATTAAAATTAAGACTCAAGATAAAAAGAAAAAAACCAGAGTTCATAAGGCAAAGCGGGAAAACATTAAAGAGATTGGGTAAAAAGTGGAGAATGCCGCACGGCAAGCACTCGAAGCTAAGGTCTCATAAAAAGGCTAAAGGCTTTTTGCCAAGGCACGGTTACGGATCTCCAAAAGAGGTTAGGTATTTGCATCCATCTGGCTTTGAAGAAAAAATAGTTTATAATACCAGAGACGTTATGAGCATAAATCCTGAAAAACAAGCTTGCAGAATCGCTTCATCAGTCGGAACAAAGAAGAGGCTTGATATCATGAAAAAGGCGGGAGAAATGAAGATAAAAGTTTTAAATCCCTTAAGGCTTGAAATCAAAAAGGCTGAGCCTGCTGAGAAGAGTGAGAAAAAATGAAAATAAGATATTTTGGCCATTCAGCATTTTTAATTGATGATTTGCTTATAGATCCTTACATAAAAGGTAATGCATCTTGTTCAGTTAAAGTTGAAGATATAAAATGTAATATAATTTGCGTTACCCATGACCATTCAGATCATTTAGGAGATTCATTTGAGATAGCTAAGAAAAATAATGCAACTATAGTTGGAATTAAAGACATAGTTGAAGAGGCAAAGAAAAAGGATTTGAAAACAGAACTTATGAATATTGGCGGTCCTTTAAAAGTCGGAGATTGGAACATAAGGATGGTTCCCGCCACTCACTCTGGAAATCCTGTTGGTTATGTTTTAAAGAAGGGCAAGACTGTTTATCATGCAGGTGACACTGGGTTGTTTAGCGATATGAAGTTAATAGGTAATTATGATTTAGATGTTGTTTTGCTTCCTATTGGAGGAAGATATACTATGGACATTGAGCAAGCAGTAAAAGCCTGTAAATTGTTAAAGCCAAAGGTTGCAATTCCTATGCATTACAATACATGGGAAGTTATAAGAGCAGACCCAACTGAATTTAAGAAAAAAGCACCTTGCGATGTTGTAATATTAAAACCTGGAGAGACTTACGAGGTATGATTATGTACTTGATTGGTAAAAAAAGATGTCCATCCTGTGGCATAAAAGGAGAGAGCTGGAAACAAAATCCAGACGTTTTTATTTGTCCTAGTTGCAAAACTTTTTTCAGCGAATTCGGTGTGATATTGGAGTCATCGTTTAATAAGGAAGATGTGATCACATGAGCGTGCAAAGAAAACTTGCGGCGAGGATGCTGAAATGCGGGGCTGAAAAGGTTTGGATAGATCCGAAAAATGAGAAAGTGAAACAGGCGATAACAAGGAGAGATATCAGAAGATTCATTAAAGAAGGCGTGATAAAAAAGATCCCTAATAAAAGAGTGGATATAATAACGAAGAGGAGACAGCAAAAAGCTGGAAGCAGAAAAGGCTCGCGATCAACGAGGTTGGGCAAAAAAACCGATTGGCTGAAGATTGTCAGACCCCAAAGAATGCTGTTGAGGGAATTGAAAAGCAAAGGAAGATTAAAGCCGTTTGCCTATAGAAAGATTTACAAGATGATAAAGGGCAGCGCTTTCAGAAGCAGGGCGCACCTGATGTCTTACTTGAAGGATAAAGAACTTTTAGAGGATGAGAAAAAATGAAGAAAAATTATTTGACGCCGTTCAAAAGAAGGAGAGAAAACAAGACTAATTACAGGAAGAGGCTGGCTCTGTTGAAATCCAAAAAGACCAGGCTGGTTATCAGGAGAAGTTTGTCTAACATTTCTGTTCAATTCATCAATTTTGTGCCAAGCGGCGACCAGACAATAGCTGAGGCAAATTCAACCGAGTTGAAAAAACTAGGATGGATCAGAACAGGGAATGTCCCCGCATCCTACCTGACAGGTTTGTTGGCAGGTAAAAAGGCAAAGAATAAAAAAATAGAAGAGGCAGTCTTGGATCTAGGCTTGCAGATTTCGACCAAGGGTTCGAGAATTTATGCCGCGTTAAAAGGTGTTTTGGACTCGGGAATTAAAGTTCCATGCTCAGAAGAGATTTTACCTTCTGAGGACAGGATTAAAGGAAGACACATTTCAAAAGATTTGGAAAAACAGTTCGAAGAAGTTAAAAATAAGATAGTGGGTTAATATGCCAAGAGAACCGAAAAAACAAGAAGTTGAAAAAGAAGAGAGCATAAAAAAGGCAGAAGAGATAGTAGAAGAGAAAACTAAAGCGCCGGAAAAAGCAAAATCTCCAACCATAGAGGCATGGAAGGCTAAGACAGAATTGGGCAAGAAAGTTTTGGCGGGAGAAGTGACAGACATTGCAAAGGTTTTCGCGCAAGGACTCAAGATCTCCGAGCCTACGATAGTTGATGCTCTTATTCCTAATTTAGAAAAAGATATAATTCTTATTGGCGGCTCTACTGGAAAGGGCGGAGGAATAAGGAGAACGCCATTCAAAAGATCTTCGAGGATGCACAAGAGCGGCAGGCGTTACAGGATATCTGTCATGACAGTTGTCGGCAACAAGGACGGCTATGCTGGCTTGGGTCTGGCTTCTGGCCCGCCAGGTAAAAACCAAGAGGTAATTGAAAAATCCACAAACAAGGCCAAGCTTAGCATAATTCCCATAAGAAGGGGTTGCGGCTCTTGGGAGTGCTCTTGCGGTTCGAACCACTCTATTCCCTTTACAGTCGAAGGCAAGTGCGGTTCTGTTATTGTCAAGCTCATACCAGCGCCAAAGGGTATTGGTTTATGTGTTTCTAACGAGGTTAAAAAATTGCTCAGGCTGGCGGGGATAAGCGATGTATGGTGCAAGACCAGGGGCAACACACAGATGAGAGCCAATCTGATCAGGGCCAATTTTAACGCACTTAAGAAATTAGACACCTATAAAATAAAACCAGAATTCGAGAAAGAGGTTGGAATGAGCATCGGGAAGGTTAGTTAGCATGACACTAAAACAATTCCTAAAGCCGGACTGGAGAAAGATTGTGATTATAATATTTATTATTATATCTTTACTTATACCTTGGGTGTTTATGAGAACAGGCCCGGGAACTGGAATGGATATAGAGCATTTCACATTTTTCTTATTTTCTTGGATTTTTTTACCCCTATTTCAACCTTGCGGATATATCAGTGGATCTATTTGTTCAACAATTCCTTTTTTTGTTATTCATGTAATTTACTGGTATTTCCTCTCCTGCCTCATAATCTGGATTTACGATAAGGTGAAAAAGAAAAAGTGATTTTATGTATGCTGTTATTAGACTAAAGGGTTTGGTTAAGATAAGGAAAGACTTTGTGGACACTTTGAAAATGCTTCGATTAAACAGGAAAATGCACTGCGTCCTGTTGAAAGAAGATGATGATATAGTAAAAGGAATGCTGTTTAAGGTCAAGGACAGAGTCACATGGGGAGAGATTGATGATACTGTTTTAAAATCAATGATCGAGAAGAGGGGAAGAAAGTCGGGCAACGAGAGATTGACAAAAGAGGAGGCAGAGGAAGTTTTCAAGAAGACAAAAGAGAATCAGAAAGTTCCGGAGACAATAAAGCCTGTTTTCAGACTGACTCCACCTTCCAAAGGTTTCAAATATTCAATCAAACAGCATTACCCAAAAGGCGAGCTTGGCTATAGAGGCAAGGAGATCAACGAGTTATTGAAGAGGATGATTTGATGGTTACTCACACAACTCTTTGTTATTTGATAAAGGATAATAAAGTTTTGCTTCAAAAAAAATCAAAAGGATTGTTTGGCGGGGGAAAGTGGAACGGACCTGGTGGAAAATTAAAGGAAAATGAAAATCCTCAAGATTGCGCTAAAAGAGAAATTATAGAAGAAATAGGCGTAAAAGTTTCTAACCTTAGGAAGCATGGCCTCTTAAAGTTCTTTAAAGGAAATGACGTCTTCATTATTTGTGATGTTTTTGCGACAAATGAATTCGAGGGGGAGCCAAAGTCCGGGAGAGAAGGCATGGTCGATTGGTTTAATTTTAATGATCTGCCGTTTAAGGAAATGTGGCCGGATGACAAATTGTGGATGCCTTTGATGCTGCAGGGAAAAGAATTCGAGGGAGATTTTTACTTTGATGATAATTTAAAAGAAATTTTGAATTATAAATTGAATGTGATTTAAATGGTTGTTCACAGAGTTAGAAAAATCAGAAAGAAGAGAGGAGCAAGAACTTGCGGCAAGGGCAGCCATAAGAAGAACAGGGGGGCAGGCTCGAGAGGCGGAAGAGGATTGTCAGGAAGGTTCAAGCATAAGAAATCATGGGTAATCAGGTTCGAGCCTGAATATTTCATTAAGAAAGGATTCACCATTCCTCCCAAGGCATTAAGGGAAGTAAAGGCAATAACTATAAGAGACATTGACGCGCTTGCTAAAAGACTGAATAAGACCGAGATTGATATTTCTGAGTTCGGTTATGGCAAGGTCATTTCAACAGGGAAGTTGACCCAGCCGTTGACAATAAAGGCCAAAAAGTTTGTTGAAAAAGCAAAACAAAAAATTGAGAGCGCAGGTGGGAAGGCGATAGAAAATGCCTAATATTATAACAAAAATAGCTTCTTACATACCATCTGTTAAAGAGCCTGTCCAGAAGCTGACGTTCAGAGAAAAGGCCAAGTGGACCATAATAATTTTAGTTTTGTTCTTTGTCCTGGGTTCGATAACAGTCTATGGAGTCAACTCCGATGCAATAGCGAGATTCGAGTTCCTAGAAATAGTTTTCGGTTCAAAATTCGGTTCGATAATAACACTGGGCATAGGGCCAATAGTAACCGCTTCGATAATATTGCAATTGTTGGTGGGAAGCAAGATTATAAATTGGGACTTGTCTGATGAGGAGGATAAGAAAAAATTCAGCGGCACGCAGAAAATATTGACCATTGCATTCTGTTTCATAGAGGGTACGGCTTATGTGATTGCCAATGCAGTTCCCCCGGCAACGCCTGGCATAGGTTTGATGATGGCCGTCATTCTTCAGCTAGTCATGGGCGGAATAATCATAATGTTCATGGATGAGGTTGTCTCAAAATGGGGATTCGGTTCCGGAGTTTCATTATTCATAGTGGCCGGAGTCGCAAAGACAATACTTGTTAGAACGCTGAGTCCGTTGACTTTAGCAGGCGCGCTGCCCGCTAATGGCGAATATGCCTCTGGAATAATACCTTCGTTTATAACAACGCTCATTCAAGGATCCCCTGGCCTGTTGAGTCTGATTCCTCTGGCGGGAACGCTTTTAGTCTTTATAATAGTCGTATTTGTTCAGGGCATTGAAGTTGAAATACCAATGGCATTCTCCATGCCCTATGGAAAATTCGCTTCTAGAAGATGGCCTCTGAAGTTCTTGTACACTTCAAACATACCAGTCATTTTGGTGGCGGCCGTTCTGGCAAACGTGCAAGTCTTGGGCAAGGTTCTTTATCAAAAAGGAATAACCGTTCTCGGAACCTTTAGCGATCAGGGATCTCCAAACCCCGGCGGCCTGGTGTATTATCTTTCCGCCCCCTCGAGCGAAATCGGCATAATGGTAGTCACCATAATGGGGAGCGTCATTGCCCTGCTTTTTGTTGTCCTTGCCATAAAAGTTCTAAAGAAAAACGCATTAAAGATGTGCATCCTAGGAGCGGTCATTGGAATGGCTGTAGGTTATTTCTTCATTCTGAACTTCAACCTTCCAGGCATAACCCTTGACAGTTTGTTTCACGCTTTTATCTACATCAGCGCTTATGTTATAGGCTCGGTGGTGTTCTCTATTTTTTGGACAGCGACATCCGGCATGGATGCAAAATCAGTCGCGGACCAGTTTAAAACATACTCAATAATGATCCCCGGTTTCAGGCATGATCCGAGGATTGTCGAGAATGTTTTGAACAGATACATACCTGCGCTGACAATATTAGGTGGTGCGTTCATCGGCTTCCTGGCCGCTTACGCAGACTTGACATCCGCAATCGGAACAGGAACAGGACTGCTTCTGGCCGTTACCATCATCTATCAACTATATGAACAGATAACCGCGCAGCATGGCGAGGACATGCCTCCAGTTCTTAGAAAGTTTTTAGGGGAATAATGTGAAATTGATAATAATGGGCCCGCAAGGATCAGGGAAAGGAACTTATGCTTCTAGGCTAAGCGCTATATTTGGAGTGCCGCACATATCAACAGGACAAATCTTCCGCGACAATATGGTTCAAGGAACGCCATTGGGCAAAGAGGTGGACAAGTTCTTGAAGTCTGGCGTGCTTGTTCCAGATGATATAACATTGGAAACCGTAAAAAACAGATTGAGCGAACCGGACTGCAAAAAGGGTTTCATATTCGATGGGTTCCCAAGGACTCTTAAGCAAGCAGAAGGATTGGAAAAAACAACAAAATTAGATTATGTGATAAACCTGGTCGTGCCGGATTGGGTGTTGATTAAGAGACTTTCTCTGAGAGTGTCTTGCGAAAAATGCGGAGAAATTTATAATCTAGGTTACCTCAAACCTAAGTTAGAAGGTATCTGTGACAAGTGCGGCGGAAGGCTCATGCAGAGGGATGATGACAAGGAAGAGGCAATCAAAAAAAGGTTGAGGGAGTATGAAGAAAAAACAAAACCTTTAATAGATTACTACAAGAATAAAGGTATACTCGTTAACATTTCGAACGATAAAATAGAAACGCCGCCAGAGATTGTGGTTGATAAGATACTAAAAGCGTTAGGTGTTAAAAAATGAGCTTGATAGGTTTGCCAGCGGGGATAGAGGAAATTATAATAGCGTCTCTGGTCTTATTCGTCTCAACGTTAATCTACAAGTTTTTGATGAACCAGAGCGATGCAAGGGAAATAAAATTAAAGCTAAAGGAAAAGCAGGAAAAACTGAAAGAATTGCAGAAAAGCAATCCGGAGGAGGCAAAGAGGGAGATGGCAGAGATGTTGAAACTTTCCAACAAGCAAATGAGGATGACAATGAAACCAATGTTCGTAACCCTGATATTGTTTGTCGCCGTTGTTTTCCCGGCAATGCCAACTCTGTTTCCAGGCATTATCGTTAAGCTTCCTTTCACGCTTCCTTACTTTGGGGCCAAGTTCGGCTGGTTGATGTGGTATTTTATAGTTTCGCTACCATTAAATTTTATTTTCAGGAGGCTGTTAGGTGTTGAAATATGATAATTCCAAGGTCGACTAAAAGGTACAAGGTAAAGACGCCAGGCGGAAGAACCGTTGTTCATCTGAAGACAAAAAAACCTGGCTATGCTAGGTGCAAGAATTGCGGTGCGAAATTGAACAGGTTCAAGCTTACTGTCAAGGCGATTAAGAAACTTTCCAAGACTGAAAAGCGCCCTGCCAGGCCGTTTCCAGAACTGTGCTCAAGGTGCATGAGGAAACATTTTAAGGATAAAGTGAGATGATGTTAGAGATTGGAAGAATTGTTTTAAAGATCGCAGGCCGCGAAGCGGGCAAGTACGCGGTCATAGTTGAGGGCGTTAAAGATAATTTCGTCTTGATAACAGGCCCCAAGTCGATAACTGGCGTTAAGCGCAGGAAGTGCAACATAGATCACATTGAGCCGACAGAGCATAAGTTTGACATTAGTTCTAAAGACGACGCCCATATTGAAAGTTTATGGAAAAGTTCTGGTCTGATTGAGAAACTCGGGATAGAGGTTCCTGTAAAAAGGGAGTTCAAGAAGAAATAGACGCCTTCTGTAAAGAAATAATAAGATACATAGGATAGTTTTCACAAAGATTGTGAAGTATATACCAATATTATAAGAATTCTAATAAGCTTAAATTTTTAATCATTCTATTAAATTTTATGGTGAAACAAACGTTTGTAGCAGTTGGTGCAAAAGTAAGTTTACCAAATAGAGGAATACCTGACGATGAAGAAGATTTTGATTATGGGATGCTAGAAATTGCTAAAAGAACAAAAGGTAGAATTATAAGTCACGAAAGTTACAACATAGGTTCTGAGCAATATTTAAAGCAGTGCTTGGATGGAGTAGACCCTCGAGCTACGCCATTTTTATATTTAAAGAAACCTTATGAAGGTGGTTATGTTATAAGGATTGTTCCAGAAGCTGAAAGAGGAAAAACCGAAAAAGAATTAAGAGAGCAAATATTGCCAAGAGTGCTTGATAGCATACCGATAGATATAAACTCAGAAACAATAAAACCATTAAATGAAACAGAGCAACACATCTTAGATGCTTGGGTTGAAGTAAAGAAAACCGAACCTTCTTATGTTTCAAGAATGGCCAACCGTATTAAAAAAGTAATTAGGAATGATTGAAATTATATTTCAGTCACGAAATTCATAATCTTAACAAACATTGTTATGATTATAGGCTATATTTAGAATATATTGTTATAATACAATTCTTCTTCCCAAATTTCTGCCTTAATCTCACTTATTTTCAGTCTCTCCAATTCTGTCTTTGCTTTCTCTTCGGTGGTGTCCTTGAAAAGTATTATAGTTCCGCTATGGCCAAACTTTTCCCATCCGACATTTTTCAAAGCTTCGATTATCTCCGTCAACCTTCTTGTCTTGTCAGCGGATTTCCAATCATACTCATTTATCAGTATCTCCATCATGCTTCATATTAAAATACAAGGTGAAATAAAGTTCAATCACCACTCCGAGTTGTAAAGGTTTATTTTAAGTACATAAAAACCAAAATAATTTAAATGAAATTAGTGGACCCTTCTCATGACAATTTACTAGATCCTAAAAGAATTTTTCTCAAATATAATAAAAAGAAACCTATGGAAAGCATAATAAACTTATATGGAGCATTGATAAGAAAAGAAAATTTCGAAGGAAGCAAAAAATCGATGCTTAACAGATGTTCGTATCTTACTTTAGATGAAAAGTTTATTAAAAACCTTTTTAATAGCGTTCGTTTTATAGATATTCATAAATTGTACAACGAATACCTTGGAATAAATTCTAAAGGTTACAGCTTTAAACATAGGCTAGATATTTGGATAAAAAAGCATAGAGTTCCATTTCCAATTTTAAGGCTCATTGCCTTATTGCATAATAAAAATGAAATCAAAGTTTTAATTGATATAATTAAAAAATCAGAATATGTAACTGAGAGGAGCGGTAAGAATTTTTTCGTACCTCCAATCTTTCTAAAAGACGTAATAAATGAAAGACGCCTATACGAGATTGGTTTTACTGTAGCTGATGGAGATTTGTATGGGCATCAGCAAGTAATCTGCGATGGCTCGTCTGAAAGTTCAGATGCAAGCAAACTCTTTCTGAGAAAATTAAAAGAAATGAAAGTCAGCTTATGGCATCTAAAGTCCTCGTCAATAGGATTATGCAGGGGTAAGGATGATAATAGAAACATGTGGAAATTAACTACATCTTGCAAATCATTTATTTACTATTTAAATTTTATTTATGGAATACCCATAGGCAAAAAAGACAATATCGTAAAAGAACCAGAAATTTTTAACTTCATAAAAAATGATTCTTTGATATTAAAATCACAAAAAGCATTCTATAGAGGAGTTTTTGATGGAGATGGTAGTGCCTCTAAACAGTCTTCAAGCATTAATCTTTGGTCGAATAGCAAGCTGTTAATCAAACAGACTGAAATATTCCTTAACAAATTTGACATACATCCTTCTATAAAACTAGATAGAAGTGGATTTTCATTAACCATAAGGTCCGATGACTATAAAAAATTTGCTTTTCAGGTAGGTACCCATCATCCAGAAAAATCTAAAACTATTATTAAAAGACTTAAAATACCACCTAAGAGGCACATATTCATAGAATTAAAAAATGAGAATATCAAAAATAATTGTTTTAATTTTGAAAAAATGAAGAACATTAACGCTAAAAAATACAAAGTAACGCTGCCTACCAAACCAAGCAAGAAACTAATCTTGCTTGCTAATTATCTAATACCTCAAGATCAGCACAAGCTTTTGGTGATGAGAGAAGGCAAAGGCCTAACTTCCAACGAGTTCTACCGCCTATTAAACGACATACAAACATTATTTAATTGTAAGATTTATATCAATCCTTATACAAAGGCTTACTTTATTAACAATACAGCTATTACTCAATTTTTCAGAACCTTTTTCAAGTATGGTAAGAGTTGGAATAAAATAAACAAAGTGGAAGAATATGAGCTGCTAAATAAGTTTAAAATGTTTTAGGAGGTGAATAAGCTGAGTTGGTTGATAAAAAAACATGAAGCATCTTTAACTCCGTTTGGGACTTATCCTGGTGCAAGGTCTTTAGAAGATCACATAAAAAATGGAATAATAATTCTAGACAAACCTTCTGGCCCTACAAGAGCTTTTAGCTCTGGGGAATTCGCACCAAATTGACAGGTGGATTAAAGAAATACTAGGAATTAATAAATGCTCGCATGGCGGGACTCTAGTGTAATTACAGAGAAATCCTCGCGCAACGGGCGTTCTAGTGATAGCTCTAGAAAATGCCACAAAGCTGATGCCTATTCTTTTGTCGTCTAAGAAAGAATATGTCGGAGTAATTCATCTGCATCATGATGTTGACAGGAAGAAGGTGGAAGAAGTTTTCAAAGAATTTATCGGAAAAGTAAAACAATTGCCTCCCAAGAAATCTGCTGTTGCCAGGAGGGAAAGGGAGAGGGAAATCTACTATTTGGAACTGCTAGAAACCGACGGAAGGAATGTTTTGTTCAGAGTCGGCTGCGAGGCGGGTTTCTATGTGAGGAGGTTGGCTGACGATGTTGGCAAGAGATTAGAAATAGGAGCTCATTTGCAAGAACTGAGAAGAACGAGAAGCGGAAGTTTCTCCGAAGGGTCCGCGATAACTCTGCAAGATGTGATTGATGCTAAAGAGGACGGCAGATTAAAGGAAGTCATACTGCCAATGGAGATGGCTGTCGAGCCAATAGGAAAAATAATAATATCAGACAATGCCATCGACAGCGTATGCAACGGTGCACCGCTAGCTGTGGGCGGTGTTGTCAGATTAGAAGACAATATCAAAAAAGGAGATTGGATTGCTATGCTTTCCTTGAAAGGCGAATTGGTGGCTATAGGCAAAGCATTGCTAGACTCAAAGGAAATTTTAGAAAAACACAAAAGCTTAGCTGTTAAGACCGATAGGGTCTTAATGAAAAAGGGAACTTACCTTAATTAATAAGGGTAAATTCTCGCCATACTCACGCCATGTAAAACCTGACATGGTGATGAATAAAAACCCAATTTCTATGACTCTTACAAATCATTGATGCGCATTGAGAGGCGTTGATAAGTTGGCAAATATTATGAACATTCTTTAAAACTTTTTATTAAGATTGCTTGCGTTTGTTCAGGATATTTATCGGGTTCGCAAGCCACAGTCACATAAGCATTTAGAGAGTAATTACTTCCATATTTTAATGTTGCAATCAAATCATCATTTTGGTATAAATCATACTCACCCTCACCACGTTGTGGGTAATGAACCAACGCCATGTGACCATAAGTAGGATTATCAAAAGATACGTAAACTAAGAGTGTAGCAGTTTCATTGTTGATTTGAAAATTTTCTGATGGCTTACCATTCTTAATCTTTCCAATAACTATCGTACCTTTCACACCAAGAAACTCTACTTTATCACCACTGTTAAAGTTTCCACCTAATGTCGCATTTGGATATTCTAATGTTGTAAGGTTGGTTGTTTGTGATTCGTTAGCTTCAGTTTCATTTTCTATAGTTATATTTGTTTCTGGTTTTTCTTTTTTAGTTTTATTTTTTTCAGTTTCATTTATTTCTGTTTCATTAGACTCAGTTTCATTCTTCTTCTCAAGACCTGGAGGAACTTCTTTTTTGCCAACAGGCGTGCAAATAACTGAACAACATCTATCCTCTTTAGCTTTTATCCACTTATCAGGACATTCCTCATCTTGTCTACAAACAGAAGCTCCTTGAGAATTGCAATTAGGAATCACATGTTCTTTCTTTGGGTCTGCTGTTTCTGGCATTCCTGGTAAATATATTGGTGGTGGAGGAATTGGAGTCGGAACATCAATCTTTTTAGGTATTTCAACTTCAACTTGTCTAGGTTCAGGACTTGGAACTTCTGGTTCGGGTGGTGGAGTCCATGTTTTGTTTTCAACCCTTTTCTTTATTGCAGTCATTTTGTAATAATTCTCTTTTAGATGAGCATAGATGTTTAGAGTCCCATCTTCGTCATAATAGATTAGAATGAAACCAGGATTTACTCTTTCAGATCCATATGGTTGGATGCCAGGATCAAACCTATGAGGTTGACTAAAAGCCAGATATTTCAGCCCCATGAACTTGTATGGATGTTCAGCTTCACCTGGCATGTAAGCATAATGTCCTCCAGCAGAAAAATTGATGGTTTTGTAGGTATCATTGGCTCGCCAATATCCGGCTGTCATCATGCCAGGACCGTATACATTATCATTAATAATCACTACTATATCTGAAGACCAGAATTTGCCACCCTCTGTCCCATTCTTCATAAAAGTCGCGAACTGACCGAAAATCATATCTTTTGCTTCTCCTTGACAATCCAGTTCATCCATTTTCTGTCTCAAGCATGCTGCTGAAAGATCGAACCTCTCATCCCAAGGTAGCGCCGTAGTTGTATTTTCTTCTATAGGCTCGTCACCTTGTGGCTCATCGCATCCAGGATTTTCTATGTTACATACTTCACCTTTCATAGCCATGACTATTTCAACACGATCCAATGAATCCCTTGTAATCATGAATGCAGATGATGATATTGCTACAAACATCAAAGAAATTACAAACACTATTAGAATATATTTTTTCATGATAATGCCTTCTCCAAAACGTTTGCCATCTCAACAATGAAGCTTGCCGCCGGATCCGAAAATTTTGTTGGGTCAAACTTTGTTGCATAAGTAGTGATAGGAATCTGAGGAAAATTCTTTGAATAAAAATAATCATACAAAAAAGCATAGCCATAAAGAAAGATTATTATAATAACTACAGACAGCATGATAACAGCTGCTGTTTTTTGCCAAGTCTTAAGATTATGCCACTTCATACATTTAATTTAGAAATCTTGACTTATAAATTAGAAAATATCAAACGATTACGCTGCATACTGATAGGTCGCGGCTACTCGTACTCACGCCAAACGTGCTCGCACTTGATGCATTTGAAAAACTTTGAAAATCAATCTATAAGCTTTATAAATTTGTAATATAATCTTATTATCTGCGAATTTAATCTTAGTTTGAGGCGATAAAATGAATGGTAAGTACTTTTTCACGTCTGAATCTGTAAATAGCTTTGACAATACCGAAAAAATGTACTTTTTGAGATTCATTCAAGAAAATTTTGATAAAATTTCACAAAGAGAAATGGCTAGGGAGTTGAACATTGGAAAAACTACTGTAAATCGTTGGTCTAAGGAACTTGGTTTGAAGACCAAAAAGAATACAGTAAATGAAGGTTTCTTCAGGAAATTTAGTCCACAGATGAGTTATATACTTGGCTACATAATTACAGACGGAAACATCTCGTGGGACACAAAAAAATCCTATCGCAGTTTGACAATTACTGCTGCCGAGAAAGATAAACAGCACCTAGAAAGAATAAGATCAACACTAAAAAGCACAAAAGAATTATTGTACTCAGAAAAGACAAAATCTTACAGATTGATTGTCACAAACAAAAAAATTTGTTTAGATTTAATGATGTTGGGGATACCTCCGCGAAAATCTTTGACCGTTAAGTTTCCTAAAATCCCAAAAGAGTATTTAAAAGACTTTATCAGAGGTGTCATTGACGGTGATGGAAGTATTAGATATGTAGATCGAAAAAGAAGTCCCTACTTTGAGATAACTATTTATTCTGGTTCTCCAAAATTTTTGAAACAATTAGCAAGAGTTATAGAAAAAGAAATTAACATATCTACAAAATTAAAAAAAGTACACAAAAATACATTTTCAATAAGATATACCTGTAAAAGAGGGAAAATGTTAGCTGATTGGATTTATAAAGATGCCAAACTATTTTTGAATAGGAAGTTCAAACAATACTTAATAACGAAGAAAACGGAGGTGGTAGTCCCTGAGGAATAATGGAAGGTATTTTTTCACGTCTGAAAGTGTAGCCGAAGGGCATCCTTGACAAAGTCAGTGACCAGATATCAGATGCTATTCTTGACGAGATATTAAAAAAGGATCCCAAAGCCAGGGTGGACTGCGAGACGATTATAATGCAGGGAACCGTTATCGTCACAGGCCAGATAACCACCTCTTGTTACGTGAATATACCGGCTACTGTTAGGAAAACTCTGAAAGAGATAGGGTTCAACAATTCCAAGGATGGTTTGGATTGGGAAACGTGCGGCGTTTTGACGTCAATAGAGGAGCAGTCCCCAGACATTTCTGTGGGCGTTACGGAATCAGAAGGGCGTGAGCAGGGTGCGGGAGACCAGGGCATGATGTTTGGCTACGCTTGCAACGAAACAAAAGAATTGATGCCTTTGCCAATAATGTTGGCTCATCAACTTGTAATGAAGCTTGCTGAAGTTAGAAAGAATAACGCTCTACCATATCTGAGGCCCGATGGCAAATCCCAAGTTACGATAGAGTACCATGATGGCAAACCGATGAGGGTAGATTCGGTCGTGATTGCTGCTCAACACAATGAGAGCGTGGATATGGAAGCACTGAGAAAAGATATTATAAATGAAGTTATCAAAAAAGTAATACCTGAAAATTTATTGGATAAAAATACAAAATATATTATCAACGGGACAGGAAGGTTTGTCATTGGCGGAACTCTGGCTGACTCCGGTTTGACAGGAAGAAAAATAATTGTTGACACGTACGGTGGAGTTGGTAGCCATGGTGGAGGGTGTTTTAGTGGAAAAGATCCGTCTAAAGTTGACAGGTCGGGCTCATACATGGCGAGGTACATTGCAAAGAACATTGTTGCCGCAGGCTTGGCTGATAGGTGCGGAATTCAAATAGCATACGTTATTGGCGTGGCAAAGCCGCTATCTGTAATGGTTGACACTTTTGGAACAGGCAAGATACCGGACGAAAGAATCACCGAGTTAGTCCTAAAACATTTTGACATGAGGCCAAAGGCGATAATCGAGCACCTCAAACTGCTCAGACCGATATACAGAAAGTCTGCTGTTTATGGTCACTTTGGCAGGAATGATCCGGACTTTGCTTGGGAAAGAACCGACAAGGCAGACATGCTCAGGAAGGAAAGCGGCATATAGAATAAGCATGCACATTTTCTAACAGTCGGGCAGAAGGATTAATATTCTGGTAAACAAACATTCTTATTATGGGCATTGCATCAAGATTTATGCTGATGATAGTAGCTCCTATAACCATTATGATAGGCTTTTTAGTGACCTTCTCCTTCATAGGCGGAAAGCTAAACCCGTTTGACCTTTTTGACAAGATAAAAACCCTTACAGGCGATTATCTTCTGATGGGAGTCTTCATCCTATTAGGCATAGTGTTCTTCGGTTTCTTCTTGTTTTTAAAAGAAAAGTTCCTAGGATCATCATGATGTTTTTGTAGTGCGTTTTGGGTTAACTATTTAAAATTTAACTTACATTTTTAGTTTATGGAAGAGAAGATTGAGCTGAATATTTTCTTGAACAAATTGGTGTCAGCCGTTACCAAAAAGTTTGAAAAACTCGAGAGCGACATGGTGATTTTGAAATCAGACCTTGAGAAGTTCAAACAGCCCGGCGAGAAGGACAATCTGAAGGAATTCGAAGAAAAACTTAGGAACATGGAATTTTCAATAAATTCTTTGAAGAACAAGAGCCAGATTGACAAGTCGATTCTAAAGCTGATCGAGACAGAAGAACAAGATAGAAAGAGTGAAGGATATGGAAGATGATTTTGAAGGCATTGTAAGGTCTCAATTGCTAATTCTCAAGAATCAGATGGATGTGATAAAGGATTTTATCAACAAATATGATGAGAGGAGCATGAGGCTCAAGAAGACCATAACCAACGAACTCATATCAGCCCTGATAGGAAGGTTTGAGAGAAACGAGAAGTTGATAGGCGATTTGAGCGAGAAAATAGGTTCTATTAATTTTAGATTCCAAGAAAACCTGTCAAAATCCATCAAGGATTTAAGGGAAGAGATGAGCGAGACTGAGTTGAACAAAGCCATTTCAAAGATATTCGAGGAAAGGGAAATAAAAGTAAGTTCAAGAGCCTTGGACGAATTAAAGAGCATATAAATTTTTATTGTCATCCTTTTTGTAAACATATTCTACTTTTTCTTTGGGTTCCCTCTTACGAGTTAAGAATATTATGGCAAATGCCAGCGCTATTACAACTAGAATGACTATTAGCAATAAATTCATGTAGTCAGGCGAGGCAGGTTTTGTGCTAACAGTATATTCGTCAGATGCAGCCCAATCATTGCCGGTGTCATTAGAATAAATCTTCCATGCGACTGCTCCGCTGGTTGAATTCAAGTCCTTTGTAACGTTGAACAAGCCGCTGCTTCCTGTTAAAGGTGTCCAAGAATCGTTAACCCATTCGCCAGACATGTTTGAGGAGAAAATATAACCAGACATACCAGAATCAGCAAACCATTCCAAGGAAAAGATTATTTTACCGTCATTCGTCATGTTGCTGCCGGCAGTTGCATAGGAAGGCGGCAGATTGCTAGGAGGAGAAGTTACTACCATGTTAACAATGCCGGCGGCGCTTATAGTTTTTCCATCAGAAGTGCTGCCTTTGACATTTATTGTTATGCCATAGGTTTTTGCTTCAGCGTCAGTAGGTATATTAAAGTCTATTTTAACCTCTTTTGTCTCGCTGCTATAGATGGAAGAAGGCTTGGTGCTCACTGTGTACCACTCCGGAGAAATTCCTGTCAAATTCACTGTTATATTAAAAATATTTTTCTGCACAGCGTTTTCCAAGTTAAAGCTCGCTTGACCGGCATTGCCAGTTTCTATTGATGGAAAACTATAATCCTTTATTTTTAACTCGCCTGTTATGTTCTGCTGTCGTGGAGGCGCTGATGCGACTATTATGGTTTTTGTTATGCTCTGATTGGTATAATTATCAGTGCCGCTCGTGTTGCAAGTAAAATTATACGTCCCTTTGCTTAACAGGAAAATACCCATCCTTGTTGAGGAAGTTATGTTCCCTATGAGCTCAGAATTTTTATAGAAATTAAATTTAGATACATTTATTTCCAACGGGTTGATTGAATAACAGGTGGCAGTCACTTGGGTTCCCTCTAATACGTTTGTAGACGGCAGCACGTCCATGATCAGAGGGTTCATTTTTAATATTTCATAATTAATAAAGTTTGTGGAGCTTTCGCTCACGTCGTCCTTGGCATGCCATTTATAAGAAAAGTTTCCAGTTCTTAGATTTGTAAAAGTTATCCAAAAGACTCCTGATGAATTTTGAACAGAATTGTTGGTGGTGTAACGATAGCTGGTCATTGTTCCTGTAAGGTCTGTTTCGAACCACGCATCGATTAAATTGACATCCTTAATGTTTGCTTGGAATTTGTACTCTGCGTTAAGAACATAACCTACCACATTCCCAGGGGTATTCGACACGCCTGTAATTTGCGGGGGTCCGCCATCAAAATAATAAGTTTTTGATGACGACGTGTAGTTCTGGTCTCCTTCCCAAGAGGCTGTGATCATAAATATATTCGCATCTGTTAGGTTGGTCGAATAATATAAGAAAGACGTGTTGGTTAGAGTTGTAAAACCGGGATAGTTTGATTCTAACTTTATTACTCTATTAGGCAAGTTTAGGCTAGCGACAAAATTTACCGTTGTATATTGTGTAAGGCTCGCGTTTCCTACTTTACCGTTTATGGTCAGAATTATAGGCACGGATGAGTTTTGTAAAACGTCGTATGCATTAGAAAAGGTTGCGCTATCAGTCGCATTGCTCACGTACCATTTATAGGAATAGCTTCCGGCTGCCAAACCCAGCAGATTGTAAAAGAAAGTGTCGCTTGATGTGTTGCCGGCTGAGTTGTTTATACCATTCCACTCAAAATTGACGCCAACTATGTTCGATATTTCATCGCACTTTATCTGAAACCTATAACTCATTCCAGGGATGTACTGAAAACCAGAAGGAACGGAAGTGGTCATATTAGCAGCTTCTGCAATACGCGACAATAGCAAGAGTAAAAAAATCACGCTAAAGAGGCATTTTTTCATATATTATATATGTTTATAAAAGAAATTATTATGTTTTATAAATTTAACCAGACATAATAAAGAATAGTGTCTATGAAAGTCTACATCTTAGGTGGCAATAATCCGTATAATACAACAAAAAAACTCTTGGATAAGATGAACTTCTCATTGAGCAATAAAAAGGTTTTTATAAAGGCTAATGTTCATCCTAACAAGACTGTTTCAACTGACGTCAATGTTATTAGGGCAATTCTTGAAAAACTAAAAGACTGTGATATAATAATAGGAGGAAATGTTGGCATAACAGGCAGGCCATTCAAGATAAACAATTATTATGATCTCAAAGAAGAGTTTGGCGTCAAGCTCATAGACTTGGACAAAGACGATATAGTAATCAAAAAAGTTAGGGATCCGATAAGGTACAAGGAATTCCCCGTGGCAAAATCATCTGTGGACGCCGGTTACGTCATAAATGTCGCTAAGTTGAAAATACATTCCCATGCCAAGGTCACAATGTGCTTGAAGAACTTGTTTGGATGCATACCGGGAAGAATCAGGCTTGCAATCCATCCTTTCATAATCGACGCCATTCATGATTACATGCAGATTTTCAGGTCCGACTTGAACATCATCGATGGCATCATCGGTAATCAGAATGACGAGGGCATACCGCATCCTGTCAGGTCCAACATCATGATAGGAGGTTACGACGCTGTATGCGTCGACGTTGTTGGGACAAAGTGCATGGGTGTCGATCCTGAGGAAGTCGAGTACCTGAAGCTTTTGAATTATGACACTAGGAAAATCGAGGTCATTGGCGAAAAGATAGAAGATGTTTTAAGGTGTTACAGCAGGAGAAAGCTCCCCATGACCTATATAAGATATTTTACTGAAGACTGTTTGAGACTTGCCATAAGATTAAACTTATTAAGCACCCAGCATAAATAATAAGAGGTGAAAAAAATGGTAGCAAAGAAAAAAGCTTTCGGCGGTTATCACATTGTTCCCGATGAGCACTTGGCAAAGATAATAGGCAAAGAAAAAGCGTCACCATCGGAAATGACAAAAAGGCTGTGGGCGTACATTAAAAGAAATAAATTATCTAGAAAGTAAAATTAATTAATAATTTTCTGGTAAAGCAGATTTTTTTATTATTATTTACACATTTCTTTAAGATTTAAAAACATGAAACTATTAATCTAGTTTATGCCGTCGTGACAGAAACTGGCCAATGTGCTAGCCTTGAGACAGATGATATTATGGCTTGACTCTGAATAGCGGCGTAATGAAGAGTGATAGGCATTGTGATGTCAAGATAGCTAGTGTCCGCAAGGACTTGCAGGTTCAAATCCTGCCGACGGCGCTTTTTATTCTAAGAAATTAAATTATCAAATGATAAAATGATAGACTTAGCATTAAATTTAGATGTTTTTTTCCAATGGATGATTTTAACACTATCTATCTTTTTCATTTTCATTGGTCTCAGCGGTTTAATAATCAAAAAGTGGTTTTTAAAGGAAATTAATTTTTTTGGACCAAAGAGTTCAAAACTAGAAGATATGATAGAATGGTTTTTTCTCTGGTCAGGTTTTATATCTTTAATTTTGGGTTTTATTGGTGCATTTTTAGTTATTTTTTTTGGAGAAAAAATGGTAAAAAGTGAGGTTCTACAATTCGCTTTCACGTTTATTAGTTTTTACATGCTGTTTTCCGGCTTATTTCTATTGGCATCACATAAGAAAATATTTGTGAAACCTAAAATTCGAAGATAAATAACTGCTAGCATGCTTCTTGCTGACGGTGCAAATTATCATTCTAATCCGCTTAATTGAAGGATTTAAATCTTTAACCGTATAATAATTTCTTATTATGAGCGAAGATTCAAACCTTAACCTTGAAGATGACCCAGTCATTAAAAGCATAGATTATGTTGGAAAAATGGGTGGTTTTAATTCAATTTTTCTTAAAGCTCGTAGATTAAATCAGCAACAATTACAACAAGTAGCACCTGTTATTAAACAAATTTTACAAGATTATAGAGATAAAAAATCTTTTGAAGAAATGCCAGAAGAAATAAAAAAGCAATACAGATCAAAAGAAAGTTTCTTGGAAACCAGACATGAGGTTGAAATGACTAATTTAAGCCTTCTTAATGATTTTTTGTTTAATGTAGCTAAAGTTGTCGGTCCAGAAAAATTGTTAGAAGAACTTAGAAAAGGTTCTAAAGAACCTTCAAAAGAAGAAATGAATTATGCTTATGCTATACTTAGGCTTGGTGAATATCAATCAAAGTCTAAACCGACTGATAGCTTAACTACAAGAGATATAGAATTGATAAGTTCTGCTGTAGACACTGCTTATAGATTCGTTGAGTAAAAAATAACACTTAAATCCTGATTTTTACATATGCCATAGATTTCGTCTAAAACTAAGATTCTTCTTTTAAAGTTTCCACTTGCCGACGGCGTTTCTTACTATTTAATTACTAAAAGGTGATTAAAATTAATATATTTAAATAGTTAATCTTCTATATAAAAATTATGAAAAAAAGTTTTTTATATCATCATTTTGGAATACCAAGGAATGTTGATGAATTCTTGGAGAAAGTTCAAAATAAAAGGGATAAATCCATTCATTTGACTGTTTGCGGAACCCTTAGAGAAAATTATGAAAAGATGAGAACATTTGAGGGTGTAGATATTTTTCTATCTTGCGGGAAACATAGTTATAATTCAAGTGTAGGTGGTTCTGGTCCCTTTCCCTTATCAGTATCAGAAGAAACAAAAAATCGGTTAAGGTATGAATTAAAAGGAATTGAAGTTCCATTAGCTGAATATATTCAACAGAAAGGGTTTGTTGTTGCTCATGAAGCATTTATACAAAAATATGTTAATGTTAAGAAATCAAGGTTTTGTGATCATGATAGAAAATTAATAGAGAGATTGAAGAGTGAACTAATTAATCATTACTGTTCCAAAATTTAGAAAGTGTTAAAATATATCAAGATTATGGCATCCATAAAATTGGAGGACATTCATCTAGGATTCATATTAATGCCGACGGCGCTTTCTTTTTTAAATGAAAAGTCAAATAAAATTATATGGCAACCATACCGTTTTCAGTCATGGATATAATACCAATAGTCATTCGCATTCTCTTCAATTCCATGACAGTATGGCTCAGCGCCATGTTCGTGACTGATAGCGCGAGATTGCAGGATGCCCTTGTCTTCTCTGCGATAGCGTATGCCGCAACCATTCTGTTGAGATTCGTTCCTATGCCTTATCTTCCTATAGTCAACACCACAATAATAGTTGATATGTTAATCAAGACCGTGCTTGCCATGAAACTTTTCAACACGGATTTCAAGAAGGGCGTGTGCATATCAGGAGTCCAGATTCTTTTCAGTTCCTTGATATCTCTGCCGTTCTAAAACTTTTATTCTAGGAAATTAAATTATCAAACGATGAAATGCTAGAAGATTATAACATGGATATCCTCTTCGAATGGATAATCCTAACCATCTCAATCATATTCATCTTCCTAGGTTTCGGCGGTCTGATAGTGGTTATAACAACATCGAAGGTCAAGCCAGATTTATTGTTGGATTATGCCTATGCTTTCGTTTACTCCTACATGCTGATTTTAGGAATTCTTTTATTAGCATACCGCAAGAAGATATTGATAAAGTGATTTTTGATGGAAGTCAAATTTTTCGGGCCGGCCAGCTCAAATCTGGAGGACATGCTTGAATGGGTTCTGCGTTGGACCGGCATCGTATGCCTCTTTCTCGGTTCTTTCGGCGCTTTGCTGATTATTTCTTCAGGCAACAAGCTAATATCGGACAAGGTGCTTCAGCTCGCCTTCGCCTTTGTCAGCTTTTACATGCTATTTTTCGGCCTGTTCTTAATGGCATATTATAAGAAAATAGTGGTAAGGCCTAAAATTCGAAGATAAATTCGAATAAAGTTAATTTTATAAACCTTAATCTTTATAATGAAAAAAGTGGTCCTATGGGTATGAGAAAGTCTAAAGAGGCAGAACAGAAAGAAGACGAAAAAACAGAAAAGCTTAAAGATAAGAAGGCCATGATGAAGAAAAAGAAAGCCATAGAGGGAATAAGAGGTATCGTCAGAATCGGGGAGATTGATGTAGAAGGCGATAAGAAAACAAGAATCGCCCTGTTAAGAATCAAGGGCATCGGCAAATCATTATCAAAGGCTTTGGTTGTTGCTTCTGGCTTGAATCCCGAGGCATTGATAGGGAGTTTGACAGAGGAAGAGATGAAGAAATTGGAGGAAGTCATGAAGAATCCTGGAAATTATGGCATTCCTTTTCATATGCTTAACAGAAGATTAGATCCTCAGACAGGGGAGAACAGGCACCTGATAAGTTCTGAATTAAATCTTGCCGTCAAATCTGACATCGATGCCATGAAAAAAATGAGATGCTACAAGGGGATAAGGCACGAGTTAGGCTTGCCGTGCAGAGGCCAGAGAACCAGGTCCAGTTTTAGAACAGGGGGAATTGTTGGCGTCATAAAGAAAAAGCAAGCTCCTGGCGCGGCTCCAGCCGGTGGCGCGGGGAAGCATTCAGAGAAGCCTTCAGAGAAGCTTGCAGAGAAAGCTGCTGAAAAACCTGCGGCCAAGGCAGAGGAAAAGAAATAGTGATTAGATGAAAAAGCAAAAAAGTAAGTTTGAAAGGCCGAGAAGGCCATGGGATAAGGTAAGAATAGAAGAAGAGAAAAGAATAATGCAGAATTATGGCTTGAGAAGAAAGAAGGAGATATGGAGAGAAGAGTCGATACTGAGAAATTATAGAAGACTGGCAAGAAGCCTGGCAGCTAGGAGAGACAAGGAACAAGAGAAAATATTGTTGGACAAGCTTTTCAGGATGGGCATGATAAGCAAAGAGGCCGGTCTTGATGATGTTTTAGTTTTAACAGTAGAAAATATTTTGGATAGAAGATTCCAGACAATTGTTTTCAAGAAAGGCCTGGCCAAGAACATGAAGCAGGCAAGGCAATACATAGTTCATGGCCATATAGCCTTTGAGGGCAGAAGGATTAAATGGCCGAGCATGCTAGTTCCTTTGGGCGGCGAAGAGAAAATAGGACTTTATGAGAAAAGCAAGTTGAAGAAGGCGCAACAATGAGACCGGAAAAACAAGAATTAAGATGGGGAATAGCAAACATCTTTAGCTCTGCTAACAATACAATAATTCATATTACTGATATCACTGGCAGCGAGACGATAGCTAGATTTTCAGCGGGAATGATGACGGACAAGGACAGGGAAGGGGGGTCGCCATATCCTGCTTTGATAGCGTCGTCAAAGGCTGCCGAAGTTGCCTTGGAAAAGGGAATAACAGCAGTTCACATAAGAGTAAGGGCTCCGGGCGGAATTAGGTCTAAAAGCCCGGGAGCAGGAGCGCAACCGGCCATCAGGGCTTTGGCTAGAGCCGGCCTTAGAATAGGCAGAATAGAGGATGTCACGCCCATAGGCCATGGTTTTATGAAAGCAAAGGGCGGCAGGCGCGGTCGTCGTATCTGATAAGCGAAAGATTAATAAATAATAATAACTATTTTTTACTAACTGGGTGATGGGTTGAAAATCAAGATATTGGAAAAAAATGACAATGGGATAAGGTTCTTGTTAGAAGATTCGAATCCACAGTTTGCAAACGCTTTGAGAAGGATAGCAACAGTCGAAGTTCCCGTGCTGGCGATAGGCACAGTTGATTTTTCTGTAAATGACTCTGTTCTTTATAACGAGGTGATAGCCCACCGATTGGGATTGATTCCGTTGGTTTTCAACCTAAAGGATTTTCATTTCAAGGAAGAAGAGCATGAGGAAGGTAAAACATGTTCGTCATGCGAGGTTGTTTTTGCGATAAACAAGAAAGGGCCGGCGATGGTTTACTCGAAGGACATGAAGTCGAGCAATCCTGACGTGAAACCGTTATATGATAACATACCAATAGTTGAACTGTTTGGAGACCAGAAACTAAAACTAGAGGCTTCCGCTTCCCTTGGTATCGGGTTGAATCATGCCAGGTATCAAGCAGCAAATGCCTTTTACAGATATTATCCTGGTGTCAAAGTGAATGGAAAGATAAGCAATGCTGATGAAGTCATTAAATCATGCCCTAAGAATGCTTTGAAGACCGAGGACAACAAGGCTTCTGTTAATGCGGATTGCGATTTGTGCAGAGAGTGCGTAAAGGTTGCAAAGCCGGAAGGCTCTCTAGAAATTGTTGGCGATGACACAAAGTTCATTTTCGACATCGAGACAATATCGGGATTGAAACCAGAGGAGATTATTCTAAAATCTGTGGACATACTCAAGGAAAAGGTAAAAGATTTTGGCAAGGAAATAGGCAAGTTGAAATAGATTTAAATTTTTAATCATTCTAATATTTTCTGTGAAGTTTAATGTATGAAACTGAAGCTAAATCTGATTATGCTATTCTTCGTGAACTTTTCCAAAATTTAGATAAAACAGTTTTAGAAAACGGTAAAATGATATATAGGTCAAAGGGCGGTCCATATAGAGTTTGGCACTGGCCTGAAGGAATTGATGATAGATTTAATGGAAGTGAGATGAGATATTTTCAACTTTTAAGATTCGGAGAAAATGATACCATATTAAGAGGATTACACAAGGTAGAGGGGGTATCTGGTCGTAGAGTTTCTGGTTGGCCAGAATGTAAGCATGTTAGTCGGAAAGAAAAAATTGAGTGGAAAGACTACATTTTATTTAAAAAAGGCGACGGACTGGAAGTAGTTTCTGATGAGAGCGAAATCAAAAAAGCAGTAAAAAATATAATAGGAATTGACTTACCAAAGATAGATACAAGATTTAGCAAAAAAGAAGGAACTAGAAATTCTCATCAAAGATTCAGCACAGAAGTTTATTCAGACAAAGATAATATGGAATATCATAATAGAGGAAGTTGTTGGTGGACAGATCCTAAAGTTGTGATAGAATCGTATAAAAGTTATCTAAATAATCCTGAACGTTTGAAAGAGATTTGTTCAAAAAAATTAGATGAATATTATATAGAGTTAGACACTGATTTTAAAGAAAACGAAATCATTTTAACAGATTCTGCATTAGATCATTTTCTGTTTTAAAATAGGAAATTTATTTATATATTCTCGAATTTAATTCTAAATCACGCGGAGGTAGCCAAGTCTGGTCAAAGGCGCAGGACTTAAGATTACATTCTTAAGTGTTGATGCAAGTTAATCTTGCAATGATAAGAAATCCTGTCTCTTAGTGGGTTCGTCGGTTCAAATCCGGCCCTCCGCACCATTCTACTCATAACAAAAGCTTTAAAAATGTAAAAAATAAAACAGATTAACATGTCAAAGCCAACAGGACCGACAAATCCATTGTTGATTAAATTGATAGAGGATATCAAGGAAAAGGGCTATAAGGAAAATATACCTTTTCTGATAGAAATAGCAAAGAAACTGGAAGTCTCTAGGAGAAGCAGGCCTGAGGTAAACTTGACAAAGTTGAACAGGATTTGCAAGGAGAATGAGACAATAATAGTTCCAGGAAAGGTCTTGTCAACAGGAAGATTAAAGAAACCATTGAAAGTAGCGGCTGCAAGCTTTTCCATGTCTGCTGTTGAAAAAATAAACAAGGCGGGAGGAAAGGCAATGTCCATACAAGAACTGGTAAAGGAAAATCCAAAAGGAACGAACGTAAGGATAGTGATATGATGATAGTCGATGCTGATGGTGCGATTCTAGGCAGACTGGCGTCTAAGGTAGCAAAGGAACTGTTAAGAGGGGAAAACGTGATTGTTATAAACTCGGAGAATATCGTGGTAAGCGGTAATCCTGATGCTATTTTCAAAAGATTCTTTGAGAAGAGGGAGAGAGGAGACGTTTTCAAAGGACCGTTTTATCCCAAGTATCCCGACAGAATCTTGGTAAGGTCCGTCAGAGGCATGCTTCCTTACAAAAAGGAAAGGGGAAAAAAAGCTCTTAGGAAATTAAGAGCTTATGTTGGCAATCCTGAAAACCTGAAAGGCGAAAAGATAAGCAAGACTTCAGACGACCTAAGGTGCAAATTCACCAACCTCGAAAAAATATGCAAGAAACTGGGTGCTAAACTTGGCTAAGAAAAAGATAATGATTCAAAAAACAGGCAAGAGAAAGAGAGCAATTGCCAGAGCAGTTGCGCAATCAGGCTCAGGAGAAATAGTCATAAATAACAAGCCTCTGGAGATTTTCGAGCCTGAGATGCTTAAACTGTTTATCAAAGAGCCATTGATGATTGCAGGAGAGGGAGTAAAGGATTTGGACATAAGTGTTGACGTGAAAGGCGGGGGAGTTTTTGGCCAGGCTTCTGCCGCAAGGCAAGCCATAGCAAAGATTCTGGTCGAGCATGACAAAGGCTTGAAAGAAAAGTTCTTGAGCTATGACAGAACGCTGTTGGTGGCCGATGCAAGGAGAACAGAAGCGCACAAGCCTTCAGCAAGTAAACGAGGGCCTCGTAGGCATAAGCAAAGATCAAAGCGTTAGTTTTTTAATATCTCCATAGCATTATGTAATAAAGGTGGTTTAAACGATAATACCTGTTAGATGCATTTCATGCGGCCGCGTAGTCGGGCACTTGTGGGAAGACTTTAACAAAAGAATTCAGGCAGGAGAAGACCCCAAGAAAGTCTTAGACGACCTAGGTCTAAAGAAGTATTGTTGCAGGGCTTTGTTTTTAACACATGTAGACACGTACAAGCAGATAGCAAAGTACAAGAGATAGAAGTATGCTTGAAATTTGGTTTTGCAGTTTGCTAAGTGTTTTATTAGTAAGTTGTATTTCTTTTATAGGCTTATTCACATTTCCAATAAAAGAAGAAAATCTCAAAAAAGTACTGCTTTACTTGGTTAGTTTTTCAGTGGGCGGCATGCTGGGCGACGCTTTCATACACCTATTGCCAGAATCAATAAAATTAAACACCGATACGGCACTTTCCTTATACATACTATCAGGCATAATAGTTTCTTTTGTTGTTGAAAAGTTTGTTCAGTGGAGGCATTGCCATATACCAACTTCTAAGGAGCATCCTCATCCATTTGCAATAATGAATCTCATAGGAGACTCTGTTCACAATTTTATTGACGGATTGATAATAGGCGCTAGTTATCTTATTTCTCTGCAAGTGGGAATAGCCACAACAATGGCAGTTATCCTTCATGAAATACCCCAGGAGATAGGCGACTTTGGGGTTCTGATTCATGGAGGATTTAAAAGAAACAAGGCTTTGTTTTTGAATTTTGTCACAGCCCTGACATCTGTTCTTGGCGCGGTAGCTTCTTTGCTAATAGTCTCTTATGCAGGAAATATAACAAGATTTATTTTACCTTTTGCAATTGGCAATTTTATTTATATAGCAGGTTCAGACTTGATTCCAGAGCTGCACAAGGAAACTAAACTTTCAAGGTCCTTTGTGCAACTAATAATGTTCGTCATAGGAATAGGAATCATGTATTTGTTTTTGTTTTTAGAATGATTGCATGAAGATAAACATCGTTGTCATCCCAAATTCAAAAGTTTCGGAAGTAATCAAGCTTGGCGAGGACAATTATAAGATAAGGGTAGACGCTCCTGCTTTTGAGGGTAAGGCCAATGAACGATTGATAGAGATACTAGCAGAATATTTTAAAGTTTCAAAATCTTCAATTTCTATTATAAAAGGTTTCAAAAACAAGAATAAGATTATTGGAATAAAGACATAAAAGGATGCAAGATAAGATGAGGACAAAGAATACATATGCATTTCCTGTAAATAGAGAACATATAGTTAAAGTTTCATATGACGAGTCTCCTGCTCATGTAGCACGTCTCAAATACGCAATAGATTTTATAGTTCCTGAAGGAACGCCTGTTAAAGCTACTGCTGCAGGAACTGTAATCGACCTTCAAGATGGTTCCGAAATAGGTGGCACTGAAAAGAAATTTGAAGAACTTGGTAACTTTATAGAAATAAGACGTGCTAATGGAGAATATTCCGAGTATGAACATCTGAAGAAAGGCTCTCTTGTAAAACCTGGCGACAAAGTTAAGAAAGGACAAATTATAGGATATAGCGGAGCTACAGGTTGGATTGCAAACCTCGGACCTCATCTTCATTTCATGGTTGGCATATACGGTAAAACTATCAGAGAATATAAAACTCTGGAAATAGTATTCGAAAAGCAATAGTGATATGATGGACCACCTAGCCATAATGAGAAAATCTTGGTGTCTAACAGAAAAGATTCTTAGAGGCGAAAAGACTATAGAATCCAGATGGTATAAGAACAAGATATCGCCTTTTGACAAGATAAAAGTTGAAGATATCGTTTACTTTAAAGATTCTGGAGAGCCTGTGAAAATGAAAGCAGAAGTTTCCGACGTTAAACAATTCTCTGATTTGACACCAGAAAAGGTTCGTAATATCCTTGAGAAATACGGAGAACTCGATGGAATAGGAAAGCAAAAACTTGATGAGTTTTTTTGAATTGTTTAAGGATAAAAAATATTGTATTCTTATATTTCTTAAGAATCCTGTAATCATAAAACCCTTCAAGATAAACAAGAAAGGCTATGGTTCGATGTCGGCTTGGATATGTATTAATAAAATTGACGACATAAAAGAAGATTAAGGGTCCATAGTATAACTTGGTTTAGTATACATGCTTGGGGAAGAAATCCAATATGCATGTGATCGGAGTCCAAATCTCCGTGGGCCCACTTTTTTTATATGAAAGCATAATTTATTAATATGAAGAAGGGCGCCTCCACGGCGATAATAACGGTTTTGGTCATGCTGATAACTGTTTCTCTGATTCTGATGTCTTACCAGTGGCTTTTAAAGAGTGCACCTGAGACTCAACAGGAATTGGAAAACAGCCTGCCGCAAAAAGAAGGTTGTTTAAAGATTGAGAATATTGATACTCTTAACAAGAAAATAACAGTAAGAAATTGCGGCGGTAGCGATCTGGATAATTTTATCATCTATATCGATGATAAACCAGTTGGTAATTACTTGAATAAACTGAGTGCTGGAGGTATTATTCAGATAAGCTACACGGGATACGTAACGCCTGGAGTAAACCATAATATAAAGGTTTCTTCAAATTATGCAGACTCGCCTACTATAACCTTCTTAAAGAAGTGCGACATCTACATAACGCAAATTATGATTCCCTATACTATAGATCAAAGTTATGATTACTATTGTCTCAACGAAAGCGTCAGTATCAATGGCGATAATGCGATAAACTTTTCTACTGCAGGCCAAGGTTCTGTGTTGGATTGCCAAGGCTATACGATAGATGGTAACGACACCGACAATGTGAACGGCGTCTACATACAAGCAGCAAATGCGATGGTGCGGAATTGTATTTTAAATGATTGGTATGTTGCTGTTAATTCAACGAACGCTGTCGGAGGCGAGACAATAACGGATAACACGGTCACCTCTGGAATCTGGGGTGCTTTTTTTGTCAAAGGCAATAACAACATAATTACGGGCAACGTGGCAAACAATAATAGATATTATGGAATTTATCTTTCAAGTAGCAACTACAGCACAATAGAGAGAAACGTTTTTAACGGTTATTATGATTCTGGCATCTCCATGTATAGCTCTAGCGGTAACAAAATACATGATAATACTTTGAACAATAACAATTGGGGCATAACGATTCAAGACTGGGGCGCAGGAACCTATAACAATGAAATTATGGGAGGGAGCATCGTTCTAAACAACGTAGATTATCACTTTGCAGGAAATGAATTCGGAAGAATGGGCAATAATTATTTCATAAACACGAACTTCACGGGCACAAGAAATATAAGTCTGGAAAACAGGGCCTTTTGGTTCAACTATAAGAATGACAGTTCAAGCAGCATATGGTTGAATACAAGCTCTTTTAATCCTTCTACTATAACAAGAAAGCTGATAACTTGGAGCCAACAGACACTTGATTGGAACGACACCGCCACCGCCCAGACAGTAGCCACTTACAATATTTCCGGATTATCAATAAATTATTTGTATAACATATACAACAACTCTATCTTGGCTTATTCCCTGACTTCAAGTTCCAGCGGTCAAATAAACTTTACAATATACTTGCCTGCAAATCAAGAGCACGAGATAAAAATAGTTAGAACATCTTATATAATCTCACCTCTATGGTTTAGTAATTCTACTAACAATACTGTTGCTGGCAAGCCTACTCTATTCAGCTTGAACTGGACTGACGATGTTGGACTGAGCGGATATATTTTCTCAACGAATAATACAGGAACTTGGGTGAATGATACGTGGATTTCTTTTCCAGGCATCGCTTTCGATAGTCTTGGTTCAGCAAATGCTACAGGATCAGGAAACTCATACCTGTCTTGGAACCATAAAATCGGTTCCAGTGGCAATAGAATGTTAATTGTCATAACAGGCTTGGAGGATGGTTCAAATAAAAGTGTTTCGTCCGTGACATACAACGGAGTCAACCTAGCTTTCCTAGGGCAATCAAGTAAATTCACACCTTCAAACTGGGCAAGAACCGAGATATGGTATTTGAACGAGTCTGGTCTTCCACTTGCAGGAACTTATGAAATACAAGCCAACTGGTCAAGCGGAGTTGGATTAGCCATGGCTGCAAGTATTTCAGTTTCCGGAATTGCTCAGGCACCACCGGAAAATATGACAATAAACTCAACCGAATCACAAACCACCATTATAACAGAGATAAGAACATTAACAGACAAAGCTTGGGTTATTGAAGCAGTAACATCAGGTCTTGGTCCAGGTACATTCACCCAAGGAATTGGTCAAACAGAGTTTGCGGACATGACAGTAGGCACTGGAGCCACAACCGCGGGAAGCTATAAGATTGTAACAACAGCAGGCGTGACTACTATGAACGAGACCCAGTCAGGAATAGCCAACAGAATGTCTCATATTTTAACTGCATGGGCACCAGCACTTTTGCAGCAAGCATGGTCCAACGTCACAAAGACCTTGAACTCGACTGTCGGTTCTAATGTCCAGTGGTGCGTCTACGCCAACGACACGTCTAACAACTGGAACTATACCTCTTGCTTTAATCCATTTTCTTTTACGACAACAACAGCCTACTGCGACTACAGCATCTCTACATGTTCCAACCTTAACCAAGCGAACAAAGTCTACTGTCTAGCAAGCAACATCTCGTCCAATTACACTTGCCTTAACATCAGTGCTCAGAACGTCACTCTAGACTGTCAAGGTTTCACTATAAACCATTGTAAGAATGTAACAAGCTATACAGGCATAGAATATTATGGTATAAATGCTACTAGCGGTTATGGCTACATAAATATAAAGAATTGTAGGATTGCACAAGAAAATTCAGTTGCCGTTAATTGTCCTGCCATCAGAACTTACGGAATGTACAATAGCACCGTACAGAACAATACTATAATAGGTCTTGCAGGTGGTGACTTTGGAATATATCTCTCGAATTCTTCAAATAATCTAATTTTATCCAACAACATAACGACTGCAGGCTATGGTTCGTCAGGAATAGCTCTTAACTATCCTAGTCATTATAACACTATAGTTAACAACATAATATTCACAACCGGGACAGACGCTTCAGGAATAGAGATGGGTGCCAATATATATAACAACATAACAGGAGGATCAATAATCGCACAGAATGCTAATGATTATTACGTGTCTTGGTCAGGCCCCACAAACACTTTCACAAACACTAACTTTACAGGTCAGAGAGATTTTGAAATTTCTGCAAGGGTTGACGAGGGAGGTTGGTTCGCATACAGCAATGATTCTTCAAGTAACATCTGGCTAAAAACAGCTTTTTCAACAAATTATGTAAGTGCAAACAGAACACTGATAAGCTGGAATCAGAATATTATGAAATGGAATGATACTTCTGACACTATTATAACAGCAACCTACAACATTACAGGGCTTGTACCGAATTCATACTATAACGTATACAATAACTCTGTTGTTATTTCTGGTTCTCCTTTTAGCTCGAGTTCAAGTGGTCAAATAAACTTTACTATATACTTACCTACGGGTCAAGAAAGAATGATAACAGTTAACAGCACAGTCGTTGGAAGCATTATGCGGCTCAATTTTAACGAAGCAAACGGTACAAAGGTTTATGACTCGTCCGTTTACGGTAATGATGGAACATTTTACGGTGAAACTTTCAATGATGGGACACTAGGAAACGGAACTGTTGGAACTCAGCCAACAATATTGTTCGGCAGCAGTTGCAAATACGGGAGTTGTCTAGGTTTTGAAGGAATTCCTAATGAGAGCGCAGAAGTTGTAAATACAAGTGACTTCATGCCTAACAGTTCCTTAACCATTATGGCATGGATTTATCCCAAAGAGATTTATGGTGATGAGAGGGCTATAGTTTCAAAATGGGGTTCTGGTGGCGGTACTGATGAATGGCTGTTTCGTCTACAAAATGCTACTAAAGCAAGATTAGAATTTCATATAAACAATATAACAGGTGGTTATGAAGGTCCTGTGTCCTCTAGTGGTGCTAATGACGATATGAAAATCAATACAAATATATGGACGCATGTTGCTGTAGTTTATGATAGGGATAATAAAAATGTAAGTTTCTATAAAAACGGGACTTACATAGGTGGAGGTCAGTTTTCACTTAATGGACAAACCAGAAATGGTACAGAAATAATTAGAATAGGTGCTCAAGGCGGTATAACATTTGATCCTTTCAATGGCACAATTGATGAAGTAAGAATGTGGAACAGAACCTTATCACAAGCAGAAATAAATGCAGAAATGCAAAGTTCCTTGCCTGTTGTAAGACCAATAGCTTCTTGGAGCTTTGAGGAGTCAGGGAATTACGTTAATGATACTCACATCTGGGTTAATGGCACGTACGGATCTGCCTTAAGCTTTGACGGAGTAAATGATTACGTTAATGTTACTGATAGCAATAGTTTAGACGTTATAAATTTCACAGCGGCATTTTGGATAAAATGGAAAGATACTACTAATAGTTGGAATAGGATATTAAACAAAAAACTCAATTGGAATGATAATAATGGGTGGGATATAAATTTAGTAGGCCCAGGATATATGACTGGTGGAATTGAAATTGAGGGAAGCGGAGGTGCTATGGCCTGGATTAAATGCGTTGACGATTGGAGAACTACAGATTTGAATGTTTGGCATCATGTCGCTGTTATATTTAATGGAAGTACAGCATATTTGTATTGTGATGGCAATTATAAGGGAAGCGGTGCTATAGATAGTATTGTTGCGAACAACAGACCTCTTTTTATAGGAAGAATAGAAAGCGAGAATAATTGGTTTAATGGAACTATAGACGAGGTAAGAATTTGGAACAGGACGTTATCGCAGGCAGAGATTCAAGCTGAGATGAGCAATCCTTAATTATTTCTTTAAAAGAACAACTCTACTATCTCTTTTTTCGTCTGCAATTTTATAACCTATAAAATTTGAAATCTTTTCTGCAAACTCTTTTATCTCGCCGTGGGAAGCCATATCTTCATATCTTATCCTGTTCTGCAACCGTGCAAAGCCAACGGCCATGCCAGCCTTTATTTCTATGAAATCAGGCGAGGCTTTATCAATTAATTTTGCATATTTTTCAGGTTCTGACATGTTGAAGTTCTTAACCATTGTCAGTCTGATTACTTTTCTTGTTTTTAGATTTGGAAATAACTCTAAAGTTTTATTCAGTCTTTCCCACGCATCAGGAATCAATGGTTTCTGGACCCTTTCCATCATCTCTTTGCTGTTGCTGCATAGCGAGACGTAGAGTTGTGTAGGTAATGTCTCTAGTGATTCTAATCTTTCAGGCAATGTTCCATTGGTGACAAGAAAGGTTTTCGCATCTCTTTTATGGAATATTTCTATTAATGCAGATAATTTTTCATAGAAAGTAGGTTCTCCAGCTAGGGATATTGCAACATTAGACGGATTCATTGCCTCCTTCAAATGCTTCTCAGAATGAGGAACACCGCCTAAACCACTTAGCAATTCTCTTTGTGCTTTTATTGATTTTTCAACAATTTCTTCAGGTTCGTCAACGTCTCCAGTCCATTTTGGATATGTGATGGTCGTGTCGCGCCAGCAAAAAGCGCATCTCAACGTGCAGAAGGGAAGCGCTGGCGTCATCTGCAGGCATCCATGAGACTTTATGCCGATGTCCTTATAGAACTTTTCCTTGTAACAGAATTCCTTTTCACCAGTTTTAATGGATTTTCTAGTCCATAGGCAAAGCTTTACGGCACTATGATTACCTATGATTTTATAGCCTGCTTTCTTTAATCTGCTCAAAGATTCTTGATTTGGCATGTTTATTAATTTTAAGTAGCAAGATTTAAATTATAATATGAGAAAAGGTCTGTCACCCATAATCTCAGCAATCCTGATTCTTCTAATAGCAATATCCGTTACCTTATTAGCGGTAATATGGCTGCCCAAGTTTGTCATCAAGATATTTCCCCTGCTAGGGTTCAACGAGTCTTATATCAGGTCCAGGGGCTGTTTGAGCATAGAGAATGTCTATGGCTTGTTTGGTCTTTTCACCGTTAAAAACTGCGGCAAAGTAGCTCTGTCAGACTTTAGCTTTTTCATTGACGGTAAATTTATAAACAAATTAAATATAGGAACTCTTGAGCCTTCCCAATCCATAAATTTTTACGATATGCCGATTACTGGAGGCAGACACAATCTATACATCACGGCGGATTATGCGGAATCGCCGCCCTACGCAGTAGACGTTCCGTACTGGGAGTGCACAGGAGGTGAACCCGTACTCATAAGTGATTGGTACGTTTCCAAGAACATATCTTGCATATGTTCCTACAACACAATAATACCAGTAAATGGAAATTTGTACGTCAGAGGAAATGGCAGCCTGTCATTCAACAGATGCACTATACGCACACATGGGCTTTTTGTTCGAGATATGGGTGTTTTTTCTTCTGACAAATGTTTAATATATTTTTATTTGCCAGTTCCTTATCCAAAATTTCTGGCTTCAAATAATGCTACAGTGATAATGGTTAACACAACAGTTGATCAAGATTCAGGTGCCTATTGGACGCCGTTTACATTTACCGATAACTCTACCAATTACTTAAATTATACGACTGTTACAGGTACAATAGATGTTAGAGGCGAATCCAAGAACTTTTATAACAACTCTCATTTCACTTGGTTTGGGCTTAATTCTAATGTTCATCATAATCTAACAATTGATGACTTTCATAAAGGCGAGCATATTACTGATTATATCTATGCAAATGGTTCCAATTTTAAAATAAATTTTATAAATACAGACGCGCTATATCCAACGCTTTCTGTATCATCTTCCAGCAGTAATAACGTAACAAATTCTGATTTTCACCAACTTTATATCTATTCGAATATTAATCACAGTGTAAACATCACGAACTTTAGAGGAAGTCAACTATATTCAGGCGGAACTTTCTCTAAAAACAATGTTTATGCAATCGGTTCTGATTTTAAGTTAAATTTGACAAACCTAGGAGGAGTTACTTGGGTTACATTTTCTGAAAGCGAGGGAACAGTTTCCAATAACACTATTTACAATTCATCTTTCAACTCTTTTGATTCAAGGTATTTAATGTCAAACTATAATATTACGAATTCAGATTGGACAAGCACCTATATTTATACATGGGGCTATAACAATCCTAATTTCACAGCTAATATTACCAATTCTTATATAGGGAGTCTAAGATTAGGATACGGATATAGCGTGCTTAATCCTAATATTAATCTAACTTTTAGCAATAGTATTTTTAGCAACTTTAACACTTATGATGTAAACAATTCTAATATAAAAGGTAATGTAACAATAACAGGAAGTGTAGGCACATGGGATGATAGCAACATTACTCGCTATTTCCCAACAATAATAAAAGATTCTAATAACTATGCGTTTCCAACAGGCCAGCCAGCAATCATAAATATAACTAATAAATTTAATCAATCAGTTTGGTTAGGTCCTGTAAGCGGCGGGAGCACGCCAATAAATTATTACATCGATAATCCAAATATATTATTCAATGCAAGCAATTACGGTCCTGGTAACTTTTCTATGAGGGTTTCTCAGGTTTGCGAAAACATGACAAACATAACTTTTATGTCAAACACTTCGCTTGAATTCACAATAAACAGGTCATATAACTATGACGGGACCAGTTTCAGCACTCTAGGAAACATAGGTTTGTCTTTTGATAATTCAAACTTTTGGGCAGCAGCTGCCGGCGGCAATGTTTACAAATACGACAAAACAGGAGGTTACGTTAGCAGTTTTAATTCAGGCTTAAACGTCTTAAGGGATGTTTCCTCAAACGGAACGTATCTATGGCTTTTAAATTATAACTCTACTGAAAAAAGGGTTTACAGATATTTGCCCTCAGGCACTTATGACAATTTCTTTTTTGATATACCAGAAGTTGTGGAGCCTTACGCTGTTGATTTCGATGGGGAAAGCTTTTGGGTTTTAGGCAACACATCGGTTTACAAATACAACATAACAGGAGGCTATACAGGCTTTAGTTTTAACCTGGATAGATTGCCAGGCGTTTATTATGGTGACATTGTTTCTTCTAGTGGCAAAATCTGGATTCTCACAGAAAATTATTCATCATCCAATGGAAGGGGAGTCTTCAGATATAACAGCAACGGAACTTATGACAACTGGTATTTTGACATCGCCCCTACCACGACCACAGGTCGCGGCTTGGCTTTTAACGGGACTTATTTCTGGGTCATGAACTCAGCAGGTACTGTTTTTAGATACGGTTTTAATAGAAATTGCCTCGATTTCATGAAAAGTTGTGACGAGTTCATTACGTTCCTGCCTTACACAATAAGCAAGAACAACACTCGTTACTGCATGCTCTATAGTTTGTACGCGCCAGGTCAGACAGCAATTACATTTGCCAACAATGTTAAGAATTCTACTCTGGATTGCCAGTGGTATAATATTGGCGGCAATGGTGCCGCCAGCACTGTTGGAATCTATTTAACAGGAGCCAATAACAACACCATAAATAATTGTAACATAAATAGCTTCGATAACGGTATAAACATCTTCTCGTCGACTAACAACTTGATAACAAATACAAATGCCAATGCTAACAGCATTGGTATAGTTGTTACTTTGTCTTCTAACAACACCATGGCTAGTTGCTCGATAAATGGCAACAGCAACAATGATTATTACCTGGCCAGCTTAGGAATGAACAATAACTTCGCCAACACCAACTTTACTGATTATAGAACAATTTATTTTTATGATCCAACAAGCTGGTTCAATTACCAGAACGATTCTTCACCATTATCAAACTTTGGAAAGACAGATATTGGGAGTTCAATCACTACTGTTTATGAGATAGCTACCCATGTTGTTAAATTCAGTCTTCCAGAAGCTGGCTTAATCACCAAAATAACAGCGTATGTATCAGGAGCTTGGGGGAATCCTGCCACTATTCATGCTGGAATCTATGACGACAGCAACGGCAATCCAAATAATTTGAAAGGAACAACTAGTAATACTATTGTTTCAACTACAGCTGGATGGTATGATTTTATATTTAGCACTCCTGTATCATTACCTGTTGGCACCTATCACATAGGCCTGTATTCTCCAGATAATGATTTTGTGTGGTATTACAGTGCAGGAAGTACAGCTCAATATCATTATAATGTATGGTCTGATTTTCCAAATCAATGGTCAGGTGGAAGCAATAATAATTGGAGCATGAGCATATTTGCAACTTACACGCCAAACATCTGGCTTAAGACAAGTGTTTCAGCTCAAGCGCAATTAACAAGAAAATTGGTTAATTGGAATGATGCATTGATTCAGTGGAAGGACACCTCTAGCACCGCAATCACGACAAGATATAATGTGACAGGTTTGGTACCAGGTGCTCCGTATTCAGTCTATGACAATTTAGCCGAGATTGTTAACTCACCTATCAAGACAGACTCTTCGGGCGCCTTTAGCTTTACAATCAACCTACCTGCAAGCCAAGAGCATTCGATAATTGTCAAATCAATATGCGATTATTATATTTATAATTCAAGCATACCATTCACCATTACTCAGAATAATTCATACTACTGTTTGGTTGAGAATGTTTCAAGGTCCTCATCATATACGGCTATTAATTTTTCTCCTTCGGTTCAGAACTCTACCTTAGATTGTGTGAATAACTATATACTTGGAAGAGGTTGGACAGACTCTTATGGAGTTTTCTCAAAGGCTAACAACTCCATTGTAAAGAACTGCAACATAACAAACTGGTATTATGGATTCTATGCCTTAAATTCAAGCTATGACACACTGTATAACAACTCGTTCGTAGGCAACCGTTATGCTAATGTCTATTTCGACTCTAATTCGAACAACGCCAACATAATCAAAAACAACATCAGTTCAGCTGTTAATTATTATGGTTTAGTTGCTAGTAAAAATAACATCATAATAAACAATACAATCAATAATAATCCAGACCGAGGTATTGCTATTGACTCAAATAACATATTAATCAACAATACAATCAAATACAGCCGACATGGTATTGATATTTCAGGTTCCAATAATACATTCGTTAATAATAATATTTTCACCTATCATACATATTCATCAATGCAGCAGGCAATTTACTTTGTATGGGAGTCAAAAAACAACATATCTGAAAGTAACAATATCAATGGATTGCCTATACTTTTCGTGGATGGAACAGCCAGACCATGCGTGAACAACACAGTCTACACAAATGGCAGTAGCTATGGTCTCATGGGATTCATTGGATGTAAGAACATTACAATAAGAGATTCTTCTCCTACGGACGGATTATATTTCGGTACAATTGCAAACTTGACATTATACAACTTGACCATAAATTTCACACAGCGTGCAATTCAAATTGAAAATGAACAAAGCTCAAATGTTAATATAAACAATAACACAATAAATGGAGCAGCATATAATGGCATTTATGACCACTTTGCTCATGGTAGCACAATATCAAATAATAATATTAACTGCTATGGAGGTACTGCCGGAATTATGATTTACGGTGGCGGTAATGATATCCTAAATAATAACACTTTTACTAACTGCAGCTTTGGATATTGGATTTATTCTGCTGTTTCAAATAATGTTAAAGGCGGTTCAGCTCACGGCAACTTGGTTGACTACGGATTTAGTAGTCCTGGAACAGGCAACTTCACCAACACCAATTTCACTGATTTTAGAAAGGTCCAGCTTGATACAGGTTCTTGGTTCAACTACAACAACGAGACTAACGGCAACATCTGGCTTAATACAAGCATTTCTACGGGAGCAACATTGACAAGGAAATTATTGAGCTGGAATCAGAATCTAATGAAATGGAATGATACTTCCGATACTGCAATCACTGCGAGTTACAATGTGTTAGGCCTATTACCAAGCACTTGTTACAACGTTTATAGCAATTCAGCATTAACCTATAATCTATACTCTGACCCAAATGGCCAGATAAGCTTTACAATAAATATGCCAGCGAGCCAATCACGTAACATAACCGTTAATAGTGTTTCTTGCGATATTCTTATCCTTAACTTCAATGAGGCAATAGGCAAAATAGCTCATGACTATTCAGGTTACGGTAACGACGGAACATTTATTGGTGAAACTTTCAACGATGGGACTTCCTACTCAGGAGTAACGCCAACGGATTTGCACACTGCTTCTGGTGTATATGGCAAGGCACTTAGTTTTGACGGAATCAATGATTTTGCCAATGTTTCAGATTCAAACAGTCTAGATGTAGACAGCATAACAATAACCGCTTGGATTTATCCTCTTAGTTTTGGAGGTGGCAACACTTTGGGCAGAATAGTTGACAAAGCAGGCTCTTACTTATTCTATGTTGCTAATGATAGTGGCCAGGAGGCACTTCGTTTTTATCTTTTTAATTCGACAGTATCAGGCAGTAATGATTCAAATTCACATTCAATAAATTTAAATGCTTGGCAACACGTAGCTGTTACCTATGACAGCCAGACTATAAGATTTTACGTAAATGGAACTCCTCAGGGCAGTTTTGTATCTCCTGCTCCAGGTCCCCTAATGCATAATTCCAATAGCTTGTATGTTGGAGACAGAATTAATCACGACAGACAGTTCAATGGAACCATAGACGAGTTGAGGATATGGGACAGAACTCTGTCTCAGGCAGAAATCAATGAAGAAATGCAAAGCTCAAGACCAATAACAAGACCAAACGCTGCTTGGAGTTTTGAGGAATCAGGTCAATATGTCAACGATACTCACATCTGGGTCAACGGTACGTACGGTTCTGCCTTGAGCTTTGATGGTGTTAATGATTATATTGAAATACCGCATGATAATTCAATTTCTGGATTTACAGATGCATTTACTGCTAGTTTCTGGATAAAACAATATAATGTCACAAGAAGGCAGGCTTTATTAAGCAAATACAATGATTTAAACTATCAAAAAGGTTGGTTTGTGGATGGTCCATCTAATGTTGATGACCTTGGTTTTTTTGCAGGAAGACCTAATGGAATAGATTATTCAGAATGGCATGCAAATCATAATCCATCAATTGGTACATGGTATTACATAACTGTTGTTTGGAAAGCTGATCAGCAAGCTAAATTTTATGTTAATGGAGTACCTTATAGTACAAGTTCTTCTACTCTTATGTCGAGCATTTACAACAATATTGGTATTTCTCTGTTCATTGGTAAGAGTCAATATAATCCTACTAGATATTTAGACGGAGTTATAGACGAAATAAGACTTTGGGCTAAAGCTTTAACAACAGACGAGATTAACACAGAAATGAATAGAGGTTAATCTTTAATTACTATTTTACCCTATAGATTTTCATGGCAACATCTAAGAAGAACACGAAAAAACAAAAAACTTCTAAGAGGAAAACAGAGCTGCCTCAGTTCAAAATATTCAAGAGGAAGGCCCAGCCATTGCCGGAAGTGAAGAACATAAAGGTCAGATACGCCCTGATACCTCCCTTTGCTGGTGTAAACATAAGTTGGGACAATGAGAAGAACGAGATGATATACAAGGTCAGCGAGCCGGAATTGACTGATAGCGAGAAGCAAATAAAGGATAAGATAGTCAACGGCTTGCTAGAGGTTCTGGACATAGAGCTTTCTGCGATCAAGAACAAGGGCGAGGCGATAGGCTATTTGGAAGGCAATGTTAAAAAGATTTTGGAAGAGTACCAGATAAATCTGTCAAACAAGTCCTATCTGAAGATAATGTATTATATTTTTAGGGACTTTGTTGGCTTGAATGAGATAGAGCCTATACTCCAGGATCCTTATGTCGAAGACATATCCTGCGATGGTGTGGGAATACCTATTTATGTCGTTCATAGAAGATATGGCTCTATCAAGACTAACGTTGTCTATCCTGACTTGAAACAATTATCAGAATTCGTGGTAAAGATTGCTGAAAGAACCGGTAGATTTATTTCTTACGCAGAGCCTTTGTTGGACGGTTCGCTGCCAGACGGCTCCAGGGTTCAGGCATCTTTTGCAAAAGATGTTACAACAAGAGGTCCTTGTTTCACAATAAGAAAGTTTTCGCAAATACCCCTATCGCCAATAGACTTGATTAATAGAAAGACTGTTAGTAGCGAGGTATTGGCTTATTTGTGGTTGGCTGTTGAGAACGGCGCTTCTGTCCTGATAGCAGGAGGCGCAGGAACAGGAAAGACAACCATACTAAACGTCTTGTCAATGTTCATTCCGCCTACTGCCAAAGTGATTTCGATTGAAGACACTAGGGAATTAAATTTAACGCACGAGAACTGGGTTCCAGCTGTCACAAGGCTAAGTTTCATGAAAGGTGTTGGAGAAGTTTCTATGTTCGATTTGCTGAGAGCGTCGTTCAGGCAAACACCTGATTGCGTCATAGTGGGAGAGATAAGAGGCAAGGAAGCTTACGTGATGTTCCAGGGCATGGCCTCGGGAATTCCAGCAATGGGGACAATGCACGCGGGAAGAGTCGAGGACGTTATATACAGGCTGGAAACGCCACCAATAAACCTGTCTCCATCTCTAGTAGATACATTAGATTTAATAATAATAATGACCCATGCAAGGGAAAAGGGAGAGTCAGCAAGAAGGGTGAAAGAAGTTGACGAGATACAATCAGTAGATGCTGAAACGGGCAAGGCAAGGGAAGTCAGGTATTATTATTGGATGGCTGACAAGGATGATTTTGGAAGGTTTGCGGGCGATTCTTGGTTCTTGCAGGAATTGTCAAGAGTAAAGGGCCAGAACATAAACGAGCTGAGAAAGGAAATAGAAAGGAGAAGAGCAGTGTTAGACTGGATGCAGAAGAAAAAAATAACCTATTTCAAGGACGTTGTATCAATGCTCTCGGAATATTACAAGGATCCTAAAAAGGTGTTGGAAAGAGCAGGAGTCATAAAGAAAAGAATCACGCATAATAGAAAGCAAAAGAAGAGGACTAGGAAATAAGGTATTTCATCGCTTCTGTTACATTTCCAACTTCTACTACAGCTATGCCTGCGTCCTTTCCTATGTTAACAGTGGTCTCTGTGTATCTGGTCGTACAGAATATGAAACCAGCTCTCTGTATGCAATTCTCATCTGGTTTTAGAAAGGTCTCGGTTCCCTGGCCTTTGGGAACAAGGAATAATTTTGCTCCGAGATATTTGGCGGCTTTTGCTTTTTCTAGAACTCCTCCGACCTCTCCTATTGTTCCATCAGGGTTTATTGTTCCTGTCATTAGGACATCGCTCTTTATTTTCTTGTTTTGCAGAGCTGCTATTGTAGCGACTGTCAACGCGGCGCCTGCAGAAGGACCGCCGACTAAAATGGAGTTACTTTCAACAGTATAGATTATGTCATACTTGTCAACGTTTATTTTCGTCACATCCTCCGCCACCTGTTTTGCCGTCTGTATCGATTGTTGCGTGTCAACCCAGAACAACAGTTTTTCAATGTTTGTCAGCGTCTTTCCATCGCCAGTTTTTACCTGAACTATCAATGGTGTGATAATGCCATTACCGTTCTGATCAACCGCAGCCAGGCCTATTGAAGCTTGTGAAAAAGAAGTGTTTGATGGTTCATAGACATACTTTGTCACCACCTTTTCCGTGGGTTGATATGACTCTGAAGAGACGTAATAACCAATCCATATCCCCACCAGAACGCCGAACAGGATCAACGCTATGAAAATGTTTCTGTTGGATTTCTGGTATTGATATCTTGGCATGGAATCTACTTTCATTTTCAAAAAATTTAAAGCTTTCTTTAAAAAAGTGCAGAGGATACGCTCTTGGTGGGTGCTAAAAACTTACGAAGTTAATCCTACTAACCTTCTCCACTTCGTGACCCTGCAAACGCCATTGATATAACTTACTAGTGCTTCCTTCCGGATCTCCTAGTTTTTATTATAACAATAACTCTGCAGGACGAAGCTTCTCAGTTGGTTAACAGGACCTCATAAATCTTTAACATCGCCCTCAAGCTTCAATCGCGCCATGAACCGGATTTGCGCCAACAGAGAACCGGTAGCTCCCCGATCTAATCCCCTGCAAAAATAGATTAAAATTCCAAACTATTTAAAAACAGTCGGTTTTGATACCGTAACATTTAAATACGTAAGAAAAAAACTCATAATCATGGCAGATATAAGGACCATAATTTTTTGGCTTATAGGGACAACGTGCATATTCTTCGGGTCTTTGATAGCCGGCTCTGTTGCGCCTGTTGTCGGTTCCACTGGTGTTTCTATAACGATGGCATACGGTCTAGCCTTTATACTTATAATGTTGGGTGGGATGTTCTGGATATCAACAGCCATTCTTCAGACGGAAGAAGAGGAATAATTTCTTGAATGTCTAATTTTACGATTTGCATCGAGTTGAATGTGGAATGCTCCATTGGTATCATATTCATAATTTGTCCCATAAAGGCTTCCTTCTTTTAACATATAAAAGTGGACCATTAAATAGGGTTATAAATTAGTTAACTTCTCTTTGGAACCGAAATCACCTTAAATTTAAAAAACATTTAAGGTTATGAAAAAATTATACATATTCACATTTTTCTTAATCTTATCTCTACCTTGCTTTGCAGAGATAAATGGAATTTTAAATCTTACTTCAGGTATTGTTACTATTACAGCTCCCTTAAATGAAACACAAATACAAGTATCCACAGAATACGTAACTAATATCGATTCAAGCGGAAAAACAACTATAAACGCAATTTTAGAACTTCAAAACAATGGAAATCAAAGCTATCAAAATCCATATATTTCTCCCTCCATTCAACTATTCAAAAGGACAAAACTTAGAACCATAGAGTGTAAGAATTTCTCAACAATCATGGGAGATAATTCTTCATTTGACAAAGCCTTATTGATAGACGAAAACAACTATAATTTAATTTATACAATAGGAATAGACTCTCTAAACCCTAGAGAAAAAGCTTCTGTAATTAATAGATTTTATTGCCAAGGATTTCTGAAGAAAGTTCAAGACGGAACCGAATTTGATTGGGAATTTATAAATCTACACAAGTCTGGAGATATGATTGTCAGAGTTGAAATTGAAAAACCACTATTTTATCAAGTAAACATTGTACGCAGATATCCGTTAGATTCACAAGTTACCGATTCATCAAACAAAGTTACAATAGAATGGTACACTAAAAGCGACACATTAGATACGAGTTTTACATATGATTCTGAATTTGATATTGAACTTATCTTAACATTGGTTATAGGTGCAATTATAGGTTTGATTATTGAAGGCATCTTTAAACCAATATATAGATTATTTAATATAACTTCAAAGTTTGTAAGAAAAAAAGTTATCATTAAATAAACAATATAAATGTTAAATGGTATTTATTGTAGTTTATTATGGATACGTCAAAGGTTTATTTAGATACATGTCTATTAATTGGTTGTTTCAAATGGTTACTTGAAAAAAACTATCAGCACCAATTTATTGAAAAAATACTTTTACTAGTCAAAAGAGAAAAAGAACAACCATTCATAATAACCTTTTTAAAAGAGCATAAAAATATTGAAAAGTTTATCTCTTTGGTTTCTGTAGCAGAAATAATTAGTGTATTAAAATATAATAAAGATTTCAGACACTATAAATTGACTCTAGGCGAAATAAACAATCTTTTGGTTGTTCTCATGACAATGATCGGATTTGAAATAATAGTTGAAATTGAGATTGATGGAAAGAAAATTAAAGGAAATCTTATTACAAGAGCTATTAACAACTATATAGATAAACATGAACATGTGTTAGACTGTATACATGTTGATATAGCAAAAACAAATGATTTATTATTCATTACAAATGAAGACAAATTCGGATTATTAAAAGATTTAGACTGCCATATAATGACTTTTAACAAGTTAGTCAAACAATTTGAAAAAAGTTAACTGTTATTTCTTTCTTTTTTTAGACAGAATCTTCCTAATTTCTTCAATTCCTTCTTCAATAGAAATACTTTTAACTGGTGATATAACTCTAACTATATGATTATTCAAAGAAACTTCTCTTATTCTTGTTTTATCTTTAGTTAGTAATGTTGATATTGGAGCCATAAATATAATAGTGTTTGTAACTTTAAAAGCATACGCACCTGCTGCTGTAAGTGCTACGCATACTGTAACAGTTAATGATGGTGTCAGTACCACTAGCGTTACTATATTTACTGCTAATAGTGCATACAACTAGAAATAATACCATTACTACTGCTAATAGTACTGTATATACACCTAATTAGTATACTATTACACCATCCTACTGTTATTGTTGCTGGTACATCTGCTTGTGACTCTTATCCCTCTTATAGCACTATTTCTGTCAAATTCAATCATTTTCTGTCCTTCCAATAACTTCTCAATAATATTGCCATCCTTGTCATTCTTCTCCCATTTTAGCATGTTATCTAAGTAGTTCTGATTGAGTTCTACGTCTCTGTTTACGTCCCATTTTAAAGCTTCCGCTTTCATATTTTTATCAACCTAAAAGTCAATATTTATAGGGGACCTGTAGGTTTCCATGGTGAAAACGATGAAGTTTTACGATTTCCAACGACTTGAATGTGCAACGCTCAAGAAAATTACTATAACACTTCTGTTTTTCTGAATTCAAAGTGTTTTAAAGGATAGATTTTGCTCACGATTTTTCTTATCTTTTGTTGCAGTATGCCATCAATGACTTCTCTGATGAACTCCTCTGTCTTCATCTTGCTTACGTTCTCTTCTATGTAATCGCTTATGCATTTTCTTATCTTGGTATCGATCTCTTTGCTGACCAGCCTGTTAGAAATAGCTATTGATTTTATCCTCATCTTGTTATCCTTCAGGTTTACAACATTGTTGATGTCAATCCTGTTTGATCTTCTCCTGACTATTCTTGCCAAAAAGTCTTTTGTGCAGTCGTGTCCAAAGAATCTTGTTACTGCCTTCTTGCCATTGACGTCCTCTATCTTGAAGTAGAACTTCAAATAATACTTGTTCGGGTCGCCTGTTATGTCCGTCAAACCCGTCTCTATGACTCTTCCTTTCAGTTGTTTCGGGTCCATTGCTAGAGTCTCGCCTATGACAAAATCTCCAAAAAAGCTTGGAGCCACAATTTGATACCATTCCTTGCCTTTAAGCTTTGAAACCATAGAAATTAAATACGCTCTATATCTTTATAAGTTTTTCTTTTAGAAGATTTTCGCATAATTCAATGAACTTTTCCTGAGTATCAGGGGGTATCATGGCTCCTGCTGCTTGTTCATGGCCTCCGCCTCTGCCACCGCAAGATTTGGCGGCTTCTACCATCATATCCCTTATGTTGACGTTCTTAGACCTTCCTGAAACCTTAATCCCGTCCTTGGAGTTGCCAAAACCGATCAATGTTTTTTCAACAGGCTTGAATAGCATTGATACGATAGTTCCAATGAAGTTCTCGTTTATAACGTCCTTGCCTAATATGTAGTTGGCATGCTCCGCCTGCTTTATGCTCTCGGGATTGTTCTCTATCCATCTCATATAATTTCCTATCATCTTTCTATAGGCCTTTGACAAATTCCGGGCGGTTCCCAGGGCCTTTTCATTGCCCAAGCATAGGGCCAAGCCTGTTGAAGGACTGTTCATATTGCTGCAGGCATTCAAAATGGTCGCGAACTCTTTGGCGTCCTTCAGCTCTTCAGGAAAGTTTTTCAAGGTCAGAACATCGCTGAATATCATTTTCTTGCTGTATTTTTCATGCTTTAAACTTTCCTTGACTATGGCGTCTGTAAGTTTTCTTTTTTCATCAGCATCCAAGTCATTCAGAGTTCTCCATCCGCCATTTTTCTGGGGATTGATTCCTATTTCTGACAGGAATTGTATTGCCTTTGACTCCTCGTTTATTTCAGGAATGTCAGAAAATTCCAGGGCTTTGTACAGGGGCCTCGAGAATCTTCCAAACAAATTCAGCCCTATTTCAGCCTCTATCAATGGTGTTTCAAACAGCTTTGAGTTAGTAGAATAGGATACATCGCCTATCGTTCCGACTATTGCCAAAGGGGCCAAGGAATTGTTTTTGATCATCTCCTTTGACAGCAAATAGGTTATGCCAGAGCCTGACAGTTTAAGGTCGGCCTCTTCAGGATTTATGTGGATGACATTGTCGGCGGGCGAGCCTTCTATCTGGTGATGGTCAAGGACTATCACGCCAAACTTTAATTCGTTTATAAAGTCAAGGTAGCCAGAGCCCATGTCAGTGAATATGGCCAATTCAGGGTCCCTTTCTTTTAATCTCGCTATCAATTCTTCGCTGATTCTATTGACAAAAGTTATTTGAAAGCTCTTGTTGATATGAATAAGTGTTGAGGCGATTATTGATGCTGCCGCTATGCCGTCGCAATCAAGGTCAGAGACTATCTGTATTAGGCTATGAGTAGAATTTATCTTTTCAATCGCCTTGTTTATCAAATCAATAAGATGCTTCATCAGAAATATTATTGTATCTAACTAATAAAAATCCGGGTGTTGCTCATTATATTTTGCCATTTCTTCATTTGCTTTTTTACATTTCAGTTCTGCAAGTTGTACAATAAGTTTATGGTAGCCACTTTCCCAATCATTGTCGGAGTAGATTTTATGGTTTCTTTCTGCTTGTATTGCTGCTAAAATATCTAATGAAGAAGGTTGCTCTGCCATAAAAATGATTAACTTAATAGAAATTTATACTATTATTTTGCCGTCTCTACCAAAAGCTTTGCCCTTTCAGGCTCGTATTTAAAGTCTTTAGGCAGTCTCTTTGTTTTTACATAGTATTTTATCAGTCTTCTTATCTTGCTCTCCAAGAGTTCCAGGCCATGCTTGGAAATATAATCTCTCTTGCTCTTTACCAAATGATCCCTTATAGACACGGCATTCTTTAACAAATTTAACAGGTCATCGGGTATCTTAGACAACAGGCCGTTCTCTTCCAGTATCTTTGTTATCGTTTTTCCAGTTATTGTTTTGACAGAAGGTATTCCGTATTGATCCCTCAGTATCCTGCCTATGTCTGCTGACTGCAAGTCGTCCTTTCTTAGTTTTACGACCAGCCTTTCCACTTCTTTATCCTTGTATTCGACCCACTTAGCCGGCACTGAAGGTTTCTTGCTTCCGGCCTTGCCCTTTTTTCTCGAATGCATTCTAGCCATTTTGGACCTCTATAAATTGTGATACGATATAAATAACTATTCCTGCCATGACAAAAAAAGAGCCTATCACAGCTACCAATACAGTCCCTTGGATAAAACTCCCGATTCCGATGCCGATTGAAACTGCTATCGCGGATATGACTATGATGAAAAAACTGATGTTCTCTAGCACTTCCTTGGTGTTCTTTCCCCAGTTGGTTAGGTTTAGCTTTATTCCTTCTTGCTTATGTTCTACCTTATGCTCTTCGTGCTTGTGCTCTTCCTTGCTTTCTGCGTGTTCCTTTCCTTGTTCCATTGTTATCTCAGTCATCTTTTAACATACCTTCCTCTTTTTTCTATATCATTTAAGGTATACAAAACTTTATTAAAGTTATTGTTTGTTTGCTTGTAGCCTTTTACAAAACTTTCCCATAAAATATTTAAATATTTGAAATGGGTTGACTTGAAGGCTTCCCTCAAAACTGACAAATCTACGGCCTGATTCTCTACTCTTTTAGAAAAGTCACCTAGCCCAAAGTCTATGAAATATATCTTATCGTCCTTTAGAATCATGTTGCTAGTGGTCAGATCGCCATGGACTATGCCATGCTTGTGCAACAGGCCAACTGACCTGCCAACCATTTCCGCTGTTTTGTCCCTGTTATCATCATCGGTCTCGTTCAAAAATTCCTTTAGCCTTTTGCCGTCTATGAACTCCATTGTTATTTTAAAACCATTTTCATCGACAGAGAACATGTTCGGCGTCTCTACTCCTGCCCTTTTGGCCTCTGACAACAGCCTAGCCTCTTTCCTGGTTCTCAACTTTCTTAACCTATCGTCTATCTGTGCGAGCCTATAGTTCTTTTTTACTCTTTCCTTGACCAAATGTGAATCTTCAAGATACAAGATTGCTTCTGCCCCGCGCTTTATTATTTTCATAAAAATTACATCATTTGTATTTCATTTCCTTTTTTAATTCTTCGTAAATTTTTACAATTGATTCTACTCTTTGGGGAGCGTTAATGTCTTTGAATTTTTCCGACCAGAAATCACTTAATTTTCTTCTGTTTCTTTTGTCTTCGTTCTCATAATCAGAGGCTTGAATCATCATTTCTAATTTATCCACATCTTTACAAAATTTCGCTTCTTTGGTTTTGCATTCTTCCATTTCTTTCCATAACGATAAATATTTATTCCTCAGATATTTTGGTAGAGATGAATAAACTACTTGTAGAGCTCTTTCCTGTTTATTTTTAAGATACCTTTTATTCATCTTTGCCTTGTATATTGCATTAATGTCACCACTTACTGATTCTTCAATATCATGTAAAAGAAGCATTCTCATTATTTTTTCCGTATCCATCTTTTCCGAATCGGATAAAACCATTCCGAGGACTGCTGTTCTAAAAGAGTGGTCAGCAATGCTTTCAGGATATTTAACTCCTTTTTCCTTCCAACCTGTTCTAGGAATTCTTTTTAATTTGCCTACGGTTCTAGCAAATTCAATAAAATCTTTTTCTTTCATAAAATCACAATGGAACTTCGCAGCAGAATTTTTCTAACATTTTTTTAGTATAAATTTTTGGGAGTAACCTGTTATACCACAAGTCAAAAACCACTCGCTGGTCTATCTTGGGCATGGGCCTTCCCTCCTTCTCTTTCTGCCTAATGTTTTCCAATGCCCCTCCAACTTCTCTTATGTCTAGCATCTCGACTCTCAACGGCAAATTCTTATTAAGTTCTCTTAATTTTTCCATAAAGTCCCTTGCCTTGCTCTCAATATCATCTTCATAAATCAGTGAAGGCAGGTAGACATAAAAGTCCGTCTTCCATTCTAAGAACAGCTTGGCTGCCTCGAACTGGTTCTCATAAAATTCTGGCTTTGCTCCCGTTATTATCGAAAAGTCATCTTTGCAGAAACCCTTGAAGCAACCTACGACTCCAACATTTCTTTTTTTAACAATGCTTTTGAGATCTCCTTCAAGTTTTAGTAGGTATTTTGTGGTTGATAGGTTTGTATCGATCCATAGATATGTATTTGGAATTTCTTCTAACCTGTCATAAACCCCTAAAACAATCTCTGGTACTATGGTTGGTTCGCCGCCGGTTATCCTTAAAACATTTATGGGTTCTTTTGATTTTTCTCTGGCTCTTTCGAAATGCTCAATTATTTCTTTGGGAGAGAAGAACATTCCTAACGCAGGATTGGCTGCATTCACTTGTGAAGGTACATAACAGAAGTTACAAGCATACGTGCATCCGCTGAGTTGCGAGGCAAAAGCAACGTTAAAATCTTTTGGGTCTCCCAGCTTTCCCTTTAGTCTGAAAGCAGCAGAATAGGCTGGATTTTGATATTGCAATTTCTTAACTTCTTTTAGCTCTTTCGATTCAAAATTCGGCGATAGACCTAAAAATTTTGGCGACCATCTTTTTTTCGGAGGTGCTTCAAGCCACTTTTTTCCCATGGTGGTATCATCACCTATGTAGTTATAGTATCTGAAATACACGTCGATGACCCTAGGGTCCTGACCAGTGCCTTCTATCCTTGATATCAGAAACTTTCCGTCTTTCATCATTTTAGGTCTTACTAATTCAGCCCTTTTTTTTGGATTAAACAATGAAACCATAGAAATAATTAATCATTAACAATTTTAAAACTTGATTGTGTCGATATCTATTCTGCATCCCAAACGCTGAGAAAGGCTTTATTCTAACATATAAATGAGATGCATTAATTCCATAGACTTTGAAAATAACACCATATAACACTCAGGTCACTTTGAAAGGCTTAAGGTTTTCTACCTTTTCCCAAAACTAGAATTGGCAGTTCATCCATGGGCATCTTTAGAAGGTCCCTTGCTTTCCACATAGTTTCTGGGACTAAATATCCAGAACTCGGGCAGTTTCCTTTCCCTTCCCACAAAAACTCACTGCTTGTTTTTGCTTTCTTTGCTCCTCTGACTCCCATCATATACGCCCTGCCCAAAAATATATTATTGGCTGTCAATGTTCTTGATTGGACATCGATAAATCCGGTTTTCGTAAATAAATTCGAAACTTCATCAGGCAATGCGGCATACGATTTGAGGAGATATTTTTTACCATCTATAATATACCTTGTGTAGTTGGGGTCGATGCTGTAGATATTCTCTCTTATGACAGCTGCTAACTTTTTATGGGGATACGTGGTGATAAAGACACCTTCTTCTTTTAAGACATTCAGTGCACCGCAATACATTTCTTCTTGAGGTTGTATGTGATCGCATAATGCAGCTATTACAATGTCGAATGAGTCTTCCTTAAAATATCTCTCCAGCTTTGTAGCGTTACCTTTGACCTGTTTAACACTTTCTTTCGTCTTTTCTACTATTTTGAGATAGGTTTTTGATGGAAGCATTTTCTTAGCATCGTCTAGCATTATCTGAGAAATATCGAAGTCTACTAGTTTGTGTTCACTTGCTCTTCCTCGGTCAAAATCAAAAGGGCGATGCAAGCAAAGATCAAATCTCTGCCAGTTGCCTCCAATACCAATGTTTAATACATCTAACTCTTCAAGCGGTCTGTTCAATCTCTCAGCTTGCGCTACACACTCATAGTAAAGGGACGGCTTTTGTACGTCGTTATTGAATTGTACGCTTTTATGTTTGCTGGAGCAGTAAGTTCCTCTTAAGCGGTCGTATACAGACGTTATGTTTGCCTCTCCCATGAGGTATTAAAGCCTGAAAATCTTTAAATGCCTTTCCCAAATTCGCAAATCCAAAATTTGCTAAATGTATTCACAAGCAAAGTGCAGAACAATGATTAACACAAAAACTTTCAAAACCTTGTGAAAATCATGAGTGGGCGAGGAGAGATTCGAACTCTCGACCTTTCGGTTCCTGATGCCAATTATCAGCTTCGTCGGAAAAATCCTCGAACGCTATTGGCACAATTTCCGCCAGACTGAGCTACCCGCCCATGAAATAGAATATTATTCTAATGCTTTTAAATATTGAGTTTATTGCTTCGGTTTCATCCTAGACAAGAAATAGGTTATCACTACAGAAATTATAGTGACTATAATCGCGACGTAATACTTGTAAATGACATTTCCCACTGATGGGAAAAATGTATCTATCGTTGTTTTGATAGCGTCATTCCAACTCAAAGCAGCTACCAATCCCAATGCAGAAATTATAAGTGTTACAAAATTTTCCCTAAAGGCTTTGGTGAACTTGGAGACTTCATTGTTGATGATCAAGTTCCTTTTTTGCATTTTCCAGTCAGCTGGCTTGGGTAAAACCTTGCTTTCTGCTGCTTTAGGAACCACTTTGACATCTGTCATAAAATCACTGGGATTATTTATTAGCAGAAGCTTGTTTTTAAAGATTGTTATCCTAAAAAATGTGCTTTCAAGTAAAATCAAAAAATAAAAAAAGGGTAGGGTTTTCCTACCATGAAAATGGAACAACCCTTTCAGTTCTCTCCCAAACCCTATATCTCAATGCTATGTCGTCATCTATGCTCATTCTATTCCATTCTGTCCTTTTTCCTGGAAGTTTAACATCTCTTTCAATTTCAGGCACTGACCAACCAGGATCAAGTTCTCCATCTTCTCCATACTTATAGAAGGCCAATTCGACCGCTCTTGTGTTGAATCTCAAACGCGGCATTATCGAATAACTTATGCTGTTGGCAATCTCAGTAGCTTCTTGAAGTCCTTTCTTTGTGTGCCTGACATATGGATATCTCCCTTCAAAATCAGGCGTGTCTACCTCAACTTGAAGCGTCTCTATTTTCTTTGGAACAGTTTCCTCTTTTGCATATCCAGCGTTTCCTATGTATTCGAACCTCTCTCCGCTTGCCATCTCTTCTTTTATTTCAGTTGCTACGTTTCTGTAATATCTGCCCTCGTCTTCCAGTCTTTTCTCAAGAGCCTTTGTTTTGACATAGTCTCCGCTGAAAAACGCCTGCCATAAATTCGGTTGAACAAAGTTTTCAAATCTTACCACTTTTTTATCTCCCTTTGTTGGGACATCATAGTCTTTGAGAGCTATTTCGTGGCTGTCTACGAAATTGACGATGTCTTGATACGCCGGCATCTCTATTGTCCTCGCTCCGCTGTAGAAGTTTCCGTCAAGGTCTGTCAACAGAAAGTTCCTGCATTTGCCTGTTTTGTTCTTTTCCAGGTCTACAACGTTCTGGTCCTCAATCCTCACAGAGAAAGAAAATGCGTCTTTCTTTGCGGTCAAACCAAGAATTTTTCCGTGCCTGTTCTTGTTCGAGACTATCCATTCATCGTTATTCTCTTTTTTTGCCCTTCTAGATTTATAGTTAGGGAAGTTGATCACTGCTTCTCTGTCGGCAAGCACGTTCAGCATGCTCACCATGTCAAGGTTCGTTCCCTTGTATTCTCCGTTTCTGTAAGCCCTTGTTGGGCTCCTTTCGAATAAGTCTTTGGTCCATCTGCCCTTCATTTCTCCATATACAGGGCCCATGTCTTGGGATTTATCTAATATTTTTCCCATCGTTTTGTCTTCAAGCAATCCGCTCAAAGTTTTTGCATACTCCGTTTTTATCACCTCAAACTAGAGATGGGCTTCATTAGTGTTGAACTAATGTGGTGATAATAATTACCACAAGTTTTATATCATAAGAACATCCATTATAAGGCATGGAGCAGGAAGAGTATCATATCTTGCAGGAGTTCGGACTTACAAAAGCCGAATCAAAAGTTTATTTGGCATTGCTCAGAATGAGAAGCGGGCTCGCAGGCGATATAACAAAGAAAACAGGGATTCATAGAAGAAATGTTTATGATGCTTTGGAGAGGCTTGTCCAAAAAGGTCTTGTGGGTTTTATAATCCAAAACAAAAGAAAATATTTTCAAGTTAAGGAGCCGGAAAGATTTCTTGAGATACTAGAAAACAAGAAGATTGATTTCGAAAAAATCCTGCCCAAACTAAAAACAAGATACGAAAGCGCAGAGTCAAAACAAGAGGTAATGATACTCGTGGGAAAAAATGGCCTAAAGGCCGCTTTTGATGACCAGATAAAAGTTGGAAAAACTGTCTGCGTATACGGCGCTTCGGACAAGTACGCATCGGTTCTAAAATACTATGCTTATCAACACAAGAAAAAAAGAGTAGAGAAAAAAATAAATGTCAAGATAATTTTTAATGAAAAACAGAGAGGAACAGAAAGAACCAAAATGCCTCTGTCAGAAATAAAATTCCTTCCAGAAAAATACATAGGAATAACAGACACCATCATCTATGGAAACAAGGTTGAATTATTTATTTGGACGGAGGACCCTTTCGTTATAATGATAGAGAGCAAGGAGTTGGCAGACTCTTATAGAAAATTCTTTAATCTCTTGTGGAAAATAGCAAAAAATTGATGATGGACCGAGCGGGATTCGAACCCGCAGCCTCTACCTATTTCGTTTTATTGCGAAGGTAGCGATCTTCCAGTTGATCTATCGGCCCTTAGATATAAGAATACTGTTTAAGAAATAAATCTTATGCTTATCGCGGCTATATCCGACTTGGACCCACTAGGAGTGGACTTGGAGCCTTTCTTGGACATGATTAAGAAGGCAAAGGAGCCAGACTTGTTCTTGTTGGGGGGAGACATTTACGAGTATAGGAGCCCGGAGATATACGGCCTAATACTAGACTTTTTGAAATTAAGGGAATGGAAGTGCCCTATCGTCGCTGTTTTTGGCAATAGGGAGTTTGACGAGGACAGGGACGAGATAAGAAAGGTTTGCAAAAAAAGAGTAATCTTTCTAGAGGAGGAGGGCGTTGAGCTGAAAATAAAAGGCAAGAAGGTGGGTATTGTCGGAACAGAGGGTTCTTTGGACATACCGACTTGGTGGCAGTTCAGCCATGTGCCAGGAATAAAGAAGAGCTATGACGAGGACAGGGAGAAGGTTAGAAAATTGCTAAAGGAGCTTAAGGCTGATATAAGAATTTTGTTAATGCACTATGCGCCAACGCATAAAACACTGAAGGGCGAGGATCCGAGAATTTATGGAGGCTTGGGCTCTGAAAAATATGAGAAGGTTATAATCGAGACGAATCCTAGTTTTGTTGTCCATGGCCATGCCCACTATGGAATCCCCCTGGCCTTTGTGGGTCGCGTTCCTGTGTTTAACGTTTGTTTCAATATCGGCAGAAAAATAGTTGAGATAGATCCTGAGAAACTGCCTAAAACTGGTTTGGCTAGATTTACAAAGTAATATTTAAGAATGAGAGCTTTGAACGTTTCATCATAGCGCTCCCGAGGCTTTTGTAAGTTACATGTGATTAACAAAAACTATATAATCTGTTTGGTTTTTTATAACTCTTAAAAAGAATAAGCTTTTTAAAGCTTTTTATTTAACTATCTATAGGTGATTAAAATTCGAGCAATAACTGAAAGAGAATGGAATGAACAGAAAGGAATTGCCAGGTTTAGAGTTGAAAAAAGATTAGGAAAATTATCATATGGAGATTGGTTAAAATATACCTCAAGATTTCTTCAAGCTTATGGCTATGCTTGTGGACCGACATCAAATGTTGAACTTAGGGAAGGAGGTCATGTATTTTACGATCCACCGGATTTAACACACGAAGTTCCTGGAGATTTAATTTTTGAATTGAAAGGAACAAATCTTAGTACACTTCAAGAAGAGATAATAAAAAATATAACGGATATTACAGCGGTTAAGGATAGTAGACTTGTTGCAAGAATACAGCCGGTAAATGCTAATCTGGATTTGTCGTTTGCTGATGTCGAATTTACTACAGAAGATCCAAAAGCACTTAGATGTTACGTTCAAGTTGGCAGTAGTAAACATTATGATCAAAATTGTCCAGAGGTCAGAAAGTCAGAAATCATTCATAGATTATATGAAGATTTTAGAACTAGGACTTTAAAAGAGAAATTGGCTTTCAAAATTTCTGACGCCTAGAATTTAAAATGCAAAAGTGTTTTGATGGAAGTTAAACTAAAGTCAGTGGCCTACGACTTAGAAGGAACCGTTATCAATGTTGAAAGTGTGCACCATAGAGCTCACATATACTCAGCAAGAGATTTTGGTGTCACCCTCTCTTTAGATGATTGTTTCGACAGTCTTCCGCATTTTATAGGCGGTCCAGATGAAGAAATAGCCAAAGAAATTGCTGGTATTGCTTTGAAGCGAGGTCGTAAAATAGATTATGAAAGCGTTTTATCAAGTAAGAGGAATCATTACAATCAATTGTTGAAAGAGGTTTCCATAATACCCAGAGAAGGGTTCATTGATTTTTTTAATGCATCAAAAGGCATGGGTCTAAAATACACTATAGGCTCATTGACAAACAGGGAACAGGCTCTGACACTCTTAAAGAGAGGAGGTCTTATTGACTTGTTCGGATATGACAACATAGTGCTTAGGGAAGATGTAAAGAGGCTCAAACCAGCACCCGACGTATGGATAGAGACCGCGAAAAGAGCTCATGTAGAGCCGTCGGACCAACTTGTCTTTGAAGATTCTTCAAGAGGCATTCAAGGAGCGGTCGAGATAGGTGCCTACTGCATAGGAATGCCTATATATAACAGACCTGATGTAATTGAGCCACTATTAAAATCTGGTGCAAAAAGGATTTTTATGCAATGGAATGAAATTAATCCGCAAAACTTGATAAGCAACATTAATCTAGAGCTAGAAAAAAAGATATAAAAATAAGACGGTTGAATTTTTCATAGATGGTTCTGATACATAAGAAATCAAGAAATGAGCATTTTGGTAAAGTTTAAAGAATGCCTAGAAGTCATTGAGAACTGTTAAGCATGTTGCAAAGGCGGTGATTAATTCTTCTCACTTTTAAAATAACCAATCTGGGGTCAAACCAATACTTATCTGCGACTAGCATAATTATACTTAACTTTAAAGGCGAGCTGGATAATGCTTATGATTAAGGCAATAAAATTTGCAATGATTACTGGTGACGCAGATATCATAACCCCATATAATAACCATAAAAGACAGTTAAGAAAATACAAGAGAACCATCCCAAATGCCAAGTCGCGAACTTTCTTGGTCTTCCAGATTTTAATGACCTGAGGCAGCATTAAAAGTGTTCCTACGACAGCGGCAATATAACCAATCACATCTGCTATTAGCATTAGGTTCCACTCCTAAATGATGTGCTCTAACTTAGGAAGTCATTACTTATTAATTTTTCTATTTAATGTTTTCCTGTAACCTTTCTAAATAAAATCTGGCGCTCCTAACGTATTTTTCAGGATTCCTTAAAACTTCTCTGGAGATAAGATCAAGGTCTTCAAAGAAGGCTTCAGAAACTTCGTCAGGCTGCAAACTGAAAAGACCTTTGTAGATTCCTTCAAAAAGGTGAACGTACTCAGGATCGTTTGGGCGGATGTCCTTACGAAACTGGGATACAGGCTTAAGGCTTAGTTCCTTTGGGACTGGCTGTTGATAAAACACTTCCTCCAATTCCGATAAGGCCGTTTCCAAAGGCGTCTGTGCCCTGTTTTCATTCTCGAGCCATTTTGCATGTCCGCCTACTGTAACGTTTAATACTCCGCCGTGGCTAACTCGCTCACTCCGTCTAGTCAAGAGTAGCTTGCTCTGGGAGTAGTCTTCAAAAATAAACGTGTTTGAAGTAGAATGCCTCAAGCCTCTAGCATTTATGTCCTTAGGATGCCCCAGATCGTAAGGAATAGGCCCGATCTCGATCCCAAAATCCGTTACATGAACTATTGAAGGATATCTGTTTATCATAAAAGAGTGTTAAAAACAAAATTATTTAAACCTGATTTTAACCGACTGTTTATAACCACTACAATCTAAGATTTTCAATGATAATAGATATTTAAAATTTTTTCTCATCCAAGTTATTTCTGATTGCAGGTAATCATCAGGTTTTAATGCTCTACCGAGGCTTAAGGAAACCTTTTCTCATATCCCTTGGAGAAGGGTTTAAATTCCTTACGTTACATCTAAAGTTATGAAAAAACCATCTCTTGACACATTATATTTGAATGTTGGTCCACCGTCTATAGACGCGTGTCTTCTTCAAAAAGGTGATGGAGTTAGATATTATGCTGAAAATCGCGAACTTGACCTAAGAAGGATAGGCTACATAGGAGACTCTACTTCTGACATTTCTGTCATGAGTTTAGGAGAAGTAGGTTTTATAGGTGCTCCAGCAAACGTAGAGTTCGAGGTTGTAGAATATATGAAGGGCAGCGGAAAGAGGCATTTTATCTCAGATAAGAAGTACTTGGACGGTTTTTTAGATTTCTATGAAGAAGCTAAAAAAATGGGTCTTGACGCTGTCATGTCCGATAGAGACGGAGTTTTGTATTACGGTGTTGATTTTTCAAGAGGAAATGATTTTGCAAAAAGACTGAGGGTTGCTGGTCAGAAAGATAATCCTGCCATAATAATGCTGACAGGTTCCACATTCTGCCAGAATACTGATTTTTTGCGAACTTATGGCTTCAGTCCAGAAAATCTTAGCGGAAACGATTATGTTCAGAAAAATCCTTACATTGCTTTGCTAGAAAACTCAGCTTTGTGGATAAATGCTCTCAAACCGCAGGAACCTATAGTAGCCCCCATATTTGACAAGGGGGTTTTAGAGAAATTTACTGGAGAATTCAAGAAAAACGTTATGAAAGAAATGGAGAATAGCGTGCTGCCAAAGTTCGGTTTTGGTTGGAGTGATGATCAAAGCGATAAAAATTCAAAAGTGTATGTTCCACCAAAATTAACCATGATCACTTTTGATGTTCCAAAAACATCTTCTACTGATCAGTACTTTAGAAAAAGCCAAGATGCGGAGCTTTTTAGAAGAGAAGTTCTTGAAATTATGATGAAGGAAGCTGAAAAACTTCATCTGCCTGTTACTGTGACATGAAAATTTTATAATTCTGTTGATTAATATTTAATATCTGAAGTCAGCAATTTTCCCGAGGCTTTGCTCTACAGTATAACTATTCAAGGTAAAGCTAAATGGGTCAAATGTCAAACTTGTGGTGAAGAGCATTTAGAAAGAACAACAAATTAGTATCTACCAATAAAATGTTTTTCCTTTGATAAAATTTCAATTAACGTCTTACCTTCTTCATAAGATTTTATAATTTTTTTGACTTGGTATAATTCATAAAGAGACAAGAAGAAAAATAAACAAAACAAAGCAAAGCAGGATAAAAAATAACCGCAAAGGTGATTATACTCGGAAAAATAGCATAAGTGAAACTAATAAGTATTAAAATAATTCCAGTTAAAAACATATTTTTCTCTAAAAGCTTATCTGAATTTTCTACCATATTTTGAAACTTTGAATTGAGAATTAATCTTTTAACAAGTTCCTTCTCTTTGATTTTTCTTCTATTAAAAAAGTCTATTTCTCTGAGAAAATCTTGTTTTAATTTTTTTGAAATGTCTTCTCTTTTATCTTTAATAAAGCTATAAAAAAATTTAAAAGATAAACCCATAACAAAGGCAATAAAAGACGCTATGGCAGGAACTAATATTTCTATTGTCATTTTATCATTAATTATAAGTTTCAAAAGTCTATAAATGTTATCTATTAAGGCTCTATACTGTAGAAGCTTTACCTTCCGAGGCTTCCTTAAGCCAATTCTATACATTTAGCTGCTAGACATTGTCAAAAGACATAATAGCTAGATTATTCTAAGAATTGACATATGCAACTTCTTATTCGAAGCAGTGATACCAGTTTTATTGACATCCCAAGAATTTGAGTTATAATTTTGAATCTTTCCACCAGCCTCGGTTACAATTAGGCTTCCCGCCGCATGATCTTCTGGTGTTGTGCCATTATCTATTAGACCATCTATTCTGCCTCTTGCGATATTACATAAGTTCAGCGCAGGAGAGAAACTAACAATAACTTTTCTTGAACTTAGCGAGAGCTTTTCGATAGTTTTCAATCCCTTTACAATATCTCTTTCATCAGATGAATAGGCTGAAGCCAAAATGGCATCCTCAATATCACTTCTATCAGAAACCTTTATCGGTTTACCGTTCAAAAATGCACCTTTACCCCTTTCAGCAAAATACAGTTCATTTAAAATTGGGTTATAAACAACTCCCAAAATTATTTTACCTGCATGTGACAAAGCAATTGAAACTGAGAAGTATGGATCTCCAATTATGAAATTAGAAGTTCCGTCTAGAGGGTCTATATACCATGTATAGTCAGAAGATTTCTCATTTTTGCCAGACTCTTCAGCCGTAATGTTATGATTGGGAAAGGCTGAATTTATTATCTTTATAATCTCTTTTTCAGATTTGTAATCAGCGTCAGAAACAATATCGTGTTTTGCTTTATTTTTAAAACATAATAAGCTTTTAAATTCTAATTTAAGAATTTTTCCAGCTTTTTTTGCAGCTTTTATTGCTACGCTCTTGTAGGTCATATCATATTTTAGTAAATACTAATAAATATAACTTTCGAACTTCTTTCTGCGGACTGCCAATTTTGGATAGCTCGCCCGAAGCTAGAATTATAATGCTGTACGTATACTATAATCCTCTATTCTATCTTTTTCAGCAACATCATCTACAGTTCTTTCAACCCATTCAATGTCTTCCTTTCTTCTTAAAGGAGCATAGCCTCTTGGAGTTTTCTGACCTTCAACCGTATACAGAACTCCACAACATCCTTCGCTTTTAACAACATCTATCCAATGTTCCCCTAATTGAACTTGGAATAATTCTGGATTTTTTCTTCTGATAAAAATTCCTGCACTAGTAAGTTCTGCATTTCTAGGTTTTTTTACTTGTGGCATTTGATCACCTGATGTATAATATAAAAATAATCTTTTTAAGGCTTTGCAATCCAACTTTAACATTCTCCCGATGGTCAAACCATCCTATTTTAATTTTTATGGTTTTTTTAATGGCATTCTTGCATATTAGTTAAAGATTTATTAATGTTATGACAAAAGTTCTTTCATGGAAACTAGGTATAACCCAAAGGAAGTGGAGCCAAGGATACAGAAGTTTTGGGAAGAGAACAAGCTGTTCAAATTTGACAGGAATAGCAACAAGCCTTCCTTTTGCATCGACACGCCTCCGCCATTCACTTCAGGCGACCCTCACATGGGCAACTTCTTGTATTGGACCTGGATAGACGCCATATGCAGATACAAGAGAATGAGAGGCTTTAATGTTCTCTTGCCGCAAGGCTGGGACTGCCATGGTTTGCCGACTGAACTGCAGGTTGAAAAGAACTATAAGATTAGCAAGAATTTCAAAGAAAGGTTCCTAGAGCTGTGCAAGGAATGGACAGAGGAATGCATAGAGAAGATGAAAACAAAGTTAATCGCCATGGGTTATTCTTCTGATTGGGATTATGAGTATTCCACTGACAGCGGAGATTATTTGGCGTTTGTGCAAAAGACTCTTCTCAACTTATATTTCAAGAAACTTCTGAAAAGAGTGGAGCATCCTGTCATGTGGTGCACCAAATGCGGGACGAGTTTGGCAAAGGCAGAGGTTGGCTACAAGGAAAAGGAAGGCATTCTCTACGACATAAAGATTCCTGTTGGCAAAGAGCATATAACAATATCGACAACAAGGCCAGAATTTCTTCCTGCGTGCGTTGCGATCTTTGTCCATCCGGATGATAAGAGATATAAGAAATTTTTCAACAAGAATGCAAGACTGCCGATATTCGACAGGGAAGTTCCTATTCTCGAGAACAAGGAGGTTGACATGGAGTTTGGGACAGGAGTTGTTTACCTATGCACTTATGGCGACGAGTCAGACATCAAGTGGCAGAAGAAGTTCAACCTGCCTTGCATAAACATCATAACCGAGGACGGGAAATTGAACGAGAGTGCGGGAAAGTTCAGAGGAAAGAATCTGGAAGATGCCAGGGTTGAAATAGTTGAAGAACTGGGAACGATTGGTCTGTTAGAAGGCGAGAGAAAATTCAATCATAACGTTCTTTGCCACACAGAAAGAGGCAGCTGCCTGAACCCGATAGAATTCCTGATAAAGAAGCAGTGGGCCATAGACGCGATGAAGTTTTCTGATGACATGCTGGCGTTGTCAAAGGACGTCGAATGGTATCCTGACCATATGCAGAAAAGATTAGTGAACTGGGTAGAGTCAATGGATTGGGACTGGATAATTTCCAGGCAGAGGGTTTTCGGAACGCCAATACCTTTCTGGTACTGCGAGAATTGTGAAAAAATATTCTGTCCGAAAGAGGACGAACTGCCTGTCAATCCTTCCATTCAAAAATACATACCGCAGGAAAAGTGCGAGTGCGGAGGAAACATAATCGGAGAGACTGATATCTGCGACGGTTGGGTGGACTCTTCGATAACGCCGTTAATCATCTCAGGTTATTGGAAAAAGGACGATTTGCTGTTCAAAAAATTATATCCTATTGATGTCAGGCAGCAGGGCCATGACATAATAAGGACATGGGCCTATTATACGATGCTCAGGTGTTTTATAGAGACTTCCCAAAAGCCTTGGAAAAAAATACTGGTAAACAGCATGATTCTTGGTCCCGATGGAAGAGAGATGCACAAGAGCCTTGGAAATCTTGTTATGCCAGACGAGGTCATGTCCAAGAACGGGGCAGACGCCATAAGAGCTGGCATGGTAATGATGGGAGCGTACGGCAACGATGTTCCCTTTTCCTGGAAGGACATGGACTTCACCTTCCGATTCCTGACAAAATATTGGAACATCTTAAGGTTCTCGGAACCGCAGTTGCAGAAAATCGATAACACCGAGCTGACGGTCATCGACTCGTGGATGATTACAAAATTGCAGAAGGTAATAAAGAAGGTCACGAAAGACTTGGAAAAATTCCAGTTCGCGTCTGTCTTTGAGACATTGCATAATTTCATCTGGCATGACTTGGCTGACAACTATCTGGAAATGATAAAGTATCGCTTGTACGAGGATAGGATAAAGGAGCCTGCCCTGTATACGCTCTATAATGTCCTCTTGTCGGTAAACAAGATGCTCGCTCCTATAATGCCTCACATAACAGAGGAGCTGTGGCAGACCATTTTCAAGAAATTCGAGAAAGACTTGTCAGTTCACGTTTCCTCGTGGCCGACTGTTAACGAGAGAATGATAGACGAAGAGAACGAGAAGACAGGTGACGTCACAGTTGCGATAATATCGTTTGTTAGGCAGTATAAGAGCAAGAGAGGCCTTTCGCTAAATGCTCCCATAGAGAAACTGACAATAGAGTGCGACGCTGACACAAGCAAAAGCTTGGAAGAATTGTTTGATGACATCAAAGGAACCGTCAAGGTAAAGGAAATAGAGTTTGCAAAAGGCGAGTTTGTCCTAGAAGATTATGAAAAGATAAAATTGAGCGTGAAATTATAGGTTTAAATCCTTTTCTGTTTTAATCTTATTTAAGGTGCTGATATTATGAGTAATGAGACTGACTTTGAGCCGTCAGAATTAGAGAACTTTGAAATAAAACTCTGGCCACTTTCAAAACAAAGCAGGTATGTAGAAGTAAGAAATCCTGATTATTTTAATAATAATTCTCTTTCTCAATTAGATTATGTTCCTACAAAAATCATAGGTTACCAAAATGAGACTGAAGATTCATTAAGACAAATCCAAAAGCAAGCATATGATAAATTAAATGTTGCAAAGGAACCGATAATAAAACAAGTGAAAGAAGATCATGAAAAAGATAATATTTTCCAGGTTCTGGGTACTGTCATTTTTGGCGTTTATGGCTATTTATATCCTGCAATTGCTATCAAAAAACCTGAAATATCAATACCTGTTGAGGCTGCATTAGGAGCTGCTGTTCTTGTAGGTTCTGGTGCCATATACATTAAAAGAAGAAGAAATCTTAAAAGAGGTATAAAGGAATTTAATAATAATATAAGAAAGTTTGGAAGCATGCCCGTTCAAAAATTTGAGGTTGTGCCGAACGAAGAATCAGCAGATATTTTAAATGCTATAGAGAATAACGAACCCTTGAAAATCACCAAACCGATAAGTGGAGAAGATTACAATTCAATAGACAAGATGATTCAGGAAATAGGGAGTGTTGTTTCTCCGTTCCCAACAGAAATCTATCAGCAAAAATTAGCAACTTATCAAGCACCTCCCAAGAAGCCTTTGTTTAATTTTTCTTTCAGAAGGCTCAAAAGAACTTAAATTTATATATTCTCTTGACAAACTGAATAAAATGGAAGCTTCAAATTCCAAAGAATAGCTATTTTCTTTAGTGAGACCATGGTAGAGGAACATATCTATAAGCTAAGAAAACTCTTGGACGAGCTCGAGAAAATCAAGGGAAGGCACACAGAGTTGGTTAGTGTCTATATTCCTGCCGGTTTCAACATCCAAGAAATGGTCAACATGCTCAGGCAAGAGTACACATTAACAGAGAATGTAAAGAACAAGACTGTTAGGAACAACGTTCTAGGCGCCATAGACAAGGTATTGCAAGAGTTGAAGTTCTTCAATAAAACTCCTGAGAACGGTCTGGTTATTTTCGCAGGCAATGTTTCTGAAAAGGAGGGCGAGACAGACATAAAAGTATGGACAATCCAGCCGCCGGAACCATTGAAAGTTAAGAAATATTGGTGCGATCAGAAATTTGAACTGGAGCCTATGCATGACATAGTCGCTGAAAAAGAATTGTACGGCATTCTGGTCATGGACAACAAGGAAGCTGCCATAGGCCTGTTGAAGGGCAAGAAGCTAGAGGTCTTAAGAAAATTGGACTCGATAGTTCCTGGCAAATTTCGTAAAGGTGGTCAATGCGAGGTCCCTGAAACTTTAGTGCCGTTATCAGATGGAAACATTGTTAGAATCGGCGACATGAAAAATAATTCGATAATAAAGTCAGCAGATTTCAACACTTTCTCTATTTTGGATTCTCCTGTCCTAGATATTTACAAAAAAAAGAAATCAACAGTCTATAGAGTAATAACCAAATGCCCGAGGATGGAAGTGGAGACTTCAAAGGACCATTTCTTTTTCGTTTTTGAAAATAACGAATTAATCGAAAGGCCGGCTGGGGAGCTGAAGGTTGGAGATACTCTTTTAATGCCAGAGAAAATAGACGTAAAGGGCGAAGTTCAGACTCTCAATACGAACCATTTCCTCAGATTCAAGATAAGCGATGAAGGAAGAAATTTATTGATTCAAAGAAGAAAGGAGTTAGGCTTATCTCAAGAAAAAATAGCTAATAAATTAAATGTATTTCAGGCTGAGATTTCTGCCGTAGAGCTTGGTAAAAGAAATATAGACCTGAGCAGAAGGCAGTCAAATTTGATACAAAGGATGTGCAAAGAGCTTAGCATTGACTATAATGATTTTAGAAACAAGTTCATAGTCGTCAATGAAAAGATAACATTGCCTGAAATTCTGGATGAAGAATTAGCACAAGTAATAGGTTATTTTCTAGGGGATGGAAATTATGATAAAAATAGAATATGTTTTTCAGAGAGCGATAAAGACCTGGCTATGTACTATGAAAACAAATTAAAAAAATTATTTAACGTGAAATTACGCACCAGATACAGAAGCAGCAAGAAATACTATGAAATAAGAATTTGCAATAAGGTTTTGGAGAAATACTTCAGGAAAGAAATTGTAAAAGATAAGAACACGTTAAATGTGATGGTTCCTGAAAAAATACTAAAGTCTAAAAATAATGTAGTAGCATCTTTTTTGAAGGGGTTCTTTGATGCGGAAGGCTACGTTTCTAAAGGCCTTGTTGGGTTTGGTATAAACAACAAAATTTTGGCTAGGCAGATACAGCTTATGTTTTTACGTTTTGGTATAATAACAAGCTTAAGCGTTTACGATAATAAAAAGAATCCTTATTCTAAGAATTACAGGTATACCTTAAAAACATCTGAAAAAGAGTCTATTGAGAGATTCATCAAAAACATAGGATTTTCTTTGAGGAGGAAGGAAATAGCTCTGGAAAGATTGATAGCCTCAAAATCAAATACAAGCAGGGTTAGGCAGATACTGATAAACGGTAGAGTTGTTAGAAAAATCATAGAAAATCACGGATTGAATAAGCATGATTTCTATCAGGCTAGCGATTTCCTTTTAGGAAAAAAGAATATAAGCAAAGGCATTTTCGAGAGACGATTTTTAGACAAAATCAATGACGAGGAACTGTATTTAGAATTAAAGAATGTTTTGGACTGCCCCATTATACCTGTCAGAATAAAGAAAATCGAAAAATATGAGAAATCAACTCCAATGATAGACTTGGCAGTCAAACATGAAAGCTTCATATCCAATGGCATTTTAGTCCATAACTCTTCAGGCCGCTTTCAAAGGGTCAGGGAAGGCCTGATAAATGACTGGTGCAAAATAATCGCGGAAAATGTCAAGGAACTGTTTTCCAAATTCGAGCTAAAGGGCATAATAATAGGAGGCCCGGGACCTGCCAAGAATGATTTTTACGATGAGGATTATTTGCAGACTGAAATGAAGAAACGAGTTTTGGGAATTAAGAACGTCGGCTACACTGACGAGCAAGGCCTTGAGGAAGTGATTGAAAGGTCGCAGGACTTGTTGGCGGAGGCCGCTGTTTCAAAGGAAAAGGCCCTGGTTCAGAAATTCTTGGAAGAGCTCAGAAAGGAAAGCGGTACGGTAGTCTACGGAAAGGACAACGTGCTGAAGGCATTGGAAATGGGAGCTGTTGAAATCATTCTGATTTCAGAAGGCTTTGAAACAGAATTCTTCTCTGAAAAGGCAAAGGAGTATGGAACGCAAGTTGAGGTTATCTCTAGGGATACTAGGGAAGGAGAGCAACTGTTCCAGATTGGGGGCATAGCTGCCATACTGAGATGGAAAATATCCTAGTAAAAATTATTTTTCACTATGTTATATGAAAATAACCATGGGAACCAACTAGTTTAGATTCAAGTTTAAATGTTTAACTTTCCTATATTTTTTAGTGCTAAAATGGCTGAAGTTAATTGGTCTGTAACTGATAAAGAAAATTTAAAGTCCGTAATATCATTTTTTTATGAGTCTAAAGATTTGGCTATTTCTGATTTGAAAAAAGTATACGAAAAATTTGATTATGTACCTAAAGTTTCAGTTTCAGGTTTTAATGAAGATGGTTATCTAATAAAAGAGTGGTCTGAAAGGGTTGGAAGAATAAGAAAAAAAGAAAAAACGGTAAAATATCCAGAAAAAGGAATACGTATCGAAGAATATGAAGATGAAAATAAAAGTGGTTATTTATTGTCTATTAAAATTGTGAGTTCTAAAAACAATTTAGATGTTGAAAAACTCGCAATTGCAAAAACTTTGAAAAGTGTAATAAAATCAGAATTAACTGGAAAATCAGATGAAGAACAAAAACCAACTAGTTCTCATCCAACAACAGTAACCTAGCATAATAGAACCAAACTCTCCACTCCCAACTTTGCTTATATCAATATAACCAGTGGAAAAATATCGGTTTCAGGTACATAGATGAAAATAACACCATATAACACCCGGATAGTCTGACCTTGCAAAAATCAGGATGTTTTTGGCTGAAAATTGATAGAACTAACTTTTTGCGTTTGGTATATAAAAAGGAGATTTTTTTCTATGTCTTTCTTCTCGTAATCTTTGTTCGGCTATTCTACAATATGCATTAAAAATAGTTTTGTCTTCCAATAATTCATAGCTTAAATTAGTTCCAGCTTTAGCCGCCATTTCCCCTAGAAATATTTTATCTCTTTCTGTCAGTTCTCTCATATTTCTCAATTAATTATAAAGATTCTGAGAAATTTAAACCTTTATTGATGTTTCCATTCATTATATGAAAATAACCCTAACAACATCTATAAAGAATTGACCTAACAAAATAGAATATTATTTAAGTCAACTATACTAAACTTCTCTATGAACTGGCTCCAGTTCTTTAAGTCAAACAAGAAAAAAATTATAACAATTATTGGTTTGGCTATAGCATTTTTGCTTTGGATAGTTCCAATTTCTAGTCTTTCTGATTCAAGCCCTTCCTTTAGTTTTGAAAAATGCGAAATTTCTGGAGGAAGATTAGCTACTTGGAATGATCAGCAGTACTTTACTGACAATGAGCCTGACAAAATGTATTTGGATGAACTAAAGAGAAAGTTTCTGGCATTAGGATTCTCAGATCAATATTGGGACTCGCATTTTAGGTTAATATGGGCAAATTATAAGGAGAACTATGACAGAGATGAAATAAATGCTGTGTTTTACTATAAGACCGATAGTTGGATAGATGACTTGTATACAAATTGGGGCGATGTCAAACCGTTCTGTGACGGAAGTTTTAGCAAGTGTTCACTATGTAGGAGATATATGACAGAAATACATGGATGGATAAATTTAGGGCAGAATAGCCAAGGAGTAGAAATAGATTATAGGCAACATGGAAACAAGACTATGGTTTATTCTCTAGGAAGTGTAATTTGGCACGGAGATGCTATGATTAACCCAAATACAACCGTTTTGATACCAGAAAACAATCGTATTTTGAGTGCTTGGGAAGCAGGTTTATTGGCAAAACAATGCGTACCGTTTTCTATGAATCTATATAACGTGGATATGACTCAAGTGCAACCAATATACTCAGTTAGCGGAGAAGATTTATCGACTTTATTCGATGGTATGGTTCACATGTATGCACAAGTAAACCTTTTAACAGGAAAGGTCACATGCCAACAATCAGCGTCGATAGTTTACTAATTATATCGATGTTTATACCGGTTATATGAAAATATCTAGGTGTTGAAGTAATTTCCTAAGCAAAATATATGGTAACATTTCTGAATGTTTCCGATAAACTATATATGTTAAATGACAAATTTGAGGAATTTCTTTGGATTTTGGTTTAATAGTAGGGTTTAAATCTTTTTGCTATCATATTAATTTTCATGAAGAAAATAAATTCTAATTTAATTAATCAAATAGAACCTAATTCAATCAGAAGTATTATGGATGAAACAGAAAGAGGAGATTTAGCAGATAAAACATCAAAGATATTTTATCCTTATAAACTATCCCAAGCACTAGAACCTTATAGAAGTCAATTTATTCTTGGAAGTCATTTTCAAGGATATAAAGGAACTCCAGAGTATCATGAAGTTCTTGGACAAAAAATACGTTATTATAAATGGCTACCTACATTCCTTTTAGGAAAAATATCTGAGGCAAAACCATTAATCCTTGCTGAAAAAAATAGACGAGAAGTTTTAAGTGTTAATACCAACAAAAAATTTGCTGAATATTCAATAGATGTTGGCGTCGCTGTTAATAATAGCAATATGCCTTTATTTGGATTGATGTCTTATTGGGTTGGTTCCGATGAGGAAATATTAGCTTTCAAAAGAGCACTATGGCCACAAATTAGAGACAGACCAATTGACAATATGCTAAGGTCATTAACTCGTAAAAAAATTAAAGATAAACAAATGAGTAAAAATTATTTAGAAGGTCTAGAATTAAAAATAAGAAGATGCAGAAGAAGTGATGAGGCGAGAGCATACGCAAGTCAAGTTAAAGCTATAATACCTAAACATGGGTCAACAGAAAGTTTCGTGTATCCTGTAGAAGAAGAAAGTGTAAAGACTATCTTAGTTTAATTTCAGTTCATTTCTCATTCTATTCCCTTCAAAATTTTTATTCTCCTTTGATTTCCAATGAACTTTTCACTAAAAATCATTAATTATCAAAAATCATATATAGGGAACTGGAAACATATGAAAATAATCCGGTGAAACAGGTTTATTAGTAGATTCTTAACAGCAAGCTTATCTGATTCCCACTCATGCTGGCCCTGCTCATTTCTATGGTTTTGCCACTCTGGCCTGTTACTTGTACATTACCAACCTGCTCAAATTGAAAGCTTATGTTCGTGTAATTCCATTTTAAGCTTAATATGCTGTTCCTGCCGGAAATATCGCACATCTGCCAGATATTATTGTCAGGGTCTATGATAACCCAAGGAGATTTGTCGCAAATCCTGTATCGGCTTGTTATTCTATAAGATATTTCATTGGTGCTTCCAGCGATGTCGCCCCTTTCAAGAGGGAATACGCACTTGTTGGACAAGCCTGTTCTGGCAGTCTCAAATATCTTATTGTTGCACTCTGCAAATTCTTGTTTAACGGCATTTATCTCGTTCACCTCAAAAAAGCCTGTGGTGTTCATTACAGTCCAACCAACCAGAATTGAGGTTAATGACACAACAACAATCATTGTCAACATGAAGGTTATAGCAACGCCTTTCATAATAATATATACACGTGTTATAAATTATAGCATTTCGACATAATCCGAGGCATGCTTTAAAGAAACAGCCAGTCCCGACTCAACCGTAACCAAAACAGTTATCTTGCCCTTCTCTTTGGCCTTCTGTATCAGGGGCAAGAAGTCCGCATCCCTTGACGCCAGGGCTATAACTTCTATGTCAGGGTTGTTTATCGCTTCCATGGCGTGAACAGCTATTGACACGTCCACGTCCGTTTTCTGCTCAGGGTCTCCCAAGGCTATGACAGTTTCGAATCCTTCATTGGCGACAGCCTCTATTAGCTTCTCTGACGCGAATTGATTTAGAAACACCTTGCCAATAACAATTCTTCCGTACTTTTCCACTCTTCTTTTCATGTCCTTTAGGTTTATGTTAAACTCCTTTCTAATCATGTTTGGCCCGTCCACAAAAAAGGCTAGCTTGGGCTTTTCGCCAAAGCTTTTCTTTATTTTCTCCAAACTGTTTTTGAAGCCTTCTAAGACCATTTCATCACTCTTTATAGTTATTGATAATCTTATTTAAAATTAAGAAGGGACATAACAGCGTTATATTCTTTATATTTTTATTGATTTTTTGAATATGTTTCCACTTCAGGACGAGCTACTGTTTTTTCAGGTTCTATGGTTTGCTGTGGTGCTTTGGCCGGCTTTATGCCAGTAATTTTAAAATCTTCTAATAACTCTTCTAAATCCTTTCTCAGCTTAACCAGGCTTCTTATTTCAAACATGCTTATTATAACGTAAAACAACATTATAATGTTCAAAATGAGCAAAAACTCTAAAACTGGAATATCCACGCCAAATACAATAGCCATTAAATCATCTTCTTAACTCTTTAAATATTAAAATCGAACCTATTAAAATAATTATCAGTACAACAATTAAAATTAATAAACCGTAATTGATTTCAGGTTTGCCTTCTACCACAAGCGTTCTCATATCCTCGTCCAATACATTTAGTCCAGACATAGTTTTTGCCTTAAATGTATATTCTCCTGGGTTAAGTGATATATTGACCTTATAATCTATTCTGCCATCTAATGTGTCAAGATAAACTGTTTGCATTTTATCCTTTACAACTTCTAGTTCGGTTGTTGATTTATTCTCAAAATCCTTTATATGAATTTCATAATTTTGATCTCCCATTGGAGTTACGTACAAGAACAAAGGTTTGTATGCCAAATATATGGTTTTATTGGCTGTTGCGTATGGAGTTGTAGCTACCAGGTTATAATTGCCCTCAGTTTCTGGGGTATAGACTATGAAATTTAATGTTTTAGTTTCACCACTTTGAAGGAAAACATCTTGTTTTTCTACTAACAATTCTACAGTTGTTGTTATCTGTTTCGTACTCGTTAGCGTAACAATCACTGATATTGGTTCTCCTGCTTCTGCTTCATCAGGAGCAATCATTTCCATTTTTAGAAAATCAGACTCTTTTAATTCTGGCTCTGGAGGTATATAAAGTTTGGGTTGAGTAATAGTTTTGTTTCCAACTTTGGTAGTATTGGCTGTACCTCCACCACCACCTCCTCCGCCGCCTCCACCTCCACTTGTGCAACTTTGTGACTCAGAAGGCTTGCTTATAGTAGTCCCACAATTGTTCAGATCTGTACAATCTTGTGTCTGAGTTCCACCAATGCAAGCAGACCAAGCTGTGCAAGACCAACTTTCTGTGCAGGTTTCATTTCCGTATTCAATTGTTATTTCCACAGGCGCAGAATAGGCTATGATGGGAATTAAAAGAAAAATAATAATCAAAGCCAATATTTTCAACATGTCATTATTGATATTTACTTCCATTTAAGTTTTACTTAATTTCTATATGCATCAAAAGAATTAAGAACTTATTGTCAGAGGATGAGGATAGGTATAAGGTGTATAGCCTGGTTTCTGATAAAGGAAATAATCTGTATTTTCTACCCTGTTGCCGGGCGATATCAATGTTTGCGTATTGCTAAGTGTATTATTCCAAATCCACAAGTCATGCGGCCAGTATTTTGAATCAGAACCTTCGTCTGAAAGCACAAGGAAGTGAGTATAGTTCTGAACTGTATTATTGAAGACGGCCCCACCGCCACCACGATAAAACATACCCTCACTAACATTGCCTGTGTTCCAAAGATATGCCAGAGTCGGATTTTTAATAACGTTATTATAAATCTCTACAGCACGAGTCCCCACACCTTCATTTCCATAACCTCCACCATGAGCGTCAAGGGTTCCAAATCCAGAATCGATTTCGATCGTATTATATCGGAAAACATAGTGCGCACCATTATTGCTAGCAACATCATGTCTCCAGCGACTAAAGTAGGTGTCTTCTATGTAGACTGCAGACCTTCCGTAATCATATTTACCCAATATTTGATCAATATCATCTGTCCAATCAGCTGCTTTTCCACTGCCATAAACTCCGATTCCATAGCCGAGAACATTAGGGCCAGAGGCTATTCCTCCAGGACCGCATGGATTGCCATTAGTGTTTATGAAATCACAGCGGTCTATCACACCGCGAGTTATAATAGATTGAGTATCCCAATCAATAACATCAACACCTCCACCGCCTGTGTCTTTGAAAATACAATTATCTACTCGAAAGTCTGTCACTTCATTTATTGCTATACCTCTAGTTCTTGCATCATCATTAGGGTAGATTTCCCTGAATCCGATAAAAGAAATGCCTGATATGCGTACAGATTTTCCATTGTTGTTCTTACCATCAACATAGAAAAAATAACCTGAAGGCCATTCTGTATAAGTTGGTCTTGTTGTGTGACGGAGAATGGTTACGCCTTTCCCTGCCCCTATAACATTTACTCCTCCAGGTATCTTTACCGCACCGCTTTCTGTAGGGGTGAAAACAAAATCACCCGCAGGTATATAGACTGTACCGCCACCAGCAGCGTCAACTTGATTTACAGCAGTTTGTATATCAGCAACAGAACCGCTAGCTGCAGTTATGAAAAAGTCAGGAGCGACCATAAAATACAGATTAGGAGATTGATAGAACCAAGAGTTGCTTCTCAGATTTGACTGTGAAAAGGCTTTGGTTAATGCGCTGTTGTTCTTTTTTACATTCGAAACACTTCTTGTACCGTATATTTGTACGGTCTGCGAATTGTTAATGTCTAGAATTATTGACACTTTACCTGACAGGTTACTTGTTATTGACTTTATGATATTGGAGATGTCGTTAGTTATGTCTATTGAATACAGTTTAATCGAGTAGTCAGGAATGAAAAAATTGGTTAAATTGAACTGGATGTCATAAGTTCCTGGTGACAAAGATAGAATATAATTTCCATTTGAATCAGTTGTAGTTGAATTAATTATATTGTTCGTTCCATTTTGATAGACTATGATTTTTGATTGTACAGGTTGGTTGTTTTTGTCTTTAAGTGTACCTGATATTTTGTTTACAATCGAGCTTGTTGTATACAAAGCTGTGATTGTCGCGTTTGAGTTCAGATTTATTGTTCTTGTGGGATTTGTTGAGCTATCTTCCCATTGGGCGAAGTTGTATGTGGTTAATGTGAATGGTGTTGTTGGAACATAGACTGAAGGGTTGTTACCCATCGCACCTTCCACTGTTGGAAATAATTGTTTAAAGGCTGTGCCGTAACTTTCGGTAATGAATTGATCATATCCATAGATATCTCCGCCGACTTTTTGTACAGGTAGTCCGCTTACACCTATTATTCCAGTTGTGTCTCCCTTTATGGCTATGAAATAAATTCCTGCCGGTAATGTCGCACTCGGAACATTAATTAGTTTCCAAGAATTTGCGTTGCATGATGTTGGGTTACTTTGTGTTTGAAGCATATACGGATGATAATTAGTTCCCACCCAACCGTTAATATTGTACGTCGTGGCATTATAAATTGCTAGTTTCACGTTTCCTGTAGCTGTGCAATAAAAGTACAGAGAACTTATGCTAGCTGAAGAAGTTAGGTTGTATGGGCCACCTGCATAAGTATAGACATTATATCCTTCTGAACCACCAGTGTGATCAGAATCTCCAAACAAAACATTATGGTTTTCATTCGATACTTGGGAAGGAGCATTCACAACCGTCGTTCCATTAAACGTATACCAAACGTCAGGAGTGTAATGTTGAACTCCATTGTAAGACAGTTGAACCCCGGTTATGGGTGAGGAATTAAAATTTATAGTATACAGTGGCACACTATTTATTCCAACTTGATTTATCCAATAGTTCCATTGGTTCCAATCGTCCGGATTCGTGCCCATATATTCATACAACCAAAGACTAAAGCCTGCAAGCTGTGGATGACCGTAAGTTGAAAGGTATTTTTCTACTTGACCCAACTGCCAAGCTAAAGGATATGCGTTACCATAATAGTTCATTATTCCTAGAATCACAGGCGAGGCTGGCGGCGTGTTATGGCCGTTAAATTCTCCAAACTCCTCTTGCCAATAATATGGAGCTTGCGGGTCCTCAAGAGTTGATCGTGAAGAATAAAACATCGAGACTATGTAATCTACGTTCAGGTATTGATTAGTATTTTGTTCCCAGTCGAAACCTACATCCGGCATATTTAATTTGCCTAGTCCATGCAAAATTGGCGTTAGATTGTTCCAATAGTCAATCTGATCTTGATGAGTTCCGATAAGAGGAGGTTCAATATCATCGTTGTATCCGTCGAAGCCCTTGTTCATGCAAGCAATTATTGAATTGTATATGTTTTGCCTGTTCGATACTCTAATGTCCATCGGAGCATTGTAGGCTTCAGCCCAAGCTATCGCCTTTACGTTGACGGAATGCAACGCATTAATTACATTTGTAAAAAAGGCGTCACTATGCTGATAATTAATATTGTTAGTAGAATTGTTCCAGTATCCAACAAAGACAAATGCGTATTTTATGCTTCCGTTTCCTAGATCATTTAAGACCTTCGTAAGATTGGTGGAGAGAATATTTTTGTTCATTGCAGGCCAACCCTCATCTTGTATCCAAACAGCGTTTTCAGAATAAACAATATCAGCTTTTACTTGTTTTATAAACAATAGAATAAGAACCAATGTAAAAATCAATAGTTTTTTCATAATAGATTATTGTAGTGGCAATTTAAAGAATTTTATGGCATTTTCTCCGCATTTATTCCAAACTTCCTCGAAATTTAATTTCTTTATTTCAGCAATCCTTTCAGCAACCAGTTTAATGGAAGTAGGGTCATTTCTTTCATCTATTCCTTCTAAAAGTTTTTTAGGAGCAAGCCATGGTGCATCTGTTTCTAGCATTAGTCTTTCTAAAGAACAGTCTCTAGCTATCTTCTTATGACTCTTGCTCTTTAGAATTATAGTGTTGATGGAAATGAACCAGTCGTTGTCAACTATGCGCTTTGTAAGATGGTGGTCTCCAAACATATGCATATCAACTTCCTTTGCATCTTCCTCCTCCAATATTCTCAATGTTTCTTCGTAAGCATCTCTAGAATGAATTACTAAAGGTTTTTTCAATTCTTTTGATAAATCAATTAGACGAATAAACAATTCTTTTTGTTTTTGTTGCCATTCAGGTTCCTTAATCCAAAAAAAATCAAGTCCTATTTCACCTATAGCTACAATTCTGTCTTTATTTTGTTTGATTTTTTCTATAAATTCATCAATTTCCTTTTCAGGAACTTCTTTTATGTATTCGGGATGAATACCACAGGTTGCAAAAACAAAGTTCTTGTATTTTTCAACCATCTGCATTGTTAGGTCAAAGTCTCTTGGATGGGCACAAGAAGTTATAACAGCTTTCAATTCTTTCCTGCACTTTTCTATAATCTCATCTCTATCTTTGTCATAATCCTTCTGTTCCAAGTGACAATGGACATCTATCATAAAAAAATATATGAAAAACTATTATAAGAATTCCATACGTTATATGAAAATAACCTAATATAACATATCAAAATGAAATTTAAGTATTAAGAAAATAAAATCAGTTTATGAAAATTATCTTGGATACCAATTTTTTGGTAGATTGCATAAGGTTTAAGATCGATATAAAAACAGAACTGGCAGGAAATGAATTGTTTGTTTTAGACTCTATAATCTTTGAAATTGAAAAAATAATAGAGAGAGGAACAAAGGAGTCAACTCTTGCTAAAATAGCCTTGGACTTTATCAATAAAAATAATTTTAAGATATTAGAAGCAGAAGAAAATAATGTGGACGAATCTTTAATTTCATACTCGAAGCAAGGATACGCAATAGCCACGCATGACAGGGCATTGAAAACAAAGTTAAAGAAGGCGGGCGCAAAGATTATATATATTAGGCAGAAAAAATATTTGGTAACGGATTGATATGTTATTGCTTATACCATTCATGGCAGGCTTGATATCAATAATGGCTGCTCTTTATTTTTACTTTTACGTCAGCAAGCAGAAAATCGGAACTCCGAGAATGGAGGAGATATCCGACCTGATAAGAAGGGGCGCAAAGACTTATCTGAAAATAGAGTACAGGACTCTTGCAGTCTTTGTCATAATAATATCGTTGGCTCTTTATTTCTTCATAGGTTTTGATGTTTCTCTTGCTTACGTCTTTGGTTCTTTTTGCTCTGCGCTGGCGGGCTTTTTGGGAATGGACATTGCGTTAAAGGCGAATGTCAGGACGGCTAACGCTGCCAAGAGAGGTTTGAACAAGGCCTTCTCAGTCGGATTCTATGGCGGAGCTGTCACTGGTTTGGCAGTTGTCGGTCTGGCTTTAATGGGAATAAGCATCGTCTATTATTTCTTTCCTGATCCTAAAATCGTTTTGGGATTCAGCTTTGGCGCAAGCTCGTTGGCTTTGTTTGCCAAAGCGGGCGGTGGCATATTTACGAAGACAGCCGACATAGGGGCTGACATCGTCGGCAAGATAGAGATGAACATTCCTGAGGACGACCCGAGAAATCCTGCTGTCATCGCTGACAATGTAGGAGACAATGTTGGCGATGTGGCCGGAATGGGAGCCGACTTGTTTGACTCTTATGTTGCTAGCATAGCTGCCGCAATGGTTTTGGGAGCGGTTGCGATGAAAGAGACGGGCATATTCATTCCGCTGATAATTTCAGCGGCTGGAATTCTTGCCTCTGTGATAGGAATTTATTTTGTCAGGGCGAACAAGAATCCTTCCAAGTCCCTTAACAATGGCACGTACATAACCTGTGTTATTTTTGCGCTATTCTCTTTCATAGTCGTCTACTTTTTGAACATCGGTATGGGAATTTTTTATGCTATAGTTTCTGGTTTGATGGCGGGAATTATAATTGGCCTGACTTCTGATTATTACACCTCTGCGGACAAGCCGCCGACCCTGAGAACCGCTGAGGTGTCCAAGGCCGGGGCAGCCATAAACATACTGACAGGCTTTTCCTATGGCTCCATAAGCGTTGTGCCGCCTCTGCTCGGAATAGCGGCAGCAACCTTGGTTTCATTTTATTTTGCTGGTTTGTTTGGAATTGCCATGTCTGCTGTCGGCATGCTCGCCATAGTGGGAATGATCATTTCCGCTGACGCCTACGGCCCTATAGTTGACAATGCAAAAGGGATTGCCGAGCAATCTAAACTTGGCAAAAAGGTCATAGGCATTACTGACAAGCTTGACGAGGCTGGCAACACCGCCAAGGCAATAACAAAGGGATTCGCGATTGGCGCTGCTGGTTTGACTGTCATAGCTTTGCTTGCTGCGTATGCGGAGATAGTTGGAATTAAAACAGTTGACTTGCTGAGTCCTTTGGTTCTGTCGGGCGCATTGATTGGAATTGCGATGCCTCCTCTCTTTTCCGCGCTGACGATATTGGGCGTGGGCAAAAACGCATTCAGAATGATTAATGAGATTAGGAGGCAGTTCAAGGAAATACCGGGGCTGATTGAGGGAAAGGCAAAGCCTGATTATGACAAGTGCATTGACATCGCCACAAAAGGGGCCCTAAGGGAATTGGTGCTTCCTGGCGTTCTTGCGATCATAGTTCCTTTGTTGGTCGGGTTCACACTGGGCAAGAATGCCCTTGGCGGATTCTTGGCAGGAAGCATTTTATCAGGCTTGACATTTGCTTTGCTGATGGCCAATGCTGGCGGCCTCTGGGACAATGCTAAGAAGTACATAGAGGAAGGCAATTTAGGCGGCAAGGGCTCAGAGGCTCACAAGGCTGCTGTTGTTGGCGACATGGTTGGAGATCCGTTCAAGGACACTGCAGGCCCCTCTATCAACACGTTGCTCACAGTCATGTCTCTGGTGTCCTCGATGTTCGCCTCGTTGATAGCTGCATACGCTTTGATTCATTAAAATATGCGCTAGTTCATAAGGTTGTATTATGAATGTGAAGAACCTGATAAAATCTGTACAAGAGATCGTAAAGAGAGCAAATACTCTGAAGGATAAACATACTTCTGAAAAAAATGCCCCTGTTAATTATGCCTGTGTTTTTTGTCAAAACGATGAGCAATATGATAGTTTAGCGGCTCTTGCACAAGAAATTGGCAAGGTGATTGAGGAAACGCCAACTGGTCTATTATTTCATATTCAACCATTAGATACAATCGCAGGAAATCTTCAGCTGTTAAAAATCCGAAAACCAGATGCAACAAGACTAGAGCTTGGTGATGCTGATTTTACGGTTTTGAATTATCCTGAATTCAAGAAGAAATATTTACCACAAAAAGGGTTTAAGTTAATAGTCCGCAAAAACTTTGAGATGATAGAATTAGTAGACCCGAAATTCAATGTAAGAGCATATTTTTCAAACCCGCCCTTAGACAAACAGCTCGGAATTAAATAACATCAGATATTAGTAATCAAGTGTATTCAAATACTGAGGGATAAAAAAATGAAGAATACTGAATGCACAATTTATATTACAGCAAAGAAAGGCAAAGTGTTACAAAGTTATCGCAAAGGGAAGAATAGTTGGATGCAAACCAGTTCAAAAGGTATAGTCCGTCACCTCACCGCAGAACAATTGTTATCACACATCTTGCCACCGCTTGCAATCGGACATGTTAAAGTTAGAGTGGAACCCGACAAAAAATTAAAAAAATTCTTGAGAAAAAACTATGGTTGAAAGGCAGAATGAAAAATAACTCTTAAATTTCATTAATTATATAATGATGATATGGATATCGGTAACGTTGAAGGTTTGAAATGGTCTGAAGAGAAAAACGGAATTCTTATCTCAGAACCAGCAATTAGGACATCAGGATATAGAATGATTGCTGTTTGGCTACCGCCTAGAATGAAGTACGAGTTGCATGGAAATGATTCAATTGTTGTAGCTTTGAGAGGACATTTGATAGAACCTGAGTTGAAAACTTTAAACTCGTTTATCGTAAAAAATGTGGTTTTGAAGTCAGGTAGTGATGGAGCATTATTGTGGATTTGTGAAGATACTGGTGATAATAAAATCATGAAAGACAAAATTTCAGGGCTGCCTCTCCATTGGGAGCATATAAGAAATTTAATACCAACAAGAGAATTCGGAGGAAAAGATATGTATTATTCAAGACCTCAGCTTCATTTAGACGGTTATCGAATAAACTTTTGGTATGCCGGGCCAAATGTGCACTGTGGGATACATGATCATTCTGATGAAAAAGTTCCATTTCTAGAGATTCACACGCAATTGAGGGGTTTTGGATGGATGGAAACTTTTAGGGAAAAAGACTATGAAACGCTTGAAAAGAAAGTTCCTATGAATGTTGGTTTTACGCATGAACCTTTTTGGAATATGAAAAATAAAGCAATTCGATATCCATTGCATCAATATGAAGCAGATTCGGATGGAGCGCTGTGGATGGTCTTTGAAGATACAAAAATCAAAATCAGCATGTAAAATTTGGAATGCTAATAGGATTCCTGCCCTCCGCATCATGGTTCCGCTGTGGTTCCAGCGCTATTTCTTCGCCTTTCAGGCTCACACAGACTTGTTCTATCGAGCTCATGCACCGGTATTGAGCGATGTATTATTTAAAGGTTGCTAGAAAGAGTTGCTAAAAAGAAGACTGTAAAATAAATATCATTTTTATTAACTTTATAAATTTTAGAGGATATTTAAAAATTATGACATATATTCTGGGTGCAAGGTGCAAAGACGGTGTAGTTTTAATAAGTGACAGAAAAGTTAGTGGAGTTGATAGTGAAGACCCTTACACTAGCAAAATTAGACCTGCATTTACTGATGCTGTCTTTGCAGCTGCTGGTTTTGAAACTGTTTTTGAAGATTTCTTAAATGAACTTCCTAAAAGAGTTACTATTAGACAAAAAATGATTGAGGAACAAGGGAAAAGTCTGCCTGCAAATTCTGGATATTATTACACTCTTTATCATTTCAAACAAGATTGTATCGCTCTAATAAAGGAAATAAAAGAATCTTGTTCAGAAATACAAGATAGAGGAATTCTAGCAATTCAAGTTCTAATAGGTGTTAAGGATTATTTCAAAAATAAATCAGTTTTATACTACTTAGATTCTTTTGATTGCCTTCCGGTTGAAATTAAACATAAAAAAGTGATAGGGCAATCTAATCTTGCAGATGTTTTTCTAAAGAGTTGGAAACCTGAAATGACTATGAAAGAAACAGCTCGTCTTGGAGCTTTCATAATAAAATATATAGAAAAGGAGAAACTTAGTGAAGATAATGGTGTTGGTATAGGAGGATATCAACCACAAATATTGTTAATTCCTGATGGTGAAACACCCGTGGAAATGAACATTGAAGAAATAAATGATTTATTAAAAGATGTTGATGTAACAGTTAATGAAACTATAGAAAAAATAGGTTCTAAAGGTAGATTTCTCAGAACTTTAAGTATAACCTAGATATTACTTATTTTTCTAAATCATTTTAACAAACATCGATTTAAATCTTATCCTTTTATACAGACAAAGATTGCAAAATAGAAGGATTAGGTGAATAAGATATATTTTTTCTACCATATCCTTTTTCAAGGCCCCACTTTTTTATATAATCTCTAACATTTTCTATGGGAGGTATTAAATCTTCATTTGTTAATCTAAAAATTTCTTCAAAATATATTTTAAATGTTGCTCCATTTCTTAATTCTCTATTATATTGATTGACAAGAGATATTTTTTCCCTTATTTTATAAATTTTATCTATTATATTTTCAGTTTTTATCCAATCAATAGAAGGATTTATATTCAAAAGATAAAAGTTATAGTCTATTTCATCCAAATCGTAAACTGAAAATATTTTCTTATTCAACTCTTCCATGAAACCGTCAATTTTCTCTTCCATAAAGTCTAATATTTTAGATATAGAACGTAACAAATTCATTTGCTTTTCATAATCTTCACTTTCTTCATCAAGGTCCTTACAAAAGTAAATAAATACAGTGAGAAATACTGTTAGTCCTATTTCCCATCTATTCGATATGTAATATCCTAATAATCCGTAAAGTGATGATGCAATAACAAATACTATTGCTTTTAAGCCATGAAATATCTTATGCCTAAGATTATAATTTATAGTAACCATAAAAACAATTGTACCTTAAAACTTATATTCTTTTACAATCATTTTAACAACATAGATACGAATCTCGACCCTGTAGCATGCCCTCCGCATATCTGACGTCCTTCATGTTAATTGGCAGGGAGGGCGGCATCAAGCATTTAAAGATTTATTATTATTCTAATAGATATGGCAGAAAATGCGTCACAAGAACAAATATGGGAGGAGATAAAGAGGCTAGCACCAGTTTGGAAAGCTTTAAAGAATAATGCATATTCTAGTTCAAATGTTTCAAGTGGTATTTTTGGTTCTGAAATTGATAATATAATTGCTTTCGCTGCGTATTTGAAATCTGGAGGAATAAAAATAGAAAATGTAGATGCTGACACGCTTGCAAAAAAAATTGCAGCTGAAATAGAACCAAAATTGTCTCTGGCTGGTAGCGCTGTTAGTGGGCCTCAAACATCTTTGGGTCCTATAAATTACGAACAATTAGCAGGAGAAATTGCTAGGCGTATGAGTATACCATCTGCTAGAACTCCTTATATTAAACTTGAAGCAGAGTGGGCATATCCAGAGCCCGAAATAGACAAGAAAAATATAGACAGTGTTAACGATGTTTTTCAAAAAATTTCTAATGATTGGGAACCTTTAGGATATTATGTAATTGAAGGAGAAAAAAGAGAATATAAGGGAAAAATTGAATTAACTGATAAGGAGGAGGATATCCTTGATGAAGGGAATGCCTTGGATATAAGCATGTTTTTCAAAAATAGATCTAGTCCAAACTTATCATTAGAGGCTGTAACCGATTTAGATTCTTATGACTTAAATTTGCATCTTACTTCTTTTCATCCTGAATTTATCCAAGGAGTCCATGATTTAGAAAAGCATTTTGAAAAAAAGGATACGAGAGAATCTGTCAAATTACTTAATTATCTTGAAAAACAATACTATGAAGATGGTGAAAGAAAGACCGAGGACGATATTAGCGTTGCAGAATATGCAGATCTCTATGGAAAATGGTCGTCTTGACAAATTAGGATAAAATTAAGCATTTAAAGATTATCAACATATTCAGTTTATGCCAGAATCTATTTGCGATTGGAAACCATGTGAACTTCTAACCTCTATGCAAATATATGAAGTCTCTACGACCATATATGAAACAAATATTTGTAATAAAAATTGTGGCGGTAACTGTGAATACAAGAGAGTATATGGACAAGCTATGGAAGCTTTAGACTCTATCAAATCAAAAGCAGATACACTTAAGACTGTTGTCAGAGGCAATTCAGATTCTCGCTCTCCAAAGCTATGATAGCATGAAAGAAGATGTTCTTGATAAAGCTTCTTCTGAATAAGCTTTGTCCAAACCCTGATTTCCACAATTATATCAACAAAATATGAGCTTTTATCTTTAAACGAAATATTTAAATATAGTCTGTCTTAATTGTGATATCATGGATATAACAAAAATAGAGCCTGGCAACGGGGACGTCGTTAACGTCTTCATAACCTGCGTGAAGGGCTCGAAGGATTTTTACGAGTACGACAGCAAAACAGATACATTTATATTGAAAGGAGTTTTAAATATTTTATTTCCAGGCGTTTACGGCTTTGTTCCAAAAACACACCACATCGACGCAGAGCCTTTGGATGTCTTGGTCTTGGTCTCGAATCATGTCCAGCAGGGTGTCGTATTGCCTTCAAGGCCAATCGGAGTCATAAGGATGATGGGGAAGGTTCCTGATGACATCCTGGTTGCAGTGCCGATTTCAGACCAGAGCTTTGGAAGATTAAGCGACGTGTCAAGGATAAATGGCCTAGAGGAGATAAAGAGCTTTTTAGAAACATTTAAAGGCTTGAAGGTTGAATTTGTTTTTGACGCAGAGCATGCCAAAAGGACAGTGGAGAATGCGATAAGCCTGTATAAGAGGGAGTTTGAGTAAAATGTACCAACTTGTGACCGTTGAAGACGAAATATCTGTGCCGCCTGAAAAACTTAATTTAGAGCTGGAAGATTCTGTTAAGGATTCTTTGGAGGCAAAATTCGAAGGAAACATCAACACAGACATAGGAGTAATACTGGCGATAATGGACGTTGATGGTATAGAGGAGGGTGTTGTGCTTCCAGGCGATCCGTCTGTCCATTATCCTGTCAAGTTCAAACTTTTGTCGTGGATGCCCAAAGAGCATGAGATCGTTGAAGGCGAGGTGGTTGACATAACAGAGTTTGGCGCGTTCGTCAGATGCGGCGCGTTGGATGGTTTGGTTCACATCTCGCAGGTGATGGACGATTATGTTAGCTACGACGAGAAGAACTCTCAATTGATAGGCAAACAAACAAGGAGAATATTGAAAGAGGGGGACAAAGTAAGAGCGAGAATAATTTCTGTCAGCTTCAAGGAGCAGAGCAAGCTAGGATTAACTATGAGGCAGCCGCTTCTTGGCAGCTTCAAATGGCTGACTGAGCCGGCTGTCGCGGAGAAAGGGCCTGAAAGGCCTGTCAAAAGAGAGAGGAAGAGAAGGGGGAGAAAATGAACTTCAAACAATTCCTGAAGCCAGACTGGAGAAAGATTGTTTTGAGCATCTTCATAGCAACTTCTTTTATTCTACCTGCACTTTTTGTGACTTCGGGAACAAATGCGTATATCTTGGCAATTTTAAAGATTATACTTATGTTTTTGTCTTTGCCGCTATTTCTAGCTAGTTTGATAATAAAGGATGCAGATTTAGGTGTCTTTATCTTTTTAATATTAATTTCAATAATCTATTGGTATCTCCTCTCCTGTATCATAGCCTGGATTTATGACAAGGTGAAAAAGAAAAAGTGATTTTATGCCAGAAAAAGCTTGCAAGAGCTGCAGAAGATTGGTGAAAGGAAACATCTGTCCAGTCTGCAAAAGTACAGAACTAACGACAAGCTGGAGAGGGATCATAGTTGTTCTAAACCCTGATTCTGAGATTGCCAAGACAGCTGGAATAACAGCCCCAGGAAAATACGTCTCAAAGATTAAATAATCATTTGTTCTTTTTCTTTCCTATCACGATTATGACTATTCCTGTTGCTAATATAATTATTCCTATAATTATTTGCCTGTAAAGTCCTTCTAAAACATAGTCAGTGACCATTTTTATGATAGGAGCATCAGGAGTTATTATGAAAACAGGTATTACTGCTATGGCAAGCATTGATATTGCTACAACTACCAGATCATTACCAATTCTTGATACAGGCTTTTCAGAAACCAAGAACAAAGAAAAGCCAAATATCAAGCTCAAAACTATCATAAGAATAAAGTTTTTGAAAATTGGCATTATGTCATCAAGACTTGTGCCAGCAATCATTTTCTTGCTGTAAACATCATCTATGGTTTGAAACACGCTCTGTTTAGATTCGTTTGACATGCCAGTAGTCAAGCATCTACCAACGCATTCCTGCCTAGCTTCATCTTGGCGTGAATTATTCGTGCATGCGTCCTTGCACTGGCTTATGCGTTCTTGAGTATCGAGATAATTGCAATATTCCTGGCATTTTGGTACGTCAAAATCGCCTTTGCAGGAATCTTCACATATCTTAGATGCAACCTCTCCAACCATTTGAGCTTCTACGAAACCCTTTATATTTTCCTTTTGTATAAGGCTGCCTATAGTATAAGAATTTATTGCCAAGTATAGCGAAAGCACAAACAAGAATGAGATTATGTATCCGGCTATGCTTTTGGCTATAGACATAATAAATTATATTGTAAAGTGTTATTTATCTATTTAAGTTCTAAATAAATCAAGTCATGATTTTTTCCACAAAATCGCTTCTTCATAATAAATAGTTGAATCAGTAGTGTCAAGCAAACCTTCCCAAACTCCATCAAAACATTCCCAATGAGAAGTACCACTGCCACCCTGCGATACCCTCAACATTATCTTATTAATATCAAAATTCCAACAAGAATTTATTATTGATATATTTGTGGTTCCGTATAAATCCTCTTTAATTTGCCAAGTAGCATTAATAGCATTTAATGGTTTTGTATAGTTTATATAATATTCATTTCCGCAAGCCACAAAAGTGTTCCAATTACCATCACAAAAATTATCTGAGCAAGTTGTCTCGTCAGCATTTTCCTGGTATACAAATATCATATTACCAATGATTTCTCCAAATTTATGCAAACTTTCAGCGTTATTAGAGGACGCAAAGATATCATAAGTACCTCCACCTAATTCTAAATTCACAGTCAAAATACTTCCGGGTTCTAAAGTTCCTGGGTCAGATGCTTTTTCTACGTCGTTAACATAAACCTTAAAGTCGCTAAGTGGAACATATCCACAATTCCTCAAAGTAATGTTTCCATTTTTCTCGTCCACATTTTCTATCCTTAAACATCCTTTCGTTCTATTCTTAACATTTTCAATGCTAACATCCCCAACAGCTGTTGTTGAGGTAATTAAATTAGATGAGAATAGGTAAAGTAAAGAAACTAGGGTTATTACAATTACTACAATTAAAATGATAGTAATTATAGTTGATATTCCCTGCATAATAAAATTAAGATATTATCTGCCTATATACTTTCCCAAACAATCTTTATATTTATTTAACTTCATAGCAAACCATCAATATTTTAAACCTTAAACATTAATTAAGTAAGTGTGATTTCATGAATTTCCAAGTAATTAACGAGAAAGAAAACCCATTGTTCAAGAGAAAGGAGATACTAGCGTCTTTGGATTATCAGGGCGGTTCAACTCCCAGCAAGGCTGATTTGCAAAAGACATTGGCCGAGCAGTTCAAGGTCGGCATCGACAGCGTGGAGATAACCAAGGTGTTGTCCGAGACAGGCCTGTCCAGAGGAAAGATTTGGATAAAGATATGGCACGAGAAAAAGGTTCCTATTTATGCTGAACTAAAGAAGAAAGGTGCAGAAGAGACTCCCAAAGAAGAGGCAAAGTGATTGAATGGCTGAAGAGAAAAAAGGCAAAAAACCGCACAGCAAGAGCAAGCACACAACAATTCAGATTTGGACAAAGTATAAAGATGGGAAACTGCAAGGCAAATGGTGCCCTAGATGCGGACCCGGCGTGATACTTGCTCAGCATAAGGATCGCGTCACATGCGGCAAGTGCAGTTATTCTGAAACTAGAACGAAATAATAGAACCTTTCCATACATTATATGAAAATAGCCTAGTGAAACTCCCGGTGACTCTTTATAACCTGGGATTTAAATAATTCTAGAAGGTAAGGTATTATCATGAAAAATAAAAAAACTGCGCCAAGAAAATCAAATCATAGACTTCATGAGGAAACAGTAGTGGATGACGAGTCGGAAGGAGAGAAGGCAGCGGATCGTGAAGTTGAAATGAGAGAAGAAGATACAACTTCAGCAGATTAGATTTTGGATATTTTTCTCGAGGCTAGTTTTTTAAATTTCTTCCCTATAATTACTTCATGAAAAACGAAGTCTACGAACCAAGGGAAGATTCGTTGCTGCTTGAAAAATATGTGAAAAAATTCGCAAGAGGATTTGTCCTGGACATCGGCACAGGCTCTGGAATACAGGCAAAGGCTGCGGCAGAAAAGGCAGACTTTGTGATAGGCGTTGACATAAATCAAAAGTCAATAGATTTCTGCAACCGTTTCAAGTCAGACAAGACGCTGTTCCTAAAGTCCGATATGTTCTCCTTTTTTGAAAAGAAGCACATAACTCCAAGGAACGGTTCGTTTGATATAACTGATATAGTAAATAATCAGTCCAACAAGTTTGACACGATAATCTTTAATCCGCCTTATCTTCCTGAAGAAAACTACAGGGACATTGCTTTAGATGGCGGGAAAAAGGGATATGAAATTATTGAAAGATTCCTAAATGAAGCAAAAAGGTTCCTTGCAGAAAACGGTCTGATTCTTCTCATATTCTCCTCGTTCACCAATAAGGAAAAGATAGATAAATTAATTCAGAAGAACGGATTCAGGGCTGAAGAATTGGAAAGGGTTCACATATCCTTTGAGGATATCTATTGTTATAAAATAACACTTAAAACATCAAAATAAATAATAATGAAATTTAATTCTGTTTATGATATGTCTAGGCATCGAAGGTACCGCACATTTTTAGCGGAAATACTTTCGGTGTCGGTATAGTAAATGATAAAGGAAAAATTTTAGCTAATGTTAAAGATACATATATTCCTAAGAAAGGCTCTGGCATAATTCCCAGGGATGCAGCAGAACATCATTCTGAGGTAGCAAAAAAAGTTTTGGAAGAAGCTTTAAACCTAGCAAAAATTACTTTGAAGGATGTTGACATAATAAGTTTTTCTGTGGGTCCAGGTTTACCTCAAACTCTTCGCATTACTGCTGTTCTTGCTAGGACATTAGCTTTGAAACATAACAAGCCTTTAGTTCCTGTGAATCACTGTATTGCGCACGTTGAAATTGGCAAATTAACCACAGATTCTAAAGATCCTGTTGTTCTTTATTTGTCTGGTGGAAATACCCAAATAATTGCTTTTGTTGAGAGCAGATACAGGGTCTTTGGAGAGACTGAGGATGTTCCTATTGGAAATGCTTTAGACATGTTGGCACGCGGTTTAAAATTAGAAATGCCAGGCGGTCCGAAAATTGAAAGCCTGGCTAAGAATGGGAAATATGTTGAGTTGCCCTATGTTGTAAAAGGGACAGATTTATCATTTTCAGGCTTAACCACAGAAGCTATTAAAAAATATGATAAAGGGACCAAGGCTGAGGACATTGCTTATTCTTTTCAGGAAACTTGCTTTGCCATGCTCGTAGAAGTGACAGAGAGGGCTGTTGCACATACTGATAAGGAGGAAGTTCTACTTGTCGGTGGGGTGGCTGCCAATAAAAGACTGCAAGAAATGCTAAATATAATGTGTGAAGAAAGAGGAGCAAAGTTTTTTGTCGTCCCTCAAGAATATGCAGGCGACAATGGTGTGAATATTGCTTGGACAGGTGTGCTTGCTTATAGAAAAGGCCATGCTATAAATATAGAAGACAGCTCTATCAAACAGAGATGGAGAATCGATGAAGTCGAATGGTAATTTTTTTCCATACGAGAAATGAAAATATCATATAGAAACAAAACATTATAAGATAAAAATCATTTATCTTAATTATGAAAACACTTAATGCTGTAATAATCATACTCTTTACAACCACTGTCCTAATGCTAGGATTGATAGAGACCTTTAACGCATTCAAGGAGAGTTCTAGGACAGATGACTTGAGAAATATTTCTATGAACCCGAAGGATTATCTGAACAAGTCAATCACTTTGATAGGCAACGTCTACCAGCCAATGGTCCTCTTCGATACTAGAGACAACGGGATAAGGTATGCCATCTCCCAGGAGAATAGTCAAGGCTTTTACTACATGAGCCTGAACTCGTACAACGGCGATTGGGTAGAGCCAGGAACCTATAGGGTGAAAGGCATTGTTAATTACGTCGATGTCTGCATCTGCGACTACAGGTGCGTTGACTACATCGGCAACTGCGTTTACACCTATGACAACCTTTATTCGCCGAAACTAACCGTGAGTGATTTCAAAACGAACCTAACCTCTGATGATATCAAGGACGACTGGTATCCTAACTATGACTCTTATTCCAAGGTTATTGATTACCTGTGTCCCATTAATAGAAGGGACTATTTCGAGTGCAGCTACGAGAGGAAGAACACTTTTGACGCGTTTAACTTTCAGTGGCAAAGCGCTGGCGGCATATTCTACAAGGAGTACAGATGCAGGTCTGACAGTATGGAAAGGGTCTATTATGTCGATGCCATCGGGCCGATGGTAAGGATTTAATTCTAGGATAGATTATATTATAGTTATGAAAGGCGTCTCGGAGTTCGTACTAATATTGTTAATTTTGATTATCGCAATCGCGTCGATATTGGTGTTGTGGCTTTTTTATAACAGCATGTTCGGTTCTGTCACTACAGAAGACACCTCTAATTTAGGCGAAGCCTTATCATCCTGCATGAAGATCGACTCCGCCAGAAACAACAAAATTTATCTGAGGAACTGTGGGACAGGAGTGGTAAGGAATGGCAGTACAAGCGTTTACATGGACGAGGCACCACTTGCATTTACGATGAATCCGAGTTCCATAGGAAAAGGCCAGGTTGCAGAAATAGGCATTAGTAATTTGTGGGGAATGTCTTTGGGAAACCATAAGATAAGGATTTCAAGCAAGGCAGGAGAAGTTGAAAGATATGTTAAAGCAGTTTTGCCAGATTCTTGCGTTCTAGCTTTGGATTTTGACGAGGGTTCGGGAACAATTGTTTATGATTCATCAGCTAACGGAAATGATGGGACATTACTTCCTGTTGGTTCTCTACCTCAATGGGTTGATGGAAAATTTGGTAAAGCTTTACAATTTGATGGTATAAACGATTATGTTGAAGTTCCTGATTCTAATAGTTTAGATTTAAGAAATGAATTAACGATTGAGCTGTGGGCTAATTCACAGGATTGGATAGTGGGAGGTAGTGGTTGGAGACCATTTGTGGACAAACTTGAAACATATGTATTTGAAAAAAGTTTCTATCCAAGTGCTACTAATGGTGCTTTGGCATTCCATTTATGGTCTGGTGGTTCACGAGTTGGAAATTGGGATAGTCATCTTAGTAATTCATTGACATGGGAATTCGGAAAATGGTATCATTTTCTTATGGGTTATAATAAAAGTTATGTCAAATTCTATAGGGATGGACAATATATAGGTGGTGTTGCTGAAACTGCACAAATAGATGTTACTAATAATAACATAACAATAGGAAAAGGACCAACAGGACCTGGTTGGGAAGGGTATGTAGAATGGTTTAATGGCACTATTGATTCAGTAAGAATCTATAACAAAGCCTTAACTCCAGATGAAACAATATCATTAACTTTAGGAGAACTAACTTAATCATTTCAGTCTTATGGTCTCTAATAATTTGGGAGCCATTGTTTCGCACCTGAAAATATTGTGGCAGGTTCTTGCAAACTCAATACACTTGCTGCTTTCTCCGTGGTCCACTATTATCCTTTCAGGAGCCTGTTTCAATCTGGAAATGTAGTTTATCAGTTGTTTATGATCAGAGTGGCCTGACAGACCGTTGATGCTTGCTATCTCCAGGTTGATAGGTATGCCCATATTTCTTCCATTCTGCTCCATTGGTATTTCCTTCCAGCCTTTCTGTATCCTTCTTCCAAGAGAGCCTTCGGCCTGGTAGCTTACGAAGACCAAGCTGTTGTTTTTATTCTCTGCCAGATTCTTTAGCCACCATACAGACGGTCCGCCTACGAGCATTCCCGATGTAGCTATTATGACACAGGGTTCTTTTGCTTCCAAAACCTTTCTCCTTTCTTCCTCAGAGCCTATCCTCTTGAATATTTTATTTGTAAATGGATTTTCACCTTGCTGCAGAATTAACTTTTGCAAGTCTCTGTTAAAATATTCTGGATAGGCAGTATGTATGGCGGTTGCGTCCCAAACCATTCCGTCTATGTATATGGGACGATCAAAGCCAGCCCTTGATAGTATGACCATTACGTCTTGTGAACGCTCGACAGCAAAGCTCGGAACCAATGCTATGCCTCCTCTCTCAACAGTTCTCTTGCAGACATCTACCAACTGTGCTTCTGCTTCCTGTCTTTTTGGCACTATGTCCTCGCTCGATCCATACGTGCTCTCTGTTATCACTGTCTCAGCTCTTTGGAAGTTGTTGCTCGTTGGTTCGAACAAGGCCGTCTTATCAAACTTATAGTCAGATGTATAGAGAACGTTGTGCATTCCATTTCCTATGTGAACGTGGACAATTGCACCACCGAGTACGTGTCCCGAGTTCAACAAGGTCAGTCGCATGTCTGGTGTTATGTCAGAAACCTGGTCAAAATCCAAGCATATGGTGTGCTTAACAGCCTCTTTAATCTCTTTGGTTGAATAAGGAGGAATCGAGCCTTCTCTCTGTGCTAATTCAACATAATCCATGCATAATAAAACCATCAGATCTCTTGTAGGCGTTGTCATATAAAGAGGGCCTTCATAACCAATCTTATACAAGTAAGGAACCATACCTACATGATCTAAATGAGCATGAGAAACAACAACAGCGTTCAGTTTGTTGATATCGAATTCAGGAACGTTCAGATAGGGATACTCGTTTGTTCCAGGTTTGATACCGCAATCCAAAAGAACCTTGCTCTCTGGAGTTTGCAATAATAAAGCTGACCTGCCAACTTCTCTGAACCCTCCCAAAGCAGTTAGCCTAACCCAATCAGTAGGCTTCCAACCGCTATGAATGTGTTTGCCGACCTTGTCCAAGAACTCTTTTCTAAATCCAGACTCCTTGTGAATCAAATCCCTTAGAACTTTAACAACATCGGAAGGAATCACAGGAGCTCTCTTAACAATGGGCAGCCATAGGGTCTGTTTCTTTATTTCCTTCAGTATCTCTCCGCCCTTTCCTATCACCAATCCTGGTTTCTCGGCTTCTATTGTCACTGTGCCGAATTCAGGCTCATAGTCTATGTCTTTCAAGCCAGCCTCCTCGGGAACAAGCTTCTTTATTGCTTTCGAGGCGTCTTCCATGTCAATGCAGATGGAAGGATCAGGCCTGAGTATTATCCTCTTCTTTAGCTTTGAGACCAGCTCTTTTATCTCGGTTGCGTCTGACGTGAATAATTCTTTGTCCTTTGTGTAAAGGACTATCTCGCATCCCTCGAACCTTATGTCAGAAATGCTCACGCCAGGCAGGCTGCTCTTTACCCTTTCAAACAATTCACTAGTTTTTTCTTCAACCATAAAAATCAAAATTTATTTATAGAATTAAAAAATTTAATAAAAAACTTTACATATACTTTTTCAATTCCTGCGATGTCAAGTCTCTATAACCGTTCTTATCAATGACTGCAATCTGTATTTCCTTTCCTCCGGATCCAATGTCCCTCTCGATCGCAGTCCTGATCGCCTTGATGATCAAGGCAATGGCTTCTTCGACAGTCATGCTTTCTTCGAATTCCGATTCTAAGACGCCGTAGGCAAAGGGAGAACCAGAACCAGTTGAATAAAACTTGTCCTTTACGTCAAATCCTCCCAAAGGATCGAATGAGTATAAAACAGGTTGCTTGTCATAACCCGCCAGTATGAATTGGTTCATGAAAGGATAATACTTTGAGCCTTGCAGTATGTTTGACAACAAGGTCGCAGCGCCCCTGATTGTTATGGGGCTTCTTTCTATCTTGTATAATTTTAGCTGGGCCTTCAAGATTCTGACTATTGCTAAAGCATCGCCAACCGAGCCCGCTATCGTTAATCCGATGTGGTCGTCTATCTGGAATATCTTCTGAGCTACTTTTGAGTCTACCATATATCCCATAGTGGATTTTTGCTCTGCGCCTATGACAACAGCGTCCTTTACGATTATGCCAATGGTTGTTGTTCCCTTTTTTACATCCATCATTTCACCAGAAACTTCACAATTATCATAATTTAAAATGAATATATTTAAAGGTTATGGTTAATAACTTTTGGCAAAATTAGCGACGACCTTAGCCTTTTTACCGCAAACTATGCAGTCGCAAAATACCTTTTCCTGTTCGGAAATGTTTATTATCTTTGCTCCAGTGTCATCCTTTACCTTGTCCTCGCACTTCCTTTCTCCGCACCAGCATGACTGGATTATTCCGCCTTTTTTGATAGCAGTCTTGAATTCATTGCAAGTCTTCACCTTGTGAGTGTTGCTCTTTAAAAAATCTAATGCCTTGTTGAACATGCTTTTGTGTATGTCATCAATCATTTCTTTTAGCTTCGATACGACGTTATCCACCTTTACTATGTCCTTTTTGTTCGTATCCCTTCTGACCAAAACAACTTGTTTGTTCTTTACATCCTTTGGCCCTATCTCTAATCTTATTGGCACGCCTTTCAATTCCCATTCATTATACTTGAATCCTGGGGAGAGCTCTTCTCTGTCATCTAATTTTGTTCTGAATTCAGTTTTTAACTTTTTCTCAATCTTTTTTGCTTCATCCAAAATTTCTTCCCTCGTTTTAGAATCGTAAATAGGAACTATGATCACTTGGATGGGAGCGACTTTAGGTGGCAGGACCAAGCCCTTGTCGTCTCCATGTATCGCAATCATTATTCCTATTTCTCTTGTTGACATTCCAAATGTGTTTTGCCAAGCATATTGCTTCTTCTTTTCCTTGTCCAAGAAGGTTATGTCAAATGCTTTTGCAAAGTTCTGGCCATCATGATGAAAGTCAGGCCCTTGTATGGCTATTCCATCAGGCATCAGGTGCTCTATGCTAGATGTGAAGACTGCGCCTGCAAATTTTTCTTTGTCAGTCTTTCTTCCGGTAATTCCTGGCAAAGCCAGCAAATCTTCTGTTGTCTTTCTATAGATTTCTAAAATTTCATCTCCTTCTGCTATTGCTTCTTTTTCATTTGCAAAAACAGTATGGCCTTCTTGCCATAAGAATTCCCTGGTTCTCAAAAATGGAATAGCGTGCTTGAACTCCCACCTCACTACGTTGTTCCATTGGTTGTATCTCATAGGCAAGTCTCTCCAAGACCTTATCCATTTTGAATAACTAGGATACATTATTGTCTCGGATGTTGGTCTTATTGCTAACCTTTCATCCAGTTTGCTGTTGCCGGTCTGGGTGACCCATGCAACCTCTGGAGAAAAACCCTCGACATGCTCCTTTTCCTTGTTCAAGAATTTTTCAGGAATAAATAATGGAAAGTAAACGTTCTGAATGCCGGCCTCTTTGAACTGGTCGTCTGTGAACCTCTGTATCTGCTCCCATATAAAGTATGAGTCAGGTCTCAGGATTATACAGCCTGAAACAGCGCTGTAATCGGCTAAACCAGATTTTAAAATAACCTCTATATACCACTTGTCAAAATCATCTTTTTTGACAGACAAACCCAATTCTTCAGACATTTGATTCACTTTTAATTTTGTTTATTCACATTTAAATTTGTTCTTAATTTTATTCCTTTGCTATGTTCCAAAGGAAATTAAATATTTCTTTCATGGTATTCGCAACATCTATATCTTTAATGTGCAGAAAATAAGGATAGTTAGCATATTTCATTATAAAGCTTGAATTTCCAGCGACTGTTATGCAACTTAAAGGAATTGATTTGAGATACCGTACTTCGCTTAATGAAGTCTTTTTTAAATCATTATAATACTTTGAACCCTTCTCGCAGAAGATAAATCTTGCTTTAATTTTATGCTTGGCCCTAAAACTTTTGTGCCACTTTAACCATAACCTGTTAAAAGACTCATTCTTGTACGAAGTTACCCCCATCGCAAGCCATTCTTTTATTTCCCCTCTTTTTACCTCATATTCAATTTCTTTAAGCATTGCCTTTAATCCGTCTGAGTTTTTGTATGTGTTTGCAAAAAGCGTTTTCTCTTTTGTAATTTGTTTTAAAAATGGGATTATTCTGTTTGCGTCCTTATTGAGATTTTCGATTCTTTTTCTTTCATCTTCTATCAGGTCAAAGAGCTTCTCTGGATTTGATGCATAGAACTTCTTTTTGTTTTCTACAACAGCGTAAGATGCCAGGCCTTTTTTAATTAATTTTTCAATAATTTCATAAACTATCGAGGATGACACGCCAGAATTTTTTATTATCTCGGATTTTGCGGAGCTTCCTTTGAGAAGTGCTAGATAAACCTTTGCTTCGCCCTCTGTCAGTCCAAACTTTAGAAGATTAGAAAAGACCTTTTCAGTTCTCATACTTTTAGATTGATTTTAATAGATTTATTCATTTGGTTCACTAGCGGTGGTGAGCTAACAAATTAATCGCGTCGTAAATCATGATTTTATATGAGTGATTCAGCCTGTTTATTCTCCGAAACTTCTTCTGTTAGGGTCGTGTGGGGAGTTTATGGAAAATGCAGTTTGAACTGCAGGCATTGCTCCGTGTCAAAGGAGGATTACAGTAATCCGGGAATAGACAAATACGGGCCTGTGATAAAGGATATGAAAACTTCAGGCGTAGATACGATTTACATGTCTGGAGGAGAACCTCTACTTTGGAAGCACAGTTTAGATTTTGTGAAGTTTGTTAAGGAAAATAGGATTGCTGCGGCAATGGGAACCAATGGTACTGAATTGAACAAAGGGGTTGTTGAAAAACTTTCGGATTTGGGAATAGACAAGATATTTCTCAGTTTGGACTCTCACAAAGAAGATGTTCACAACTACCTTAGGGGAGAAAATGTTTTTAGAAAGGCTGTGAAAGGCATGGAACTGTTAGATGAACACGGTGTTTACACAAGAGTGGATTCTGTTCTATGGAGAGAAAATTACAATAATTTAGATGATTTTGTGGAATTCTGCAAAGATAAAGGTGCAGAAGAAATGGCTTTTGCTTGGCCTGTCAGGCTTGGAAATGCAATAAGAAACCCTGACATACTGATTCCTGAAGAAAAATATTTTGAAGTCGGGCAAAATTTGAAATCCCTAAAAGAAAAGCATTCGAATGAAATAAAGATTTCTTATCACAGGTTTGAAAAATTTGATTCGGATTGCAAGGGTTGCAGCGGAGGAAGAAGAATATTCTATCTTGACTGGAAAGGCCGTCTCAGTCCTTGCTTTTGGATTTCTAACATAGATTCAGAATTCTTTACCAAAGAGAACGTATTCGATAAGGATTTTTCTAGGCTGAAAGAAGATGAAACAATTGAAAAATTCATAAAAACAGAAGAAAAGAGAAAAGAAGGTTTTGGTCCAGGCTGTCCGGCAATTTGCAAGATTTATAATAATGACATTTATTCCAAGGATCCATTGCTTGTTTGAATCTTATCTAAACCTTTATTAATTTTTCTATGCATTAATTAGTATCTGTGATTTAATGCTGATAGGCATATTCTCTGACTGCCATTGTGGCTATAAATACGGTGAAGAGAGGTGGAAAGATAGTTTCCTTGCTCTGAACGAGGCCATGGACAAGACAGCGGATTGCGATTTGATAATAATACCAGGAGATTTGTTTGACACTAGGATACCTAGGCCGGAAGTGTTCGCCAAGGTTGCAAGAATATTGAGCAAGGCGCAGACCATACCTTCTCAAACAAAATTCTTGGAGATAATGAACAAGGAAAAAATAGAAATGTCCCCCCTAGCTTTAAGGGGCATACCTATAGTAGCGATACATGGCACTCATGAGAAGAGGAGCAAGCACTTGATAAATCCGATACAGTCATTGGAGCATGCAGGTCTGCTGATACACTTGCATTGCGCGACTGCTGTCTTCGAAATAGAGGGAAGAAAAGTCGCTGTTCACGGCATGTCCGGCGTTCCAGACAGATATGCCAAGGATGTCTTTGACCAATGGAATCCTCAACCAGTTTCAGGCGCGATAAACATTCTAATGATTCATCAGAGCATAGAGCCTTACATATATTCGCCATTGGAACCGCCTTCCATGAAGATAGACGACTTGCCAAAGGGTTTTGATATGTATTTGCTGGGCCATATGCACTGGCATGAGAGCAGAATATTGAACGACGGTCAATTGCTTGTGTGCGGCAGCACTGTTCCAACAAGCTTGCACAAGATAGAGGCTGAGCAGGAGAAATGCATCCACAAGTTTGATGGCAAGATTATAACCAGCATGCCATTGGAAAACCAAAGGAAAATATTTTGGAAAGATTTTGACTTTGAGCCGAACATAAAGGAAAGCATTGAGACTTTTGTCGCTTCCATCTCGCCTTTCAAACCCAAGCCGATAATTAACATAAAGGTAAAAGGTTTGATAAAAAAGGACCAGCTTCTTCCAAGCTTTTCCAAGATAGAGGAAAAGTTCATGGACAAGGCCATTGTTAACATAAACAAGGATTTGGAATTCGAGGGTTTTAAGGAACAATTGGAGATGCTGAATGCGTTAAAGGAGCAAAGACTTTCTCCTGAGGAGCACGGCTTGAAGATACTTCAGGAGAACCTGAAACAGGCCAACTGCGGGATAAAGATTGAAGAGATATTCGAATACCTGGTTCAGGGAGACGTTGATTTGATGTTCAACATACTAACAGGCAGGCAGACCACATTAAAGTCAGGGCTGGAGAAGTGGACGGAATGATAACCAAAGTTAAATTAAAAAATTGGAGGTCTCATCTAGACACGGAAATAGAATTTGCTGAAGGCACTAATTGCTTTGTGGGAAATATTGGTTCCGGTAAAACGTCAATAATGGATGCAATATGCTTTGGTTTGTTTGGAACATTCTTGCAATTGCAGCAGAAGAAGATCAAGTTAGAAGATATAATAATGAAAAAGCCGGCTCTGCAGGAAAAGGCAGAAGTGATGGTCTCGTTCGACATCGGCGATGAGAGCGATTGGACGGTCAAAAGGACAGTCACCAAAGGAAAGACGTCGGCTGAATTGAGAAAGAACGGTGAACTGATAGAAGGCCCCCAATCGACAAAGGTTACCGAGGAAGTTGAAAAGCTGTTGAAGATGGATTATGATTTGTTCTCAAGGGCTGTTTACTCGGAGCAGAACCAATTGGACATGTTCCTGACAATACCCAAGGGGCAGAGGATGAAGAAGATTGATGAATTGTTGGCGATAGACAAGTTTGAAAAAGCCAGGACCAGCACAATGTCATTGATAAACAAATTTTCAACTGCCTTGAACGAGAAAGAGCTGGTGGTTCAGAACCTAAGGTCTGACGAGGGTTTGAAAAGGCTAGATATGGTCAAGAGAGAGTTCCTAGAATTCAAGGAAAAGGAAGATAGGATGAAGGGTCAAATGGGCGAGGTCTTCAACAAGAAGATTGATATGGCCAAAGAAATATTAAACCTGAAACAGCAGCAGAAAAAATTGCAGTTCATAGAGGGGGATGCAAAGAAGGTTACAGCTCTGATAGAACTGACAGAATCGGACATAGAAAAGATAAAGGCGGACTTGGTTGAGTTTTCTGAAAAGACTGACGACGACCTGAAGATAGAGATAAAGAATAATGACGATGAGATTGCAAAGCTCAGCGCAAGCCTCAGCGACGAGAAGAGGAACCTAGACGAATTAAAGGACAAGTTTGCGGAGGATAATGCTCAAATAAATATTCTGGAAAAGGAAAAAATACCAAACGCAGAAAAACTTGCGAAAGAGCTGGACGAGATAACTGAGGGCATCAAGAAGAATTCTATAAAGAAACTTGGTGCGGACTTGGAGGACAATAAAAGAGAACTGGAGAAGAGCCAGCTAGGCCTTCAAAAATCCTTGGCAAGGCTCTCAGAAATAGAGGACAGCATAAACGAGTTGGGCCTGGTCGGCAGCGCGTGTCCTGTTTGCGATTCCAAGCTGACTGAGAACAAGAAGCTAAAGCTGATTGAGAAGAAGAAAGAAATCAGAAAGGATTTGAAAAAGGACATAGAGAAGTGTGCCTCTGTCATAGAGAAGATGAAGCCTGAGCTGCCTGCGTTGGAGAAGAAGATAAAAGAAGCGGAAAGGATGCAGGAAAGATTCGAAGCAATAAAGGACAGTAAAAGGGAATTAAAGGCATTGGAAAGCGTTCTGAAAGATTTAAAATCGAAGAATCTTGTTTTTGAAAACCAGAGGAGGATGTTTGAAAAGAACATTGGCTTGATGGATGAGAGCACAAACAAAATAAAGGAGCAGCAGGAAAAGATAAAATTAATTCTATCCAAGAAGGAAGAGGCGAGCATAAAGCTGGACAGGATAAGAGAATACAGACGGCAACTGACAGCGCTTGGCTCGGAAAAAGAACTATTGGTTTCATTCTCGCCTTCCGTCCTTGAAAAATTAGAGATAGACTACCAGTCCATCATCGGTCTGGAGGGAGAGCTCCAGGCCAACCTAAGAAACTTAACAGAGATAAAGAACGATAAGCAAAAGCTTTTGGAAGAAATGGAGAACAAGAAGAATTTATTGGAGAGCTATGAGCTGGAGATAAGAAAGATAGGAGCCATCTCTGACCAATTAAGGCTGCTAGAGTCTGCACTAGAGGCCACGCAGGAACAGTTGAGGAAGGATTTTGTCACAGCTGTCAACGAGGCCATGCAATTCATATGGACAGAGCTATACCCGTACAAGGACATTTACAGCATTCGTTTGGGTATCGAAGAGGGCGATTACGTTTTACAACTTCAGGATTCCACTGGTTGGATTCCTGCTGATGGCGCCGCTTCTGGCGGCGAGAGGTCGATGGCTTGCCTTGCTTTGAGAATTGCCTTCTCTCTGGTCCTTGCTCCTCAGCTACGAATGTTAGTGTTGGACGAACCGACTGCTAACCTAGACGCACAATCAATAGATATTCTCGCTGATGTTCTCAGGGAAAGGATTACCAAGCTGGTCGAGCAATGCTTCCTCGTGACCCATAGCGAGAAGTTGAAAGAGGCTGTGAGCGGTTTCTGCTATGAATTCAGCAGGGACAAGTCCAAAGACGAGGTTACGAGTGTGATGCTCGTTAGCTCGCCTACGCAGATTTAGGCGTATAATAATGACCTGTTATTGTGTTAACGTTTGTCTCCAACCATCTTTTATTCTCTTTTGTCAAATCTTTGGTTTTTGTTTTATAATTGATTGATATCAGTTCTATTTTTCCGGATTCAAACCTCATAAAAGATGTTAATTCAGGCTTTATTGTGCTCCTCATAGAAACTATGGCCTTTGCACTTTTGTCTAATATTTCACCTATACTCTTGTTATAAAAGAGTTCAGTTTCTATTCCTTCTGTTCCTGATTTGGAGGATATACTCTCTACGCTTTCTCCACTAAAATTAGTGATAACCATATCTTTTAGATTTGAAAAGGATTCGAATAATGCAGAAGGTTTCAATATGCTAGGCTTTTTTGTTACTGCTAATGATAATAATTCTTGTTCATCGAAAATAGAGATAAAGGCATCTCCTAAGATTTTAGATTCATGTGCTCCTATTCTACTGTCGTACCTATATGAACTAACTGATTCGGAAACATTATGAAAATCTTTATTGTTCCTTTCATTAAATTGTCCTACTACAGTTTTGGCGGTTCCCCTTAAGCAATCTGTAGCTACATCCAGCTGAGATGATTTTGACTTGTATGTTGGATTTGGTCTGAATCCTTTCCATCTATACTCTGGTATGGTCTTCAATTCTTCTCTCAATTTGTTAATAACAGAAATAGCAGGAGAATTATAAACGCCATTTACAATTTCCGATAGACAATCCAATACATAACATGCCTCTTCTCCGTAATTTACTTCAGTCGTATTTTCAGTCATTTAACTACCTTAAAACTATAATGCACCGAAAAAGATTTAAACCCATTTTAAAAACCTCAAATCACAAACTTATATCATGATTAAGTTTTTGTACAACTACCCTTCATTTTATATTCCCAAGGAGAAGGCGATTATTATTTCAGACTTGCACGTGGGCATTGAGCATGATATATTTAACTCTGGGATAACAATACCTTCCCAAGTTGAAAGACTGGAAAAAAGAATAGACGAATTAATAAAGATGACCAAGGCAAAGCACCTGATAATTTTAGGCGACGTCAAGCACCAGGTTCCCAACATCTCTTGGCAGGAATACAAAGAAATACCAAAGTTCTTGGAGCATTTTTCAAAAATCAAGGTCAGCATAATCAAAGGTAATCACGACGGAAACATAGAGAGGCTGGCTCCTAAGGATGTTGATATCTACGAACCTCAAGGTTTCAAGATAGACAGATTCTTGCTCACGCATGGTCATGCATGGCCTGATAAAAGTGGCATGGATGCGGAATACTTGATCATGGGTCATGTTCACCCCTGCGTTGAATTCTTCACTGAAAATTTCAGGAGCACGGAACCTTGCTGGCTGAAGTGCGAGATTGACAGCAAGAAACTATTTAAGAAATTCAAGGTTAAAACCAAGTTCAAACAAGGAATAATCATGCCAGTTTTTAATCATCTGATTGGTGGCATGGCTTTTAATTCAAAAGATTTCGAGCCATTGGGACCTTTGCTTACAAATGAAATTTTGAAATGGAAAGAAGCTGAAGTATATTTGTTGGATGGAACTTTCTTGGGAAATCTGAACAAACTAAAGAAACAAAAAATTAAAATCTAGACAACCTTTATAGAGCCCTTTCTTCCCAGTCCCAATTGCAATTCTTCTCTGAATTCCTTGGTGAATCCATCAGTTATCTCAACTTCTTGCCCGCTCTCCAGACCATCAGACTGCTTGCCCCATAGAGTCAACTTTATGGTGCCAGAATCATCTTCCAAAGTGGCTTCAGTCAGGGTGGTCGCAGTTCCAAACTTTGTCATAATCTCTCTGGGCTCTTTCAGTTCTGCTATCTTTGCTTTTATTTTTACGTCGTTCATTCCTGCTTTAAGTTCGTTTATTTGCATTGAATCACTTTTAAATAATGTTATAATAAGTTTATAAATTAAATGATTCGCTAGTTCAGGTCATGCCATCCGCACATAGGATGTTCTTCACAGCGGAAGTGAGGGCGATATGTTGATAAACATTTAAAGATTAACTTTCTACTTGAAATTAGTGATAAAATGTCAGTAGAATTAACTACGGAAATAGAACAAGAAATTATTGGAGCTGCTCAAGAAATTGGCTTTGAAAATGTAGAACTTCGCAAACATCTTTACCGATTTTGGGCTGCAGCCGAATCAAGAGACTTGAAATCTGTAACATTTTTATATAATTTCTTACAGGCAGCACCAAAACTTTATGAGATACACCCAGAACTTCTTAGAAAATCTGCTAAAGTGCTAAGCCTACATGAAAGAAAACATCATGAGCCTACGCCTTTACGTGGTGATGACTATGAAACAGAAACAGAAGTGAATAGAAGGGCTGTTATGGACTATGGCAATCCAATAGAATTTTTTGTTCTTGATTCAGTCCCATACCTTATCAACAAAAAAGTAGATAGAAGAGCATTACAGAAATCCATATCTATTCAGCTTGAAGAAAATTATAGTTTTCTCAGTCCTTCAGATAAAGAACAAATAACAACTTTAATGACGGATCCAAACTTCTATAAGGATAGAAATTTAAGAAAATTTCTGAAAATAGAAAACCATGGTAGATTAGACAGACTATATGACGCTGCCCACAAAATAAGCGGTTTGTTTCAATAAAAATATGATTTTAATTATTGCATTTTCAACCCAGAATATTTCAAAGTTGAGTCCTAAATAAATCACTCTCTCTGCAGCACTCATGTCCTTCACCAATGACAGGGAAGGCGGCAATAGACATTTAAATTTGAGACTTTTAGATTGAAATATGAATTCAGAGCTTGTAGAAAACAGAGTTTCTAAAGTTATGGAGATATACCTTAACAACGGTAGGAGTGTTCCAAATCCGTTTAAAATGAGTTATATTCTAAAACTAAATCCTAAAAGACGTAGATTTGGTGAATTTGTTAATGACTATAAGAAATGCAACAATGGCTATCCTTAATGATTAATGTGTTCAGGTCATGCCATCCGCACATCTGATGTTCTTCACCGATTGATAGGGGGCGGCATTAATAAGCCAAGTTTCTAAATTAATTGTATGAAAAAGAGATATTGGATTATAGCCATTTTGATTATTGCACCAATCTTTTTCCTTGCTGTTTACTTCAGCATATTCCCTTTTGTTCCTCTTATTGGAAACTGCAAATGGAGCCCTATAGAAGATTTTAAAGTAACTGTCAATAACGAAGAGGAGGCTGCAAATTTAATAAACGAATGGGCTGCAAAACAATATCCTGGAGAAACAAGGGAAGATTGGAAAAATTTAACAGCAAACGAAATTTACCTTAAAGAAAATGAATTTTTTATTGTTAAAGACGCAAATGAGCTTTGGCAATCCTTAAAGGTTGATAGAAATGGAAAAATACTTAGTTTTCATTGTCCAGTTTAGTGATTGAATGACTGATAACCATGCTCTTGATGAAACTTCTTCCAAAGAAGCTTTGTTCAAATCTGAATAACTAAGTTCCTTCCTTCCAGCCAGACAAATACTTTTTCTGCTCCTCTGTCAATTCGTCTATCCTTATTCCCATCGAGTCTAGTTTCAATTTTGCCACCTTGTCATCAATTTGTTTTGGCACGTTGTAGACCTCAGGCTCTAACTTCTTGTAATTGTTAACAAGGTATTCGCAGCACAGGGCATGATCGGCAAAGGACATGTCCATCACGTCTGAAGGATGGCCTTCTGCTGCCACCAGGTTGATCAATCTTCCCCTGCCGAGCAGATAAAGTTTTTTGCCGTTCTTGAGTTCATACTCCTCGACGTGCTTCCTTATCTCCTTCTTGCTCTTGGCAAGCTCTTCTATGTCCTCGATGTTTATCTCAACATTAAAATGGCCTGAGTTGGCTATTACTGCCCCATCTTTCATCAATTCTATGTGCTCCCTCCTCATCACTCCCCTGTCGCCTGTCACTGTCACGAATATGTCTCCTATTTTTGCAGCCTCTTTCAAGGGCATTACCCTGTAGCCGTCCATCACAGCTTGCAAGGCTCTTACTGGCTCGACCTCCGTCACTATGACATTGGCGCCCATGCCTTTTGCTTTGTTTGCCAGGCCATATCCGCACCTGCCATAGCCGCAAACAACAAATGTCTTTCCAGCAATCATCATGCTTGTTGCCCTCATTATTCCGTCAAGCGTGCTCTGGCCTGTCCCGTAAACATTGTCAAACATTCCCTTTGTAGGCGTGTCATTTATCGCGAACATGGGATACTTTAATTCCTTGTCTCTTGCCATCGCCTTTAATCTTATCACACCGGTGGTGGTCTCTTCCTGTCCGCCGAAAACATTCTTTATCAGCTCCTTTCTCTTGGTGTGGATTATGTTTACGAGGTCTCCGCCGTCATCCAAAGTTACGTTCGGCTTGAAATCTAAAACCTGGTTGATGCCCCAATAATATTCCTCATCGCTCTGTCCGTTCCAGGCAAAAACATTAATCCCATCTTCAACGAGTGCGGCAGCGACGTCGTCCTGCGTTGACAACGGATTAGAGGCGCACAAAGCCACCTTAGCGCCGCCCGCTTTCAATGTTTTTGCAAGGACAGCAGTCTCCTTAGTAACGTGGAGGGCAGCACCTATCACCAGGCCTTTGAAAGGCTTTTTCTTCTCAAACTCTTCCCTTATTTTCATTAGTACGGGCATCCTGCTCTCTGCCCACTCTATTTGCAGTTTGCCTTGTTTGGCTAAAGATAAATCCTTTACCTTGTTATCCATAAGACCGCCTATTATTACTACAATACAACAATGGTTTTATTTAAGTTTGTTGCAAGGATGCTTACAACTTCAATAGCTTCAGTATCATTTTTGAGGATTCGACTTCATCAAGCGATTGCGAATCTATCACCAGGTCTGGTCTCTCCGGTTCCTCATAGGGAACATCCACGCCGACAACCTCCCCTACTGATTTGTCATTCTTTCCTTTTGCCTTTCTTTCCAAAGCCTTTTTGTACAAGTCATTGACAATGAGTTTGTCCTTTCTCCCAGATTCTCTTTTCATGCAGACGTCTATCGGGCACTTTATGTATATCTCAAAAAAATTGGGTATCAGTTCTCTTGCCAGTTCCCTCCAAATCTTTCTATGGGCAGTCGCGTCTATTATCACGTTTATCCCGTTGTCTGTCAGGAACTTTGCTATAAGTATTAAAGTTCTGTAGGCATAGTCCCTTTCTTCCTCGGTGTATTTCTGCTGTGGTGTCAGTATCTTCCTTATCTCATCCATACTCAGGTACTCGAACTTTATTTTCCTTTTCTCCAGCTCTTTAATCATCTCTTGAGACGTGGCAGTCTTTCCAGAACCAGGCAGACCAGTCAACCAAACAGCCCAGGCTTTCATTCAACCACCAACACGGATTTTATTTTTCTGAATTTGGTTTCGTTAGATGCCGCGATAAGGTTTATTTTTATTTCAAAACCTATGTCATAATCCGTCAAGTCTTTACCATCAAGATCCTTGACAATACCGCCAGCTTCTTTTACAATCAATTGAGTTGCTGTAAAGTCTATTGTTCTTCCAGCACCCAAAATAATATAACCATCTATAATGCCTTCAGCAGCAAAACACATTGCCAGGCAAGCAGAGCCCAGCATCCTGACGTAAGGGAATTTCTTTCCAACGTTCACTATTCTCCTGAAATCTTTCTCGTTCTTGAGAACAACATCAACAAACAAACAATTGGTGTCTTCTTTGTTTGTGAATATCTTCTTATCATTCTTCCAAGCTCCCTTACCCTTTATCGCATGATAGGTGTCGCCTTTCACAAAATCTTTGACATAGCCTATTTCTGTGTCTTCAATCTTCTCTGATAAGCCTCCTACAGCAATCGATATGCAGTTAAACGGTATGCCAAACTTGAAGTTATTAGAGCCATCCAACGGGTCCACGACCATAAGAATTTCTGGTTTGTTGCCGATAGTTTTTTCACCGAATTCCTCTGATATTATCTTTACACTCTTCCCGGTCTTTTCGATTTCTTTCAGCAATATCTTTTCAATAGCATCGTCTACAATCATTGTCTTGTCCCCGCCAGAACCATTGCCCACTACCTTCTTGCTTTCAATGTTCTCAAAGTGCTTTTTCATTTCTTCGAACGCACTCTCTCCTATTTTATTACAGACGCCAAGCCAATATTTTGTGTCCATCTCAACCAAGATATGAATTTATTTTTTTAATGTCAAACTCTTCCTCGTCAAGTATGTTCCTAGCGAAGTTTATTATCTTCTTTTTAGAGTCGTTTAGGGATTCTATTCTCTCTTTGCCGAATCCATGGCCCTTCATCCACTCGGCAGAATAAAATACAGGATGTATGCACACTAATGCGCGAAAAGCATAGAACAATGGCGCGACTTTTAACAACTCTTTGTCTCCTCTTTTCTTAAAATAACCTTGGAACAATAATTCGGTCAGCTTTTTGAAAGGGTCTCTGAATTCTCCGTAAGACATCATGGAATAGTTTATGAAGTTCATCGACAAGGCGGTAATGTCGTCTGCGGGGTCGCCGTACCTGAACCTGCTCCTGTCGAAGACAACCAGTTCTTTGCCGTCAAACCATATGTTGCCCGGATAAAAATCGCCATGAATTACAGCCAGCCTGTTATGCTTTCCTTTGATGCTGTCCCACCATTCCACCATTTTCTTGACTATCTCAACTAATTCCTTGTTCGAGACAAAGTCAAGTTTCTTAGGAAAAGTGTCTATAACGCCCATTGTCAGTTCTCCATGACCGACAAAATCCCTTACAACCCTCTTGTAAAGGTGGTCGCTGTTATTGCCATCATATCTTATAGAGTGGATGGCCGCAAGATAATCAGATATCAAATTAATCTTCTCCTCATCGCTCCTTGCCAGTTTTCCATTGTCCCTGATATTGTCCAGGTCCGTCCAATAGTCCTTGCCTTTGCCTTCCTCCATTATTACAAAAAAATCTTCTGGCTGGCCCAATGAAAGAAGCGAGCCATTATTCTGCACAGAGCCTGCATCAAGAACCTTGACATGGTTAGGCAAAAGATTGTGATCCATCAGCGCGCGAATAACCACGTTCGCCCTGTCAGCAGGATACTCGTGGCCAAAGCCTTGCTCGTGCAGAGTTTTTAGAAAGTATTTTTTCTCTTTGCCTTTTTCAATCAAGGTTATCGAGAAGGCCATGCCATGAAAGCCCTCTCCGAGCCTCTCTATGCTTTTTATTTTTATCTCAGAACCGAATATGCTGGAAAGATAGTTTTTAAGTTTTGATTCTTCAATCATGCTTTATATATAATATTTGGATTTATTAATTTTGTCATATCGCAGTCCCTGCCCAGTAGATTAACAGCAATAAAACCAAGACGATTAGGTATTCTCCAAGGCCTCCGGTCTTTACCGGTCCGTTGAACTTGGGTTTCTTTATTGGCCATAGGGGCATTATGCCGTTATGAGTTGCAGCGTCTCCAATGAGGTGCGAAAGAAAACCTATGGAAAATATTATTCCCACCTCTCTGCTGAAGAATATGCCTGTGCTAAAGCCTATGAACAACAGTATTACAAGCATCCAGATGTTGTGAAAAAGCTTGCGGTGATATTTTCTGGGTTTGATGTCCATGTCAGGAATCAAGGCTCCTATGAAGGCAAAGACCGCCATGTATATCGGAAAGTTCAATACAAAGCCGAACAGCAGAAGAATGAGAAACGCCAGGATGATGTGAGTCATTTTTTCCATAAGTAAAACTTATTAATCATGCGTATATAATTCTTTAGTTATGAAACCAAAGGCAATATTCTTTGATGTTGATGGAACAATAATACCATTAGAGGTAGCCATCAAAACCTTTCAAGAAACCTGTAGGCATTTCCACATAAAAGTCATAGCCAGCAAAAAACTTTGGAACGATGCGATAGGCTACAAATTGAATGAGACAATACAAAAGATGATTCCGGATGCGATGCCGATTGAAAAGAAATTCATGAAATATTTTGAGGAAAACCAGATCAAGAATTTTAAGAAATACGGCAAGCTCATACCTCATGTCAAGTCTGCGTTAGAATACATACACAACAAGGGAATAAGGATAGGCATTGTCACAACCAAGAAAAGGAGCGAGGCCTTGGCGATTCTGAATGGATATAGAATACATTACAATGCATTGGTTGCAGGGGACGATGTGAGAAACAGGAAACCTCATCCCGAATCGGTCTTGAAGGCTTGCGAGGATGTAGAGACGAGGCCTAGATTTTGCATATTCGTTGGAGACCACCCGTTCGATATGATGGCCGCTAAGTCTGCCGGCTGTTATGCCATAGGCGTTCTGACAGGGTGGGGAAATGAAAAAAATCTTAAAGATTCTGGTGCAGATTATATTATAAAAGATTTAAGAGGTTTAATTAAATTAATAGAATAGGTGATAAAGTTCAAAAAATTTTACGTAACCACTCCGATATACTACGTCAACGATGTTCCCCATATCGGACATGCTTACACGACAATAGCTGCAGATATACTTGCGAGATGGCACAGGATGAAAGGAGAAAAAGTATTCTTCTTAACAGGCCTGGACGAGCACGGACAAAAGATAGAAGAGGCTGCCCTGGAAATGGGTTTGACACCCCAAGAACTTGTGAATTCTTTGGCTCCAAAGTTCAAGAAGACTTGGGAGAACCTGAACATAAGCAACGACGATTTCATAAGAACGACGGAAGAGAGGCATGCAAAGGTTGTCACAGAGATAATCAAGAGAATTTACAACAATGGCGACATCTACAAAGGCGAGTACGAGGGTTGGTATTGCGTGCCTTGTGAAAGTTTCTGGACAGAATTGCAGTTGGTTAATGGAAAATGTCCTGACTGTGGAAGGGATGTAAAGAAAATAAAAGAGGAAACCTACTTTTTCAAGTTGAGCAAGTATCAACAAAAGCTCTTGGACTTCTACAACCAGAATCCAGAATTCATTTCTCCTGAGACTAGAAAGAATGAGATGGTGAACAGAGTTAAGGAAGGTCTCAAAGACATAAGCATAACAAGGACGACAGTCAAGTGGGCTATTCCGTTTCCCTTTGACGAGAACCATTACTTGTATGTCTGGATAGAGGCTCTTATCAACTATGTAAGCGCTCTAGATTTTCCTGACGGAGAAAAATTTAAAACATTTTGGCCACCCGATGTTGAGCTAATTGGCAAAGAGATAAATTGGTTTCACAGTGTGGTATGGCCTGCTATGCTATTTTCTGCACGAATAGAACCTCCAAAGAAGAACTTTGTTCATGGTTGGTGGACTGTCGATGGTAAGAAAATGTCAAAATCTTTAGGTAATGTTATAGATCCGAATAAAATGGTTGAAAAGTATGGAGCAGACGCTTTAAGATATTATCTGTTCAGGGAAGTTCCTTTCGGGCATGACGGAGACTTTTCAGAGAACTCGTTGATAAACAGATATAATTCTGAGTTGGCAGATTCTCTAGGAAATTTGGTAAACAGAGTCTTGGTTTTGGTTGAGAAGAATTTTGAAGGCTTTGTACCAAGACCATTTGAAACCAAGGTAGAAAAACTTGCCTTGAACATTGTCAAAGCCTTTGAAGATTCTATGGAGAGGTTCGAGTTTAACAATGCTTTGAACGATATTTTCTTTTTTGTGAATGAGCTGAACAAATACGTCAACGAGCAAAAGCCTTGGGAAATAAAAGACAAGGAACAATTGTGTGGAATTCTCTATTCCCTCCTAGAAGGCTTGAGAATAATCTCTATTCTAATCTATCCGTTTATGCCAGAGAGCGCTGGCAAAATTATGACACAGTTAGGATTGGAAAAAGAATTTTCTTTTGATAAATTGAAATGGGGAGTTTTAAAATCTGGAACAAAGACTAAAAGAGACCAAGTTTTGTTCAATAAAATCAAATAATTTACTATCTTGCTATGTGCGCGAATGATGGCGTTAATATTACCCAATCTTCGTCAATCCCTGCAATGTCTCCGTTTGTTGCTATGCATGTCTTTCTTAGTTTGTCTATAGCTCTCTTCAATTCTGAAATATCCTTGCCTCTCAAGGCCTTTATCTTTACGAGAACTATGTTGCCGTCTCTTATCTGTTTCTGAATTCTGTCAGTGTCTGAAAAATCTTCTAGCTTGTCAACCTTTATTGGAACCTTTCCGCTTGGTGTCTCCACGTCTTGCGTGTCCAGTTCTATAAACTCTTCTTCGTTTAATTCTTTAAAGCCCTTTCCAAAAAGTTTTTCAAAAACCATTTTCTTTACCTCCAAAATTATTATAATCTTAATTATATTCGAACATATAAATAGCTATTTCTGCACGCCTTCCAATATGGAAACTATGTTCCATATCTGCGTCCTAGTGTAGGTCGGTATGTTAGGATCATTAGAAATCTCATCCATGTTCGATATCACTGTGTTGACTCTTATGGCAACGTCCTGCTTCTCGTCCTTTAGTATATTAACCGATTCCTCGCACTTGGTTCTGATATTCCTAGGAACAGACCTGTCGTTAACAACTTGTTCAATGATAGGGATAACATTTTCAAACATTCAAAACACCATGCCATAAGCATCATACTTCAAATACCTTGTCCTTAAGAATTTAAATATCTAATTGATTTGACCATTGTTCTGCACTTAACATCTTTGGTCTGTCATATCGTGAATTGTCTGTTGAGGTCCTTGGTAGTCAGTCTGCTATACTTTACTTCTGCAGCTCTGTAGCTGAATCTCATAAACTTGCTTGATTCAAGGTCTTCGTCCACTCTTTTCAACCTTTCTTTTACTTCATCTATTTTGCTCAAACCTTCGTGTACAGATTCTCTCAGTCCTTTCTTCATTGCAAGTTCCAGTTCTACCATTTCATGAATTTTTTCGGTTTTCCCGGCTCGAGAATAGACCTCTGCTTGATTCAGAATTCTTTGGTCATTTATGTATTGGTTTAGAAGGTTCTCAATCACATTTCTTCTCTGCGTTACATCCTCTTTGCTCTTTGCCTGCTCAAATAATTTTCTATAAGGGACTAATCCTTTCATACTTAATATAATGGGAAGCAAATATTAAAACATTTTGATTATAAATTTTTGTCTATCTAACAACAGCAACTCGAATAATCTATTGAGAACTGTTAATGCGCCACTTTTAAATGTAACAAATTATTACTCAGCGCTGGCTTTTTCCTGTCCTTTGAATATCTCTTCAAACCTTTCCTGCGATTCCTTCAGCTTGTCTTTCAGTCTCGTTTCCTGCTTTTGCAAACTCTTGATTCTCAGGTCTATAGTTTCTTTCTTTTCGTTCAATTCCTTGGTTAAATCTTTTTTTGTTGACTTTATAAGAATAGGGCCGACAGCCTTGTAGACATCGTCATGCTCGCTCTTGCCCAATTCCTCCAAGGCCTTTTCAATATCCATGTTCTGCATGCTTAGGCTTTCCTTCTGCATAAGCACTGTCTGCATCTGTTGCTGGAACGTCTGCAACTCCATCAAGACTTGTTGCGCCTCAGGACTTAATTTTATCTCAGCCATATTTATGCCTCCAAACCATCCATCGATGTTTTAATCAGTCTCATATACGAGTTAATGCCGGCTAGCAGGCCCGGCACATCCTCTGCTTCTAATCTTAGTTTTAATCTGTCCTTGCCTTCCTCTAGTTTAACAGTAAATTTTTTTGTTTCCTCGGTCTCCGGCTTCAGCGCTTTGACAACTATGTCAGGTCTTTCGCATTCTATCTCTATTTCAGCCTTCATTTTAATCTGCTTTTACTTTCTTGATTGTTTTAGGGGTGTCTTTGTATATGATCCTATAACCGCAATAAGGGCATCTTATCTTGTCCTTTACTCTCTCCATCTCAATATCCTTTCCGCATTTAAGACATTTATACATTTTGCTCACTCTTTGGGAAATACGCGGCGCCTGCGAACTTTGACTTGCACTTTTTGCAATACCATACTCCTGCCGCGATTCTTTTCAGCGCAGGCCTTTCGCAATAAGGGCAAACCTTTTCTTTTTTCATTCTGCCTTCTATTTCCCTTATTGCTTTTTTTGTTTTGTTTCCGTACCTCACTCCGTATCTGCCGGTCGTGCCAACCTTTAGGGTTTTTTTTGCCATGCTATCCCTTTGCCATATTCCTAATTTCTTTACCTTTTAATATTGATAAATCTACTGCTTTCTCCAGCTCCTCTGTGGTCAAATAGCCGTTGCCGCCTTTTTGGGCAGCGCATAAATCTCCCTTTTCATTTGTGGTCAGGGTTATTCTCGCGTCCAAGGCGTTCTCTTCTTCAACAGTGGTGTCTATCAATAGTTTGTCGCCGATCTTAACAGAGGTTATCGCTATCGGTACGTCTCCTACTGGAAGGTCTCTGTCCTTTACGTCAAGATTTATTTTTCCATTCTCATACTTTGGAACCTTTGTGTTCAACAAGGCGACAATCGCTCCTATCGCGCTTGCGTCAATCAAGTTTCCGTCATGATCCAAGACGTGTATGTCAACATTCACCATCCAGACCTCTTTCTTTTCCTCTATGCACAATGATGCCAAATCAATGCATTTGCTCTCCCTTATGCCTCTGTCAACCACTCTTGCCAACTCAATGGCGTTTTCGTTTGGTGGTCCTGACTCAAAGGTGGGTGATGCCACTGGAACTAATTCCGCGTTGACAATCAGCACGCCTTCATTCGGTGTGTCAGGATAAGGTTCTCCCACGCTCATCTTTACTCCTACCAATACATGCGTGTTGCCTATCAATACTCTGGCAGAACCTTCAGCGGTCTTAATGACATTCTTCTCTATTTTTATTGGCCTGAACTCGTCAAATTTTCTCTCGTCAACTCTCATTCCCTCTTCCACCAATTTTCTAACGTAACTTTCACTAGTCTTCAACATTTTCTTCACCTGTTTTATATTTTTCTCTTAAAGCACTAACCTGCTTTTCAAAAACTGTAGCGCAGCCTTTTTTAGCAAGGTCAATCAATCGCAAAAACTCTTCTCTGGTTACTATTCCATCCAACTGCAATAGAACTATCTTGTCTTCGTTGCCAATAGTTGCGACCGCCATGTCTACCTCACCTTCGCAGTCCTCATCACCTGCAACGTCCAACACGATTTGTCCGTCGACCTTTCCAGCGCTGCAAGAGCTTATCAAATTTTTCATTGAAACTCCTGCTTCTGCCAAGGCAAGTGACGCGGCATTCAATCCTGCGCATCTAGTCGATGCATTGGCTTGCAATATTTCCACGAAAACATCGATCGCAGTTTTTGGATAGTCTTCAAAGAAGATTACGTTTGATAATGCTTCTTTTATTACCTTTGATATCTCAATGCTTCTTCTGTTTGTTCCCGGTCTTCCCCTTTCTGTTGTCGCAAAGGGAGCCATCGCATACCTGCATCTCAAGAATGCTTTTTGAGGGTCTTGAAGATGCTTTGGATGCATTGTCTTAGGCCCGAATACAGCTGACAAGGCGTACGTATCTCCGAATTTGAAAACAGCAGAGCCGTCAGCTCTTTTCAACACACCGACCTCCAAGCTTATCGGCCTGAAATCTTCAAAGCCTCTTCCGTCCATTCTTTTTCCGTCTATAATCATTTTTATTTTTTCTTCTGCCATATTAATCACCTTTCTCCAATAACTGCGATATCTTGTCTGTTAATCCGACTATGTGCGACTCGGCATTGATTGTCAAGACAGCTTTTGCGGCCAAACCTTCCTTCTCGCCTTTTATCCAGACTACACCGTTCTGTCCGACTATTATCAGGCATTTTGTTTGGTTCTTTATCTGTTCAATCATCGAGCCGTCCTTTCCTATCAGCCTAGGAACTTTGGAAGGTGTGATATTTAACAGTCGCCCGCCTATCAGTTTCCTTGACCTATGATCGTTCATCGTTAATTGAACCTGCTTGGATTTTGAAACATTTAAAACCTTTGCGTATATCAAATCTCCGATATCATAGTAAACAGATATGTCCGTTTTCGTAAGATCAACGTATTCTCCTACTGCTTCGCCTAAAGTAAGTATTGCGTCGTATGGAGAATTTATGTCACATATCCACATGGTAGTCTGCATGTCCTCGATAAGGCCGATGATGCCATCGCCCTGTCTAGGTATGTAAACGCCCGCTAAGGGAACTACTCCTAAAAATCTTTCCTTTATCTTTACCAAACCCATTAATTTTGCTTTTATTCTGTTGTTTTCTCTAAAGCATCCTGAAGACGGTAAAAAGTCTAGACCTGTTGCTAGAGTATCTCCAGGAATTACAAATTGTCTTTCGGACACTAATAATTCCGATTTTACATTATCCATTTTAATCACCTTAAATTTTTTTAAACACCTTAACTTCGACCTGACCGTGAGTTAGGTCGTTCAGTCTATTGTAAACGTCCGGTTGCATTCCAGCCGGTATTTCTATCAAGCAAATATAACTTCCATCCTTTGCCCATTCTTCCCTAATAATTGTTCCTAGACTTCTCACAACGCTTCCAGACTTTCCGGCAAAAGAAGGAGGAATCTTGATTGCTAGTTGCACTTTTTCAAATTTTATTGGTATGACAGTCTGTATCTTCGTTAACACCTCGTCAATCTGTTCCTCGACTCTTTTTTCCAAGTCAATTCTAACTTTTGACTGCTCCATTGCCCTGAGTATTCTGTCAGCAGGATGAGGAAAATTTGTTTGAGGATTGACCCCTCTTTTGGATATTATGTTCGCGATCGCTTTGGTCTTCTCGTCGAGCATAGCCTTCCTCTGTTCCGTTGTTATCTGAACGTCTCCTTCTTTAACAATGGTGAAGACTATCTTCTTAAGATCATTTGTTCCAAAGGCTTTGCTTATGTTCGCATCAGAAGCTCTCAGTCCTTTTTTTAAGTCCTCGAATATCTCCTCAGAGGCTATCAATTCTTCTAGGGCAATTTCTTTTCCAGTTCTCAAATCCATTGCTTTTACAGGATCAACCAATATTTCGAATTTTAATCCATTCTTTGCTAATTTGGCTATAACAGCCTTCTCTAAAGAAATCAAGTAATCTACCTTCTAAATTAATAAGTATCACCAAAATTTCCTAATGAACTTCAAGCCCTCGTCGCCATAAAATTTCTTGAAACCTTTACTGTTGATAACAGCTAACTCAACCTCTGTTGCCTTTACTCCCTTTTCTCCTGATTTCAGAGCCTTTATCGCAATCTTAATCGCATCCTCTTCTGCCATATTATCTTTCCATTCTTTCCTCAAAATCTTCAAAGCCTCTGGTGCTCCTCTTCCTATTGCATGCGCTTTCCAGCCATAAAATGTGGAAGAAGGATCTATCTCAAATAATTGCGGTCCCTTTTCATCAACCCCACCAAGCAAGAAGGCGACACCGAAAGGTCTAACACCGCCATATTGAGAATATAATTGCATGATGTCGGAAATCTCTTTAACAACTCCCAACACGTCTAAAGGTTCGTCGTAAGTTAATCTATATATCTGTGCCTTAATTCTCCCTCTGTCAATCAATATTCTTCCATCTGCTAAAAATCCAGATATTGCGGCTCCTAAATTGTCGTCTATTTGGAATACTTTTTCTCCGCCTGCGTTCGGTACTGCCAGTTCCATCAATGGTCTTGTTCCTGCTAGAACTATTCCATCAGCAAATATTACACCTATTGATGTGGTTCCGCGCTTAACAGCCTCTCTGGCATACTCTATCTGGAACAATCTTCCGTCAGGAGAAAATGTTACTATTGCTCTATCATAACCCATCATTTCTGGTATTGCTTGAATAAAATCACCTATAATTTATAATTTTTAATGTAGTTCTAAATTTATAAAGGTTATTCAATGAACTCATTTAGCCTAGATTCTCCAAAAAATTTCATTTTCGTTGCTTTTATAGAACCGGAAATACCTAGGACACGAAAGATAACTCTCACATCGCCTATCCTTTGAATCAAGGCCAGAGAAGCTCTGATCTGTTCCACGTCGTCATGAGAGCATCTCAATATCCCCATCTGCCTTTTCTCATCGTATGCGTCCTTGATAACTTTTATATTGGCCTTGGACGTGCCCATCTCTCCTATGAAGTTTAGAATAGAATGCCATATCGTGTTGATCAAGTCTTGCAAAAATATATTCTGCTCGGAGATTGTTTGAAAAGCCAAGTATCTTGTTCTGCCTCTTAGGCTAGGAGGCAATATTTTCGGTCTTTTTTCTTCTTCCATAAAATCACTCAACTATTTCGACGCCGTTGGTTATCTTCTTTCCTTCCAAAGTCTTTTTGTTCTCGCTAATTATTTCCAAAGGAACAGAACTCATCGACAAGAAAGCCTTTCCTATGTCCATCTCAAGAACATTGGCTATTGATATCAAATCTCTGGGAGCTCTCATGTCCCAGACAGTTTGTGCGCCGGAGCATATGACCATAGGGGTCCTGAAATGGTTGCACAGCCTTATGTTTTGTGCGATGTGGTCTAGTATGTAGGATCTAGGTTTCCTGAAGCTGTTTAATATTTCTCTAAAATTTATCTCGATGGCAACATTGTTCTGCGTTGCTAGTTGCAGGCAAGGCTCGTCCAAGCCATTGTCATATCTTCCGAGTTCAGGATGAGATAAGATATCAACTCTTGGATCCTCGCAGGCAGCTCTGTTAATGGTGTAATCTCCGCCGCTGACAGCAACTATCATAACCTTTTCCCTGACCTTGCTTATAACCTCTTTTAATTCTGTTACATTCTTTGCTTGAATCTTTACTCCTACGTAAACCTCTAGGTCTGTTTTGAACTTGTCTATCTCATTCTTTAATTCATTTAGTTTTTCCAAGCCTTGATAATTGTCGCAGATTGCTATTCCTGCGTATCCCAATCTTTTGGCAAAGTCTATTATTTGCTCTACACCACTCTCTCCGCCTGACAAATTGCTTTGAATGTGCAAATCGTAAAACTTGGTAAAAACCACCTTTATAGAGTTTAGTTTGTAGGTTTAAAAATTAGGCATTTTGTCTTTTTAATATTTTTGGTGTATTTCGTAGTTTTGTAATAAACAATCACAGATATTATGATAAATATTATTCCGATAATAAGAATTGGATTTTTATAGTGATTTGGCCAAGTTCCAAGAATGTCTCTTCCTGGAAGTAAAGAGAGGGCAACACTGAAGAGAATTGCCCCAATTGTAAAAAGTGCACAAGCAATATTAATTAACTTTTTGTAGAAGACATTTTTAAAGAAGATTGTAAATTCCACCCTCAATTTTTATTGCCTTGCCATTAACTATGGCATCTGCAATTTTCTTTCTTGCGGAATCCAATAATCTAAAAAAGGTGGGCTGAGATATGTTCATTTTTTCGGCTGCCTTTTCTTGTTCTAATCCTTCCATATCCTTTAGCCTTATAGCCTCAAACTCATCAACAGTCAAAACAACTTCTTCTAACTCTCTTAAAGGGATACCGGCCGGTTTGAAATAAGTTGTTTCTGGCAAGAACTTAACTCTCCTGCATATTCTTGGTCTTGACATAATTTTATTTCTCGTTATGAATATATATTTATTTCAGTTCTGTTAGTCTTTTTTCAACCTCTAGACATTCAGCTTCCAATTCCTTTTTCTCAGCTTTTAACATTTCAATCTCTTCTTCCTTTGTAAGTTTAGGGTATACCATCCTAGAACCGAATCTTCTAAAACCAGCTGTTCTGCATCCATATCCTCTACCCCACCAAGGGCCTGTTCCGTCTCCCCACGGCATATTTTTCACCTCCTTTTTTGTTTATATGGAATTCCTATAGGTCCTTTTCCCTTGCCTCTACCAAGGCCACGACCTTTTCCTTTACTTCTTATTTTACTTCCTGGGCATGGCATTTATTTCGCCTTCTTTATTATGAATACTAATTCATTAGCTATATTGAATATATATTCATAATGCTATTTAAAGATTTCTATTTCAGAAGGTAAATACTAATAGCGATTACAAACATTCCCAAGAACAAACCAAGCATAGAAAGATGCTGGTTCTTGTGCTTATAGACATAGGGCAGAAGTTCATCAAAGCTTATGAATATCATTATTCCTGCAGTTGCAGATAGTATGATACCTAAGACAAAATCATTTAAAAATGGTGACAAAAACACGAAACTTAGAATTGCTCCAATCGGTTCTGCTATTCCAGATAGGAATGAATATAATAAAGCCTTACTTCTTTTTTTAGTTGCATAAAAAATAGGCATTGCGACGGCTATGCCTTCAGGAATGTTGTGCATCGCTATAGCAATAGCTACCAGTATTCCTAGCTCTATGTTTGACATAGATGAGAAGAAGACTGCGATACCTTCAGGGAAATTATGTATAGTTATACCTAAGAAAAGCAATACTGCAACTTTATTCAATTTATTTCTTTTGTAAGTTTCTTCTTCGTAAATATGCGGTATTAAAATATCGATAGCGTAAATAAAGGCTATACCTGAAAAGAATGCAAAAAACGCATACAAAAATCCTGTTGTTTCAATTCCATGAGCAAGCAGCTCTGTGAACGATATAAAAATCATTACACCTGCTGAAAAGCCAAATGCTATACACAAATAGCGGAATTTTGGTTTCTTTATTAATAATGATAAAAGTCCTCCTATCAATGTTGAAATCCCAGCTAAAAATGCAAGTAAAAGTGGTAAGATATAAGGCATGTTATAAATTTCGAAATCCCAACATAAAAACATATGCAAAATTATCATGGGAACTCATTTAAATGTCTGTTGAGGGAACATATTCCCAGGGAACCATTGAGGAACGAGGAACATTTCACGTTCAAATCGATGGAAGTCGTAAAACCTTTGTAAAGTATTTTAGGCCTTAAAAGCCATTTTGGGGCTAAAATGCCAAAAATCGATGCAAACTCAAAACCCTGGCCAGTTTTTGATTTTTGTTTGATTTATAGAATTTACTAATATATGTAAAGTATCATAAAGTATGGCGTAAAGTAATTACAGCTTCTCTTTCTTCTTTATTTTTTTCAATCTAAAATCTTTTGGCCCGGTTTCAAAGTCTTTGGCATAATAATAGGGTGCAAGCATTATTGCGATTAAAGCAATTCCTATGAAAATTATTGATAAGGCGATATAAATTGTAAATGCTATCAGGCCAATCGCAATAAAACCCACTATTCCCACAAGCATCAAAGCCAATACGAGTGCCAAACCTCTCAAATAAGTTTTTAATTTGTTTTCCATGATTATCTCCTCAGCACATTACTGGCTATACCCATTCCAATGCCAGCAGCGAGCGCGCCCCCATGCTTCAAGTAAGGTGCAAGTTCTGCAGCTAATTTTTCTGCAGTCATGCTTTGAAGCACAACCTTTCCAGGTCCTGTTAGTCTCGCCAAAAATATTCCTTGGCCAGCGAACAAAGAGGTTTTAATTCCGCCAGGTCTTTGGACGTCGTAAGTAACAGTCGGATCAAAGCCCACTATATGGCTCGTTGCTACCTGTATGGTCTGTCCTTGACTAAGATTATACTCTACCAAGTCTCCGACTGCATGAACAAAAACATTTCCAGGCCCTGTTAATTTTTGCAATATGAATCCTTCTCCACCGAAGAATGCAGCGCCTAATTTGGCGAACTGAAAATCTATGTTCACCCCGGGTTCAGCGCACAGGAAAGCTCCCCTTTCAGCAATAAAGCTTTTTCCTGCGGGTATTGAAATAACTTTTATTTTTCCTGGCAGTGTGCCGGCAAAGCCAATCAGCCCTGCTCCAGATTCACAGGTAAATTTTGCAAGAAAGAAACTTTCTTTGGTCATAACTCTTTTTATCGCGCCTGTTAGTCCGCCTTTCATTTCAGCGTCTATTCTAACGTTCTCTGATTTGTACACTAGCCTTCCTGCCTCAGAATAAATAGACTCGCCTCTTGCCAACTCGATGTTAACTATCTGGAGGTTGTCTCCGATTATATTGTATTTCATACCAAAAACTTTGTAAAATAGATATTTATAATTTTATCATGTTTTAATTCCTAATTTTCTTTTAACTTCTTTAGTAGAACGGACTCTATCTCTTTTAACATCTTCTAAAGATAATTCAATAATTTTTATATTTTTAGTGTTCAACCATTCTCTCTCTTCAGAGGTTTTGGCTAATACTTTTTTAACTTTTCTTGTTGTTACCATAGTATTCCATATTTTATAGAAATTAAACTCAACTTTTTAGGTCTCTGGATTTCTTTCCCGCGGATGTCAAGCCTCTGAATACCCTTCCTCTGTTAGCGGGAAGACATATCCAATTCAACTTCGGGTCATTCTTTATGCAGGGATGCTCGGGGTCTATCATTATGATCTCGAACCATATGTGCTTTCCGTCCTCGGCAATATAATAGCTGTTTAGGACTTCCAAGTTAGGGAACTTTCTCGCGACTCTCGCCTCCGCTATATGCTGCAGATTCATGGCAGGCGTCATCGAGGTCATTCCTGCGTGCAAGGGCTTTCTTCCACCGACAAAGTGCTCTCTTTTGCTAGAACCTTTGCCAATCCTCGTTCTTGCCAAGACAAAACCTTGCTTTGCCTTGTATCCGAGTGAATGGGCCCTGTCCAGTTTTGTTGGCCTTTCTATTCTCAATGTAACAGGCTCTCTTCTCCAAGAAATCAGTCTTTCCTTGATCATTTTTTCGTATTCAGGACTCTTCCTAAATTGCTTTAAGTATTTCGCGTAACCCATCTCACATCACCATAAGGTTTCAAGCTTTATTATGTATAAACCTAAGGCTTTTTATTCTTTTTGGAATTTAAATCTTTACCCTTTGATAATAAAAATATGCTAAGCGACACAGAGGAGAGGATTAGAGAGAGTGAAGAAAAAGTTGGAAAGGAATACATTCGCAGAGGCATAAACGTAATTTTAGAGCAATATCATTTGAGAATTACTCCAGGGAAAGACAGAAGATATGAATTCAGAGGCGGTCATGCTTATTAGCCTCATCTATTTAAATTAGAAATTCTATAAAGAATTTAGGTGAGATTTGATGGGAATAGAAAAAATTATACTAGGAATAGTTTTAGTAGTAATAGGGCTATGGTTGATACTGCCAGTTACTTGGTGCCAGAGCATATCGCCAGACTTTAAGTGTTTCGGCTTGTGGAGCGATCTGTGGCTAGTTCTAAAAGGAGTTATGCCAGCGTTTCTGATATTCATCGGAGCGATTTTAGTTTGGATAGAATCGGAAGAACTGAAAATAGAGAGACCTAAAAGAAGAAGATAATCATACCCTTAGCTTGTTTATTTCATCCAATTGTAAAATAGAGACGATTAATTTTTTTGTTAATTTTTTATTGCCGTATTTTACAATTGTTTTATTATCTTTTGCGTCAGAGTATCTGGCGGTTAGCTGTGCGGCCTTCTTAATGGAGTCGTTTTTCTTAGGGCCTTGCAGGATTGTCAAGGGACTACCTACGTCAGGAACTTCAAAGATGTAGTCTGTTCTTTGCTTTAACTCTAGCAACTTTTTGTTTTCTTCCTCGTTCCTGCCAACTATTATCTTGTTGCTCTTGTATCGGAAGTGCCTGCCTATTTTTAAGATTTCCAAATCTTCTTTCCTTACATTCTTCTTGTGCATCAACAGGTCCCTGGTCTTATTGGCAAACTCCCTGCACGTTAACAGGCAGCCACCAGCAGGCGAAGGGTACTCTTTTATTCCAAACTTCCTTGCCAATTTGAATTGCCTTTCCCTTTTCCTGCCGCTGATATCAAGCAACCTGTTTCTATCAACCCATTTTTTCTCAGCCTCTGTTATTGGAAGCAGCTTGGCTGACAAAGGCCTTAGCAATCTTCCCTTCAGGCCAGCTTCCTTCTCTATCAATTCCAAAGCGTTCTTGTTCTGGCTCATTGGTCTTTCTCCAAGAACCTCTCCTGTAAAAATGAATTTTGCTCCTATTTTTTTAGCATAGCGTTTTGCTTTTTTAAGCATGAATATCTTGCAGTCTATGCAAGGGTTCATTTCAGATCCATAGCCATGCTTGGGTTTCCTTAACATCTTCAGATAGTCTTTGGTAACGTCAATTTCCTTTAATGGAATTTTTATTTGCTCTGCCATTCTAATTGCTTGTCCTGGAGGAAAGAAGATCGTATGAAAGTTTACTAGCTCTACCTTCATTCCTTGTTCTTGAATTATTTTTGCAGCCAATAAGGAATCCAAACCGCCTGAAAACAAGCCTAATGCTTTAATCATATTAGAAGTTATTTTTGGCAGTTTTAAAAATGATGCGCTAGTTCAAATCCTGCCTTTTGTACAAAGGATGCTCTTCACCACGGACCTGGGAAGCGAATAAGCATTTAAAGATTCTAAACCTACTAAAAATTAGTGATTAAATGACTAATGAGGAATCTGCAAAGTCCTACGGAATAGCAGGAATATTCTCCCAACCTAAATTACAAAGTAGTGTAGAGTTTGGTGGTTATTTTCTACGCTACAAACCACTTGGTGATGGAGAGCATAAAAACAGGGTAGCAGTAGAAGTGGGTCCATTCGAAAGTTTTATTAAAGGTTTAATTACTGATAGTTATTGGGGTTCTGGTATAATTGAAGGAAAAATGAATGATGGTTTGAATCTGAACTTCAATAAAAGACACTATACTGCAGTGCGGAACAAGGAAGTAATGGAGGATAATTCTTTACCAGATAGCAGATTTGAATTTAGTTTTAAGGGATTAGGTGGTACTTTTGCAGGGAAATATGTTCTTTGGGATAATGGAAAAATATCTTGGACAGATAAAGCCAGTTGCCGAGTATTTTCATTAGAGAGATTAAGTGACGTAGATTTAGTAGATGCACTAGCAAACATAAGACTCCCAACAGAAAGCGAGACCAAAGAAAAACTTAAATCTCTTAATGATGCGCTTGCTGGTAATTATGACTCTTTATTAAGACTGACTAAGACAAACGATATTATTGAAGGGACTATCTCATTATTAGGATATAAAAAAGGTTTAGACATAAAACCTATAGGTCCAGGAGATTACGCACAACCAGAAGATTACACTGAGGGTGCTGTTGTACGCGCTGCTGCAGCAGAACTGTTAGGTAGAATAGGCGATAAAAGAGCTGTACAGCCTCTCAAATATGCTTTGCACGATTCTGGGGATGGTGATGGCGCTAATGATTCAAGATCGAGCTTTTATTACAGTGATAAAGGTCTGGTAAAGCAAACCGCCAAGGTCGCTTTAGATGAACTTAAAAGTCGTCATCATATATGAACAATGATAAATATGCACAACAAAGAAAGAAAATTGTAAAAAATAACCCTTAAATCATGACTTTTCTATTCTCATTTTTACACTCATTTTAACAACATCGTTCTGAACCTCGACCATGTAGCATGCCCTCCGTGCATCTGACGTCCTTCATGTTAATTGACAGGGATGGCGACATAGACATTTAAAGATTAATTAATCTTATAGTTTTATGAAAAAAGAAGAAGCTCGCTCTATAGCTAATTTACTCTATAATGTTAGTGGAAAAAGATACGAAATGCTTAATTATTTGCATGAAAAAGATGAGCTTGCTACTTGGACTCAAATAATGTTTGATTTGAAAATCAACCCAAAATCGTTAAGGGATAATTTTAGAATCTTAGAATCTAATAATTTTGTTGAACATGTTCAAGGACATGGTTATAGATTGACTGCTAGAGGTAAAAAAACATTTGAAGCTTTAGAAAATTGTAGAGATGTAATAGAACACTAATAAAAAATAAATAATAGTAAATACAAATTCATAAGATGATAGAGATACGAAAAGTGAGTGCTGACTCGAGAGGAAAATTGTTTGTTCTAAGCGAGGATGGCGTGGAGTTCGCCCACATAGCCACGATAAAGAAGGGCGCGTCTAGAGGAGGTCATCTTCACACCAAACCTGAAAAAATAATTGTTCTTGACGGAGAGGTAGAATGCTGGCTCAAAAAGACCAAGGGCAAGGAGACAAAGGGTTCTTTGCATGAGGGCGAGGCTCTGATTGTTGAGGTGGGGACTGCTCACTTGCTCAAAGCAAAGACAGATTCTGTGATAATAGGAGTTATAAGCGAGGCTGAGACGACCAACTATGAGCCTTATAGAAAAATAGTGGAAAATTTTTTAGCTAATAATAAATAATACCGCCAACAATATTTAGTTGTGGATAATGGAATAGTAGATTTCTGGTCATTGCCTGAAGATAAAGTTTATCTAGATTTAGAAAAAGAATTTAAAGAAAAAATTTTCAATTCTGCAAAAGAATATGCAGGAACTTGGGATAACTTGGGTAAAGAACTTAATGTAAGAATAAACAAGTACAACAGATGCAAAATTATAGAAAGTGCAAGATGTAAAAGGTTTAGCTTATCGCTTCTTAATAAGATTATAGATTATTTGAGTTCTAATGGAGTAAGCATAGATAAAAGCTACATAGAAAGAAAAGTAAATGTTATTTCTTCTAAGCGTGGAGGATCAAATAAATTGGCTAACAGTATTTTTAATCCTAAATTACCTTTCAATTTCAATACAATTGACGGGTCTACTGTCATATCTGCTATTTTCCACGATGGTGGAATCAACAGTAGAAGATTGCCTCATTACAGCAATCCTGAGAATCTAGAATTAAGACAAAAAGTTTACAAAGCTTTTACAAACGTTTTTGGAGAATTTGTGTCTAAAAAAAGCAACCCTATAGAAAATCAACAGTTATATTTTCCAAAAATAGTCGGAATTGTCCTAACCTATGGATTAGGCATACCTTGTGGAAGAAGAGTTATAAACAATCCATCTATTCCTGAATTCATATTTAATTCTTCAGATGATATCAAATCAGCATTTATTCAACAAGCTTTTGATGACGAGTCTCACGTTCATAGGACTGAGAGAAATATAAGCTTGAAATTATCATCCGGATCAAAAAATCCTTCAAATCTCATCATTGGCATAAAAAATCTCTTAGAGAATTTAGGAATAGAGGCTAGTGGTCCTCATTATATCGATTATTATGAGACCAAAAAAGGTGTCAGAGCTTACAGATGGTATATATTAATAACGCATCAAGATAATTTGAAGAGGTTTTACGAAAGAGTAGGTTTTTATTCTGGCTACAAACAAATTAGATTGAAAGAAATAGTTCAGACGTTAAAATGCCCTCATTATTCTGCTAAAAACTGCCGTGAAACATATCTGAATGCCTGTGCTAAGCTTCAAAAAAGATACGAATTTATAACCAGTAGAGAGCTTGCTATAGAGTTAGGTAGAAGTCAAGAATTAGCCAAGAAAATTATTCAGAAACTTGTGAACAATAAAATTCTATTAGTTAAAGAATGCCGTCATGGAAACAGAGGAGCTAAATATATTTTAAGTGATAAACATGAATCAGTGTGCATTGTGTAAAGGTAGATTATGGTGTGGAAAAAGTCGTTGCCCACTTTTGATTAAGTTTTACTCTTATACGAAAGCAAAACCTCTCATCGATTCAACCATGCTTAGCGGTTCGAGCCCTCCATCATGCTTTATTGGTTCCTACGGATATCCGAAAGTTTTTGTAGGGCCAATGCTGCCGCCTCAACACGGCGACACTAGCATAATGGACACTCCTGAGTTATGGGCCGACAAATCTATACAGGAGATAGTTGACTTTAGGTTCCAGTTGGTAAGGGGAAAATACCTGACCAACATAAAGAATTTTGATGGGAAGATAGTTGAGATAACAAGAGAAATAGCTCTGGCAGAGAACTCGCCAGATGCAGAGGTCGAGTTCAAAACGAAGCCTGCTGGAAGAATTGTTCTAAATGATGAGGTACAGCCGTTCGGTCCTTCAGCATCAATGATTAAACTAGACGTTGGGAGTTACAGGTTTGACAACAAAGTTGAAAAAGCTTTTTATGATACCGATTTAAAGGCAAAGGAGGCAGTCATAAACTTGTATAAGGACAAAGTTCTAGTTTCTAAGATACAGAAAGCTTTTTCAGTTGGCGCCTTTGGCTTGGGAAAGAACAGGAGATTTGTTCCGACTAGGTTCAGCATCACAGCGGTAGACAGCATTATATCTGAAAATTTTATGGAAAAAGTAAGAGAACATCCATTATTGAATGAATTTAATATTTATGAGGACACATACCTAGGTAATCGTTGGATAATCTTAATGCTTCCAAGAGAGTGGTGCTATGAGATGGTAGAAGCATGGTACCCAAAAACTTTATGGAACCCAGAGGGTAGAGAAACTGCAATTTTTTCAGATTATGAATTTTTTGATGGAAGAAAGGATTACGCTAGCATCGGAGGGTGCTATTACTCAGGGAGATTGATAGTTTCTGAGCATTTGAACAAAGAAAAGAGACAAGCTGGTGTTGTTATTTTAAGAGAGGCTCGTCCTGAATATATTATGCCATTGGGGGTTTTTGTCGTTAGGGAGGGTGTAAGGAAGACTTTGAAAAATAAGCCGCTAAACTTCAATAGCCTTAAAGAATCTTTAGGTTACATCTCTAAAAAATTAGATATACCGATTAATAGGTGGATAAAAAATAGTGCGATTTTAAGAGACAGTATTCATCAGAGTAGACTATTTGACTTTGTCGCAAGATGCCCATAATATTTTTCTTCCTGCCTTTCCAGCTCTATTAATCAAATTCTTTCTTTCAAGTTGAAGTAAATGCTCTCTAACAGAACTTAATCTTATATTTGTTTTGGTAGCAATTTCTCTAACCGTCGCTTTATTGTTCTCTAAAGAGTTTAATATTAAGCTCTTTGTTATACCGAAACCCCTTCTTTCCCAACCTCTGTTTCTTATTCTAACTATTTGCTTTAGAAGTTCAGATTTATGTGCTAAACCGCATATTGGAAATTTTGTTTGAATTAATTCTATTTCCTTGTACATCGTAGGCAAGCTTTCAGGTCGTATTATAAATCTGTAGCTATCAAACCTGCCATATCTATATTTCTTTTCTATTTTAGAAATTTTATATCCTAGCTTTAAAGTTATTTCAGAAATATCACTAATAAGATGATAATTTTTAGAATATATCTCAATGAAATCACTGATATGTCCCTCATCTATTATGAATGCCGTCAAGCCAGCCAATAAAAAATCTTTTGACATGTTCTTTATAATTTTAGGAATCCTGGAAGTGCTCCATGAAAATTTGCTAAATCCGAAATAATACTTGTAAAAATCCGTAATTATTCTTGGTATTATAAGCTTAGAATCTTCAAATATGCTAACCTTAAATTCACCAAAGATATTTTGTAGTTTTTCAAGAAAAGAATCAAGGCCATCTTTATTTGTTTGCCTATAATGAGAACTATCCATTCCACTTCCTACATGTCCATCGCCGCATAAGTGGAATACAATTGAAGTCATTTCAGGCGTCAATAAGAGTGGTAGTTTTGGGTTTTTAATCGGTATAGCTTTTCCTAAGCCGGTATAATAATCTACTTGTTTCTCTATCTTTCTCATTACGCTATTATTTGCACTACAAGAATTGGAAAGAGTTTTCGAAATTTCTATAAAGACCCATAACGGAACATTTATTTTATCTACATGCTCCTTATCTTTCTTAAACCCATTCATCCAATCGTAGAAATGAGAGCTATTGTATCTATATTTTCTAAGGCCATAATTAATACTTTTCTGATTAATTCCATTCATAATCTTATTAACATTTATTCTTCTCCTTAATTTAAGAAATAATTCCTTTCTAAACTTATTGTTCAAATGAACAAACGTTCTGTTTGGTGGAAAATCCCAAATATGAATTTCTCTGTATTTCATTATATTTAATTATTCTGTTTCACATATAAAATCTATTTACTGTATTTAGTTGTAAAGGTGAAAGAATGGAAGTAAAAGAAGTAAAATGCAAGACGATAATGAGCAAGTCAGGGCTTCATGACAGCGATTTTTCTATAAATCCTTATCGAGGTTGCGAGCATAATTGCGTTTACTGTTATGCCCCGTTCGTTATTAGGGAGAAAAGACCATGGGGTACATTCCTCGATGTCAAGGTCAATGCAGCTGACGTCTTATCCAAAGAGATTTTGAAGAACAAGAGCGGAAACATTCTGATAAGCAGCGTGACAGACCCTTACCAAAGCTTAGAGAAGAAGTGCAAGATAACTAGAGAATTGCTGAAGAAATTAAACAAGAATTTCTTTGTTTCCATACTGACCAAATCTGCTTTGGTTCTAAGGGATTTGGATTTGTTTAGAAAATTGAACTGCGAGGTCGGCATGACCATAACAACTTTGGACGGGAATATAGCAAAAATATTCGAGCCTAATTCTTCTCCTCCAGAGGAAAGACTTGATGTTTTGAGTTACATCAAAGTTTCTGGAATAAAAACCTACATATTTTTCGGTCCTTTGCTGCCTTTCATAAGCGATGTTAATCTAGAGAAAACAATCAGCAGGTTTTCAATGGCAAAGCCTGACAAAATATACGTTGACAAGTTAAACATAAAAAGAAAGGACCATTGGGAAAAGATTAAAGCTGCGCTTGCAGCCAATTATCCTGACATGGTTGACAAGTGGGAAAAGGTTCTGTTTTCCGAGAATGATTATTATGAGAAATTGAAGCAGCGTATAGTCGAGTTGTTCCAGAAATATGATTTGAAATACGAGCTATGCTATTAAGTTCACTTTCAAATTCGAGTAAAATAGTTAGATTTAAATCCTTAACTGACAAACTTATTTTTCATGGAAGAAGGTTCGCATAATGTATTGGACGCTTTTAGAGGAGACGACTTAGTAGAGATGAACTTGACAGTACCTTCTGGGAAAGAAGATAAAGTTAAAAGCATGCTGTATGACATGTCAGGCACAAAGAATGGAATGTTCCAGAATAGTTATTGGCAGGCAAAGGGCCCTCAGACTGATGCAGTCACTTTTTGGTCTCCAACTCTAACAGTAGAAAAGGCAAAAAAAATATGCCAAGAATGTCCAGAATACGTTGATATAAAGGTAAGCGCTGTCTATCCTGTCGGTTCCGAAGAAGCTGTTTACGAAGGGCCATTAACAGTGGCTAGAAAAGAATTTAGTTCACTTCAAAAAAAGGTTAGGAAATTAATAGGAAAGACCTAGATTTTAAAAACAATAATTTTTCAACGCATTCGTAAACTAAATTAATAAGGTAAGACAATATTCTTTCTATGAAATTGTCAAAGAAAAAGCTAAACCAGGCATTAAGCAATTCAATAAAAGACGGTGCAGCCTACTCGGCAATGGACGGGATAACCAGCACTTACACGACGCCGTTCGCCTTGGCTCTAGGAGCCAATGACGCTCAGGTAGGAATACTGAACTCCATTCCCAATCTCTTTATCACTCTGTCCCAGGTGTTTGCAGGAAAGTACATAGAGAAGAGAGGCAGAAAAAAAGTAGCCGTGAGCCTTTCGTTGGTACAAAGATTGATTTGGTTGTTCATCGCCTTCATACCTTTGTTTATTTTTCAAGGCAGTTTATTCTTGTTCATATTTCTAATAGTTCTTATACAGGTTGTCCTAAGTTTTGCTTCAACTGCGTGGTCGGCTTGGATGGGCAATCTTGTTCCTGAGAACATCAGGGGCAGTTATTTTGGAAAAAGGAATGCGATAGTAGGCATTTTTAGTTTTGCCACGGCACTGATTGCAGGATGGTTGCTAGGATTGATAAACGGCTTGATAGGATTCTCGTTGGTGTTTTTCCTTGCTTTTATTTTTGGTTTGATTTCCTACTTTTATCTAACAAAAATACCAGACACCGGATATAGGCAGGAGAATAAGTCAAATAGCAATTTGAATGTTTTCAAATTCATCAAGGATTTCAAGAAATATAGCAACTTCCGTCCCTTTACCATGCATATGTCTCTGCTAAGCTTTGCAGTAAATATAGCGTCGCCTTTCTTTATCGTCTATATGCTTAACGTCATGAAAATAGGCTATGAATGGTACGGCATAGTCGTCGCTACGGAAATTTTCGCAAGGATTCTGATGCAGAGATATTGGGGAAGATTGTCCGACAAGTTCGGGGACAGGACGATAATGTGCTTGTGCAACATCCTTATAGTCTTTTATCCGTTGCTGTTTTTGTTTGCTGTCAACGTCTTCCAATTAATTTTGATAAGCATATTCTCGGGCATTGCTTGGAGCGGTTTTGATCTTACATCCTTCAACTACCTATTAGACATTACACCGCCTGAAAAGAGGCCTTCCTATATCGCAAACTATAAGATATACGTTGGCTTTGCCTTGTTCCTAGGGCCTCTAGCAGGGGGTTTTCTGTCCCAATATTTTGCTAATACAACCTTTTTATGGCTGAGCGGTTTGCAAGTTATATTCTTGCTGTCCTTCATTCTGAGAGGCGCGGTAACCGCTTATGGCATTCCTAGGATAAAGGAGGTTAGGGCCAAAAAGATTTTGCCGGTGAGCGATGTTTTTCTCAAAGCCTTCGCAATCTATCCTGTCAGGGGGATAACGCATGAGTTAGTCTATGTTCAAAACAGATTCGAGCAATGGGAAGACGGCATTAGAAAGAAATTTAAAAGTCTAAAATAAATAGCATAGAGGTGATTCTTTGAAAAAATTAGTCGTAATTGCGTTGGTGGCTATGGTCCTGACAGCTACGATGGCATTCGCACTGTCAAAGCCCTTGCAGAACAATAAGGATGCGTTCAAAACAATGCTAAAGGATTATCTGAGCCCGGTTTTGCACGGCTATGGGATAGGCTTTAATCAAGACAACTACATCACAGCAAAATGGTACATCACTAATATAAAAATATTAAACAAGACTGAGATAAAATATGTGATACAGAAAGCAAAATCAGAGAACGTGGCAGACTGGAACACTATGTTGGTCAGAATAAAGGCTGACTTGGACACAAACGGAATGATCGCAAAGAAAGGAAGAATCAGGATGGAAGGCAAAGATTATCTTTTGACAAAAATCCAAGTTTCTGATGCAAACGCCACCGCGGAAATAAGGGAGATGCCTGACTGGAACGCTTGCAAACAGCGGAATGTCTCGGCGGAAGATTGCGAAATAGAATCAACAAAAGCAGGGGACTTGTCATTGACAAAAAGAACCAAACCGAATCAAGAGATTTCCGGCGAGCCGAGAGTTTGGGCAGGGACGCTGAGCTTCAATAACACCGCTTACACGTTCGTTACACTGGTCTATCCGAGGTGATGCTATGAATTCAAAATTTATAATAGTCGCAGTCGTTATAGCAATGGCGATGGCATTTATGGCCTTTATCAGTTCGCAGAAAGTTTCATCTGGAACGTCTGCGAGCGGAACCACAGTTACAAGCGAGGAAAGCTCTATTGTAGACGACCAGGTAAACAGCATATCCGAGGAGCAATTGAAGGCCGTTTCGGCAGAAGACCCTAACTTTATAGCAGATTCTCAGAACAGCATAGCAGCTGATGCAAGCATATTTTATTATGAGTGATTTTCCCTTTTAGTTGTTAATCCAGAATATATTTGTTGAAATATTATACTATTAATCTTAATCTCCTGACAGCGTCCCTGACAGCCTCAGACCTGTTGGGATAAAAGCCTTTTTCTATAAAGCCATCAAGCTTTTCTATGAGCTCTCTTGTCAGCCTTATTTGAATTGGGTGCATAACTAAATTAAAGACAGAAAAGGATTTATATGTGAATTCCTTTAAAAAGGTTTCTTTCTTCGGTTCTGTTAAAAGATAGGGAGTTTGATTGTTAAATTTCAGGATATTAACTACTATGAATGGTAAAGAAACTTCTTTTAAGATACAGGATAATATACATCGTCTCAAAGCTGAGAATTTTTTCAAACCAATTGATTTATATTTAAACTTTACTATTTTAATTATATTATAAAGAAAGACTAAAACAATACTTGAAGGCTGACAAAATGTACAATTATACCCCCTTTATAAGCAACTTGAATGCAATGCTAAATTCTTTTATATCAAATAAAAAGATAGAGGCCAAAGAAGTGGAAGAGAAATTAAACAAATTTGTTGACGTTTTAAAGGCTGACCAGTTCGACTTGCTATGCAAACCCTTATCTGAAAGCGATCAAGACGTAATATTTGGTGCGCTGAGAAACTTAAGAATTATAATGACTGAGATAAAAAATCAGCTAAAAGTTGCATTTGAAAGACACGAAAATCCAACTACAGCTGAGAGATGCCTTGTTTTAATGCCTTTTATTCAAAACTTATCAGAGAAAGTAAAACACTATGAAGCAAGCAGAACCGATCATCTAATATCGGATATACAAACAGACACAAAGAACCTAAGAAAAAAGGCTAAAGACTATCATCTTCTTGCATCAATCGAGGATGAATTGAAAGACATCACTCTTCCTGCAGAAGATATAAAAAGCTTTTGCGAGCAACTAAATCAGAATATAGAACTTGAAATGCAAGATTTGTGATTAAATGGAATTCGTCTTAATTGACAGTTGTACACTTATAACATCTTCTAATTTTTGGGAAGGCGAAGTAAACGGAAATGTAATATTTTTAAGAGAGAAAAAGTTTAGAGAATGTGAAGTTCTGTTTGATTTGTTTGAAAATCATAAAGATGAATTAACATGTATTATCACAAGAACTGTAGAGATAGAAGCCAATACCGCCTTAGATAAGGCTGTTAATAAATTATTAAAGAAGTATTATTGGAAAATTAAGGACTTACAAAGCAGATACAATTATTCTACGTTGAAAAGTATTATTAAGGATATATCTTCAGATAGGATGGGAGAAATAATTGACAAGTATTCGACAAGACCACCTATGGATAAAAAAGAGGTTAATAAGATACTGCGTAATGAGATAGAGCCTTTTTTCGTAAAAATTATTCCTGAAACCTGTAGATATTATCCGCACCCGAAAGTAATAAGTAGGCTAAAGGGGCCGGTAGAAGGGAAAAGGGAAATTCTCAACGCGGCTAAAAACAGCATCTTTTACGACAAGATTATTTACATTAAAGGCGACCCAGAAGGAAAGGACAAACTAATCATGGCGGAAGCAACATACATCTGTAGAGTCAATAAGAAAAAAACTGTGTACATAGCTTCTCTCGATTATGATTTCATACCAAATCCGACTAGTATTGATTCCTTTAAATCAGCACTTCATTTTGTAGATTATGAACACATGGATTCTAGAATGAGAGATTTATTACATAAGGAATTTGGTTTTTTTGGTGCTAGACCAAAAGAGTTACTTGAAATTTTTGAAACTCAATTTGGCTTAAAATGATTGGTTTAGATTTTCATCCGCTTCTGTTTTCTTTATCAAACTTTTTTTAAAGCATTCTTCCAAGTCCATTTCACATTACCTTGCACAACAATGCCGTTTAAAACGTTGTTAATAAGATACTCGTTCTTCAGTTCTTTAACATTATTTACAACGAAGAGTTGTAATTTTCTGTTGATTTTTTCCTCAAACCTTTTTGTGTCAAAGCTATCTGTCTTTTCAGAGATAATAAGCAAATCAAAGTCGCTTGTTTCTGTGTCAAGGCCGCGGGCAGCGGAGCCGAACAATGTTATTGTTGGCTTCAGATAAAATATGTTCAAGGCATCGAGCAGGCCGGATTCTCTCAGCTTTCTTAAATTATAATATACTTTCAAATCCCTGTAGTCATCGCTTTCTAGATTCGCCTTGTACAGGATGAAAATTCTTTCCTTCCTTTCCTTTAAAAAGTTGCTCTTTGCCAATTCCTTCAGCTCCTTGCTTGCCGTGGCCGGAGAGACTTTTAGAACTCTGGAAGCCTCCCTCACGCCAAACTCCCTGTTGGGTTCCTCAAAGAATACCTTCAATGTGTCTATATTTATGGTCATATGTTCAAATATATGAACAAGTGTTTAAATAACTTTCTGTTATTTACTTAGCTAATGAAATGAGCCTGCCTTTAATAGGTAATTTTATTTCCTTTATTTTTTCAAATCTCTTTGTCGCATTTAAGATAGTAAAGCCTATAACCTCTCCTTTTTGATCAAGCCTGATAAACATATCCTCTCCAATGTCTTTCATAAAGCCCTTTCTCTTAGCAAACCCTATTTCAAGCATATCTCCTTCCAAGTCAAACCAAACTTTCAGTCTTTTTTCCATATAATCTCACCTTTCTTTATTTTATCAGTGAAAAATGCTGTAATTATAAACCCTTCTTTATTTAATATTTTAGTTACAACTAGCATATATTTATCTGATACCGGAGTATTAAAGCAGAACTTGTAAAACAACCAAATTGATTTAATGTAAAGACTTTCTCTTATTTCATCCGGAAATTCTAAGGTTTCCTTAATTTTGTTTAATTGATTTTTCATTTCAGGATGCTCTAAAACATGTTTCCGCCTTTTCTTGTCTAGAAAAATTATTTTATTTAGTTTTGTTTCAAAAGATAGCATAAGCAGCGTTGATTTTCTATTTAAATAAATTTTTGTTACAACTAAAGGTGGCTAGAAAGTATTTTTGTATTATCTTTGTAGTTAATATGCAATTCAATTCATAGTGCTTCCCAATCACGAATGTAAACCGATTTTAGATAAAAATAAATAATACAATTAACAATTATTTTATGAACTTCAATTCATTATTTAAAACAAAATTTATCAATTACTCATGTAGTGTCTGCGTAATAGGGAATAGCTATTAATATTTTTGTTTCCTATTTAGATATTATGTTTCTTATCACTAAGAGACAAAAAATAGGGGGTGTATGTCGTGAAAGGTTTATTAGGTAAAGCAAAAATACCTATAGCAATCTTGTCTATAATATTGTTAGCATTCTTCGTGGTTAACTTTGTTCTACCCTCTATTGCTCTAGGCGGCAGCGCTGTTTGGACAACTGACGCAGAAGGTAATATTAAAAACGATTTTCAACCTGGCGATACTGTCTATGTTCACGGAACAGGATTTAACCCTAATTCTCAAATTACTATTTCTATAACAAGGCCTGACCTTACAAAAGAAACATGTGATGCAACTTCTTGTAATTATAGATTCTTGAACGGCTTACAAACTTCTGATGAAGAAGGAGATTTTGTCTATAATTATGCTTTGAATGGAATAACAGGAGAATATAATGTTTTAACTTCTGACGGAACAAATTCTGTAATTGACTTCATTTTTACTGATGATATCACTACTTTAATTGTGAATTATCCAAATGGTGGCGAAACTGTTGCTGGAACAATTGATGTAGGATTTCATGCGCACAAAACTGGCAGCGGAAACACTGTTTATGTTTATTATAGTAAAACTGGTTGCGGTTCAAGCACTTGGTATCTTATTGGCTCTAAGTCTATTCCGAACTCCAATGCAAATTATACTGTTTCATGGAACACCGCAGGAGATGTTGACGGAAGTAATTATTGTATCAAAGCGAATGCAACTGGACCAATTACAGACAAGTCAGACAGTGTTTTTACTGTTGACAATACTCCTAGTTGTACTGATAACGACGCAGATGGTTACGGAAATCCTGCAAGTGCAGCTTGTACTCATCCTGAATTAGATTGTAATGATAATGATGCTAACATTCACCCTGGAGCAGCAGAAGTTTGTACAGGAGGATTAGATGAAGATTGTGACCAAGCAATAGACTGTGCAGATTCTGATTGTACTAACAATCCTGTATGCTTTGTTTGTGGAAATGGTTTAATCGAAGGTAATGAGCAGTGTGATGATGGAAATACTGCTAGTGGTGATGGATGTTCATATTCTGCATGTCAAGTAGAAAATGGTTGGACTTGTTCTGGTCAACCAAGCGTTTGTAAAGTAGATAATCCAACTCTTTCAAGTTCTTGTGGAATAGATATCGCTCTTATAATAGATAATTCTGGAAGCATTGATAACACCGAATTGACAGCAATGAAGAATGCGTTCAAGGCTTTCGTAGATGCTTTCCTTCCAAATACGCCTACACAAATGGCTTTAGTGAAGTTTAATACTAATGGAGATCTTGTTCTGGATTACAATGGTGATGCAACTACAATAAAGAATTCAATTGATTCCGTAGGAACAAGCAGCGGTTATACAAACTGGCAGGATGGCTTGAAAGAGGCATACGATGAATTTGATAACAGGGCAGACAAGCCTGATTTATATGTTTTTGCTTCAGATGGCAATCCGAACAGGTATGGCGACCCAGCACAGACTGCGACTGAGCCTGTTGCAGTTGCACAGGCTGTTTTAGAAGCAAACCAAATCAAGCTATCAGGAATAAGAATAATTACTCTTGGTATTGGTCTTGGGACTGGTGGCGCTGCTAACTTGCAAGCAATATCAAGCGCTGACGCATATTATTCGACAAACTTCTCTGGATTGGCTCAGACATTGGCTTATTTGGCAAATACCTTATGTGGCGGAACAATCACTGTTAGAAAGTTTGTTGATGGCACTCCAACGAACACATCGAACGTATGGACATTCACAACAAGTGTTACAGGAGGAACCTCAACTCCAACATCTTCGAATACAGGAGCTGACGGTTACATAAATCCAGAGTTTAAGATAAACGTCACTGATACGACAGCGACTGTTAACGTGACAGAAACTTCTCAAGGCGGTTATAGCTTTGTTAGTGCTCAATGTAAAAAGAACAATACTCCTGTAGGAATACAGGGAACAGGAGCAGTAACAGGAATAGTCATCGGAAAGAATGATGCTATTTATTGTGAGTTCCAAAATACACATCATCAATGCGAAAGGAATGAGGATTGTTACGATGGCTTTTATTGCAATGGACAAGAATATTGCGATCAATATAACATTTGTCAGCCAGGAACACCTATAGATTGTTCTGTAAATAATATTGGTGGAATAGCAGCATGCGATAATATTCCTGATCAAATACATTTCACATGGGATTATAGAGCAGCTTTCAATAGTCAATGTGTTGAAAGCGGAAGCAATCAGGGTTACTGCACGCAAGGAGACCCTTCAATAACTCATAATTGTGATAAAGTACAATGCAGTGCTGAATGTGATGCACAAAATTTATGTAATAATAAATGTGTAAGTAATGTTTTCTATTCTAATGGACAATGTCAAAACGATTGTACTTGTTCTTATTCACAACAGTCTTGTGATGATCAAATTGCATGTACAATAGACTCGTGCGATGGCACTACTGGATGTTCACACACACCTGATAACTCTCTTTGTGATGATAGCGATCCATGTACAGCTGATATTTGTGATGTCGGAAAGGACTGTATACATACATTTTCAGACATAACAGGCCCGACGACATCTGGAACAGCCGTTGATCCGGCATTCAACAACGGAAACTTTAATGCAACTTCATATACAGTGGACGATTGCTCAAACATAAAGAAATCTGAATATTTCTTAGGGCACAGTTCAATAGGTTCGTGTGGATTATCGGGAAGCGGAACACCAATGGATGCAACAGACGGTTTATTTGATGAACCGGCGGAAGATTTGAAGAAAGATAATGTTTTTTATAATGTGTTCGATGGTTTGAACTGGATTTGTGTACAATCTCAAGATACTGCAAACAACTGGGGTAATTGTGATTGTGCTTACTTTGATACAGACACACTGCCTCCGGACTGTCCTTACGATATTTATCTTAACCAGACATTGTATCCAAAAGAATACTTAATCTGCGGAAACAATGCTTGGTTGAATGCAACTGTATGTGATGAACAATCACATATACAAGGTGGAGAATATTTCTTAGACAAGACAATACCTCCAGTTCCGGCACCTTGGTCTGGAATATGGATGAACGTTTTATCTACTTTCATAAGACCTGGTGATGGTCACAACTGTGCTATAATAGGTGCTTTTGTAGACACATCCAATCTATTAGATGGTACTCATTACATAAAACTAAGAGGTAAAGATACTGTAGAGAACTGGGGTAAGATTGTATTTTGTTCGAACGTCTCTTTCATAAGAGATACAAAACCACCAATCACAACCAAAACTTTGATTCCTGCTGAAAAAATATTACACGCATGTGAGCAAGGAGAAGAAGACGGTCTCCCACAAGGAGTTCAATTAACAAATGGTTGTAATTATGTTAAGACAGGAACTCAAATAACTCTTAACGCTCAAGATCAAGATACGCCTGATCATGAATATGCAGACAACGTTAGAATACATTGGAAAGTTTGGTACAAAGTCAATGCTGCAGACCTATGGACACTTGATCAAGAAGGTGTAGGTGCAATAAACCAGAGCGTAACCATAACCTTGAACAAAGATTCTTATCATTTGATAGAATACTGGGCAGTTGATGCTTGTGGATGGGAAGAATCACATCATTTTGAATTGGATATTGTTGATAATAAACCGCCAGTCACAACTAAGACTGTCGGCAATCCAAAGATTACAGGAAGTGGATTTAATTGGTGGATAACACAACAAACTCCAATAACATTAAATTGTACAGACCAGCAACCTCATCCAGTAGACCATGTAACACTTTATGCAAGATACAAAGTTGATAGTGGAAGCTGGGTCAATTTAACAACAAACAATGGTTATGTTCAATTCACTTTCCCAGAAGACTCTGTCCACACCTTAGAATGGTACTGTGTAGACGCTTTAGGAAATGAAGAAACTCACTACCAAGAAATTGATAAAGTAGATACAACACCGCCAAATACAACCAAAACATATGGAACACCATTAGTTACCACACAGGGTGGTTATCCAAAATGGATAAACTCCTCAACAACAATAACATTGTCTGCAACAGATGGCGGAGATATATGTCATGTTGGTGTAAATAAAACTTACTGGAGAAACACAATAGTAGACGATAGATACTGTTTATCTGATTATGACTGTCAAATGTATGCTGAGGGTTCAGGAACGTTTAATGAATATACAGGACCATTTACAAAACCAACTGAATCCTGTCACCTGGTCGAATATTATTCTGTTGATTTATTAGGAAATGCTGAACCAGTTAAGAAACAATGTGTTTACGTTGAGAACACTCCACCAGTCTCAAACAAGACACTGGGAACTCCAAAGCATGAATGCGATTCAACAGAAAAATCAACATACGGAATCAATGATTGTTGGTATATGACAGATGAAACAAAATTAGAACTTTCATGTACAGACTTGGGAAATCACCCAGTTGATAATGTAACCATACATTACAAGGTTGAATGGAAAGAAAACTGGGGAGGCACATGGCAAACAGTAAAAGAAGAAACTGTTGGTAATTACAAACTATTCTATTATGAAGATCTTGACACTCAGTATCAAGACTCTTTCCACAAACTTACATGGTACTGCGTAGATGCACTAGGAAATACTGAGAATGCTCACATTGAACTTGACATGGTTGATACCAAACCACCAATTTCAACTAAGACTTTAGGAAATCCAAAGCGCCAATGCACACTAGAAGAACAGACATTATATTATCCTGGAATGCCTGCTCCAACAAATGGTTGCTACTTCATAAACCAGAGCACAACGATAACATTGAACTGTGCAGACCAGAATCCGCATCCAGTAGACCATGTTAAAATATATTATAGAGATTATCTTTTTGATAGTACGCCACCTACATTTACAGAAGTCGTAGGTGACAGCGTGCAAATAACAAAGACGCCAGACTCAGCTCACATCCTAGAATGGTATTGTGTAGATGAATTAGGAAACACTGAACAGCATCATACTGAATATGATATTGTTGACACTCAAAAACCAAGCATAACAAAAACAATAGTTGGTCCTAGTTACGGCACATGCCCACCGACTAGCGAAAGAGACACATGCTTCATAGATGGAGTGACACAGATACATGTAGAATCAACAGATCCAAATCCGCATCCAGTAGACCACGTTACATGCGATTGGGATTATCAAGTATTGGATGGCACAAAGATTGGAACAGGCCAGACAGGAGTAATGCCTCCATTTGACATAAACTTCCCAGAGGAATCAACACATCTTCTAACTATAACATGCAGAGATGCTCTAGGAAACGTTAATACTGATGTTGAGAAATTCATAGTTGACAAGACACCACCAACAACAACCAAGACATATGGTACTCCATTAGTTGAAGCTACGGCAGGTGGTTATCCAAAATGGATAAACTCCTCAACAACAATAACATTGACTGTTGATGATACAGGCATTCACAAGTCAGGAATAAAGGAAACAAAATACAGAGTAACTTTGCTCGGAAGCAATGAACCCTGTGAAAACAATGCTGTATGTCAACAACAAACAGGTTCAGGAAATTGGAATACATATTCAACCTCATTCACAATCGGACAAGAATCCTGTCACTTGATTGAATATTATTCTGTAGATAATGTTAACAAAACTGAGCAAACAAAGAAACAATGTGTTTACGTTGAGAACACGCCACCAGTCTCAAACAAGACACTAGGAACTCCAAAGCACGCATGCGAAACCAGTGAAAGACTAGATGGAATAACAGACTGTTGGTATATAACTCAACAAACACCTGTAACCTTGACATGTACAGACTTAGGCAACCACCCAGTTGACCAAGTCAAAATTTATTACAAAATTGACTGGAAAAACAAGACAAGCGACAATTGGCAACTAGGAGACTGGACTCAAGGTTTGAACATAATTACATTTAATTATCCAAAAGATTCATATCATAAATTAACTTGGTATTGTGTTGATGCCTTAGGAAACAGGGAAGCTCAGCACATCGAACTTGACATAGTTGATACCAAGCCACCCGTTTCAACTAAAAGCTTTGATGGCACTCACATACCATGCAATCAATTAGTGTGTGCTAACCAAACAGATTGTGATTATTACATAAAACAAAACACAAAAATAATTTTGAGTTGTTCGGATCAACAACCTCACCCAGTAGATCACGAAAAGATTTACTATAGATATTTCGTTGACGGACAACTTCACCAAGACTGGACCATGTATACAGGCGGCCCGATACAATACAATGAGGACTCTCAACACAAGCTTGAATGGTTATGCAATGATACGTTAGGTAATACTGAAACAACCCATATAGAATATGATAGAGTTGATACCACACCTCCAGTTACGACTAAGACAATTGGCAATCCTAAATGGGGGCAAAATGATTACTGGGTAACTTCACAAACCCCGATAACTTTAGTAACAGTTGATAAACAAGCATTATGTGCTTCAGGTCCAGCAACGTTGTATTATCAAGATTGGTGGGACTCTAATTGCGATGGTACAGTAGACACAAAGCTTATAGACAGCCATGTGCACACAGATGCAAATTGCAACCTTAACAAAACATTATACTTGCAGAAAGAATGCTTGCACGAGATAAGATGGTATGCTGAAGACGCTTTAGGAAACAAAGAGAACAATGGACAGTGGATAAAACAACAGCACAAGGTTGACAACACACCACCACATGTTTTGATTTTGAAACCAGTAGATGGTTGGTATTCAGATGGAGAGGACATACCAATCGTTGCACAGGCAGAAGATCTGAATAATGTGAACAGTTCATGCGAACAGAGAGAGAATCCTTGCGATGTTGTAGGCGTCGGAATATCATGTGGCAATCCAAATGATTGCAATGGCCTAGGAACCAACTGCTCTGTTGGAATAACAGATGGAAAACAGTGCTACGCATACCTCGTTGACGTGGAAAGAACAATAGACAATATAAGAGATAAGAAGATTTCAAAAATTATGCTTGAAAATGCATCGTTAATAACAGACGGCACATTGTTATACAATTCGGCTACAAAACAATGCGAAGGTTATGCCACAATCCCAGTTGAAAGTGGATTGGAAGATGGAGTAAAGATACTTGTGGTAGGTGTTGCTGACAACCTTGAAAACATGGCAGACAGTATTGATGAAATAGGAAGAGCTATCAATGAAAGATGTGGTTGCGATGTCTATGATTTATGCGACTCAGAATGCGTCAGGGACGTATTGCAAGACATTGTAACAATCTGGAACCTTCCAAAGATTGGAATAGATAACAATGCACCGAATGTTACAATAACAACACCAGAAGAAGGAGCTTTGTTCGGCGGAGAGCAAGTATACTTTAGCGCTGATGTTATTGATTCAGTTGATGGTGAAGTAACTTCAACAATAACATCTGGAACTCCTTGTTACGTCACGATAGGTGGAGTTTCACTAGGAACAGTTCCTTATGACAATGTCGGAAGAAAATGCGCAGGAACCATAATGATTCCTGAAGACAAAGACTTCCCGCAAGGAACTCAACCGCTAAAGGTTGAAATCTCTGACAACGCAGGAAACTTGGGCAGCGATACTGTAAATGTAAATGTTGACACAATAAAACCGGTTGTAGATATAACAGAACCGGATCCAAATGTGTTTGTCAAAGGAACACAGACGATAAGATTCACAGCTACAGATGACAATCTTGACACAAGTGCAGTATTGGTGTCTGTTGACAATGGAAACACATGGTTAACACCTTATAGCTGTGGAACAAACACTTTCTGTTACGACTGGGACACAACCCAAGAGACAGATGGAATGGCTTATGGTATTGTTGCAAAAGCAACAGATTTAGCAGATAATACAGGACGTTCAGAAGAAGTTATTGTGATAGTTGATAACGGATCGCCGGAAGGAGTTTACGTTATCGATCCTGTAAAGAATGACATAGTCGAAGGAACAATAACATTGAAAACATTAGCCACGGACTATGTTAGCGGCATAGAAAGTGTAAAGATATATGTTGAAAGTCCTGCAGCATGGAATTGTGATGCAACATTAATAGGTGGAACATGGCAATGCAGTTTTGATAGCACAGACTTATCAGACGGACAGCATCAAGCATATGCTGTTGCAACTGATAACATGGGTCACCAAACAACATCTGCTCATGTGCCATTCAAAATAGACAACAATGCACCTACAATACCAACAGGTCTATACTTTGAAGATCCAGACGGAGATGGATTTGATAAAGACGGCGTCTTAACACTTAGATGGAGCGCTTCAAGTGATTCTGGATCAGGCATTGATTATTATGAAATTATTATTTCAAGTCCAGGATACATGCACTTTATTGTACCTGCAAAGGACCAGCAATACACACCATTTGTAACTGTCAGCGATTTGTATGACGGTGTATGGCACGGCGAGGTGAAAGCATGGGACAAGGCAGGTCATGCAAGCGACTGGACAGATTGGGCAAACATAACTGTTGACACCATAAAACCAGGCCCAATAACAATGTGGACAGATGGTATTGAGAATCCAATATATGATACAAACGGAATCTACAAGATATTTTGGACTGGTGGAAATGATGTTAATTTCAAATGGTACGACATTGTTGTAGACGGAACAATCTGGGGCGATGCAGGTTCACCTTATACAGGAGTCTCATCTGAAGGTTTACATACCTATAAAATCATAGCTAATGACTATGCTGGTTGGTCAACTGAATCAAACGAAATAAAAGTCTTTGTTGATACAATTGATCCTGAGATTGAAATAGCAGGAACAGTTCCTGGAATAGGATTCTTTATAGCAACTTATTCAGCATCAGACTCTAATCCGAGTTCAGGTTTAGATAGAGTAGTTTCAACAAGCGATGGCTATGCATTATGCTCAGGAACATTCCCGACAGGCTTTTGTACAGTTTTCCTTGGTAGCCAATTAACTCTGACAGTCTATGACAAAGCAGGCAATTCAGGCTCTGATTCGACAACAGGAACAGAGAGAGACATAACACCTCCAACGATCATTTACACAAATCCAAGTGGAGTGATAAATTATAATGAAGTTACGCTTCAAGCGAATACCAACGAACCATCAACCTGTTATTACGGAGAAAACGATGACTTTGAAGCAATGACCTTAATGACTGCAGATTCTGGAAAGATAACTCACACTGCAGATTTGGGAACTCTGACAGACGGTTTGAAAGTTTATCATGTCATGTGCGAAGACCTTGCAGGAAACATGATGGACAGCTCAAAGACAATAGTGTTTTACATAGATACAACAGGTAATTGCGAATATGTAATACCAGATTACGGTCATTACTGGAGCGAGGGTTGGAACACCTTCTTCCTACCAAAGTTAGTATTGGATGACATATACGGAGAAGGTCCATATCCAGTTGAAGACATATTAAGCTCATTATATGACGGCGAAGCAGCTAACTTCGATGTTGTATGGTATTATGACGGAACAAAATGGCTATACTTTGACCCAGAATATCCAGAATATTCAACATTGAAGTTCTTCAACGATGAAAAAAGTTTGCCATATTACATAAATATGAATACAGAGAACAGGCTTGAGCTAAGCTGTCCAACAGAACCAGTTTGCGGCAATGGCATACTAGAAGGGGGAGAAGAGTGCGAAATAGATATTCCTTGTGAAGAAGGATATTTCTGCAACTCTGAATGCAGATGCATATGGGACTAAAAGGAAAGGCTTATAAACTTTCCTTTCTTATTTTTTATTATTAAGAGTGGTTGAATGAACAATAAAAAATTCGCATTATGTTTTTTAATATTTTCTATTGCTTTTTCTAGTTCGGTTTTTGCTCTTCCTTGCGCGTTTTTTGGAACAGTGAAATTGGACGGTAATCCTATTAACGGAACCCATGTCACTGCTCATTTAAATGACACTGGAGCATACTTGACAACTGCAGAGGAAGTAGCTGGTTTTGGAAACTATACAATCGCTGTTGATGCGGCAGATAAAATAATTAGATTCAAGATAGCAGGCACATGGGTTAATGAACCGGAACAAAATTGTGTTTCTGGAAACACATCCTATCTTGATCTTACTTTGAATACGCTTCCTGATAATTCTGTTTGCGAACAAGACATAGTTTGTAATTCAACTTATTGCGTCCATGATGTTTGTAGGCCAACTGATCCATATGCTGGTGATGGTTTTTGCGATACAGGAGAAAACTGTAAAAATTCTCCTACAGATTGTCCTTGCCCATCAGGTCAAAGTTGTGGAGACGATGGAACATGCTATACACCAAAACCTCCAAGCGGTCCTATTATAAGTGGCGGAGGCGGCGGAGGAATATACATAACGCCTTGCACAGAGAAATGGAACTGCGCTGATTGGTCTGATTGCATAGCAGGAACACAGACAAGAACATGCAAAGATGACAATAATTGCGGAACAACCAAGAACAAATCAGCAGAATCACAAACATGTTCCATAATAACTGGTGGAGCAACAGGTGAGACAAGTGGCGGCACAACAACTCTGGAATGCAGTGAAGACTGGACATGCACTGATTGGTCTGATTGCATTGGTGGAACAAGAACCAAAACCTGCGTTGATAAGAACAATTGTGGAACAACCATAAACAAGCCAACAGAAGCTGAGACATGTTCGGTTTCACCTACAACAGGACTCTTCCTATCCATGAACACTCCAGTAGGATACGGAATTGCAGCTTTGATATTAGCAGCAATAGTTGCAATAATTTATTTCTTCTTCAAGAAGAGAAAAGGGCATAAGAAATAATCTCTGAAAAACAGATAGACTCTGTTTCTATAGTTATTTAGCGGCAGACTGGATAGAGTAAAGGTCATTTAATACTTGCTTATTCATATTACTTTTAGGGCGAATAAATGAAAAAAATCATTTTATTTTCTATAATAGCAATAGTTTTACTAAGTTCAATGACACTGGCAATCACAGATGCTAAGCCATCAAATATCAAACATAATAGAATTATAGCCCGCACAAATTCTCTAACTGATAGAATTTCATTCAGATTACAGGGATGCAAAATAATTCATGAATTGAATGATGCAACTGCAATGGATTGTCCAGAAGCAATTGCCTCGAGATTTGAGAAAGATGAAGTTCTTCATATAATGGATTTACAAGCAGATCAACAGATAGGAGCAGACAAGGTTTGGCCAAGCTATGACGGTTCAGGAGTGACAGTCGCAGTTTTAGATACTGGTGTAGATTCTGATCATCAAGAATTATCAGACAGCATAGCAGGAGGAAAAAGTTTTGTTTCATACACACCTAGTTATTACGATGACCATGGACATGGAACACACGTCTCAGGAATAATAACTGCTAACGGTGTTGGAGGAAATCTTTGGAATGGTCAGTATTTATCTAAGGGAGTTGCTCCTGGAGCAAATATATGGATGGCCAAAGTATGTGATGACAGTGGAAGTTGTTACACAAGCGACATAGCAGCTGCGATTGATTATGTAGTTAATGGTCCTGATGGCACGCCAAATACAGGAGATGAGCCAGCAAAAATAATGAGCATCAGTTTAGGTGGCGGCGGTACAAGAGCGGCGAATTGCGATGGCGATTACTTGGCTTCAAAAGTTAACTGGGCAGTCAGCAATGGCGTGACAGTTGTAGTAGCGGCGGGCAATACTGGAGGAATAGTTAGCAGCCCTGGATGCGCAAGCGGAGCAATATCAATAGGAGCGGTTGACAAAAGCGATGTAAGGCCATCTTGGTCTGGTTCAGGTTTAGCGCTAAAAATAGTCGCGCCAGGAGTAAGCATTTACTCAAGCTTGCCAGGCAATAGTTATGCATCTTGGTCTGGGACCTCAATGGCAACCCCGCATGTTTCAGCAACAGTGGCTTTAATGAGACAGGAGAATCCAAGCTTAACAGACAGTCAAATCAAAAGCATACTTTATTCAACAGCCAAAGATTTAGGGATTGCCGGATGGGATAAATATTATGGTTGGGGAAGAGTCGACGCTTACAGTGCATACTTAGCTGTTAAACAACCAACATGTTCATCTGATGTAGAATGTGACGACGGTTTGTATTGCAATGGAATTGAAAGATGCATTAATAGCGCATGCAAAGCAGGAACTACAGTAAATTGTTCTAGTTTAAATGACCAATGTAACAAAGGAGTTTGCGACGAAACTCAAGATAAATGCATAGCTCAGCCAAAGCCAGATGGAACTTCTTGCAATGACGGATTATTCTGTAATGTTGGAGAAACTTGTCAGTCTGGCGTATGCAGTGGAGGGTCACCTCGTGTTTGCAATGATGGAATATCTTGCACAAGCGACAGCTGCAATGAAAATACAGGTGCATGTGATTATATCTGGCCAGCTTGTGGTTTAGCTGATGGATGTTGCGGGCCTACTTGTAACAGTAATGATACAGATTGCGCATTAACTAAATGCTGGAGTGCAAGTTATCAGTATCTTTATAGAAATAACAATCAAGCTAAAAAATTCTGCAAGTGCGCTCAAGGAACTTATGGATACAATAGTTACAGCTATAATTTTGGAAGAAAAACATTTTATTATTATCTGGACACGGCGGACAATGCAAACTGGGCTGTCAATTCAATGAGCTCATTCTATCCCATATACAGGGTAAAATGTGTAGATGGCCTATATTATCCGACTAATAAGGATTACTTTAGATAACCTTTTTTCTTTTTAATTATTTTGTTTTATTTTCTGTTTGATTGCTTTTAATCACATGGGTCAATTAGAATATTTTATTATCATATAATCATCATTTTTGATGATTATAGACAAACGAAATAGTTTTATCTTTTTTAATCATTTAGCGGCAGACCGAATAGAAATGATATCGCCATTCTTTAACACATAGTCAGCGGAAACTCTCTTCTTTGTTTTTGCGTCAACAGCTCCGATGAATCTGCTGCCAATGTCAGTATGAATCTTAAAGGCCAAATCCAAGGCAGTCGAACCAGGCGGCATGAGAAATGCGTCTGGCAAAACATTGTTTTTCTTATCAGAGAACTTGTGCTCATTCTCCACTGGATATACTGCTACGTATTTCATAAATTCAAACACGGCCTTGTTCAAGCATTCCTGCACGCCGGTTGATCCGTACTTGTCCAATATATTTGTTTTTATCAATTGCAACGCAAGCTTTTGCTTGTCGTTCAATTCTTTTTTGACCATAAAGTCTTTGCTTCCCGGAATATATTCTATAAAGCCTACTTTGGCAGCGGTCCTCAAGGTAGTCTCAGCTTCCGCGGAGCAAGGTATTATTGTCAGATGCGGAAAGTCTTTTCTCATCTTCTTAATGTTTTCCTCAGACCTTGGCAAGTCAATCTTGTTGGCGGCGATTAGCATTGGTTTCGAGAGCTTTCTCAGCTCTCTTGCAAATTTTTCTATGCCATCCAAACCGATCCTGTCCATCGCATCTTTGACGTGCTTGTCCCTTATTCCCAGGCCTGCCAATATGCCGCTGGCCTTGCTCTCATCTTTAATCTTTTCCAAGTTCCTTTTAATAATGTCAGCGAACCATAAATCAATTTCATTTTCTAAGAACTTTACATCTTCCGAGGGGTCATGACCTTCTGTTGCCTGGCCTTCTGAATCGGTTGTTCCTGACGCGTCCACTATGTGGATGAGCATGTCAGCCTGTATTATGTCATTGAGAAATTGGTTGCCTAGACCGCGGCCTTCATGCGCTCCCGGGATCAGACCGGCGATGTCCCATAGCTTGACAGGTACCAATCTCACGCCGTTTACGCACTGTGAGTTTCTAGGGTTGCACTTTAATTTCAATTCGGTGCAAGGGCATGGAGCTGTTACGTAGGATACGCCAACGTTAGGTTTGATCGTGCAGAATATCCTGTTTGATATCTCTACGTCTATCATAGTCGCTGCCTTGAAAAAACTTGACTTGCCTACGTTCGTCTTGCCGCATATGGCTATCTCCATATTATCACTTTTTCTTTGTTTTATGAACCGTATAAAAGATTTCAAAAAGAACCAAGCCTATAAGACAAAGGTTGTTGTAGAAAAACACATTATCGTTTCTTTGGTAAGCATAAATTGTAAGCAACGATACGCTGGCTATATAAATAACTGCAAATTTCAAGTCAACTAAAGCCTTATGCTTTTTAATAGACTCGTAAGTTTCGAACAACCATGCAAACAAAAGCAACAGTGCGCCCGCAATTCCTATTTCTATCATTCGAACCAACCTTTATATTCAACTTATAATAACTTATACTTTTTTATAAATGGCAATTATATAAAAAATATCATATAGAAGAAAATTTGTTTTTTTATTAAAAAGTTGTTTCATATAGATAATTTCATTTACTAGCAAGAAAGATGTAAGTTTCAGTAGGATGGATTGAGTTATGAGGTGGGAATAAAGCTTAAAAAGATTAACTTCTTATTTTTTCATATGGAAAGAAAACTTGATGCAGCTTTGTTGATTGTAAAGGGAATGACTGTATTAGAAGAATTGGAAGAATCTAAAGGGAAAGAAGTTTTTGTTAGTGATGTTGAAAAAAATACAGGATTAGAATATCTGAAAGCAACAATTGAAGAATTAAGGTCTAGAAACTTTATTTCCTATCATACCACTGGAGATGGTGTTAAGATTGGTATTAATCCAGAAGGAAAAAAAGTTTTAAAGGCGTACAAAATACTAGAAAAACTTTTAGTTTAAAATTTTCCAAACCAATCTAAACTAGTTGTTTGTCTGCGGTTGAAAGTCTAATTCTCCTAAGGAATTTATGCTTTTTTGTCCGATAGGGGATTCTTTGTTCTAACATTTAAATATGGCACACATGTAGAACTAATTATCTAAAATTTAACATCTTTCAGCCAATCATAATATTCCATATCTAAGGTTGGCTCATACACTTTAACGATTTGTTTACGTCCTCCTACCTCATAAATTACATCATGGTGTTTAATAGTTCCTTCTTTTTCGAGTTGATTCAAGTTTACCAGAGCTGTTCGGTTGCTAACGCCTGAATGTTTTCTTATAAGCGAAAAATATGGACCTGGAATATTTTGATATTTTGCTGGATTTTTCCTTACTTCTTCTAATAACATAACAAAAGATTGCATGAGCTTTAATCTTAATGGATAATTATCTAAAATTACCCACGTTCGTCGATCATTTGGAACATTTAGATATGCTGGTTTATTATTTCTACTCATACTTTTAAAATGAACAATTAAAAATTTAAGGTTGATTTTTAGACTTGTAAACTAAACTTTGTGCAGTACTTGACAGTGAAAACGATGAAGTTTTACGAATTAGACATTCAACTCGATCTAAACTAGCTGTTTCCCTGTGATGATTTCATTTATTTTTCATTTCATTAATTATAAATACCGCTTATAATAATATAATCTTTATGCAGACTCCAATTTGCGAAGTGTGTTTAAAGTCCGATATTCTATGCAATGCTTGCCAGGGCATGATAGAGCAAGGTTTGATGACCGCGGACGAGGTGGAGATAGCAAGATACATATACAGACTGAGCGACAAGATGAAAAGCATCAGAGACGTTAAGGTATTGAAGATAATCAACAGCGACGCTCTTATAATCGTGACCGGCAGGGGAGACGCACCAAAACTGGTGGGCAAGTCGGGCGCTGTTGTCAAGAAAATAGCGCAGAGATTCAAGAAATCCATAAGGATTTTGGAGGAGTCTTCTAATTTCGAGGATTTTGTGGAGGAGCTGATATTCCCTACCCCTGTCAATGGCATCAACACGCTGTACAGGAACAACGAGGAGATAATAAGGATAAGGGTTCCCGCTGTTCAAAGGAATCACTTGCTTTTGAAGCCGGAAAGTTTTTCAAAAATAATCTCTAGCTTCTACAACAAGAAGGCCGAATTGATATTTGAGCTATAGCTTCAACGATTTTCTGATTCTCTCAATAGACTTCTCTATTTTCTCCTCAGCATTCTTGGTGGGCAAGTTCAAGACAAAATTTCCAATAATAATTCCAATCAGGGAGCCGAACAAAGTGTCTATCGGATAATGAACGCCAATATAGATTCTGCTAATGGCCGTGAGAAATGCCAGGACATAGAAGATGATTTTAAACTTCCATTCCTTGCTAAAGGAGCTCAATATAGCATTGCCCGCAAAAACATTCCCAGAATGGCCTGACGGGAAACTGGATCCCATGTCCTCTATAAACAATATGTCTTTTACATTGTTTTCGCTGGGCCTCTGCCTCAGAAAGGTCCACTTTAATGAAAATGACAGGATGGTGTTTATGGCAGCCGAATATAACAGGCATATTGAAAGTTTTTTATGGCCCTTAATCCAAAATATCACCACCAAAATGATCCAGAAGAGTGTTGAGCCAAGATAATTCAGGGGAATGAAGATGGCATTTAACAAAGGGTTGGAGAGGCCGTTTATAATGCGGAATAGGCTCTCGTCAATAGATATGGCCTGATACCTGAACAATACTAAGACAACTGAGAAAACAAACAGGATTATTAAAAAGGCAATTATTTTTCCTGGATTCTTCATAAATTATAAAAGGCGGATACAGTATAAATAATTAGAGTGGTTTGATGAGAAAGCTGATAATTTTGTCTCTGTTCATTCTTTTAGTGCTGTCAATATCGGTCAGGGCAGAAATAACGACTGACAAAACAAGTTATACGCCTGGCGAGACAGTAAACATCGTGTTATATTATTCCAAGCCGTTGACTGATGTCAAATTCAATATAATAAACCCGAATGGAAATGCGGAAATCTCGAAAACTCCCATGAAGAACATAAGCTCTAACATTTGGGGTTATAACTACACTATGAACACGAGGGCCTTGAGCGGCACCTATGCCATAATTATAAATGCTCTGCAAGGGGGAGCTGTGGTTAATGCGAGCATGCCCGCTCTAAGATTTGCAGGAAGCTTTGATGTGTTGGCTTGGAATGTGAACACTTATCTGAACAAGAGTCGCTTCACTCCCGGAGAAACAATAAAACTGACAGTGTTGATAACAGACAAATATTCTGACATTTTAACGTTCAACGTTTTTTACATCATAAGGGATTCTCTAGGAAATGTGGTAGAAGCCAAGAACCTCACTCTAACAGAGGTCAACAACGGTTTCACAGACGTTTATGAAATACCAGTTGATTATCCTTTCGGCGCTTCTAACATCAACATAATGCTGGTTGATTCTGATGGAAGGACCTCGAATACTAGCCTGAATTTTTCTGTCTCAAAAGCTTTTGTTATAACTCCTGACATAATCAATGAGACGGTGACTAACACGATCGAGAAGACTTTTGAGTTTGAGAATTTCATGGATTCTGACATTAACATAAGAAACATAGAAGTTTCTGACAGCCTGAAAGATGTGATATCGATAGTGCAGAGACCTTACCTCATAGCATCGAATAGCAAGGCTATGATGAAAATAAGGATACTCGCGGCAAACGCGACTGAGAGCTCTTACAGCGGTGCGATAGACATCTCCACTGACGATGAAGCCATTCCTGTCTACGTTTACTTGAAAATAATGCCATCTGCCGGTCCCGGAGGAGATGCTGGGACAAGCCATCCTGGAGACATTGACTATAGTTACATCATCTGGTATTTTGCCGCAGGAATCGTCGCGGTGATAATAACCCTGACAGCTCTAAGGTATAGAAAGATCATTAAGAAGAATAAAGAGGAAAAGAGGAAACAGGAAGAAAAGAAAAAGAAGGAAAATACTTATTACAGGTCGCAGGAAGAGTACAGGACAGAGTATTACTAATTTTTAGGCGGAATAAAAACTTCTTTACATACCTTATAAAATTTTCTTTGATATTCAAATGGGTCTACTTTCGGCTTAAAGGTAGAGAATTGTGGCAAGTTCGGATGCTTTTTCTGATAATCAGAAAGCTCTTCTCCAAATGCTTTCTTTGCCCATTCCGATTTTTCATAAGCTTTTATTACTCTATCTAATTTTTCTTCAGCAACCTCTATCTTAGTCGCTTTTTTTGGTATTTTTTCAAGCTTGGTTACCTTCCACAAATTAACTTTACCAAAACTATTAGAAAATTCTAAATCACGTTTCGGAAGGTAAAAGTAGTCAATTGATGAAATAGATATCGAATGAGGAATACCGTGAAGATAAGCCATAATATTTTTGCTTTCTGTTTTATTGTAGAAAACTTCTTCTTTCATAAAAAATTCATATACTTTAAACAATAAATTCTAATCATGCCTACGAATGTCACAATCGATTATGCGAAGGCGCAAGAGAGATATATTAATGCCAGGACTAGAGAAGAGAAAATTGCTGCTCTAGAGGAAATGATAAAAGAAGCGCCATCGCATAAAGGGGGAGAAAACCTAAGAAAAGAATTGAAGCAACGTCTAGCAAAGCTTAGGGAGCAGAAGAAAGCCAAATCCTCTAGAAGGAGCCTAATCACCAAAGAGGGAGACGCTCAGGTTTGTGTGGTAGGCCTAACCCAGTCAGGCAAGTCTACGCTGCTATCAAAATTAACCAATGCCAAGCCCGAGATTTCCAATCACCCCTTTACGACCACCAAGCCTGAAATAGGCACGTGTGAGTTCGAGGGCGTAAAGATACAGATGATAGAGATCCCCTCCAACTTCAAGCCGATGTTCATGAGCATTGTCCAGAGTTCGGATGGCATGGTCCTGATTTATAGGAACGAGAACGAACTAAAAGAATTAAAGAGCATCCTGTCAGGTTTCAGAATATATAAACCATCAATCGAAATAAAACAAAACAATAACATAGACAAGATGAAGAATGACATATGGAGCATGCTCGGCCTGATAAGGATTTACTGCAAGGAGCCTGGAAAAAAGCCTGAGAGAAAGGCCCTGGTTCTTAGGAAAGGCTCCACTGTTGAGGACGCTGCCAGGAACATTCATAAGGACTTTTTGAAATATTTTAGATTTGCTAGGGTCTGGGGTTCTTCAAAGTACCCGGGTGAACGAGTCGGCTCTGAATATGAATTGAAGGACAAGGATATTCTAGAGATTCATATTGGTTAAGCTTAAATCTTTTATCTTTCTATTATTTTTGTTGATAAGTATGACTATGCTTAGACGAATAATAAACAAAATAACAGGAAGTTCACAAACTTCCAATTCTTTAAATTACCATAGAGATGAAGAAACAGAACCTCTTAGAGATGAAGCAGAAGTTTATATTGAGGTAGATGTAGAAAAGAATGTTCCTGAAGATAAAATAAGAGAAAGCATGTCAAGAATAGGAGCTCTAAGAAATCTTTCACTTGAAAAACCTTGGAGTTTTGCAAATAGTTATGTTGCTACTTTTAGTATAGAAACTATAAGAAATGGTAAAAGACTAAAAGAAACAATAAAATCTATGGATGGCATTAGATATTGTGGTATAAGAGCATTTTATACACCACAAGGAAATGGTAGTGAAGGTTAAATTTTTCAAAATAATCTAGCCATATACTTATTGCTGAATAATAAGATTATAGGATAACCTTTTATATTTTCTAGGCAAATTATTATTATGCCTATATCTGAGGGAGATATAACTCTGCCGGACGCCTGGCACTCGAACATAGAGAAGAGCAAGGAAAAAGCCAGGAAAATGCTAAAGAAAGTCGTGGCTGTCGACCTGAACACCTCGATATTAATAGGCATTCTGGAAGACGTCATGGTGGACAAGCTGTTCAGGCTAAAGTATCCCTTCTGCAAGCTGACGATAAGCAAGGTAAAGAGATACGGCGTCAACGAGAAGCTAGAGTCAAAGGAAGACGAGCAGATATGCTTTGTCAACAAGCCTCAGATGATACTTGACATGAAAGAGCTTTCGGCCAAGTTCCCGGAAATCTATGAGGACGTTCACGTGGAAATGAAAAAGGGTGTCTACTGATGGCCTTAAAACAAATAGAGTCCAAAGGCAAGAGTGACATGGTTCCTTGCCCAAGGTGCGGAGAAGAGGCCATAATAATAGACGGAAGATTCGTCCGATGGCTGACCTGTCCCAAGTGCAAGTTCAAGAAGCTCATGGAAAAAGAGGATGATACTACAAACGTTAAAATTACAAACTTAAAGTAATTTAAAGTTTTCTTCCTTAAATAATAAGATGGTTAAAGTTTATAGAGAAAGATTAGAAATTGCAGGATCGATTTTGCAGACAGCATTAAAACCTAGCACAAGTTATGAATTACTCGTAGCATCTAGTACAAGTTATAAACGTCTTGTTGCCTTGCATGAGGCATTACTAGTGACAGGTGATATAGTAGAAGTTCCAAATGGCTCTGGAAAAAAATATAAAACTAGTTCTCAGGGTGCCGAGTTTCTTAGAAAGATTAATGATGTTAAACCAAATATGGAAAGAGTTAAAAAAGCTTTAGCAGCACCTCGAATTTAATATAAACTATAAGTATTGAAAAGCTTAATTCTTATTATGCTTTTGAAGAAGGTTCGTTCAAATCCTGCCTCTGCGTCAACTTGGTTCAGTTCCGATCATGATTTATTAATTTCTTGATATATTTAGCAATTTAAAGTTACGATATAATTAATTTTCATGGGCATTGTTCTTCCAAGTAAAATTGAAGAAATTTTAGAAGATTTTCTTTGGCAAATACCTCTAAATTCACAATCATTTGTTTATAGGGACTCTATTGGAAGTACTCAATACGAAATTTTAGTTAAAGGTCAATTTCCAGATGGGTTTCCAAGAAAATTGCAAAAAGCTTTAACAGATATCAAGGAAAATAATTTAAGCAAATATCATGAGATTTTAACGATAACAAAAAAAATTAAAGTTGGTAGAGACATGGGAAAAACAGAATCGGGTTTGCGCGTTATCGGTCATGCAATTCCATCAGCAGGAGTTATGTATTTAGATGGTGAATACTTTAAAAATAGTGAGATTTGGGATTTATCTCAAATCATTTATCATGAGACAAAACATTTGGAAGGACTTGATGAACATTCTGCTTTGAGGTCAGAATTTGATTATTTTGATGATATGATAATGGCCACGCATCCGGAAATAAAAGAACTTATATTAAAGCTTCGTAAAGAAGGTAAGAGAAAAATTTATAGTCGGATTTGAACCCTAATACAAACATACCTTCCGCACATTCGATTCTACTTAGATAAAGCTTAAGAATGAGCATAGAGATAGATCCTATTGATTTTAAAATTAAGAGGTTGAGAACTTAGCAAGTAACTATTAATAATAATTATTGTTTATATTAATATTATGCTTGACAATTATTCTGCTAAAATCAAGAAAGCCTTGAAAGGAATCAATATAGGAGATAGAATCTCAATAACCAAGGATAATCAGATTTATGAAGGGTTGCTAATGCCTAGAAGTGAGATTGGAGATGAGAATTGCATTGTTCTAAAGCTTGATAGCGGCTATAACGTCGGAGTAAGATTCGAAGGCAAGATGAAAATAGAAAAATCAAAGAAGGCAGAGCCCAGGGAAATAAAAGAAGAATTAAAATTCGAAGAAGGAAAGGAAAAAATAGAGAAAATAAAATTTGATGTTAAAAAACCGAAAGTTTCTTTGATAATGACAGGCGGAACAATAGTTTCCAAGATTGATTACAGGACAGGCGGCGTGTTTGCCTTGGAGAGGCCAGAGGAATTATTGACAAACATACCGGAATTGAAAGATATTGCATTCATAAAGGACATTAAGGTTCCGTTTAAGAAAATGTCAGAAGACTTGGATTTTAAGGACTGGCAAAAACTAGCCCAAACAGTTGCCAAGGAAATAAACGAGAACCAAGGCGTTGTCATAACGCATGGTACAGACACTTTGCATTTCACATCAGCTGCCTTGTCGTTTATGCTGAAAAACCTGGGTAAACCCGTGGTTTTAACAGGTTCCCAGAGGTCTTCTGACAGGGGGAGCAGCGATGCTTTCATGAACATAGTATGCTCTGCTCATGCGGCTCTATCTGACATTGGCGAGGTTGGAACTTGCATGCACGCTACCACAGATGATCACTATTGTTATTTCATTCGTGGGACAAAGGTTAGGAAGATGCATTCTACAAGAAGGGACGCTTTCAGAAGCATTAATGAAATGCCTTTGGCAAAGATTTATCCTAACGGAAAGATTGACGTCATGAATGAGAACCATAAGAAAAGAAGCGATGAGAAGGTTATAGCTGACATTAAATTCGAGCCGAAGGTTGCTTTATTAAAGGCTTATCCAGGAAGCGAACCAGAAATTCTAGAGTTCCTAGTCAAGAAAGGCTATAAAGGATTTGTGGTCGAAGGCACTGGAATGGGTCATGTTCCCACGTTCGCAGACAAGTCATGGATTCCTACGATTAAAAAAATAATAAAGGATGGGATTCCAGTTGTTATTGCCCCGCAAACTATTTATGGAAGGATAAACACGGACGTGTACACGAACTTGAGAATACTCTATCATGATGCTAAAGCGATTCCTGCGGAGGATATGCTTAGCGAGGTTGCGTATGTAAAGCTCGGTTGGGTCTTAGCTCATACAAAAGACTTGGATAAAATTAGAGAATTAATGCTAACAAACATGGCTGGAGAAATTACTCAAAGAAGCGAGCTAGATACTTTCTTGGTGTGACTATGAATCTAAAACAATTCCTGAAGTCAGACTGGAGAAAGATTGTTGTATTCGCAATTTTGATTATCTTAGAATTCATTTGCTTACCCATGCCTAATATTATTTTTACGGATCCGCCAACAACTGATTATAGTCAATGGCAATGTATTTCTTTGTTATCAATCTTTCCTCTATTATTTTCTCCTTATGAAGGTTTTGATACGACTTTGATGAGAATTATTATTATTTTTGTTTCATTTTTAATTACTTACCTTCTATCCTGCCTCATAGTCTGGATTTACGATAAGTTTAGAAAGAAGAAAAAGTGATAAAATGGATGTCAAAGAGGCAATAGAAAATAGAAAATCAATAAGGAGATTCAAGGAAAAAGAAGTTCCTGATGAATTAATCAAGGAAGTTATAGATGCCGCGAGGCAAGCTCCCTCTGGACATAACCTGCAACCATGGCATTTTGTGGTTGTTAAAAAAAAGGAGAACCTGCTAAAATTTAGGGAGCAGAAAGTTTTTGTCCGAGAATGGGTATATGAGGCGCCTGTTGTGATAGTGTGTTGCTCAGAAAAGGAGGCGTACTCTCCTAATTCGATAAAAGAGCATGAGGAAAGCATATCGCTGATAAATCTTTCTCTTGCGAGCGCATTCCTCGTTCTGAGAGCAACAGAACTCGGCTTAGGAACATGCTTTGTTGCATGGGCTGACAAAGAAAAGATAAAGAAAATTCTTGATATACCAGAAGATATTATAATTCCTTATGTTATTGTTATGGGCTATCCTGACGAGGAATCAGAACCGAGAGAAAGGAAAGAACTGGATGAAATAATGAGTTTTGAAAAGTGGTGATATGGCTGAGGTTAAAGTTTTAATTGAGGGATTTACAAACGCGGACTCGAAAGAAAAAGGAGAAGAAGAGAAAACCTGTGCAACAATTACTCTTGTAAAAGATAAGAACATCATAATGATTGTTGATCCAGGTGTTTTGGATAGTCAGGATATTCTAATTAAAAAATTAAAAGAAGAAAACTTAACTGTAAATGATGTAAATATAGTTTGTATCACCCATTCTCACATAGATCATTATAGAAACATTGGAATGTTCCCTAAAGCAAAAACTCTTGAATATTTTGGTTTATGGGACGGTGGAAGTGTTGAAGATTGGAAAGAGCAATTTACAGAAGATATAAGAATAATTAAGACTCCAGGTCACAATTATGATGGCATAAGTCTTTTAGTAAAAACTAAAAAAGGAATTATTGCGATTGTTGGTGATGTTTTCTGGAAAGAAAGTTTTCCTCAAGATGATCCTTATGCCAGCGATAAAGAAAAATTAAAAATAAGCAGAAAAAAGATTTTAGAGCTTGCAGATTACGTAATTCCCGGTCATGGGAAGATATTCAAGGTGAAAAAATGATAATCAAAAAATCAGAAAGAAAAGAGTTCAAAAACAGTCCTGTTTGTACAGCTTATGAATATTCATTTGATGACAAAGACATTAATGTAGCATTTATAGAAATAAAAGGAAGATATCCTGAAAAAGGCAGAGTTACAAACAAAGTTTGTAAAGAAATTGTATTTGTTACTAAAGGTAAAGGAAAAATTGAAATAGATAGAAAAGAATTGTTAATAAGTGAAGGTGATTCAGTTTTTATTCAACCTAATCAAAAATACTTTTTTGAAGGAAAATTATCAATTACAGCTTCTTGTCATCCTACTTGGTATCCAGAGCAACATATAGAATGTGATTAAATGATTGATTATCAGAAAATAAATTTCAAGTGCGGCATAGAGATTCACAATAGATTGAATACCAAAACAAAATTATTCTGCGGTTGCAAGCCAACATTTTCTGGAAACAAGTTATCTTCATTGATCAAGAGAAAACTAAGGGCAGTTGCAGGCGAGTTGGGACAAGTGGATGTTGCAGCTTTGTATGAATACCTGAGAGACAGAACATTCTTTTATAATTGTTATCCAGATGAAACCTGCTTGATAGAAACAGACGAAGAGCCGCCTCACGAATTAAACAAGGAAGCCCTAGAGGTTGTTTTGCAGGTAGCACTATTATTAAAAGCGGAAATACCAGACGAGATTCATATCATGAGAAAGACGGTAATAGACGGTTCAAACACCTGCGGTTTTCAGAGGACAGCTATTGTTGGCATGAACGGAGTCTTAGAAACAAGCAAGGGAAAGGTAAGAATAACCAACATTTGCTTGGAGGAGGAATCTTCTGGGATTGTCAAGCAAGAAGGAAACGAGATAACATATCGTTTAGACAGACTGGGAATACCTTTAGTAGAGATTGGAACCGCTCCGGACATAAAGGATCCTGAGCATGCAAAGGAGGTTGCTGAAAAACTAGGGATGCTGATAAGGTCTACTGGAAAAAGCCAGAGAGGTATAGGCGTGACAAGGCAGGACATCAATGTTTCTATTGCAAAAGGAGCTAGAGTGGAGGTAAAGGGTGTTCAAGAATTAGACATGATAACGCAGATAATTGAGAACGAGATAAAAAGGCAACAGGAATTGATAGCAAAGGGAGAAAAGCCAAAGGAAGAAACTCGCGTAGCTAAAGAGGATGGAACAACCGAATTCACAAGGCCTTTGCCTGGCGGGGAAAGGATGTATCCAGAAACAGATTTAGAGACAGTGGTTATGACAAAGGAGTTCCTATCTAAAATAAAAATACCTGAAACATGGGAAGAGAAATCAAAAATACTCTTGAAGGTCTTACCAAAGGATATGATTAGTCAGGTTTTGAGGAGCGAGTATCTGGACTTGTTTGAAAAGTTCTCAAAGAATAATGATCCGGTTTTAGTTGCAAGCACATTCACCTCGACCATAAAGGACTTGAGGCGTAGGGGGTTTGAAACAGAGATTTTAAGCGAAGAGCACTTTAATGAGTTATTCTCCTCTCTTGATAAGAAATTGATTTCAAAGGAAGCCATTCCAAATGTTTTAGAGATTATCTGCAAAGAAAAAATTTCTGTTAAAGAAGCTATAGGAAAAAGCGGTTTGAAGGCTCTAGACGAGAAACAATTAAGAGAAATAATAAGAGACAATGTAGACACAATAAAAGAAATACAAAAAACAATAGAAACTATAAATAATATAAGAGAAATGCAAAAACCCCTAGACACAATAAGAGAAATACAAAGAGAAATGCAAAAACCCCTAGACACAATAAGAGAAATGCAAAAACCCCTAGACACAATAAAAGAAATACAAAAAACAATAGAAACTATAAATAATATAAGAGAAATGCAAAAACCCCTAGACACAATAAAAGAAATACAAAAAATACAAGAAACTATAAATAATATAAGAGAAATGCTAGAGGGGACATTTAAATTTTCTGTTATGATGGGAGATGTAATGAAAGAAGTTCGTGGGAAAATAGATGGTAAAACTGTTGCTAAAGTTTTGAATGAAGAGATGAACAAATAATTTTCATACAGTTATATGAAAATAACCTAATAAAAACAACTATATCAAATTGGTTCTAGAAGTGTATTCTCTAAACTTTTCATAACTCATAGGCTCTTCTCTTCCAGATATGCATCCGCCTTCTGGTTTAAGAATTATTGTTGCGCCATCTGGAATTTCAGCTTTTATATCGCTTCTAATATTAAGAAATTTTTGCGTCGGTGTGTATGCATTCAAAGCAACTTGTTCATAAAATCTTTTTTCAATAGGATTGTATACCCAATGAAGCAATGAATTATAATATTTGTTTGGAAACTTACCTTTTTCGAATATAACTTTATCCATCTCATTTATAGCGTCAATAACATTTGCTCCTTCTTGTAGAACTAATTCACGTTCTTTTCCTATAACCTTGTTAATAGTGTTATCTTGAACTACAAATGTTATTTTTTTCGCCATATTTAATATATAAAAGCAAATCTTCAAGAATCTTTAAATCCACCTCATGCGTCATCCTCATTCTGCTCCTAACACAACATAAACCAACGAATGAGATTTTCAAGAGATTTACCAATAAGAATAAACCTACTCTAAAAACTCAACAGAATCTATCACACCGTCGTTATCCTTGTCAATGCCTTCAACAATTCTTGCATAGACTTTGGAGTCATACGAGTTACCCTTGCATATTTCGTCAAACTTCTGTAAGAACGCTAGTATAGAAGCTCTAGTTCCAGCCATCCTTCTGCCAGCCACCACAAGAACATCCTTGCTCTTGTCAAAAGGATTCTTAGTCTTGACGATTATTCCATAGCCCTCTTCGTAATAATTCTTGCCAGAGACGTTTGAGTGGAAGCCGGAATAGAAATTCTCCTGATCCTTTATCTTCTCAAACCTTATGGGCAGTCTAGAGTTTATCTTAGCTGTTACAAAATTTACTCCAGGTCCGCCGATCAGTATCAAGTTATTCTTCAAGTCTCCCTCCTTGACTTCCGTGTCCAACTTTGTAAATAAATCAGGTTTGTAATTAAGGAATGTCCCTAGGAACAAGCCTAAATCAGCAGCAAACAAGCCATCCTTTGCCCTTGCCTTTGCCATGCCATGAGGTTCAGGACTGCCCATAATTATCAATGCATTCAGCCTGCCGTCGCTTATGAACGGCTCTAGAAAATTCTTATATTCCTTTTTTAGTTGGAAAACTTTTTGTGATTCCTCCAGAGGTTTCAACAGCAATGTAAAGGCATAATCCGTCAAGGTATAGAACTTTGCTAATGCCCCTTGTCTTTTCTCCTCTCTTAATTTTTCTATTAAACCGGCTTTTTCCAGGTTCCTTGTGTGATAATAAATTTTCTGTTCGTTCATCTTCAACTTATTGCCGATTTCCTTTGGATAGCTAGGTTTTTCTGCCAGTATTTTAAGAATTTTCCACGCTAGGGGCGACAAGGCAACCTTCAACTGCCTCGGCTCCAGCGTCTTCGTGGTCAGACTGAACGTCTTTCCGTTCTTTTGTTCAACAATCCATGCCATATAACCACTATTAAATATTTTTTAATACTATTATAATTTTTTTAATAATATTTATATCTATCTCTTGACATAGTCTATAGAATGTGCGGCATAATGGGTTACATAGGAGAAAGGGACACGGTGCCTATTCTTCTCGAAGGCCTAAGGCGTTTAGAATACAGGGGTTATGATTCCGCTGGGATGGCTGTCATCAATGGCGGGATCATTTTAAAAAAGGATGCAGGAAAGATAGAGGAGATTCATTCCAAGTTGAATTTTCTAGACATGAAAGGCAGCATAGGAATAGCGCACACGCGCTGGGCAACACACGGCAAGGTCACAAAGGAGAATGCTCATCCTCATTTTTCAAACAACAGGAAAATAGCTGTCGTGCACAATGGCATAATCGAGAACTATCAGGAGCTAAAAAGATTTCTTGCATCGAAAGGTTTTAAATTTTACAGTGAAACGGACACTGAAGTGATACCGAACATGATTGAATATTTTATGAGAAGCAACAGTTTCGAGGACTCTGTCAAACTAACTCTAAAAAAATTAGAGGGAAGCTATGCAATCGCTGTTTTGAATGAGGATGAGAAAAAGCTGATTGGCGCAAGGAAGGACTCGCCATTGGTCGTAGGGGTCGGCGACAAGGAATATTTCATAGCGTCCGACATACCAGCTTTCTTAGATTATACAAAGAATGTGATTTACTTGGAAGAAGCGGACATAGTGATAATAGATAACAAGGTAAGCATATTCAACCTGAAAGAGAACTCGTTTGTGAAAAGGCCTATCAACACTGTTCAGTGGAACATAGAACAGGTAAAGAAAGGAAACTTCGAGCACTTCATGCTCAAGGAGATAACAGAGCAGGCGGACGCCATAGAGAGAGCGATTGAACAGGACGAAAGAACGATAAAGGAAGTTGCAGAGCTCATGAAGAAGGCGAAAGGAATATATCTCGTTGGTTGCGGTTCGTCGTTCCATGCTTGCTTATCGGCCAGTTACAAGTTCTCGTCGATAGCCAAGATGCACGTAAACGTATGTCTGGCTTCAGAGTTCTCCAATTTCAAAGATTTTATCATACCGGAAAGTTTAGTCATGGCAGTTTCCCAATCAGGTGAGACTGCAGACGTATTAGAAGCAATAAGAACCGCAAAAGATAAGGGAGCAAAAGTGATTTCAATAGTGAACGTAATGGGATCCTCGCTTGCAAGGGAGTCCCACAGGTCATTGATGATGAATTCAGGGCCTGAGATATGCGTTCTGTCAACAAAAACCTATACCTCTCAGTTAGCGATATTGACCATGCTGGCTTATGCGATTGCTGATAAATACGGCGAGGGAAAGAAAAAAATAAAAGATCTGATAAACTATATTTATTATCTGACCTCGGCCAATACTAGGGACCATATAAGAAAACTATCAGTCGATCTAAAGAACAAAGAGCATCTCTATACTATTGGCAGGAGTTTTCAGTATCCGACTGCCCTGGAGGCCGCGCTAAAGATAAAAGAAGTGTCATATATCCATGCAGAAGGCTTTGCTGGTGGAGAATTAAAACACGGGACAATAGCGTTGATTGAAAAAGGTACGCCATGCATAGTCTTCACGTCTGAGAAAATTGAGAAAGAAATACTGAGCAATGCCACTGAACTGAAAGCAAGAGGAGCCTACATAATAGGGATAGGCCCTAGGAACAACGAGTTGTTTGATTTCTTTATCAAAGTGAGGGAATCAGAGGAAGCAAACTCGATTTGTCAGATAATACCAATACAGATTCTTGCCTACCAACTAGCTGTGTTAAGAGGTTGCGATCCCGATAAACCGAGAAATCTAGCTAAGTCTGTCACAGTAAAATAAATAGAAAAAAATATAACAAAAGCTATAAGCAAACGATTAATCCTTGGTTCAGAGGGTTCCATTATTTCTTAATCTTTTTGCCTATGAATCCACCGATTGCGCCTAGGATAATACCTGCTGCTATGTACCAAGCAAATGCTGCCATTACTTGTCCGCCATAAGTTGTTATCATGCCTGCAAATATGCCTATGACAGAATCCAGCAATGTTCCGGTTGATGTTGGTATTGGCACAAATGATGTTATAATGCCTGCTATTATGCCGCCAATCAATCCTGCAATCATTCCGTCAATAGCGCCATTTATAGGCTTGGTTGCCTTCATTCCTACATAGATGCCTGCTATCAATGCTGCGATAAGCACTGCGTATGGTGCTAGATTAAATGGTAGCATTCCACCCACAAAACCTAGTATTATCGCTAAGATTACGTAAATTATTCCGCCCATTATATACATTTTAAAGTTCATAGATTTCACTTTTTAAGATAATAGTTTCCTTGAATATAAAGGTTGTCTTTTCAAGTTAGAACTCCCGTCAGATGAGAGTAACCAGCCTCTTTTATACTCACTTTGACAAACTTTCCAAGCAAATTCTTCTTGCTTTCAACCAGGACTAGCTTGTAAGCGGGGTTCCTGCCAAGCCATTGACCAGCTTCCTTTCCCCTCTTAGATACCAATACCGAACCTTCCCACTCCGTCCATTCCTTGTTCTTCTCAAAGGATATTTTTCTCACTATTTCTGACAGTCTTTCGCTTCTTTCATTAACAATGTTGCGTGGTAGTTGCTCAAGTTTTTCAGCAGTAGTCTTATTTCTTAACCCGAACTTTGAGACATTGGTCCAATCAGGCTTTATCTCCTCTATTATTTTGACAGTGTTCTCGAACTGTTCTTCAGTTTCTTCAGGAAAGCCCACAATGACATCTGTCCACAGGTTAAAATTAATGTTCTTTCTAAATCCTTTTACAATTTTTAAGAAATCCTCTATCTTGTAACCTCTGTTCATTTTATCCAAGACTTTATCGTCCCCAGATTGGATAGGCAGGTGCAGGAACTTGTATATTTTATCGTTCTGATAAGATTCTATTAGGTCATCGAGTACGGGCAGGACGTTCTTTGGATTCATCATTCCCACTCTGACTAGAAAATTACCAGGAATAGTAGAGATTTCATTTAATAGTTTTGGTAAGCTTGATTTGTCTTCCAAGCCGTAAGAAGCGTTATCCTGAGAGGTCAGCCAAATTTCTTTGCAACCCTGCCTTATTGAATTCTCTATTTCTTTGATTATCATCTCCTTTGGATATGAGAATAATTTACCTTTGGCAAACCTAACGCAGCAATAAGCGCAGGAAGAGTTGCAACCGCTTGAGATGGGAACTATGTCTATCACAGGATTCTTTCTTATTTTCGGCAAGCATAATTTTACCTCTTCTGATTTTCCCAAATATTCTACGCGCTTTCCTTCCAAGGTTTTCTTAACAGCCTGCGCAATTTCTTTTACGTGGTGGGTGCTTACCAGACTGGCCTCTGGGACGATGTCTGTTACCTTCCTGTATATTCCTTCAGGCATGCATCCGGCTATGATTAGTTTTTTTCCAGGATAAGCGTCTCTTATTTGTTTTATTCTAAATAGAATTCGTTGTTCACTTGGTGATTTTACATAGCAAGTTACGATTATTATCAAGTCAGCATACTTCTCATTTTTTATAACGTCAAAACCAGCTGCCTCCAAAAGACCAGCCATTATCTCAGCTTCGCATTGGGACGCGGAACAACCATAAGTTTCTATGTAAATGCTTGGCATTTTTTCACATAACTATATTTTCGCTGAAATTATAAGAAACTAACTTATATGAAATTTAGATGGTGTAAAAGATACAACCTTTTTCAGAAATATATCAGTGGCATATCCCTGAAATTAAAGCTTAAATTTCTATTCATCATATTGATATTATGGAATTAAAACAAAAACAAGTTTTAGACGATATGAGCGTTATGTTGAGAACTGTGGTAGAAAACTCAAATTTGGTAGATTACTCAAGGGAAGAACATCACGCTGGAGGTTACATAGCAAACATTGCTAATATTGGTTTTGGAACTCTTAGAGCACCTGATGGAACTGTTTCTATTTTTCCCCAAGTGCATTTCATTCTTTAGAAGATAAAATTAGAGCAACTGTCATGAAAAGTGCAGAAAAGAAATATAAAACATTTGGTGAAATTTCTGCTGAACTTGAAAAATCTTTACAAACATCACCTCAAAATGAATATGAAAAAATGCTTGCTCTGATGTATCAAAAAGGAGTGAAAACCTTAACGCATCGTGTAATATCAGAACTTGTTATTGGTAAACAAATGAAAGAAAAAGATATTAAAAAGGAAAAGGGTTCATACTTAGCATATAAAATGAAAAAATAATTCTTAAATTCTGTAAACAATACCATCTAAAATTTATTTCTGTTGGTCTGCAACTTGTGGATATGAAATTTAGACAGTCAAGTCATCAATCCTGTCCCGTGCTCCGCATTGCCCACCGACTTGCCAAGGTCCTCTAAAACAATGCTTTCGCCTGTTTTCTTGTGCACGAGTTCAAATTCAGAGACTGTCGCGGGATACTCGTTGTATACCAACTTATTAGGTAGTATGCCAAAGAATTTTTTCTTGAAAGTCCATGAAGAATGAGAATATGCGTTAACAGTGAACTTTATTTTTTCAACATTATTTTCTCCTGACACTTCAAAGACCGGCATCTCTTTTCCTGATTTCTTCAGTTTCATCTTTTTGAAGACATGCATTTTTTTGCCGTCAAAAAATGATATTTCCTTCTTGAGGGATTTGCCGAGAACATAGGGCTTGAAGTAAGTGAGAACGCTTCCGTTGTCAAAATGAACCAGTCCCCAGTACCAAGAGGGCATGGGAGAATTGATAAAGACGCGCTGAAAGTAGGCGCTTCCATGTATAGGCTCATTTCCTACCCTTCCGCTTAGCTTTAGGTGATTCATCTTCATAATAAGATACCCATTGTTGGCCATTAAAATGTTTTTTTGATAGCTTAGCTTTGTAAAATCATGCTTGTTTTCTGGCTCTGCAATGAATTCAAAGTCATTCCCTATCTTTACAACGCTCTTGTTTTTGTCTATGGAAAAATGAGTCGGTGTCGCAGAGTTCGAGGAAAGTCCTTTATTCGATACGCTTATATTGCATTTTTCAAGCAGAAAGTTATGGTGCATTTTCTCTCCGTCAAAATACCATGCGGCAACAGCGCCGCAAAGGTTGCTCCTATCCGCGGAAGGCTCTAAAATTAACTTTAGGTCGTTGCAGTCGATCTCCCTAGAGTTTTTTGTCGACCACAGTATCATTAATTGCCTTGGCTTTTCAGGATTCTTAGGATTATCAAAAAAGAACAACCAAAACCACCACCACCAGGCCCCGTTAGGCATGGGTTCGTTTTTTATGTCGAAAACCTTGTTATCGTCAATCAAACTAATGCTGCTTTTCATTCCTTAACACCTAGTCTCCAACAACAGTTACAAGAACTTCTCTTTCCCTGCTTTCTGTATCAAAGTTTGCTATCATTATATTTTGCCAGTTCCCGAGCATTAATTTTCCGTCTTTTACAGGTATGGATTGACTGCTACCAGTCAGCATCGACCTTATATGAGAATAGGCGTTCTCCACGTGCTGGTACAATTCTTGCGAGTTTGATACTTTTTCTAATGTTCTTCTAAAGTCTTCCAGGAGCATCGGATCGTTCTCGTTTATAATCACTGCTGCTGTTGACCCTGCCGCGAAAACGTTACAGATGCCGTCTTCTATGTCTTCCTCTGCCTCTGCATTTCTTACTATGTCTTCGACCTTTCCTGTTATGTCAAAGAACTCCTGGGATTTTATCTTTACTTTTATTGTTTCTGAATAAGCCATACTATTAATATGCTTAGTTATTATAAATTTTTTGTTCCACCGGTTTATTAACGAGAATAGCATCTTCTATGATAAGCCTACCACTTTTAGTTTCATTGTTCCACTCTTTCTCGCTTTTTGTTATCTTAATGCTTCTTTGGAAAGCAGGACAGTCCAAAGCTATTGCCTCAAACCTGCCATTTTCAGAGAGAACATCGCAATTCTTTGATTTCAATTCTTCTACAAGTTTCTCATCCATTATTCTTCCCAGCCAACTCTCATCCAAGCCAGTAGTTGCAGTTATTATGGCCTCAAATCTATTCTTTATGGCTTCATCAAGCAGTTCATGCTTTTCCAGGCCCCAGAGAGGCGTTAATAATTTCAAATTCAATTCCTTGCAAACTTTTTTTATAATTTTCCTCTCCTTTTTATTATCAACAACCCCGCAAACAACGCCTTTGCAATTCAATCCGCCCAATAAAACTTTCAGATCTTCATCGTTCTTATTCTCTTTTGATACCAATTGAACGTTAATGACCTGGGATTGCATCAGCGTCAGTCCGATGTTAGGAGTCTGATACAGATAATTTCTGCCGTCTTTAGCGTGAACAACAGCCAAGTACTTTATTTCATGGCCTTTCTCCCTTGCTTTTAATAATGCCAGAACACTTTCTATGCTGCCGGAGAACAAAGCCACTAAATTCATATCAATATTATAATTTAATGACTTAAATTCTCCATCGGAAGCGAGGGAATGCCAGTAGAATATTATTTAAATATTTTTAAATTCATTATTTAATACGCAGAGGGGTGTTAATGAGTTTTAGAATAAAGATAGAAAACGTTGTAGCGTCAACTTCTTTGGGAGTTCCTGTGAAACTAGAGAAACTGGTTGCTAATCTGGACGGTGTTGAATACGAGCCAGAGCAGTTCCCGGGTTTGGTCTATAGGATAGACGACCCAAGAGTCGCATTCCTTCTTTTCGGTAGTGGTAAAATAATTTGTACTGGCGGAAGAAGTATTAATGATGTGAGGAGAGCTGTGTCAAAGGCGGACAAGAAGTTAAAGAATATAAAGAAAGGTTGATTGTTTTTATGGAAGTAGAAGAGTTTGAAGAATTTTTTAGGCAATACTACCTAACGGAATTGGAAGCAGCAGCTCTAGCTGGAAAGAAATCAATTATAGTCGATTTTTCTTTGCTGGACAAATTCAAGCCAGAGTTGGCAGACAAACTTTTGAACGACCCTGAAAACATGATAAAAACTGCCAGAGAAGCTATTCTGAGCACGGATCTTTTGGGAGAGAACATAAAAATAGAACCCAGATTCAAGAATTTGCCTGAAAAATTCAACCTGAGAATAAGGAGCTTGAGGTCAGAACACATTGGCAAGTTCTTATGTTTGGACGGCGTTGTCAGAAGAGCCTCAGAAGTTAAGCCTGAATTTGATGTTGCCATTTATCAATGCCCCGAGTGCGGTCAAAAAATGGAGATAAAGCAGACAGAGAGGTTCTTGAACCCTCCTGTCATTTGCGAGAATCCTGAATGCGGCAGAAAAGGCGGTTTTGTTTTGATTGACAGAAGACTTTTTGATGCCAGGTGGATATTCATTGAGGAACCATTCGAAATAGTCACAGGAGAAAGGCCAGGAGAGGTCCCTGTTTATTTGAAAGAGGATTTGACAACCCCGGAGATGCAAAGGAAAACAGACCCTGGAAACAGGCTTAAGGTAAATTGCATTGTCAAGGAAACAAAAAAATTCATAAAAGGAAAACTCAGGACGCAAATGGACATCTACGTTGAGGCTAATTACGTGGAGCCTACGGAGATGGAATGGGAAGAGGTTATAATAACTCCCCAGGACGAGGAAAAGATCAAAGAGTACGCGAATGATACAGAAATATACAATAAAATAGTTGCTTCTATCGCTCCTTCCATTTACGGAATGAATGAAATAAAAGAGGCTGTAATGCTTCAATTGTTTGGCGGAGTTCCTCACAACTTGCCTGACAAGACCAGGATTAGAGGAGACATCCACATATTGTTGATCGGGGACCCTAGTTGTTTGGTTGCAGATGAAAGAGTTGTTATGTCTGATGGAACTGTCATGAAGATTGGAGAAATGGGTACCGAACATCTGGAGGACATAAATTACAACCTGCACATGGGAATGGGAAGAAAAGTTGGCAAGGCGACAAAATTTCATTTTTTCAAAAGCCAGCCGATTATAGAAATAGTAACTGAGACAGGCAAAAGCATAAAAGGAACTTGCAATCAACCCGTGCTGGTGCTAAAAGATAGGGAGAGGATATGGAAAAGATTAGACGAGATAAAAATAAACGATAGAGTTTGTATCATATCGAAAATAGAATGTAGGAAGAAGCGTTTTGTTGATACCAAATGGACAGATTGCAGCTATTATCATAAAAGCTGGCATATAAAAATTCCGAAAGTTCTTGATGAAAGTCTGGCAGGCATTTTCGGTTATATGATTGCAGATGGCTGGATACGAAAAAGAAGCATAGGTTTTGTAATAAATAAGGACGAGCTGGACATAGCTCCGAAAATTATAAACCGCCTTGAAAAATGTTTTGGCGTACCAATCAGCTCTTATGAGCATAAACGCACAAGTGAAAAGGTTATGTACTACGAAGTCAACCGTACCCATTTGGCCAAGCTACTTTCATTTTTAAAGGAGAAAAGAGTGCCCAGCCTTGTATTCCAATCAAGAGACTCTGTAGTGGCTTCTTTCTTAAAATGGCTTTACGAGGGTGATGACAGCGTTTTCTCTAAAGGACGCGGACGCACATCAGTTAGTTTGAGGTCTAATAACATTGAACTTTTGAGGGATGTTCAATTATTGCTGCTAAGGTTTGGCATTCATTCAAGAATTCTCTGGGAAAACAAAAAAAGAATGGTAAAAATAAAGGGTCGCGAGGTTATAAGCAAACCAAACGGTTCACTAATGATTAGGCGTTCCGAATCAATAATAAAATTCTCAAAAAACATAGGCTTTGTAAGTCAAAAGAAAATTTCTAAACTAGAAAAAGCGGTTGAGTATGCAAAATCTCATGTTCATCGAGTTCACAAAGAACGAAGTGAGAAGATTGTAAAAATAAACAACGATTCCCCACAAGATGTTTTTGATGTTGAGGTGCCTAATTATCACAGGTTTGTAGCCAATGGAATTATCGTTCACAATACCGGCAAGTCGCAATTATTAAAACTCATATCAGGAATAATCCCGAGAGGCAAGTATGTCGGAGGCAAGGGCGCGACGGCGGCTGGGTTAACCGCGACTGTAGTCAAAGATGAGGAGTTCGGTGGAGGATGGATGCTCGAGGCAGGCGCGATGATTTTGGCCAATAAAGGAATCTTGTGCATTGATGAATTTGATAAGATGTCTAAGGACGATCAGATTGCAATGCATGAAGGTCTTGAGCAACAGCAAATAAGTATCGCGAAGGCTTCTATTGTCGCGACATTGCCCGCCCAGGTTTCTGTTCTGGCAGGCTCCAACCCTAAATTCTTCAGGTTCGATCCGTTCAAGTCAATAGCAGAACAGGTAGACATACCTGACACTCTATTAAGCAGGTTTGATTTGAAATTTGCTTTGAAAGATGTTCCTGACAAGGAAAGGGATGAAAAACTAGCTTCATACATATTGGAGACGAGATTAAAACCAAGTTTAGTAGAACCTTTGATAGCTCCCGAGTTCTTGAGAAAATACATAGCTTATGCTAGGAAGAATAGCAAACCTGAGATGACCAGGGAAGCGGCCGAGAGATTAAAGAATTTTTACCTTGACATGAGAAGCCTCTACTCAGGCGAGGAAACCGTCGCGATAACACTGAGGCAGAACGAAGGTTTGATGAGGCTCGCAGAGGCAGCCGCCAAGATAAGGCTTTCTAAGAAGGTTGAAATGAAAGACGCTGAGAGATCGATAAACATAATGAGATTCTCAATACAGCAACTGGGCTATGACTATGAGACTGGCAAAATAGACATTGACAGGACAGAGGGCGTCTCCGCTTCGCAGAGAAGCAAGATTCACATAATATTGGACATAATTGACGAGCTTGAGAAGAAGATCGGCAAGCCCGTCCCGAAGGAAGAGATAATAGCGGCGGCCGAGGATCAAGGATTAAAAGCTGAGACTACAGAAGATTTATTAAGAAGACTAAAGTCCGAGGGCTCTATATTCGAGCCAAAATTAAATTATTTAGAAAGCATAAAGTGATTTGATGGAAATAAAAAGATTAACAGCAAAAAAAGCGTCGATTGGCGAGATAGTTAATGGAACCTTTGTGAGAAAAAGCGGTTTTGAGAGCAGCTATGCCCTAACCAATTTGGGAAGAAGACTGTCTCGGGTAAGAATACTGGGCCTGATAGTTGACAAGTTCACAAGTCCCGATGAGAGATACTCCACGATAACCTTGGACGATTCCACTGACACCATTAGATGCAAAACCTTTGTCAACATCAAGATATTTGATGGTTTTGGAGAGGGAGACTTTGTAGACGTTTTTGGTAAAATAAGAGAGTATAACGGAGAGATTTATATCATACCCGAAATATTCAAGAATGTCGATTCTAATTTCGAAACCCTGAGGCTGTTGGAGTTGGAAAAAATATTTAGGGAGCAGAGGGAGAAGATAAAGAATATAAAAGAGTTGCAAAAACAAACCTCTGATTTAAACGAATTAAAAGCAGCCGTTAAGCAGTTCATGAGCCTAGAGGACGCCGAAGGAATCTTGGAAGCTCAGCAAATAACAGAAAATATGACCGAGGAAAAGGTGATCAGCTCTGTTGAGATCAAGAGCAAGATTCTGAATCTCATTGAGAAATTAGACAAAGGCGAAGGCGCGGACTATCAAGAGATTCTAACCAAGTCCGGCTTGTCCGAGAATGATGTTGATTTCTCTATACAGGACCTGTTGGAGAGCGGCGTCTGTTTTGAGCCTATTGCCGGCAAGATCAAAAAAATAGGATAGCACAATAGAACAACGTAAGATAATTATAATATATATAAAACAAATAATTCTTATGAAAGGCGCCGTGGATTTAATAACTATAATCATTGTCGCTTGCATGGTCGTCTCCATAGGTCTGATGCTTTGGTTCTATTTGAGCGTCTACTATTCGCAGGTTACCCAGACTGGAGAGGCTAGAACGCAAAGAAGTTTAGAGACTTTGTCCTCTTGCATGAGAATAGAGGAGGCAGCTCAAAACAAATTTTTCATTAGGAACTGCGGCACAGGATTGGTTACCGACAATAGTTTAAATGTTTACATTGACGATGTTCGTTTTTCTTTTAGTTTAGACCCTGCTTCTATAGATGCAGGAAAAACAGGAACCTTAACTTTGCAAGGAGTTTGGGGCCTACCTATAGGGCAGCACACACTTAGACTTACTAATCCGAACGTAGAAACTTCTGCCTCATTCGAGGCTAAACCGCCAGATTCGTGCGTCTTAGACTTGGAGTTTGATGAAGGTTCAGGAACTACAGCCCGTGATTCTTCTGGAAATGGAAATGACGGAACACTACAAAATCTAACTAATGGATATGTTGTTTGGTCTAATTCAGGCTATTTTAACAACGCTGTATATTTTGAAGGCGCTCTTTCTAACGGCCCAATGGTATCTTTACCGCTTGTGCAATCGCTGAATATAACTCAACCGTTTACTATAACAGCATGGATAAAACTAAAAAATATCTATAGCGGACACAGTCAGCCAATATTGACGAGAACTGGTGGTAATGGAAATACGGGATTATTCATAGACTCTGGTGGTCATCTTCTTGTAACTTGGGGCAGGTATGCGGGTTCTGGAGGCGACTCTATTGGTTTGAGCAGTGGCAACATCAATCTAAACATATGGCAGCACGTAGCAGCTAGATATGACGAGAGCGGTTCCATGTCTCTCTACATAAACGGATTGAATGTTGGTTCTACAAATAAAAATGTCACTCTATATGCAGACGAATTGGGAAAACAATTTACAGTGGGATATTACTGGACCGGTGACTATAGTTTCAATGGTACTATAGACTCGGTAAGAATCTATAACCAAGCCTTAACTCCAGACCAAACAATAAATTTTAGACTTATATAAACATCGAAATAATATTAATTTAGTGAACAGGATGAACTACGAAGAACTTTTAAACAAGGCGTATGAAAAATTGCCCCAGACAGCAAAATATTCGGATAGATTTGAAATTCCTACTGTAGAAACCGCTATCCAGGGCAGCCAAACCATAATCAAGAATTTTTCTCAAATATGCGAATCTCTAAGAAGAGACCCCAAGCACTTGTTAAAATTCTTGACAAAAGAGTTGGCAACGCCGGCTAATTTTGACGGCAGCAGGGCCATGCTGCAATCTAAAATACCGCAAAGCATGATACAGAAAAAATTGGATATGTACGTGAAGGACTATGTGCTTTGCAAAGAGTGCGGCAGGCCTGACACAAAGTTATCAAAAGAGGATAGGATAATTTTCTTGAAATGCGAGGCTTGCGGAGCCAAGAACTCTGTCAAATTGATAAAGTGAAACAATGAAAGCGCAATTCTTCATTATCTCGAGTGTGATAATGATTTATGTCATCGTGCTGACCTTTCAATACCTGACAGGATTCAGCGACATAAGACTGAGCGGGGTTGAAGAGCATCAAGAGTTATCTTATATCAGTAAAATAAAGAATAGCTTTATCCAGACCCTTAACACTTCTAATTACAGCAACAGCGGAGACATGAATAAGATAGTTAAGGATATAGATTTTGCAAAGAACTTTTTCAAACAAGAGTTATTAAAAAAAGGAATAAACTTCGATAGCAAGTTCATATTTTTTTCAAACGGTTTTGAGTCCAATGACCTTAGCGATTGGTCTGGCGTTTACGGAGCCCAGATATTAAATGGCACGGCATACAACGGCATCAACAGTCTTTATTCTAATGGCATTCAATACGTTACTAAAAATTTATCTGGGGTAAGCGAGGTCTTTGTAAGAACCTATGTCAACTTTAACACGTTGCCTTCAAACCCGAACAAATACTATTTTATGGACTTGTATGAAAACAGCAACCAGATTTTAGGTTTGGGCTTATGGAACGACAACGGGATTTATAAATTGATAGTTTATTCCAACTCTTTTTCTGATCCCTGGATTTCCCCAGCCATCAGCATCGGTAATGGCGAATGGCACTATTTTGAGTTGTACTGGCTCGAGAACGGTACGAACTCAGTATTGAAATCTTGGTATGATGGGCAATTGGAGATCGCCAGTCAAGCAATTGCCAGCGGAGGTAAAGGTAAATTAATTAACCAATACAATTTTGGTGGTGCTAACGCTGTGGGCGGGACTCCCGACCTTTATGTTGACTGCGTGGCAATCAGCAGCGATTATGTCGGTGATAAGTGCTACCCAGACGAACAAAATTATTTTGACTTTACGCTTAAAACAAACGGCTTGTATACAGAAACAGAGTTTCCTTACCAAGAAAAGATTATACCCAATCCCATATGGTTTAATAACTTTGTCAACAACACTCTCGCAGGTCAACCTACTCTGTTTAGTTTGAATTGGACTGACGTTGTCGGTTTGAGCGGCTATATATTTAGCTTCGATAACTGTACAGGGTCTCTGGTTAACGATACTGCATGGGTGCCCATGATAGGTTTATCTAACTTTTCTAGTGTCGTCAAGACAATCAGTTCGTCTGTCGGTTGCACAATAAGATGGCAGTTCTATGCAAACGATACCTCTGGTAAATGGAACGCAAGTTACATCTTCAGTCTGACTATAACAACTACATATCAAGCACCCCAATATTGGTTGAAATTTGTTAACAACACTCTAGCTAGTAAACCAACTTTATTCAGCTTGAACTGGACAGACGACATCGGTTTGTCAGGTTACATATTCTCTACTAACAATAGTGGTACATGGCAGAACGACAGCTTTGTCAACTTCAACTTCACTCCACCAAATGCAATGTTTTCAGACGACTTTGAGAGTGGTGGCTCAAGTGCATGGACAACTGTAAATGGGGGTTCCGTAGTTAGCAACGATAAATATCATGGGACATACAGTTATAAAACAACTAATGCTGGACAATACATTGCTATTATAAAAGATATTTCTAGCTTCTTACCGAAAGAGGTTTACATGAGATTTTACTATAAGATTGAAAGCGATATTTCTAATCCTGGAGATGAATGGTACATTTCACATGATGGGATACCGCGTGTATCAGTCAGAATTGTTAATATTGGTGGAAATCTGAAATGGAGATTAGGAATTACAAGGGACGATTGGATTGAAGCAAATTATACTGCGTCCACAGGTCCGATTCCAGGGCAATGGTACTCTGTAGAATATTGGTATAAAAATAACACAGCTCAAGGGGCTAAACTATGGATTAATGGAGTGTTAACTTTAACATCCGAAACAACAGTCTACACTATACCACTATGGTGGATGAGTCTCAGAGGTTACTCGGTATCTACAAATCCAACTATACCAACTCAATATTTTGATGATGTTGTTATTTCCAATTCTTACATCGGACCTGAAACTACATCATGGTCCAACGTCACCAAGACATTGAATGCAGCAGTAGGTATTCCAATTGGTTGGTGCGTCTACGCTAATGACATCTCTAACAGCTGGAATGGAACGTCATGTGTCAATCCTTTCAGTTTTGCTACAACAGGCACGCCCCTGCAGATTCAGTTTGTCAGTCCAACAGATAACAATGGTGCAGCAGTTAGTAGGAACTGGTCTTATGTTAATGTCTCTATTACAGACGCTAGTAGCACCTCATCTTTCATAGACTGGAACCGATCTCTGGTTGGCTACTGGTCCATGGATTGGTATAACTCAACTGGCGTGTTTGACAATTCTACTTGGAACAATTTCGGAACCTTCCAGAATGGATTATGGACGGGCAGCATTACTGCTGGGCAATATGGACGTGGGATAGCTTTCGATGGAATTAATGATTATTATATCAATGCTGGTAACCCTACAGTAAACGGTACTTTCAGTGTAGAGGCATGGGCAAAGGTCTTGGATACAGCTGATAGAACAGTTGTCGGTACAAGAGCTCCAAGCGACTATGGTTTTGATTTTAAACTCCAAAATGGAAATAGAATTCATGGAGACATAGGCAATGGGGCAGCATGGATAACGATTAGCGCCGACGCCTCGTTTAATTATCAGTTGAATATATGGTATCACATAGTCTACGTGGTGACGCCAACAAGTTATACTATATATGTAAACGGAAGTCAGGTAGGTTCAGGAACATATTCTCAAAACAATCCTGTCTTCTCAGACTCGAGTCATTCTATAGCTGTCGGTTCGAATCAAGGCTATGAACATTTCAACGGCACAATAGACGAGGTGCGTGTATGGAACCGCACACTCTCACCAGAAGAAATCAACGCTT